>Ga0100385_1000037_pt1 | contig 165078 bp, 88 predicted proteins | sample CryGeymeta201509_FD_81543 | JGI IMG/M metagenome (GOLD analysis project Ga0100385, IMG submission 81543) | Groundwater microbial communities from Crystal Geyser aquifers in Utah, USA - Crystal Geyser metaG 2015-09 | ecosystem: Environmental > Aquatic > Deep subsurface > Groundwater | place... | reverse complement strand
AACTCATCCATTTGTTCTTTTGTATATTTTATTCTCATGTTTCTTTTATTAATTGATTAATCTTAACAAAAGAAAACAGTATTTTGAGATTATCTGTGTCCACTTTTTGGGGTACAGATCATTTGCGGGGTATCTCGAGTTAGAACCGTAGTGGGTCAAGCCCCATAATGTCCGTTTGAGATTTATCTAGTATATCAAATCGACGAGTCTCGTGCAGAGTAAAAAGTTACAAAAGTGACACAGGATGGACTATAAAAGTTACAGTCACATGTAACTTATTGATTATTTTTTACGCTTGATATGTATCACTCCCAAATACAGAACTGTTGAAATTACAAGGAGCAGATATATCAAAAAATCAAAGATTTCATTGATCGACATACTGCACATCCCATCAAATCCTTTTACCAAACCATATCCACTCACAACAAGAAGTAATAAGGGGAAAACAAGAGTATAGAGATAACATATCCAATTTGAAAACCAAGGATACTCGTGTAAATATGACTTACCTTCACGAGTGATTAATTCATCTCCCACTTCTTTATTTAATTTATCTTCAAGTTGATGAATGTATGCATATTGCCTTTCAATAAATACCGCAACCTGAAAATATCGAATTGAGAATATTAAGAGAAAAGCCCATATAACATTTCGAATGATAGATAAATCAACTTTTAAATTAAGTCCGAACTTGAAAGACAAGAGGTCTGTAACAATTTGATTAGATAAAATTGGAGAGATCGATTGAAAAGCAAAGAAACCTAAGATCACAACAACAAAAAGCATTAATCTGTCTCGTCTTTTAATTGCCTCAGAAATGACAGAGAAAGTCTCTCTATAATGTTCGTGAATTATATTTATTTTTGTTTCAGAATTGACCATAACGGTTAAAAGGTAAGACTGGATAAGGTGCTTCATTTAAGGCTTTGACGATATTTTGTTCAGTAAAGGAAAATGCCCAAGACACTCTTGCGCCAGATAATTCGTCAGGAGATTCATATGTTCTATCTAACTTTACAACAGCGATCCTTTTACCTAGTTTTTTTGCCTGATTTATTTCAAAATTAATCCAATTTTTATGACCAATAAGACCTCTATTTCTGTGGGGTGTATTAGCATTTTCTCCCACAATAACAAGAATATGCGTTGCTTCTTTAATTTTTAAAGTTAAGGCGGCTTTTATTCTTCCTACATTTATACTATTTATTTCACCAGAAGTCGCATCATCAAAAACAAATTGAAATTTTGGATTCTCATGCCAAGCCTGCAACAGATGTCGGTAACGTCTATCATCTGTATAATCAAAACTCACAAAAACTTTATGTAACATAGATATTTTAATTTATTATTTAATAATTATCCCCTTGGTGGAAATGGATCATTCCCATAGCTATTTCGCTCTTGAATTTTTCCATTCTTACCGTGAATAAAATGTTCCGCATTTGTTTTTCCTGCGATTTTCTCTGCTCTATCAAGAGCATTTTCTTTTGTGTGATGAAATGAAAGAGGTTTACTATTTCCCTGAACCTTGTTCTCCCATCTGCTTTTTTCTGAATTGTGCACAGTGTGTATACTTTTTTTCATAGTATTTTATTTTTAACTCTTAATAATTCCGACAACCTTTCCACTCAGCAGAAAATCATCACCCTCGTGAATAAAAATCGGAAGATACTTATCCGTTGAATCTGGCTCGAGCACGATGCGTTGATTGTCTTCATCTTTTCTGTATCGCTTGATTGTGGCCATACCGTCTATGACAGCAACAACAATATCTCCGTTTTTATAATTTTTATATCTACTATCTACGAGAACAAAATCACCACTTTCAATAGTATTCTTGTCGTCTACTTTTGCGAGATTCATACTATTTCCGTCTGCAACAACTGAATACAGGTCTTTTTTGTTATATGGCAACATCGAAGAAGAGACCTTTAGATACTGTTGGACATTCTGCTCGGCAAAAATAGTTGCAGGACCGCAGTTTGCAGTTCCAACAACAGGAAGTGAGAACACAGTATTTACAGTAGACTTCACAAAACCTTTTCTGACTGGCTTGATAACACCTTGTTCAAGGTTCATCTGGATCATTCCAGCCTTCTCAAGTTGTTGTAAGTGATATTTCACAATTTGTGGCTTGTCGGGCACGCCAATCTTATCTGCAATTGTCCTTAGGCTGTAGGATCCAATATTCGGGTCACTGTCTATGAGGGCTAAAAGCTGTTTTTGTTTGGTATGCATAGTATAAGTATAGCATACTTTAGGACTATCAACAACATGTGTTTGACACTTTTTACACTCTTTTGGTATACTTTAGATATGAAACAAGAATTACAACTAACTGAAGTAACAAAACCTATTAAAAAGGGTGAGAAAATCATCATTTTGGAACTTACAGATATTCAACTGCATTCTAATGCTCGAATCTCAAAATCTACTGGAGATGTAATAGATCGCTCAATAAAAAACAACAAGCCTGGAAGAATTTTTAGTCCACTGAAGAATCAAACGAGTTCAACGGATAATAAAATGACTTTTGAAATACCTTTTAATATGCAAGACCCCTCCCTCCACAAGATGATCGCTGATTATCAAAAGCAAGGATATCGGGTAATGATTAAAAAACCCACGTCAGGTTTACCGATACTCCTCGGAAAAGACGCTCAGGAATTTATGGAGAGCAAAAATGGCAAAAGAATCCTTCGAGGTATTGCAAAAAGAAAAGATAAGGAATAAAATAAAAATATAAATTCTATGCGTAGTAAAAAGTAGAATAGTGTATCGCCCCAAAGCCGTGCCTATCCCGCGCTAGAAATAGTTTAAAGTTCAAAACTTTTTCTATTTCGTGTGTGAGATAGGTTTTTTCTATATCTCATACATCTTATTAAATTAATTAGTAAGATTATGAAAACAATTTCATGGCGATCAGAAGTTCGAGAGGTCAAAGACCTACTCCCTTGGCAAGAAAACCCAAGAACAATCTCGAAAGAGGCGTTAAGTAGATTAAAAAAGAAAATCATACAAAATGGTTTTCACAGTATCATCGTAATTGATACAGACAACACCATCCTTTCTGGGAACCAACGAAAAGTTGCCCTTATGGAACTTGGTGTCGATACGGTAGATGTCATGATTCCTAGTCGGAAACTAACTGACACAGAACGACGGAGAATAGGAATTGAAAGTAATATCAATGATGGCGAATGGGATTTTTCCAAATTGAAATCCTTTGATTTTGACTTGCTCCAATTTGCAGGATTTGACAAGAAAGAACTAGTGAAATTCTGGGACAAGGAGAAAGACACTAAAGACGACAAATTCAATGTTGAACAAGAATTGAAGAAAATTAAAGTACCTCAAACAGAGTCGGGTGATCTTATTGTTATGGGAGACCACAAACTCCTCTGTGCAAGTTCAACTGATATCAATGCAGTTAAAAAACTATTTGGAACAGATAAGGCTACAGCACTCTACTCAGATAGCCCGTTCAATATAGGTCTGTCATATGACAAGGGTGTAGGTAACAAATCCAACTATGGAGGTTCATTTGATGATGACAATAAATCACCAGAGGAATTTAAACAATTCTTAAGAGAGGTTCTTATCTCTTCCCTATCAATATCATCCAAAGATGTTCATGTAGGGTTTTGGTGCGATGAGGCTTGGGTATGGGTTCTACAAACCCTATACATGGAACTAGGTATCAAGAACAGAAGGCTCAATGTATGGATAAAAAATAATTCATCTCCGACACCTACCGTGGCATTTAACAAATGCACCGAATTTTGTGTGTATGGAACAAAAGGGTCTCCCTATCTATCTGATCTTGTGAAAAATCTAAATGAGATTCAAAACAAGAATTGCACGAATGGAAACCAACTCCTTGAGGACATCTCCAACATCTGGGCAACCAAACGACTCCCCTCAAACCAAATGGAACATCCGACAAGCAAGAATCCTGAACTCCACCACAAGATCATCGTGAGGTGCACAAAGCCAGGAGACATCATCTTTGACGCATTTTCTGGATCGGCAAGCACAATGATTTGTGCAGAACAATTAGGACGAAAGGTGTACTCACTAGAAATTGATCCTGTATTTTGTGATTTGGCAATTCGCCGATATGAAAAATTAACAGGCAAGAAGACAAAAGTAATCAAGAACTATTATGAAAAAGAATAAATTTCAAGATCAGTTCCTTGATGAACTGCGGAAGGTTCCAATCATACAAGTTGCATGTGAAAAAACTGGCCTATCAAGAAACAGTGTGTACCGATGGAAAAGAACAGATAAGTCATTTGCAAAGAAAATGGATGGGGCACAGGTAGAAGGTGTTGCACTTGTAAATGACATGAGTGAAAGTCAGCTACTCACACTCATTAAGGAAAAGAATTACTCAGCAATTAGTTTCTGGTTGCGACACCGAAATGACAATTACAAAGACAAGATTGAAATTACGACAAAAGAAGACAATCAAGCACTTACTCCATCACAAGCAAAGATCGTAAAACAAGCACTTAAACTTGCTTCGATTACAAAATCAAGATCCATTAAAAAAATTAACTCTAACAAACATGAATAAATTAATTGACACGTCATTGGTAAACAGAATGATGAAAGACAGATTGGTGCGAACATCAATCACAAAAGATAGTTTTCTGTATTTCTTCCACTTCTACTATGCTCACTATGTAAAATACGAAACGGCAGACTTTCAAAAAGAGATTATTCACAATCTCGAAAAAAGTACGACTGAAAATCTATATGTCGTTGCATTTCGAGGATCTGGAAAATCAACAATGGTGACCACCGCATACCCTATCTGGGCAATACTTGGAAAACAACAGAAAAAGTTCTGTATTATCTTTTGTCAGACACGGGCACAAGCAAAACAACATATGATGAATATCCGAACAGAACTTGAAGGCAATGATGTTCTTAAAAGAGACCTCGGACCATTCCAAGAAGAAAGCGACGAATGGGGTTCTCATTCATTAGTGTTCAAAAAACACGGAGCACGAATCACTGTTGCTTCAAGTGACCAAAGTATTCGAGGACTACGACACAATGAACATAGACCAGATCTCATAATCTGTGACGACGTTGAGGATGTTCAATCAACCAAGACTCGTGAAGGTCGAAACAAAACATATAACTGGTTGAGAGGTGAAGTGATCCCTTCAGGAGATAAAAATACGAGACTTATAATCGTTGGAAATCTCCTGCACGAGGATTCTCTCCTTATGAGAATTAAGGATGAGATTGCCCAAGGAAAAGCAAAGGGTATTTTCAAGGAATATCCCCTGCTTGATAAAGACGGTGTATGTTTATGGTCAGGAAAATATCAAAATGAAAAAGACATTGAGGATGAGAAGTTAAAAATCTCAAGTGAGATATCTTGGCAAAGAGAATATCTACTTCGCATTATTCCAAGTGATGATCAGGTAATTTATCCTGAGTGGTTTCAGTATTATGATGATTTACCAGGATCTTCACACAAAGCATACAGAGGGACGTATGCAGGAGTTGATCTCGCTATATCAACAAAGGATTCTGCTGACTTCACTACGATTGTGTCTGCTCATGTGTATGGACGAAGGGAAAAATTGAAAATCTATATTCTTCCAAACCCGATCTGCAAGAAGCTCAATTTTCCTGAACAAGTTGATTTAATGAAGAACTTTAAATCAACTCAAATGCCCAGATATCAAGACAAGCTTTTTGTTGAAAGTGTTGCATATCAAGAAGCACTTCCCCAAATGCTTGAACTCAATGGTGTTAAAGCTGAAGCGGTAAAACCAAAGGGAGACAAGAGGACGCGACTATCCCTCACTTCAACATCAATCAAATCTGGAATTATTAAATTTCCAAGACAGGGATGTGAAGAACTAATTCAACAATTGATTGGATTTGGAGTTGAAAAACACGATGACCTTGCAGATGCATTTTCACTGCTGATCAACTCAACCCTAGACACGCACTCAAATGAATCTACTTGGCTTATAGCATTTCTAGGAAATGATGATGAGGACGGAGGTACCGTCTACTATTCTGATTATATTGATGTTGAAACAGGAAAATAGATTAATTTGATTGTTCAACTTTCACAACCCAATCTACTCCACTGATCACTTGGATATAGTATTGTCCTGGCTTGAGATTCCGGTATGTAGTCTCTCCTACTCCATCTTCAGCACCTTCTGTTGAAATACTTAAACCTGGCCCACATATCCACCCTCTTCTTTTTTGAGTTCGATACCAGAGAATGTACCAATACCAGAAGAACCTCCTGTTGTTGTGGCTGTAAGTCGAACTTTCTTTCCTGTTACATTAAATGATGCGGAGTTTTGATTACCCTTTCCTTTCAGTGTAATTACTTCTGTGTATTCCTCTTTTACAGGAGACACATTCTCTGTGACTGTATTGGTAGATTCTTGGTTCACTTTTTCTACGATTGAATCAACTTCACTACTTGAAAACAACGCACCAGCGACACCTAATAGAATTATTGTTGTTACAACTCTCAACGATTTTGATAGTCGTACTTTTGTCTTTGATTCTAAAAGTTTATAGAGTGGTGGGAAAAGTACTATTGATATAACAATAAAAACTACACCGACCATAAAGTTACTAAATAAACTTGTTACACCTGCTAAAAGAAATAATCCACCCAGCACATACGCAAGCACTCTTGATAGTGTTAACTTTTTAATTTCATCTTTGTTTGAATTTTCCATTTTAATATATTAATTTTATAAATTATTTTTAATTTAAATTACAGTCTCCGCAACAGAGTCCTCCTCTACAGAAACTTCTGATACAACATTCGACAATTGGACTACTGGCTTTTTCTTCTTCCCCACAAGAGATGTTGGACTCTTGGGTTTAACCGATTCAATTTTTGTCGATACAATTTTCTGAATTGAATCTAAAATATCGTCATCTCCAAAATATAGTCCTGTCTTGCTCTTTAATACTTTTCGAAGAAATCGTACAACTTCGCTTGAATACAAGTGTCCTGATAATTTAATAGGCTCTAGTGCTTCAAATCGTGCCCAGAAATGATCCAATTCATCACGAAGTACACTCTTCTTTGTGAGAAGATACAGCATTTCACACATGTTCTTAAGTTCCTTTGCATCCGACAAATCAAAGTCGAATATCTTTCTTGTAGATATTGGTTTTCCAAATAGCACTCGATAGAGTTCAACCTGCTTTCCGTTTGTGAGAATAATCCAGTCCACACCTTCGTTCGCAGCGTATCCTACACTTTGTCTTAAATGTTTCTCGTTGAGATCAAGTTGTATTGATTTAACCTCAACGACAAATTGTTTCTTTCTCTTTAATTGAATAATATAGTCAGCGTATTCTCCCCTGATTCTGTACTCTGTTTTTATTTCTTCAAGTTCTATATATCCAAATACATTTGTTAAAAGACTATTGATCATAAGTCGTGTTGCAGACTCATCGAGATCTTTATATTCTTTTTTCAAATATTGTTTTGCATAAGCTTGTAGTTTCTTATACAGCTCCTGCTTCTGATTTTTAGTTGCCATTAATTTTTCTGATTGGTCTTGTAAAGTTTCGAGTACACAAAAAGCCCACCACAGGTAGAGACCGAAGTCTTTTATACCGGTTTCCCGATATAGCCAATCAGACGACCCTATGATGGGTTCTTTATGTCTGATTGGACTTTTCACCATGCCTGCAGATTTCTCTATAGGGTTAGGCTACTTATATATTTAATTGTGTACTCATATAATACATCAAAGTAACGTATTACTCCATAGATTATAACGCTTTTCATATTTTTGCTAAGGGTATAGAAACGACCATGAAATGAAAATGAACCTTTGCATAGTCTTAGCAAATACCCAATCTACGTCATCATATACATATGGAAATCCAATACATAAGCAACTTCGGAGTCAGGACAGAAGTGCCCCAAATAAAGGTAAAATACGTCCTCTATGCTCGAAAAAGTACTGAGACCGAAGAACGACAAGTATTATCAATTGATTCGCAAGTTAAAGAAATGCTCCAAATAGCAGAGAAGGAAAACATGGAGATTATAGACATTAGGAGAGAATCACATTCAGCAAAGGATTCGGGACAAAGACCAGTATTCAAAGAAATACTCTCTGATATAGACCAAGGAAGATATAATGGGATACTGACTTGGGCTCCAGATAGATTATCAAGAAATGCAGGAGATCTTGGAAGCTTGGTGGATTTAATGGATCAAGCAAAACTGCAAGAAATTAAAACATACGGACAGACATTTAAGAACTCTCCCAATGAGAAGTTCCTCCTGATGATTCTCTGTTCTCAAGCAAAACTTGAAAATGATAACAAAAGTATAAATGTTAAAAGAGGACTCCGAACCAGAGTTGAAATGGGACTCTGGCCAGGACCTGCCCCGACAGGATATCTCAAGGAGAAACGGAGTGACCGAAAGTGCGAAACATACATAGATCCAGAGAAAGGACCCGTGATCAAGAAGATGTTTGAGAAAGTAGCATATGAGAAATGGAGCGGAAAGAAAGTATACAACTGGCTCAAGTTTGATTTGAATTTCAGAAGTGCATATGGAAAGAAGCACTTGAGTCTCGGAAACATATTCAGAAGTTTGAGTAATCCATTCTATTATGGAGAGTTTGAATATCCGAGAAAATCAGGTAACTGGTACAAAGGAAAACATGAACCACTTATAACTAAAGAACTCTATGACATGGTGCAGGCACAAGTAAAGAGCAACACACTTCGTATTGAGAATAAAGAATTTGCCTTCACTAAACTTATGACCTGTGGATTGTGTAATTCTGCGATTAGTGCAGATGAGAAGTTTAAGAAACTCAAGAATGGAACTTCAAACAGACATGTGTACTACAAATGTGCAAAGTCAAAGGACCACAATTGCTCTAACCCGCCAATCAATGAAACTGACTTAATTAAACAGTTTGAGAAATTAATTGATGATATGAAAGTGAACGAGTTAAAGGTACGAGACAAGATTAAAGATGAGATACTACGGTTCAAGAAGTTCAATACTTCCCTTCTTGGCAAAAGTACCAACATTCAGATTGATGATATCGATATTAAGAATTATGTGAAGTTTATTTTGAAGGATGGTGATGTGCAGGAGAAGAGGAATATATTGGAAAATATATCGGAGAGGATTATATTAAAGAATAAAAATATATTTTTATAAAAAGATATAACAATACAAAAAACTAATTAAAAATATGAAACAGAACTCTCAATAACTTTTTATTTTTATCTGTGAGTTTTTTACTCATATATTGCAATATTGCAGACCTGTTTGCTCTTGTAGCGGTAGGATACGGATATACTTTATTCATAAATGCTCGCACATTCATTTGATTTGATTGTGCCAACATAAGTTCTTGAGACAATTCCCCCGCATTATGCGCAACCATACTTCCGCCCAAAATTATACCTTTGGGAGATATGAATAATTTAATTAGACCATCCATATACTCATCAACAATCATTCGGTCATCAATATATTCTTTTTGTATTACTTCATATTTTATAGATCTTTTTCTCAACTGATGCTCCTGTAATCCAAATGTAGCAATTTCAGGATCAGTATAAGTGACCCATGCCATCGCATCTGTATTTAATTTTTTCTTAAAAGGTGAAAATAAATTATTAATTATTGTTGAAGCATGTAATTCGGCTGCGTGTGTAAACATAAAATTTCCCGCAACATCACCGATAGCAATAACATTTTTATTAGTTGTTCTTAAGTACTGGTCTATTTTTAATTTTCCTCGTTCATCTAGTTCAATTCCCGCCGATTCTAAGTTTAGATTGTCTAAATTAAGAATTCTACCAATTGAAACAAAAAATAAATCAAATTTAATCTCTTTTTTTTCACCATCTCCATCTTCGATTATAAGAATATTTTTATTTTTTATCTCGACAGGTTTATAACCTATAAAGAATCTTACCCCCTCCTTTTGCATTTTATCTTTTACTACTTCTGATACATACTTATCTTCCTTATCTAAAAAGCTTGGACCAACAATAGATACATTAATACCTAGTCGATTAAAAGATTGTGCAATTTCGGCACCAATAGGACCCCCTCCGACAATAATCATATTTTGAGGCTTATTTTTTAATGAAAAAATATTTTCATTATTAAACACCTGAATATTCTCTATTCCAGGAATTTTTAAATATCTTGGTCTAGATCCTGTAGCTAAAATTATTTTTTTACCAACATACTCTTCATCACGCACAATGACTTTATTTTTACCGCTAAATTTTGCTAAACCTAATACGACACCAATCCCCTTCTTTCTAAGATATTCTGCATTCTCATGTTTTCTTATAAATTCTTTTTTGGAATCTATATAATTCATAACCTTAAAAATATCCACATCTCCACTTACATCCATTCCAAAATCTTTAGCCAACATTGAATTTTTAACTAATTCTCCAATATGAATAAGTGCTTTAGATGGAACACATCCAAAATTTAGACAATCTCCTCCGATTGTTTTATCTTCTTTATCAATTAACAAAAATTCTAAACCAACCCTACTTGCAAAACCCGCAATATTTAATCCGCCCGAACCTGCTCCGATAATAATCACATCGTATTCTTTTTTTTCTTTAAAATCTTTTTTCATATTTTTTTCCTACATATGTTAATAAAACGATACCACCTAGTGCCAGTAAAATATTAATCAAACTCATTGAACCCAGAGATTCACCAAAATACACAAATAATGCAGTACCTGGTATCATTCCGATAAATGATCCTATGACATATTTTTTAATTGGGATATTAGTCACTCCTAACAAAAAATTAAGTCCATTAAAAGGAAATATTGGAATAAGCCTCAGGAGAAATACGGTTGAAAAAGCTCTCTCTTCAAATCTTTTTTCATACTGAGTAATTCTTGGGTAATTTGGCAGTACTTTTTTTTGAACATAATTTCTAAAAATATACCTGGATAATATAAATGCAAGCGTGGCACCCATCGTATTTCCTATTAAGGCAATAACCGTGCCGAACAATTTTCCAAATAATGAACCTGACAATAATGTTAAAGGAGTCCCAGGAAAGCCCAAAGGAGTTGAAACTGTCTTTGCTACTATCAAAATCACCGAAGTCAGAAGAGGACGTTCTTTTGAAAGTACACTAAGCCCTGAAAACAAAGAAATTATCTCAGATCTATATACAAACAGTGTTGAGGATATTGATAGAATTAAAAGAAATAATAATATCTTTTTTGCACTACTTTTTTTATAAATAAGCATTACCAATACCGCTGCAATTATTTCAATCGCAACAATTAATTGTATTTTTGTTGGTAGAGTTCCTACATAGGCAAAAATAAATGCAAACGGAATTATTCCTACAAATGTTGCAGAAATAAAAAGCTTGTTTTTTATTTTTGAAAATAATCCAACAGCATAGGATAATACATCAACAGGTACAATCATTCTGAGTAAAACCAAACTCCAAAATACATTTTCTTTTGGTATTCTAGACTCTAAAGTATTTAATTTATCTATATTTATAAATTTAACTACTAACTTTCTTCCAAATCTTCTTGATAAGTAGAATGCAATTTGAGATCCGATAGTCCAAGATATAATTAAAAATATACCTGTCAAAAACCACCCCCACAAAGCACTTGCAATGGGAATTAGAGGGAGTGTGGTAAAAGGAGCCAACACTACAGCCAAAATATTTATTAAGAAAAATAGCAACAAACCGATAGAACCCTCTCCGATACTATTTTGTATTTCGATACTATAAATGTCCGCAAAATAACTAGACACTAGGAAAATCGCAGATATCGCCACTATTAACACTACAGGAGTTATTATTTTTTTGAATTTACTTATTTTCATGTTTTTTGCTTGTATCATGTCTCCCGAATTCATGTCGAAGTGCCGAGACTACTTGTCCAGTATATGAAGGATTATTTTGAGATTGTTTTCTGAATTCTAAAGAACCTTCTATTATTGGGACATCAATATTCATTTCTTTTGCAGTGTCTACGGTCCATTGTCCTTCTCCACTATGAGAAACAACACCCGAGCAACATTCTTCTTTGTCTAAATTAACTGTAAATTTTGAATATGCTTGCGCAAGCCATCCGATTAAGCGAGATTCAATAACTGATCCATGATTATATATCTCTGCAACATCTAATACATTTAAATCGAAAGAAGATTTTTTTAATACCTCAAATCCCTCTCCTATTGATTGCATCATTCCATATTCGATTCCATTATGTACCATCTTTACAAAATGTCCTGCACCAGATGATCCAACATATTTGTATCCATTCGAAACAGATAAGTCTGCAAATAAGTTTTCGTATGATTCATATATAGATTTTTCACCTCCAATCATTAGGCAGGCACCATTGAGTGCTCCTTCTGGACCACCTGATACTCCAACATCAATAAAATTAATGTTGTGTTCTTGTAATACTGTATTTCTTCGTATTGTATCTTTATAATTTGAATTACCCCCATCAATAATAGTGTCTCCTTTATTGAGAAGTGGAATGAGAGATTTGATAACATCATCAGTTGCTTGGTATGGAGTCATGATCCAAATCGTTCGATGCGGCTGCATCTTTTGTACAACTTCTTCAATTGAATATGCAGGATCAAGACCACATTCTTTAAGTTGAACAGTTGCTTCTGGAGACCTGTTAAAACCAATCACCTTCCAATTAGTATCAAGCAATCTTTTTGCCAAATTAGCACCCATTTTGCCTAACCCAATAATCGCAATCTCTCCTTTTTGTTTTTCTTTAAGTAGATTCTGAGAATATACTGGTGTATTTTTTTGATACGAATCAAGAATTACTTTATCTTGTTTCCATGCAGACAAAACAGGATCTACAAATTGCCATGCGAATTCAACTTCTTTTACTGAGACAAACCTAGACTTGTCACCCTCAACAACATTAAAGAAAACTTTTGAATATTCTTCAACATATTGAATTTTGGTTTCTTTTTCATATAAGAAAAATGTAAACTCTCGCTCTTCAATCAAGTGTTTAAAACCAGGTTTTTTAGAATAAAAAATAATTTTTATTTCGTCATTTGGATCAAATCTAAATATAATTTGATTAGGTTTATGCTCACCTTCTTCACACAACAAACATACTTTTGGATGTTTCAATGTTATCACGATTTCTTTACGCACTTCGTTCATCATTTTTCCAGCTTGCATATACACAGTTACTCCATCCCACTTAGAACCAGTTAATGTAGTTTGGACAGAAAAATATGTTTCAGTTTTAGAATTCTCATTAACACCATCAATATCAGCATACCCAACATATTGAGCTCGTTTAGTATTTTTTTGTACCAAATCATCAGTCCATTTTGGCAAGAGTGCGAGTACATCTTCTCTTCTATTTTGAAATGAGTCAGTATCACCAGATGCAGGAGATTCACTTACAACAGCAGCGAGCATTGCAAGCAGATGATTTTGACCTACATCTCTTAATGTGCCTACAGAATCATAAAAACTTCCCCTATTTTCTACCCCTATTTTTTCAAATAATTTAATTTCAATTTTTTCAATTGTTGTATTGTCCCATGTATTTTCAAATAAGTTATTAGAAAATCTAAAATTCTCTATTCCTTGAATGATTTCCTTGAACAAATAATGGTCGATTCTGTATATTTGGTCTTCTGTAAAGTATTGTGACAATAATTTTTCCAATTCTTTTGAAGATTGGAGATCTGATCCAAAAGGTTTTTCAATCAAAATTCTAGTCCAGGATTTCTTGTCTTCACACGTAGTATTCAAACCTGCTTCGGCAAGATTTTTAAAAATAGAACCATATACATTGGGAGGTGTTGCAAGATAAAAAACTTTATTTATACAATCTGAGGTATTGGCATGAAGAGAATTTATTTTTGCCTGTAGAAGTTTAAAAGATTCCAAATCACCAAAATCACCAGATTGATATAAAAAATGATCAAAGAAAGAATCAAATTCATCTTCATCAATCAGACCATTATTGTGATCAGTAATAGAATCTTTTATTAATTTTTTAAACAAGTCTTCGCCCAAAGATCTTCGTGCAAAACCTACAATTTTATACTTTTCAGGTAAATGATTATGTGTGTATAAATGCCACAATGAAGGGATTACTTTTTTATAAGCAAGATCACCTGTTACTCCCATAATTACATAAACCGTGAGATTATCTTTTGTATTTGTGTTTGACATATCAATCTATATTGTAAGTATTACATTCATAATATAACTTATGAGTATCGAAGCGATACCTAAAAATCCCATTGTCTTTTCTAATACCATTTCTTTAATAACTGTATTATCAATCTTTTTTTCCTTTCTTACCCTCTCATGAACTTTAATTGCGGTGTAGGCAATTAATACCGTACCGAGTGTTTCTAATGTTAATGCTATTATTTCAATCATATACGTATATTAATCTAATAAATCTAAAATAACTACATTTTCTGTGTTTTGATTATGTACACTAAACCACATTTCAAAATAGAATGGTATTTTATTTTTGTTTGTATCAACGATTGATATTTCTCCATCTTTTTTTGAAATTGAAATTTCACCAAATGTAGTTTTTTCTTTATGCACACCCTCGTCTTTTAGTGTGTTCACTGGGAAAGTAAGTACTTGATCTTCGATTCTAAATACAACCATTATTTCTTTCATAGGGAAAGTATTGTCTTTTGAAGAAATATCAAATATGAGATTGTTTGTGTTTTCATATCCAGTATATGGATTTCTTTTATAATCTCTTGAATATCCAGTATCTTCGCTCAATACGAGTGCATGAGGAAACTTTGATTTAATTTCACCTATAGTCAAAAGTTGGAATGAAACATGTTCTAATTGAGTTTCAAAATAATCTCCGACTAAGGTTTTTCCTGTACTTTGTTGCCATAAACTTTCCGTATCTCTGTCGTACATGATCATATTACTCTCAAGCAATGAACCACTCACTCCAAAAGTTGTTTCTCCTTTTTTTAATTCTCGATTAAAGACTACAGCACTCCCACAAAGTGGACAAAAGGTTATTGCAACTTTTTTATCATCAATTTCATCATTTACAATTTCATGCCAGATCAAAATATTATATGGATATACTTTAACTTCATTACCTTCTTGCAACACAACAGCTTGTATATCATTTGATTCTGTAAAATTCGTGATGCTTTCAAATTTTGGATTATCTATTGCAGGAATTCCATCTTTGCTAGGACCACCTGAGACAGCCTTTTCGATTATTGGATTAGCTTTGCTCCAATTTGTATTTGGGAAAGTAGATTGTAATACTGTATTTTTTACTTTTACTTCTGATGTATTTATTTCATTCATATCTTTATCAAATGTATTAATTAACTTTTGTTCAAAATTAATTGTTGCTCCATATCCTGAATCTAGTACCCATGCTTCTATTTTTTTATCAAAGCCTGTAATAATAGAAATTCCAACCAAGAGAATAAGTGCCCCGAATATTTTTTTAATTATTTCTGTTTTTTTGCTGTTTTGAGTAAACTTATTCACAATACTTTGACCAAAATATGCAACCAAGAGTAGAGAGAACATGAGGCCAATTACGAATCCAATAAGATACGAGAACCCAACAAAGAAACTCGCAGGAAGCACTGTTGCAATTATAAATAGATAGGTAGGACTACATGTAGAGAACACAGGTCCGAGTGAAGCACCAACAATATAATCGCCAATATTATTATTCTTAATATGTCCTGTTGCTAATTTTCTATCTCCAAAAAGTTTAAGTTTGAGAACTAATTTGTTTCTACTCCATATACTTGGAAATAACATCACGAGTCCCAATATCACTATCACACCACCTGAGAACCATGTCCAAAATGAATTTGGTATATCAATGAGTAGAGCAGAAGCTTTGAGAAGAAGTGTAAATACTATGACAGACAGAGCGAGTGAAAAAATAATTCTAATTGATTTTGAAGATATTTTTTTGCTATCCTCTGTCGTACTTGAACCAATAATTACAGATAGTAAAGGTAATATACAAGGAGCAAGTATTGTGAGAACACCCGCAAGAACAGCTATCAGAAAAAACAGCATATTACTTTATTTGATTAAGAACATCTTCAAGTCTGTTTCCTCCTGACCATTTTTTGATCATATCTCCATTTGTATCAATTTGTACAAAAGTATGTTGAGTTGTTACTCCATATTTTTTCTTTAGATCTGTTTCCTTGTCATAATTCAATTCAAGAATAACTACGTTTTCTGGGATATCACTTAGACTTGCTTTGATATCAGCATCTATTACTCTACATGATGGGCACCAATCAGCTTTAAAAAACAAGATTATGTCTTTATTTTCATATTGTTTTAAATCATTCGAATATTTTGCATATAAACCACTTGTCTTATTTAATTGATCTGACTCATTGGATTCGTCTGTTTCACTTGTATTAGCAACAGCTGAATCCGCATTGTTCTGAGTATTATTCACAACTTCTTGAGAAGGCTTATTTAAAATACTAAAACCTATAATTAAAATCACAATTAAAACTATTCCTATACTTATTTTTTTCATATTATTACTTAATTTAAAATATTGATAATTTTGATAACTTTTTTGGTAATATCATTTGAACACAATTTGTAGCATGTTGTTTTTCCAACTCGATATCCATAGACGATGTCTCGTGCTTCTAAATATTTTAATTGTTGAGAAGTTAGCGATTGAGACATTTCTAAATCCTTTGAAATATGATTTACACACATTTCTGTTTTTGCATTTTTGAGCAATACAATAATATCTTTTCGATTTGTATTGCAGATTGCTTTTATTATTTTTTCGTATTCTTTATCATTCATATGTGTTACATTTTTTCTTCTAACATTGATTTGTTTTCTTTAATCATTTTAGCGTAACGAAACAAATTATTAGACACAGTATTGACCATCATATTTGTTGCCATATTCTTTCTACGTTTTTCAGCATCTTGATCCATAGGTGGCCCTGCTTCCCCAACCCAATATACGGCCATTTCTGGTGGCAAAGTGAATCCATACCATGTCAAAGCATTAGCCAATGTGCCGATAACATGTTGAGCTCCATCTTCGTGACCAGTTACAACAATACCTGCAACTTTATGAGTAAGAGGTGATTTGCCTGACATCATGTATTCATTGTCTACTTGATCCATTCTTTCAAACACTTTTTGAATCAGTGATGAAGGCTGTCCCCACCAAATTGGTGTTGCAAAAACAACAATATCAGCCTCAATAATTTTATTAAGAATACTTTGCCAATCATCCCTCATATCTGTCTCTAACCCATGTTTAATATCATGATCAATTAACCGCACAACTTCTGTTTTGACACCATGTTTTACGAGTTCACTAAAAACTTGTCCAAGTAATTCTTCTGTATTTGAAGGCATTCCTACATCTTTTGATTTAAGTGATCAAAGAATTCCAATTGCTTTGAGTTTTGTTTCCATAATTTATATCTTTACTATTATATTTATAATACCTATTTACATTCCACAGGTATTCCTTTCATTGTCTTTTTCTTCATGAGAATGCTCATCATCACAACTTTCACAGTCTAAACATGTATTAGTTGTAGGTTCTTTTTGTTCATCAGTACAACACGCATTAGAGTCAACACCTGACACAGGATCGCATGTTTTACATGTATGTTCTTTATTCATATATTTTATTTATTTACTTAATTAATTTTAAACGTAATACTATCCTTATTTATTTTCTTTCATCAATTTTGCCAAACGAATCGGCATCATAAACAAAAGAAATACGATCGCAAGAAGTGCAGCAAGAATACCTGTAAGAATTTTACCAACCCCTATTAATTTCAATTCCATTAACGAAGAAGGGTAGTTTTGAATTTGCACAAGTTTTTGATTAAGTTCTGAACCAGTTGGAGCTGATTCTCGTTCTGATTTTGAGAGAGTAAAATATTCATTTTGAAGAGCGTGGAGTTTTGATTCTTCTCGTGGTACTTGATTGTGCATACCAATTCCCTGCCAAGCAAATGAGAGGGCTGACAGTACTAGAATCAACAGTATGATCATCTGCAACATCATTGTTTTTATGTTTTGCATATTCTTAATTAATTATCTTATAGTTTTATTTAAGCAATCTTACATATTCCAAAAGTCCCCTCTTATTTTTGTGTCTTTATCTTTTGTACGAATTACATATTATAATACACTAATATGTTAATATTATTATAATAAAGTTTAAAAAATATGCAAGTGTGTGTAATTTTTTCGATGAAGTTTCGAGTTCCATTATTTTAGAATATAAAAAGAGCGATTTGATCTCTCTTTTTAAACTCTATTTTATAGACTCTCGTGCTCGCACGACTCACATTATTACAACCTATCTCGTGTTACCTGTCAATGGCGGAGAGGGAGGGATTCGAACCCTCGATGCCCTTTCGAGCATTCCGGTTTTCAAGACCGGTGCATTCAACCACTCTGCCACCTCTCCATATTCGCCGAAGCGAAGGTTGATTCGAATATTCTAACAGAAATTCGAATTGGAGTCATACTATCAAAAAACATTTTTAATGCAAAGAAAAAAGCCGCTCTCTCAAGCGACTTGTATAAAAGATCTAAATAATGTTAGCCAGCAACAGGAGCGACGCTGGGAACTTTTTTATTAGTGTTAACATCACCAATCCAGCGACTAATTTTCGCCCCAGGACTTTTCTTGCGGTATACCTTATATTTCAAAGTTTTGCTCTTGCTAAACTTTTTCATATTTGTAACATCCTCAAAAGAATTCATTTCGATTAACCATTCATCGAAAACCTTCTCTTCTTTTCCAGGAACCTTTTCCGAGACTTGCTGATGAGTGACCCTTTCGTTGTCACCATCAACCAAAGCCATGGCACAATTGTTTGCTGCTTCATTCTTAGGAGATATAAACCAAGTTTCCTTACTCATTATTTACCTTTCGGTTGATTGTTTGATTGTTATTATTTTAAGACCGGCAGTGACGAATTCACCTCCGATATCAACACTACTGTTTTTCATTATTTTGTAAAGTGTTAGAATAGAACTAATGATATTTTTAATGATTTTTATCAAAACATTGGCGATTGTTATAGGGTTTAGCTCTGCCTTAGTAAATGATATTTATACTTTCTTATTCTTGAGAGACTTTAGAATAACCAAAAAAGAAAGAGATGTTTTTGATTTATTGGCTAATGTTAATTTAACTTGTGCATTTATCTTGGCTATTTCTTTTCTTTTTTCATTTATTTATGAAATAGATTTTGTAAAAGAAGATATTTTAATTGCAACCGCTGTTATATTGTTAATAGTATTAATAAATGAACTATTATTTAGAAGAATCGTTGTACCTGTTTTAGCGAATTTTAGACTTAATTCAGATTATATGGATGTCGAACAAGTTGTTGTTTTAAGAAAAGTAGGTCTAACCTTGAATGGCGTTTCCGTAATTTCTTGGATTTACCTATTATTAATTTTCCAATTCGGGCTTACTAATGATTTCTTTGTAACTGGGTATATTCTAGGTGATTATATGTTTATTTCATCAGTAACAATATTATTAATGAACTTTATATACAGAACAAAAAAGACAGGACCAAACTTGAACCAAGAAAATAACGCGCAACAAATATGAACAATAAAATTACATGGGAAACGCTAGATCATATTAAAGAAGAGAAAAGTTCCGATTGGTTTTGGATTGTCGGAATGGTCACAATAGCTGGAGCCGTGCTATCTATTTTCTTTAACAATATCTTATTGGCTCTGATAATTTTACTCTCAGCCTTTGCTTCTTTTATGTTTATGCATACACCGGCAAAAATTGAAAAATACGAATTAAATAAAAAAGGCATAGTCGTTGGTGAAGATCTCTATCTTTACAGCTCTTTAGATTCTTTTTGTGTAGTTGATGAAGATGGTTATGAAAGAGATAGAATACTGATCAAATCAAATAAATTCTTTATGCCGCTTATTATTATGCCTATTGGTAATGAAGTGGAGGTTGATGAAGTTAGAGATTTTCTTTTAGAATACCTAGACGAAGAAGAGATGCGAGAACCACCTACTTATTATATAATGAGTAAAATAGGTTTTTAAGGTTATTAGTAATTAAATAAAATATTATGTCAAAGAAAAAAAATAAAAATGGCAAGCTAGAAAATTTCATCATAAGTATATTGCCTTTTAGTGCAAGAACAACAAAGACTCTATTGGTTGCTTTTGCAATATTCAATTTTGCTATTTCTGGAATGTTATTTTCACAGACAATTCAAGAAGAAAAAGAAAGAGAAATGTTGGCTCAAAATTTTATTGAGAGAGTTAATAATACAAGAAGTATAAAATAACTAATATCTTTCTATTCTCTTTTTTTTGGTGCTCCCACGAGGACTCGGCGCAGATTACTAATTCGCTACGCTCATAAGTATCTGCTGCCCCGACTCGACCTACGACGAACTATCGTTCGTCGGCTTCGCGGTCTCCGTCTTTCGATTCCTACGGGCACACTAAAACAAAATCGGTAGACACTTACGTGCCTACCTCTTTGTTTTATGTGCTCCCGCCAGGAATCGAACCTGGATCGCAAGTTCCGCAAACTTGTATTCTATCCGTTGAACTACGGGAGCAAACGAGGATGGATGAAAATTTATTTTCATATCATCCGAGTGATGCTCCCGCAAGATATTCTTACAGGAGCAATTGAGGAGCGAAATAGGAATTTATTCATATTTCGTCCGAACGCAGCTCATGTATGCTTCGCATACGGGAGCCACGTTCACCAATCTTAATTTTATTAATGAAAATAGTCAAATAAAAAATCTCGTGTCAGACGAGATTTTTTATTTATTTAGTTGTCTTAGCTTTTTTAATTTTTGCAGATAATCTAGATTTAGTTCTAGAAGCAGTATTTTTCTTTATAGTATTCATTTTAGCTGCCTTGTCTATCGCCTTGTAAGCTTCACTTAATTTCTTTTGAGCTTCGTCGATTTTGTTCTCTTTTAATAATTCATCGATCTCTTTTATTGCTGCTTTCATTGTCCTTTTGCGACGCAGGTTGAAAACCGCTTTCTTTTCGCTAGCTCTAATTTCTTTTTTTGCTGATTTTGTAATTGCCATAAGTGAAAAGACTTTATCAAAAGACGGAATAAAAAGCAATAGAAAACAATGAAAAAGCTTTTCATACAACTGGAACAGTTGGTTTAATTTGATATCATTAAAAACAAGATGATTTCATACCTCGAAGGTAAAATAATAGAAACAAACTTAGACTCAATAATTTTAAGTGTAAACGGTGTAGGATATTTGATTCATTCAACACCGGATTTACTACAAATAGCTGAAGCAGGCAACGAAATATCTATCTGGACCTATTTAGCGGTTAGAGAAAACGCGCTAGATCTTTATGGTTTTAAAGAAAAAAAGGACTTATCTTTGTTCAAGTTATTATTAACAATTTCGGGTGTCGGACCAAAATCTGCCATCTCAATCCTAAGCAACGCAACAGCCGAAACATTAATATCTGGAATACAATCTAACGATCCTGCCTACTTATCAAAAATGTCGGGTATAGGCAAAAAAACGGCAGAGAAAATAGTTGTATCTTTAAAAGATAAACTAGGAACAACTGAATTTGGCGAAAACAACACAAATAATTCAGAAAATCATAATGTTGTAGCGATAGATGCTCTCGTCTCTCTAGGATATTCAGAAAGAGACGCACGCGAGACTGTCAGCAAGATTAAAGGATTAGAGAACCCAGAAGATATTATCAAGAAAGCTTTAAAAGATTTAAGTAATTAAAATGCAAGACACACTAAACATAATCAAAAAATTTATTCCGAAGAAAATCTTTACCTTCTTTCAACCTGCTTATCATTATTTAATAATTTTAATCGGCACTATTATTTATCGCTTCCCTTCTAAAAAAATACACATAATTGGAATAACCGGGACGAAAGGAAAATCAACAACGACAGAAATAATGAATTCCATTTTGGAAGCGGCTGGATATAAAACCGCCCTATCAAACACAATTAGATTTAAAATTGGAGATGAATCCAAAGCCAATAAATACAAGATGTCGATGCCAGGCAGGTTCTTTATGCAAAAATTTCTATATCAAGCCGTAAAAGAAGGTTGTAGTCACGCAGTTATAGAAATAACATCTGAAGGCTCAAAACAATTCCGACACAAATTCATAGACCTTGATGCTTTTATTTTCACAAACCTTTCTCCTGAACACATAGAATCCCACGGATCATATGAAAAATACCGACAAGCAAAATTAAACATAGCTGATAACTTGGACAACAAATCAAAGAAAAACACTATTCTGGTTGCAAACAAAGATGATATTGAAAGTGAACTTTTCCTAGAGAAAAAAGCTGACAAAAAAATAACTTATTCTTTGTCCGATGTTAAACCTTTCAATATCGACGATGATGGAATAGAAATGCGATTTAACAAAACAACTTTTTATTCAAAATTGAATGGTGAATTTAATATTTACAATATTTTAGCCGCAGCAACATTGGCAAACGAATTAGGTATACCACATGAAACAATCAAAAAGGGTGTAGAAAATCTGGATGTGGTAAAGGGTAGAGTTCAAAAAGTCGATGCAGGTCAAGAGTTTGATGTGATAGTTGATTACGCTCACACTGCCGACTCTTTGGAAAAACTTTACAAAGCTTTTCCAAATAAAAAGAAGGTGTGTGTATTGGGAAATACTGGTGGCGGTAGAGACAAGTGGAAAAGACCTGAAATGGCAAAAATTGCAGAAAAATATTGTGAGGAAATTATTCTAACTAATGAAGACCCTTATGATGAGGATCCGAAAAAAATCATCAAGGAAATGAGTTCTGCCATCTCAGACAGTAAAAAACCAATTCATGAAATACTGGACCGCAGAATTGCAATAAATACAGCTATCGAAAAAGCCAAAAAAATAGGTAAAAATTCAGTTGTGCTAATTAGCGGTAAAGGAACTGATCCTTATATAATGGAGGCAAATAATAAAAAAACTCCTTGGTCAGATTTTGAAGTTGCCAAAGAAGAAATTAAAAAAGTTACAAAAACTAATTAGTTAAGTTTTTTCTAATTGAATCGTATGTTTGATAAGCGGCTTTATTCAGATTCCCTACCCTCTGATCTTCTCTATAAAAAATATCTTCGTAGATATACCCGTATTCGACCAAAATCGGAATTGAATTTGTGATCGTGTTATTGGACCCCACCGCTATCAAATCAGAATTCTTGATAATAATATCTTTTTCTACAGGCAAATTACTTTCATTGAAAAACTTACCTAAATTTTCTCTCAAATTTTTTGCTATCTTTTTAGCACCGTCATACCCTGTTAAATTATTAGAGGGTATGTAAATTGAAAAACCGTTATACTTTCCTGCTATATCCATATTATCTCGAGGATAATCATTAAAATGAACATGAACCACTAAATCAATTTCATTATCGTTTACCCATTTATTTATTCCGTATAACTTAAAAGCAACGTCTTTGGCAGCCAGATTGTGCTCTACTACTCGGACAGGTTCAAATTCACCATTTCTATAACTATCCCTAGTCTTTTCTTTATTCTCGTAGATAAAATTGTCGATTTCCTCTTTTTGATTTGTAAAATAATCGCTGAATTCTTTTGTGTAGCCATTCTCGTTTCTAGTAATAAATACATCAAATCTCTCGTCCTTTTCAAATAGATTGTAAATAATTTTTGAAAGCTCTAGATTAATTTCTTCTTCTTTTAAGTCGTTAAACTTTGCTCCATAATTTTCTAGATCATGACCCGGGACAAGTAATATTTTGTGTTTAGAAAAAATATCTTCAATAGAATCTCCCTTTATTTGCAATCCTTTTTTTATGGTATTATCTGATGCATCAGTGATGTTTAGATTCCACAGAGAATAAGCCACTAACACAAGTATAGCTGAAAAAATAATACAAATTAGAGGAACCCACTTATCCATTAATTAATTATTCTAACACAAAAATATGCCAGAATTGCCAGAAGTAACAACAACAGCAAAAAAATTAAACGAGATACTGCCAGGTCTCGAAATTGTTTCTGTTTGGACTAATTACAACAGTAAATATTTTTATGGAAAAGAAAACATTAAAGATCCTAAATATTTTTTAAATTTTAAAAAAGAAGTAGTCGGCAAAAAAATAAAATCTTCAGATAGAATCGGAAAAAATGTTCTTTTAAATATTGAAGGGCCAAAAACTATATTAATCCACATGAAAATGACGGGGCACCTTTTATATGGAAAATATAAAAGAGCAAATCTCGAAGAGATGTCTAACGGCATAAGAGAAAAAGTTTTTGGGTGGGTGGCAGATGAAAGCGGACCTCTTCAAGATAAATTTAATGGATATATCAGGTTAGTCTTTGAATTATCAAATGGTAAGTTTTTGGTTTTATCTGATGCGAGGAGGTTTGCAAAAGTCTGCTTAATTAAAGATGGGAAAATAAATAATCACAAAGATTTGAAAAATCTTGGGCCTGACCCGACAACAAAAAAATTCGACAAAAAAACTTTTACAAAGATTTTAAACAAAAAACCAGATGGCAGAATAAAAAATATCTTGATGGAACAAGAGTTAATATCTGGTATTGGTAATATTTATTCTGACGAAGCTTTATGGTTAACGGGAATTCATCCTGAAGAAAAACCAGAAAATTTAACCGCGGAAAAAATCGGTGCACTGTTGAAAAATATCAAAAATGTCTTGAACAAAGGTATAGATTTTGGCGGAGACTCAACATCTGACTATAGACAACCAGATGGAACACCTGGTAATTTTCAAAAACACCACAAAGTTTACAGAAGAAAAGAAGAAAAATGTTTGAAAAAGGGTTGCGATGGAACAATAGCTAGAAAAGTTGTCGGTGGCAGGAGTGCCCATTTTTGCGACACACATCAAAAATTAATTAGTTGAAATTAATTGTCGAACAAACTATATAACAAGATACCTGTCGCTACAGATACATTTAATGATTCTTTCTCCCCCATCATTGGTATCTCTGCAATAAAATCACTTTGGTCTAGAACTTTCTGATCAACACCTTTGGTCTCACTACCCAAGATTATGGTGACATTACCACTAATATGTTTTTTAACTTCTTTATAATCAATTGATTTTTCTGATTGTTCAAGTGCGATAATTTTATGTTCTTCTTTTTTTAATTTATCAATTAATTTGTAGATATCTTCGATTTCCTCCCACTCGACACTTTTCTCAGCTCCCAATGCGGTTTTTTTAATATCATTTCTCTCCCTACCAAATCTATCAATCGGCGCAGGTGTATGACCTGAAATATAAACCTTATCAATTCCAATAGCATCCGCTGTTCTAAAAATTGCACCAACATTCAAGACACTTCGAATATTATGAAGTATAATATTTTTTTGAATTTTATTAGTTATCGACATTTTTTATTATTAGACCAATCGTAATTAATCTTTTCTGATATACTACACTTATGCTAAGTATTTTTCCACAATTTCTATTCCTTTATTTATTAGGTATTTTTATAGTAAGAATAGCAGTAGGACTAACATGTCTATACCTGAGCCATCAATTTTTATTTTCAAAAAGGAAAATTTTAATCAAAAAAATAAATAAAATAAAAACACCGATCAGCTCAATTTATATTTGGGTTTTCGGTCTAACCTTCATCTTGAGTTCCTTATTTATGACAGTAGGTTTTTTGACACAAATTTCATGCCTAGTCATTAGTTATTTATTATTCAGTCTAATTTTTGTAGATAAAGAAAATACACTAGGTCAAACAAAATTACTTTATTTAACACTTTCAATAATTAGTTTAAGCTTTCTGTTTCTTGGACCAGGATTATTTGCGATAGATTTTCCAATGTAGTTATTAGATTTACCGAACGCTTCGTGTGTTTTCTACGCGACTCTTAAAATTTTCAATTTTTTCTTGTTCTTTTTTGTCTGAGTAATAAAAAGTTACCATCAGCATAAAAATAGCTAGACCAAAAAGCACTATTGATAAAACTTCTAATATTTTTTTATCAGTTTTATCTTCTAATGGGCTTTTTTTATAAAACCAATCAACAAAACTTTTTTTAGTTTTTTTAACTTTCCTTTTATTGGCGTATGGATTTTCTTCTTCAAATTTAAAGTCTGACATATGTGAAAATATTATACTATATTTTCTATATTATAATAATTATTTGTTTTTTGTTTGTTAAAATTAGACTTTTTTATTAAAATTTAGTATAGTCTTTTTCATTAACCGTCCATAGCTCAGCTGGTAGAGCACCTGCCTTTTAAGCAGAGGGTCGCAGGTTCGAGTCCTGCTGGACGGACATTTTTAAAAAAATTCTTTAAAGAGCATTTTAAAGACTTAGAATCACTTTCTCTAGTGCCAGATCGAGTGGAATACCACTTCTTCTGGATGAATGGACTATGTTAACCAAATCATTTGCTAGCTTTTCAATTTCATCTTTTTCATATTTTCTTGAAAAACTTTTGGCTTTTTGAAACACAAAAGGTTTAAGTCCTGAATCTTTTGGATTTTCAGATTTGATTGCAGATAAAATGCTTTTGACTTGCCACCATAAAATTCCGTGAATTTCTTCGGGGCGAACGGTTTTTACCTTTTCTTGATATAGTGACCAAAGTTTTTTAAGGTCTCTATCCCCTAACGCATTAGCTAAATCGAAAATATTATTATCTTTTTTTGCGGCGACTCTTTTAGATTCAAAATTTTGAACTTTCTCTGAAACTTTTTCTATTTTATTGAAAATTGGCTTATTAAGTTTTTCTTCTGTAATAATAAAAATATTAGGTGATTGTGAAATTTCTTTAATCCTTTCAAGTAGCAAGTCGCGCGACTGTGTATTTTCAAAAAGTCTTTTTAGGTAGATTATCTGCTTCCCCGTAAAAAGAGACTGCCCTCCAATAATTTCATCTAAACTAAAATCATCAAAATTATCAGATTCTATTTTTGTAAAAGTGGCATCCGTATTCTTGCTAATCAGTGAATTAATAAGGTCATTAGTTTTGGTAAAAATTTTATTGGAATCTCCGTAGATAAAATAAATCATGAATTCAATTATACAAACAAAAAAAGGCCTACGCTACCGAGCAGCGTAGACCTCCAGATTCACTCATGGGTCGAGGTGGATGAGATGAGTATTGAATCTGTTGCTGAATCTAGATTATCTAGTTCAGCCTTGTTTTTTGGAGGCCGCCCCGAAAGGTAAGGGCGGAATTCAGGAAAGTAAAAGTCGGGATTCTCCAAAAATATAGAAAGATCTCAATCAAGTTCTGCCGCTATAATATAGAATTACAACACAATGTCAAGGTTTTTATTTTTAAACCTCTTTCCAATTATTTCCAACAGAATAATCAGCCTCTAAATTAACACCTTTTGTCTTGTTAGTGTCTATAATAGACTCCATTATTTGCTTGATTTTTAAAGCATGTTTTTCAACTTCGACCTCGTCAACTTCATAAATAACTTCGTCATGGATTTGCAAAATCAATTTAATTTTATCTTCAAGTTTATTTTCAGACAGATATCTATCTATCTCTACCATAGCCAGTTTTATTAAATCAGCGCTCGTTCCCTGAATCGGGGCGTTAATCGCCATTCTTTCCGCGGCAGCTCGAATAAAAGGCAATTTAGACTTGAACCCTTCAAAATATCTACGGCGACCAAATAATGTTGTTGTATAACCTTTTTGTTCTGCTTCTTTTTTTGTATTTTCTAGATAATCGGCTAGTCCAGTATAGACTCCAAAATATTTATTATAGAATTCTTGAGCAGTTTTTCTGTCAGAACCCAAATTATCTTTCAAAGCATTAACTCCCATTCCATATAAAATTCCAAAATTGATCACTTTCGCTTGGCGACGCATCTCTTTGGTTACTTGATCTTCTAGAACATCAAAAACTTCACTCGCAACAGCACTATGAATATCTCTCCCCTCTTTAAAAACTGAAATTAATTTTTCATCGCCCGACAGAAAAGCAGCGATTCTCAATTCAACTTGTGAATAATCAAAAGCACAAAAAACTTTACCTTTTTCGGGCACAAAACCTGCGCGAATTTTCTTGCCACGCTCTGAGCCGATAGGAATATTCTGCAAGTTTGGATTATTTGAAGCCATTCTCCCTGTTGTAGTTCCTGTCTGAGCAAAAGTTGCATGTAGTCGCCCGTCCTCCTCCGAAACCAATTTCGGAATATTATCAATATAAGTAGAAAGCAATTTTTGAATCTCTCGATATTCCAAAATTTTGTCGACAATCTCGTGTTCGCCACGCAATTTTTGTAAAACTTCTTCTTTAGTTGAAAATTTCCCAGTAGAAGTTTTTCTCATACCTTTATAACGTAACCCCATTTTCACAAACAAAACTTCTGCCATTTGTTGAGGTGAATTTATATTAAATTCCTCCCCAGACATTTTATAAATATCTTTTTGAAGTTGATCTAATTCGACATGATATTTCTCGGAAAGATTCGTCAGAAATTTTTTATCAATTTTTATACCATTCTCTTCCATTTTTTTAATTATCGGAATTAAAGGCTTTTCAATTTTTTCAAACAAATCAATTAAATCTTTTTCTTTCAATTCTTTCTGAATTTTTTGATAAGCCTTTTCCAAATCATCTTCCTTGGTGTGACCCAAAACATCTTCTATATCTGGATTTGTCAGCGAAGAATTAATCAGCCAAAGCCCTACTTTGGCTTCTTCTAGAATTTTTGGATCGTAATTGACTGGTTTGTTATCGGACTTTTCATCTTTATCACCCGCCTCGCCTTGCCCAAATAGTCCACCAAGATCGCTATTGTTTTTACCTCCTTTTCCTTCCTTTTCTTCATTTTCCGATACGACCTCTGGAATAATTTCTTTCAATCGAGCTGAAAGTGAACGAAATTCCATATCCATGAAAAGCTTGTTGATTTTATCGACGGAAACTGAATCTAACCAATTTTCTTTCGGTAGTTTTGCTTTGACCGGCACGTCGCACTGAATAGTCGCCAGCATCTTGCTAAATTCTGCCTCTTCTTTATTTTCTTTTAATAAGTTTTGAATACGAGGTTTGATTCCGGCTTCTTCAAATTTTTCAGGGTTTTTCTCTAGAGTTTTATAGATATTTTCGATTGAACCAAATTCTGTGATTAGTGTTGTCGCAGTCTTTTCACCAACTCCTGGAATTCCAATAATGTTGTCAGATGCATCTCCGCGCAGCCCCTTGTAATCAGGAAGAAGCTCGGGATCAAAACCAAATCTATCTTTAACACCGTCTTCATTATAAATAATTGTGTCTTTTATCCCCTTCTTTAGAGTGAAAACTTTGACCTTGTCGCCATCAACTAATTGCAAAGTATCCATATCACCAGAGGCAATAATCACATCGTAATTTTTCTTAAGCTCTCCAGCCAGAGTCCCTAAAACATCGTCGGCCTCATACCCTTCTACCTCGTAGACAGGAATATTAAAAGCTCTGTAGAAATCATAAGCGCGCTTTATTTGAGAAACTAATTCTGGATCTGATTTTTTCCTGCCCGCCTTGTAATCAGTGTATGCCTCGTGTCGATAAGTCGGTTTTGGCAAATCAAAAGCAGCCAAAATGTAGTCTGGTTTAAATTGTTTGATAATAGAAATTATCATCATGGAAAGTCCATAAATTGCGCCGGTTGGTTCCCCGCTACTAGACGAGAAATCAGGCAAAGCGTGGTAGGCGCGATGCAGGATTGCATGCGAATCTAGTATGACGACTTTTTCTCGTTTATTTTTGGTAGTTTTTTTATCTGTTTTTTTTGCTGAGGTTTTTTTGGCTGGCATTTTTATTTTTTATTTATCGCGTCGCAAGTTTTCAATCTTGTATACATTCTAACTTATTTCAATTTTAATACGACGTGAAGTCTCGCCGGTTGATTCAAAATAAATTTTAATAACATCTTCCGGCAAGAGGTCGGGAATTTTATCCGCCCATTCAACCAAGATAATATTTTGGGGGTCAGCTGCGATTTCTCGCCAACCGATTGATTCGATTTCTTTTGGATCATCAATTCGATAAACATCTAGGTGATAGAAATTTTTGAAAGGATGTTGGGGTTTTTCTCGTTGAGTTTTTTTTGTTTTCTTAGATTTATTTTTATCAGTAGAAGTTTTTTCAGCAGGCTCTTTAACATCAGAAATATCAAATCTTTTTTGAAGTATAAAAGTTGGACTAATAATATCTTTTGATTTTATTCCGAATTGTTTTGCAAAGTATTTTGTAAAAGTAGTCTTGCCGGAACCTAAATCACCAAAAAGGCCAATCGTGGTAGCACCGTATTCTTTGCCAGTTCTAGCTTCCAGAGCCATTTTCATGAAAAGCGCCTTCTGCAACTCATCGGCAATTTGTTGTAATTCTTTTTCTGATTGAATGTTGAATTCCATATTATTATTTTAACATTATCTTTTTTTAAAAAAATTACTAGTTAATCAACAAACCAAACCATATTACTCTCTCGTTTTGGTTTCGGACTCAGTAATATCAAAACGAGTCCTGCAAAGAAACTCGATAGTAATATGGTTTGGTTTTTCACCTAAAGCGATAACTTAAAGATTCAATCAATAAAAAAAGCCCCGACGCACTGTTTGTGCGCGGGGCTTGTGTAAGTTGTGACTTTTGGTCGGGCGGAGCCCTAGAGCTCCTGAATTTTGACCCATTTATGAGTGGATGTGAACTCTTCGTCGCCGAAACGTGGCAACCCCGGACGTGGTGTAAGTCCGTCAGGTGTCTCTTTGGTCACTTGGAATTTAATCCACTCACCTTGGACACCTGACGCATCTTTATGCACCATGACGTTGTTCATCGGAGGATTCTCACCAATGTATGACTTCGGCTCGATCTTTCCCTCTTGCCATTCCTGAACTTCAAATTCAGAAACAACAAATGGAAAATAAATCACAACGTCTACCGGCTCACCCTTCTTGGAAAGCGTTATTCTACTAGTCTCCCAGTCGACAATTAAAGGTCTGTCTGGACGTTCACCAGCGGCATAACGCGGATTGAGTGAACCATTACTGACGCGACCGTGCTTGTCATTTTTTGGTTCAGAAACCTCAGCTTTCGCCTCGGTTTCAGAAACTTCCGACTTTGTCACCTGGACCGAATCATCGGCGCCGCGGAAATTGTTAAGGACAATAGCCCCAACAATGAACAGGGCGAGAACAGCAGCTGCTGCGATCAGGATATTTCTGTTTTTCTTTTTCATAACTGAATTTGCTGAGGGTTTCTGATTTTGTTTTTTTGTGTAGAAACAGGAGTTGCCTTCGAACTCTTATTTGTAGAAGAATTCGAATTTGTTTTGGTTTTACAAGCCTTAAGATGACTCGCAAAACCTCGAGGGTGGAATTCGGAGTGGCAAATTGGACACTCTTTCAATTCCGTTTCCGAGGTTGATGTTTCTGTTTCTGTTTTTGTCTTGATTATCTTGCTGGCCATGAGGCCTCCTCTCTGTTTGATGGTTATAGTTGAAAATCACAACTTATGTAAAGGTGCGACTCGTTTATTTCTGATTTAAATAGTATCATGTTTTACAGTTTTGTCAAGTAAAAAAGCCCTACCCTTTATATTGGGTAGGACTTGAAATTTCTCAGGTGACGCTTACCAGCATCGAGGGGGTGGCGGAGGCATATGTTGCCTCACAACAACTCTCCTTTGGAGGACATACCCTCCACGAGGGTCGTGACCCCAACTGGAGTCACGACGAATCACAGGACGCGGAGCTGGCGGAGGCTGGCGATAAATCACCTGCGGCTGCTGGGACTGCTGGTAAATTACCTGCTGCCCACCGCCTTGCTGACGAGCGAGACGCTTGTCCTGCTCGTTACCCCAGGCATAGCCACCGACAGCACCAACTGCGGCGCCAACGGCGGCGCCTGCGTCTCGCTCACCTGATTGGTGACCAACAACCGCGCCGGTTATACCACCCAAGACGGCACCAACAACAGCCTTATCGACTGCATTAGAGCCACCGTATGGGTGTTGAGACGATGCACAACCTGAGAAAATGATAGCCGAAGCCACCATGAATAATATGATAATGATCTTTTTCATGATTTGTCTTTCTTTTCTGGATTTCAGTAAGTTTTTAAAGAGATCGCTAACATAAAGCTAGCTACTTAACCTCTTCTCATCTGGTAGTATTATAACATAATGTAAAAAAAAAGCAACCCCTAAGCACTAAAAGTGTGGGGTTGCTGTAAAATGAACCAAAATTCAGCCTGTTTTAAGACTAATCTCCATTCGCAACACTTGTCGGCGAATGGAGGGTATATTCTGCCTCATCGAACTCCTGATCTGGGTTTCCACCCATAACAGAGGTGGGATGCATCGGTGAAACCGATGCATAGACCAGAATTTGGTCCGACCCGCCGCTGATAATCTTTGTAGTTTTGGAACACTTCTTGTATTCCACAACCTCATCAACACAGGGCTCTGCCTCGATAACTGTTGGCTGGGGTTTTGGTTCGGGCTCTGGTTCAGCAACCGCAACCTGTTCATCACAGGCTGAAATTTCGTCACAGAGCGAACGGCCGTATTCTTTGACCTCAGTGACCTTTAGCCATTCACCTTCCTCTAAAATATATTGAGGGCGATGATGATATTCGGGTCCGGTCAAAAATGGCTGACCGTTTGAGGCAATGATTTCTCGTTGCTCACCCGAAGAGTCTTCGACAACCAAAGTTGCTGAATCGATCTCATTCCCGCCGTCGGCGTGGAATAAAACCAATTTCTCAGCGCCACTCGGATTAGAAACATTTTCATGTGTCTTATTGCCAAACGGCGAAGAGTCGGAAGTGGACAAAAGACCACAAATGAAGATTGCCACAAAAAGCGGCAGAATAACTGACATTGTATTTTTCATAATAAATCCTTTCAGATTTGAATTTTGATTTGAGAATGAACACAGCAGAAGTGCCGTAGTTCCATTGATAAAACTAACACCAAAAATCACTTTTGTCAACCCGTATGTAGTTCTTCCCTTTCTGTTATAATACTATACAAATGCCAATCAAATTTGATGATGAAAAACAAAATCAAAGACTTGAAGAACTTCACGCGAAAGAAGAGGAAGATTTAGCACAAATGCTCTCTGGTAAATATGGTATCCAGTATGCCGACTTATCAAATGTCTAAATAGACACAGACGCTCTTCGCCTAATTCCAGAGGATGAAGCGCGCGAAGCAAAAATGGCCGGTTTCAACTTGCTAAACAAGAAAATCGCCGTCGCCATTCAAACCCCCAACAATCAAAAAGCTCATAACCACATGAAAGAACTTCAAAATCGTGGATATATTGTAGAGCCATTCATCGTTTCGACCGCCAGCCTCGAAAGAGCATGGAGTAGATACGAGGATATTTCTTTTGCTACACAATCAAAATCAGGAACTTTGGATGTAGCTAGTGATGAAATAGAGAAAATGATCGGTAGCCTTCATTCTTTAGAGGAAGTGAAGAAAACGATCGAAGATGTGATGCAAATGAAAAAAGCTTTCAGAATATCGCGTATTGTTGAAATTATTGTAGCTGCCGGTATTTCTGCTGACGCATCAGATATCCACGTTGAACCAGAAGATGAATCAGTGCGATTGAGATTTCGTCTAGATGGTGTTTTGTCTGATGTTATAGGTTTTGATTATGAAACATATAATCTTTTACTTTCTCGTGTAAAGCTTCTTTCAAAATTAAAACTGAATATTAAAAATTCTGCACAAGATGGTCGCTTTAGTGTAAAGATTGGCGAAAAAGAAATTGAAATCAGAACCTCTATCCTGCCTGGAAACAATGGTGAATCTATTGTAATGCGTCTTTTGGATCCGGATTCAATTTCTGTCCCTATCACAGAACTTGGTGTTCCAGAAAAACTTCTGAAAATTTTACTTGAAGAAATAGCAAAACCTACAGGGATGATTTTAAACACTGGTCCTACTGGTTCTGGTAAAACTACGGCCTTGTATGCTTTCTTAAATAAAAGAAAAAGCCCAAGTATTAAAATTATTACAATTGAAGACCCTATTGAATACCACCTAAACGGAATTGTTCAAACCCAGGTAGACAAAAAGAAAGGGTACGATTTCGCTTCGGGGCTTCGTAGTTCCCTAAGACAAGACCCCGATATTATTATGGTTGGTGAAATTCGAGACAAAGAAACAGCAGAGACTGCTATTCACGCTGCTTTAACTGGTCACATTGTTTTCTCTACACTTCACACAAATAATGCCGCCGGTGCTTTTACCAGATTAATTGACCTTGGTATTAATCCAAAGATTATTACATCTGCCCTATCAGCGGCTATTGCCCAGAGACTTGTCAGAAGAGTCTGCCAGCATTGTAAAAAGGAAGTAGAAGTAGAAGGTAAAGAACTAGAAACTATCAAGAAAATTTATTCAAATATTACAGATCCTGATAAGCCAGAATTTACAGGAAAAATTTACAAAGCCGAAGGTTGCGAAAAATGTAACGGAACAGGATACCGAGGAAGAATTGGTGTATTTGAAGCAATTATGACCAGCAAAGAAATAGAGAATGTTGTTCAAAATAATCCTAGCGAAAGAGAAATTGCTAAAGTGGCGAAATCTCAAGGAATTATGACTATGGCTCAAGATGGCGTTGTTAAAATCATAAAAGGAATAACTACTTTAGAAGAAGTTGTTAGAGTTATAGACCTTGATTTGGAACTTGAGCAAATTGATGAAGAAGAAAACCCATCTCAAAATGAGACGGGTAATCAGTAGAAAACATTTTTTACTTTTTGACTAGTTGTATTAAAATAAAATATGACTAGTATGAGTAGTAGAGAACTTTAAAAAATTGTAGAGATTTATATTTCAAAACTATAAATCTCTAAGCAAAACCTTTAAATACCGAGATAAAAAGGTAGGCAAATACCTGAGGATAGCCTCAGTAAAACAACACGCGCTGCTTACCAAATGCGTCCTTGATAAAGTACCAGATAGGATAAACCAAATTTGCTTAGAGATTTATGGTTTCGAAAAAAATATTAAACTGTTTTAAAAGATACACTTTGTGCTAAGTCGTATAGTATACTAACACAATTAAATTTTATGTCAAGTGATACCACCCAAAACAACAAGGAAAAAGAGTATAAACCAGATTCGTCTTTAGATCAAGAGCTTCGTCCTTCGACATGGGATGAATACATCGGACAAGAATCTATAAAGAAAAATTTACATATTTTACTCGAAGCTGCTAGACAAAGAGGCTCATCACCTGAACATATTTTATTTTATGGTCCACCAGGTTTAGGAAAGACGACTTTGGCTCACTTGATTGCAAAACACACAAGTTCGCAAATCAAAATTACTTCTGGTCCATCTATCGAAAAAGTTGGTGACCTTGCTTCTATTCTTACAAACTTGAATTCTGGTGATATTTTATTTATAGACGAAATTCACCGCCTTAATAAATCTATCGAGGAGGTTCTCTACCCTGCCATGGAGTCAGGTGTTCTAGATATTGTTATTGGAAAAGGTCCTTCTGCTAGAACTGTTCAGCTAGAGCTTCCTTCTTTTACTTTAATTGCTGCCACAACCAGAATTTCAATGCTTTCTTCTCCTCTTCGCTCTCGTTTCTCAGGAGGAATTCATCGCTTAGAATTTTATACAGAAGAAGAGATTGGAAAAATAGTTGATCGATCATCTAAAATTTTAGAAGTTAATAATGATCCAGAAGCAATCAGAGAAATTGCCAAAAGAAGTCGACAGACACCCAGAACTGCAAACTACCTGTTAAAAAGATGTCGTGATTATTGTCAGGTTCACAAAGTAGAACTTAACAAAGATAGTGTCGATAAAACATTAGAGATGTTGGATATCGATGAAGTCGGACTTTCCAAATCAGACAAAACTGTTTTGAATACTTTGATTAATAAATTTAATGGTGGTCCTGTCGGACTTCACACTCTTGCGATGTCTATTTCAGAGGAACCTTCGACTGTGGAGGAATTTAACGAGCCTTATTTAATTCAATTAGGTTTTATAGAAAGAACATCGCGTGGTCGCGTTGCTACAGAAGCCGCCTACCTACATATTGGAATGGAACCACCATCCAATTTACAAAATAAATTAATTAGTTAAAATAACGCTTATGTCAGGACATAATAAATGGTCAAAAATTAAACACAAAAAAGGTGCGGAAGATGCTAGAAAAAGTAAGATTTTTTCTCGTCTTTCTAAATTAATCACTGCTGAATCAAAAATGGCTAATGGTGATGTTAATTCCCCTGCGCTTGCAACTGCAATCGAGGCTGCCAAAAAAGAAAACATGCCGAAAGACACTATTGATCGCGCTGTTAAAAAAGGAACTGATTCTGATACCGCAGCAATGGAAGCGGTAGTATATGAAACTTATGGTCCAGGTGGAGTCGCTATTATCATCGAAGGACTTACTGATAATAAAAACAGGACTGCTGCCGAAGTTCGCCACACCCTTTCAAAATTGGGTTACGAATTGGCTGCGCCAGGTGCCGCTAGCTGGGCTTTTACAAAAGAAGGTGCAGAATGGAAACCTAATTCTACAGCTCCCATCTCAGAAGATGACGGAGAGAAACTTGGAAAATTAATTGATGCGATTGAAGAGTTGGAGGATGTTCAAGGGGTTTACACTAATGCGGAATAAATATGAAAGTTCTAGCTATAGACCCGGGTTATGAAAGACTTGGTATTGCTGTATTAGAAAAAGAAGATGGCACAACAAAAGAAAAGCTGGTATTTTCTGAATGTTTTAAAACATTAGCGTCAGACCCCCACCCTCTCCGACTTGCCCAAATTCAAAAAAGGATTGAAGAAGTTTTGAAAGAATATAAACCTGATGATTTATCTATTGAGACTTTATTTTTCAATAAAAATGTAAAGACTGCTTTAATGGTTGCTGAGGCTCGTGGTGTGATAATTGCTACTTGTAAAAATTTTGGTTGTGAAGTTTTTGAATATTCTCCACAACAAATTAAAACTTCTGTTACTGGAGATGGTGGAAGTGATAAAAATTCCATTATTAAAATGATTCCTCTTCTTATTAAACTAGAGAAAGAAGTTAAAATCGACGATGAATTTGATGCTATCGCTGCGGGGATTTGTCATATTAGTAGCAAGAAAGTGATTAATCGTTAGTTGGTTCGATTCCTAAGGTTTCCACTAAAACAAACAATTTAGTGGGAATTTTTTATTAAACCATTGCGAACTAATTAATAATATACTAGGATAAAAAATAGATTAGAAACATAATTTTTTAGCTGATATATCAATTCCAATATCAACGATTATGATTCAAAACAGGAAAGGGTTAAGAAATGAAAAAGTTCATTATAGTCTTGATTGCAATATTCTTTTCAACCTTTAATTTGGTTGATGCTGGTTATGGTCGTAGTAAGATCAATTTCAAAATAGAAATTGGTAGTGGTGGATCTTGTGCTCATCGTTGTTATGGACATGTCTATTATCAACCTCGACGAGTATATGATCGTTGTGGTAGATACCGCATAGTTAAAATAAGACAGGTTTACTATTGTCCACCACCTATACCAAGACCGCGTTGTCGATATTAAATGTTTGCAATCTACATTTCAAAAGTCTCACCATTTTTGGTTGAGACTTTTTTACTTGATACTACATATTTTATTATTTATTTTATAAAAAACTTATCCACTATTGCCTTTTAAAAAAGTTCTGTTATCTTATCAGAAAATATCCACAGTTAAATTTATTTTAGGTGTTGTAGAGATATTTTTTTTCTGATAAAAGTATATTATTAAAATATAAAAATTATGGAAGGAATAGAAAATTTTTTAGGAGAGGATCTTCTAGATGAAGATGTAATAGAAGAAGATGAAATTGATGAATTCGGTGAGATAGAAGTAAACGATGAAGAGGACGACGAGGTTATAGAAGATTCCTTTGATGATGTAGATGACTTCTAATAAAAAACTGCGATAATTATCGCAGTTTTTTATTTTAAAGTTTTAGACAACACTTTTTATAAACCTCTTCTTCCCAACTCTAAATGTTTGTGTTTCTTTAATTAGATAATTTAAATCTGTAACTTTTTCTCCTGACTCGACAACTGTTATTCCTTTTTGTTCTATTAATCGACGCCATTCGTTTTTAGATGAAATAATTTTGTTTTCAATCAGTGTTTCATCTAATCTATATCCTGAATTAACTTTAACTTCCAAAACATCTTCAGGAGCACCACCCTCTTTAAAAGTTTTCTCAAAATTTTCTTCTGCCTTATTAGCATCTTCTTCTGAATGATAAATTTTAATAAGCTCTTTAGCCAATCTAACTTTAGCATCACGAGGGTTTAGTTCACCTGAATTTATCTTTGATTCAATATCTTTTATTTCACCCTCATCAACGTCCGTGCAAACTTTAAAATATTTTCCAATTAATTCATCATTCAAAGACATAACTTTTCCAAACATCTCATTTGGCTCATCGACAATATTAATAACATTCCCCCAACTAGTAGACATTTTTCTTCCATCAGTCCCCTCTAACATAACAGTAGTCAAAACATCTTGTTCTGGTTTTTTGTAATATTTTTGAATAGTTCTACCCGCTTTTAGATTAAAGAGTTGATCAAAGCCCCCAATTTCAATATCAGCATTAACCATTACAGAATCATAACCCTGCATCAATGGGTAAAGAAACTCCCTCAATGAAACTTCTTGCCCTTTATCTAGACGATCTTTAAAATTACGACGGGAAATCATCTGACTAACAGTAAAAGATTCGGCAAGCTCTGCAATTTCATTAAAATCCAATTTAGAAAGCCATTTACTATTATAAACAAATTCAGTTTTAGATAAATCTATAATTTTTCCAACTTGTCTTTTATAGTCACGCAGATTTTCTTTGATTTTCTTTGAATCAAGCATTGGTCGTTTTTCAAGTTTATCTGAAGGATCTCCAACACGCGCTGTGAAATCTCCAACGATAAAAACTATTTTATGCCCTAAATCTTGAAATTCACGGAGTTTTCTTAAAACAGTTGCTCTACCAATATGGATATTACTCCCTGTTGGGTCAAAACCTAATTTAATTCTAAGTTGTTTCCCTGATTCCAGCTTTTTTTTGAATGATTCTAAAACAAAAATATCCTCTATGTTTCTGGTAAGGATTTTATTAATTTTCTCTGGATCAGTATCTATTTTATTTTTCGTAAACATATGTTAATTTTAGCACTCTTTAATATACAACTCAAAACAGACAAAATTGTAAAAAAAGTTATAATGAGTATTAAATAACATAAATGACAAAAAGAAAAGGTTTCAAAAAATTCATCAAGAAAAGATTAGGTTTAATTAAAAAAACTATGTTTTTAGTTTTTTTGGTTTTTTTCTTGCTATTTGGTGGATTAGCTATATGGACAACAACTTTCAATCTACCCAATTTAGCAAACTTTGAAGAAAGAAAGGTCAGCCAATCAACGAAAATTTTCGACAGAACAGGAGAAATACTTTTATATGATGTTCATGGTGATATAAAAAGATCAGTAGTCCCGCTCGATGATATTTCAATTTTAGCAAGACAAGCAACAATCGCGGTTGAAGATAAGAATTTCTATTCTCACAACGGTATACAACCTTTAGCTATCGTGAGAGCGGTATTAAAAAACATATTGTCTGGTAATTTACTTGATGGACAAGGTGGTTCAACTATCACTCAACAAGTTATTAAAAACGCTCTTTTAACAAGTGACAAAAAAGTTTCCAGAAAATTGAAAGAGTGGGTTCTTGCACCAAGACTTGAAAATATCCTAACTAAAGATGAAATATTACAAATTTATCTAAACGAAGTTCCTTATGGTGGAAATGTTTATGGTATTCAAGAAGCATCTTTAAGGTTTTTCGGGAAAGAAGCAAAAGATGTTAATTTGGCCGAATCTGCTTATCTAGCTGCACTTCCCCAGGCACCATCGTTTTATTCTCCATACGGAAACAATACAGACAGATTAGAGTATCGTAAGAATTTTGTTCTTGATCAAATGGTTATCGCTGGTTTTATAACCCAAAATGAAGCAGATGAAGCAAAAAATGAAGAAGTTTCTTTTCAAAAACAAGAAGAATTCGGTATAAAGGCTCCTCATTTTGTTATGTATGTAAGAGAAATTATTGAGAAAGAGTACGGTAGAGATATTATCGAAGAAGGAGGATTAAAAGTAACAACATCACTTGATTGGGAACTCCAAGAAAAAGCTGAAGAGATAGCTTTAAAGTATGCATTAGAAAATGCAGAAAAATTTGACGCTGAAAACACAGCAATACTATCGATGGATCCTAGGAATGGTGAGATTTTAGTTATGGTTGGTTCTAGAAATTATTTTGATAAAGAAATTGACGGAAACTTTAATATAACAACATCGGAGAGGCAACCAGGTTCAGTTTTCAAACCTATTGTTTATGCTAATGCTTTTTCAAAAGGTTATAGACCTGATACTGTTGTTTTTGATTTAGAAACTGAATTTTCAACTTCTTGTGGTTATAATTCAGGTTCTTGTTATAAGCCTGGAAACTACGATAATATTTTTAGAGGACCAATAAGTCTAAGAGATGCCCTTGCCCAATCTGTAAACATTCCTGCTGTTAAAACTCTTTATTTAGCAGGAATTAGAGATTCATTAGAGCTTGCAAAAAAGATGGGGTTGGAAACATTAACAAATATTGATCAATATGGATTAACTCTTGTTCTTGGTGGTGGTGAAGTTAGACCTATTGATATTGCAACAGCTTATTCTGTTTTTGCTAATGAAGGTATTAAAAGTCAAAAAACTCCAATACTTAAAATAGAAGATTCAAAAGGAAATATTTTGTTTGATATAGAAGAAGAAATTTTTAGATCAGAAAGAGTTTTAGATGTAAATGTATCTAGAGATATTAATGATGTTTTAACAGACAACCAAGCTAGAACACCTGCTTTTGGACCTGATTCATATTTGTATTTCCCTGATCAAGATGTAGCTGCAAAAACAGGAACCACAAACGATTATAAAGATGCTTGGATTACAGGATACACACCAAACTTAACTACTGTTGCTTGGGCTGGTAACAACGATAATAGATCGATGGATAAAAAAGTTGCTGGTTTTATTGTTGCACCGATGTGGAATGAATTTCTACAATTTGCCTTATCTAAAAGAGACAAAGAATTTTTTAATGACCCCGAAGAGAAGGATTTAAATGTTAAACCTATAATCGCTGGTTATTGGAAAGGAGAAAGAACTGAGGTTGTAGAAAATAATAATGGTGATAAAAGGGTTGTAGTAACAGGAAGAACTGATGGTATACACTCCATCCTACATTATGTTGATAGGAGTAATCCATTAGGTGAACCACCTAGTAACCCTTATCAAGATTCTCAATATGAATTATGGGAAGAGCCTGTTAGAAATTGGGTTAACAGACAAAACATAAGTGATGATTTTGAAATTGAAGATATAGAAAATATTGATTTTGAAGAAGAAAATCAACTAAAAATAATAACCATAGACGAAGATGTTGAATATTTAAGAGATGAAATATTAGTAATTGTTGTTGCTTTAGAAAATAAAATTAAAAATAGTTCGGTTATTCTAAACAATAAAAAAATTGGGGAAATAGAAACTGAAAATAATTCGTTTAGTTTTATACCTAGTGATATTGATGATATAAAAAATACTAATAGTTTAGTTGTTGAAGTTGTTGATGAATTAGATAATGAATATAGAAAAGAAATTGAATTAAAAATTACAGAATAATCTTATTTAATTTATCCTCTATTTTTTTCTTATTTAGAAAAATTATTGTTTTTTTAGATCCTACTTCTTTTATTTTTACCTCCCCTGTTTTTAATATTAAGATATTTTTTTTATCTATTTCTACATCTAAAATTTCTGATATTAATTTAATTATTTTTTCTTTTAATTTATCCCCTTTTATTTCTAAGGTTTCAAATTTTTTTAAGTAAAAACTGATTTGTTCCATAAAACAAATATTATTTATTCATAGGCATAACAAGATAAGTAAAACTGTCGTCGTTAGATGCTTTTATTATCATGGGTTTATCTAATCCGCAAAAATCAAGAGATATTGATTCTGATTTTATTGAATTAAAACAATCATTTATATATTTACTATTAAAACTAATCTTTAGGTTTTCTCCTGATTGTTTTGATTTTATTACGTTTTTTGTTTCCCCTAAATCGTTTGATGTTGATTGTATTTCAAAAATACTATCCTCTGGAAGAATAGAGAAAACAACTTGATTAAATTTACCAGAAAAAATATTTGAAATTTTAAGTGATTGAATAAAATCTTCTTTTAAAACATTTACATTTGTTTTAGATTCTTTTGGAATTATTTGTTTGTAATCCGGAAAAGTTCCATCAACAATTCTAGATGATAAATAAACCTCTTCTGATTTAATAATTAATTGATCCTCAACCAAATCAAGTGTTAGTTCTTCTTCAACATCATCAAAAACTCTAATTATTTCAGTTACATTTTTAAAAGGTATTAGAACATCTTTAAAATTATCAATATTTTTTACCCTGACTTTTTTCTCGGCCAACCTAAAAGAGTCTGTAGCAACAAAGAATAAATAATCTTCGTTTTGGTAAACATAAACACTTGAAAGTTCTGGTTTAATGTTTGAGTTTGAGGAGCTATACCAAACAGAGTTAAGTCCTTTAATAAAATCTTCTGATTTGACTCTAGTTTGTCCATCAGAGGAAGTTTTATTAATTTGTGGGAAGTCATCAACTGATTGAGTTTTGATTGTTGTGTCGCTTGATTTTGTATTGATGTAAAGATTATTATCTCTTAGTTCAAAATTAACACTTGTATCTGATTTTGGTAGATTAGAAATATAACTTGATATTGTTTGAGATGGTATTGCAGCTATGCCATCTTTTTCAATTTTTGCTTTATTGCTTATAACAATACTAATATCTAAGTTAGTTGCCTTGATATTTAACTCTCCATCTTTAGCTTCAAATAAAAGACAAGATAAAACAGGAAGTGTTACATTTTTACTAGCGATCTTTTCCGCTTTTTGAATTGACCTCAATATTCTTTCTTTGTTAATTTCTAATTTCATTTTAAATATTATTTATTTTTATTATTAGTCCTGTGGATATGTTTATAAGTTTATAATAACTATGTTTTTAGGGTTGTTTTTACAAAAATTTTTTTAAAAAACTGTGGAAAACATTTTGTAGAAACTGTATAAGATTATTTTTAATTTTTTTATCAACTTTCTATTAATTTTAATTCAAACTTACCAACAACTTAACCAAATACTTACCAACAACTTTTCCACCTGTTGTTAAGTTAACATCGACCTAATTTGGTTAATTTGTTGGGAAAGAGAATTATCTATTTTTAGATCTTTTTTAATTTTTTCACATGAATGAATTACAGTTGTGTGATCTCTACCACCTAATTTTTCCCCAATTGTTGGAAAAGAAACATTAAAATCTTCACGTAAAATATACATTATTATTTGTCTTGGTCTGACAACCTCTTTCCTTCTTGTTTTATCTTTGATATTTTCAGTTTCAATATTAAAGAAGTCTGAAACTATTTTAATTAACTCATTAACAGAAATCATTTTTTTAGGTTTTGATGTGTTTTTGATTAATTCTTTTATCTCTGTTATTGAAAGTTTTCTGTTTTTTAGTTGAGTTTGGCAAACTATTGAATTTACAACACCTTCTAATTCTCTAATATTACCTTCTATAGATTTAGCCAGAAAATCATAAACATCATCATTTAATTCTATACCATTTTTAACTAATTTTGTTTTTATTATTGCAATTCTAGATTCATGGTCTGGTTGTGTAATATCAACAATCATACCTTGGTTAAATCTAGATTTTAATCTGTCTTCTAATCCTGGTATGAAATTAGGGTGTTGATCAGAAGAAAATATAATTTGTTTATTGTTGTCATATAAAGTATTAAACAAATGGAATAATTCTTCTTGAGTTTTTTCTTTTCCTGAAAGAAATTGAATATCATCCATTATAAGAACATCGTATTTTCTATACTTATCTTTGAATAAACCAACTTTGTTTTGTTGAACTGCGTTAATGTATTCAACAGTGAATTTTTCAGAAGTTAAATAGAAAACTTTTTTATCTGGAGATATTTTTTTTATCTGGTTCCCTGCCGCTTGGATCAAATGTGTTTTTCCGTGTCCTGTATTTCCATAAATAAATAGTGGATTATAAACAACACCTGGTTGTTTTATGATTGCTTGTGTGGCAGCGTGAGCTAATTCATTAAATGGACCAATAACAAAAGTTTCAAATATATATCTTGGGTTTAAATTATCATCTTTGTTTATGTAAAAATCAGCCAAAGGTAATTCGTTGTTATTTTTTTCTTCTTTTTTGTTAATAATAATGTCATTTTTATTATTATTTTTAGAGACAACTATTTCTATGGATCTTATTTCATCTGAAACTTCTCTGAGATTTTTTAAGATTGTTTTATGAAATTTATTATTAAGCCAATCCCTAACAAAACTATTAGGAACTCCGATTTGAGCAACTCCATCACTCACTTTGTTTATAAAAGTATCTTTGAACCAAGTGTTGAAGTTTGCCTTTGAAACTTCTTGCTCTATTTGAGCTAAAGCGTCCTCCCAGATATTTTTATTGTTAGTAACTGATGACATAAATAAGTGCTAATCATTATATACCTTATAAGAAATTAAAAAACTTGATAAAAAATAAGTTTTATGTTAAAAATCTGTTGATAACTTGTTAATAAAAAAAATATGTCAACAACATACCAACCTAAAAAAAGGAAAAGATTGAAAACACACGGCTTTAGAAAAAGATCAGAATCTTCTGCTGGAAAAAATGTGTTAAAATCTAGAAGAAGAAAAGGTAGAAAAAAACTAGCAGTCTAATGTTTTCAAAAAAACAAAGAATTGATAGAGAAAAAATCGGGAAAATAATGAAAAATCCTGATTTTTCTTTTAAATCTGGTAATTTAGCTTTAAAAGCCTCTAAAAACAACCTACCCTTCCCTCGTTTTTCTGTTGTTATATCTAAAAAAACAGAAAAAAATGCAGTTAAAAGACATTTTTTAAAAAGAAAATTAATTTCTTTGATTAAAAGTGTTGAAAATATTAATAATTTAGATTTTGTTTTCTTTATAAACAATAGAAATTTTTATAAAAATAAAGAAGAGATTGATAATTTAATTAGTAAGTGTATTATTTAATAACATTATGATCAGTTCAATATTTATATCTTTAATAGTAAAGCCATTTTATAACGCTCTAATTTTTTTGGTTGATTTTATAACTAGTGATTTAGGTCTTGCGGTAATAATTTTAACTATTGTTTTCAGGTTTGTTATTTTTCCTTTATCAAAAAGCCAAATCAAGACTCAAATCAAAATGAAGGATATTCAAGAGCCTTTAAAAGAATTAAAGAAAAAATACAAAAACGAACCACAAGTTATGGCTCAAAAAATGATGGAATTATATAAAGAAAACGATATTAAGCCTTTTTCTGGTTTCCTTCTTTTGTTCATACAACTTCCTCTTTTGTTTGGTTTTTATTATATGTTCTTGAAGGCTGGCTTACCTGCTATTAATACTGAATTACTGTATTCTTTTGTTCCTTCACCAACAATGATAAACACATCATTTCTAGGAATAGAGTTAACAGAAAAGAGTGTTATTTTGGCCTTATTAGCCTCTATAACGCAGTATTTCCAAGCAAAACTACTCTTGCCTCACAAAGACGACAAAAAACCAGAAAAGGGATCTATGGAAGATATGATGAGGGATGTTCAAACAAAAATGGTTTATGTAATACCAACAATAATGCTTTTCATTTCATATAGTTTTGGTGCAATTATTGCCCTGTATTTTGTTACAAGTAATATCTTTTCAATAATCCAAGAAGCTTACTTAAAAAAGACTATTAAAAACAAGAAGAATAATTCAAATAATTCAAAAGAAGAGGTTATAAAACCAGAAAAAGTCGAAGAAAAAACAGTTTAATTTTTAAATATTTTATTATTTAATATCTAGTGACCAAAGAGTTAAATCTTTTTTATTGACGAAGGTTATATATTCATCATTGTTTGAAACTTGAGGGTTAATAATATCAAAGTCCCCTTCTAAGCCGTCTATTTTGATCTTTAAATCTGATTCTACATCAATCTGATACAAAGAATCATTAAAAGAAACTTGTCCTTGATACCAAGTGTTTGGGTAGCCAAAACCAATTTGATTGTTTGGAACTGCACAATAAATAATTGTATCTTCTACATTACTCCATGCACATTTATCACTAACAATGGTGTTTAAATTTAAATCAATAGTCTCATTTGTTTCAATATTGTAAGAATATGAATTTATTGAATCACCACTCAATTCGGAATATACAATAAAGTTAGAATTTTTATTTGGTAGAAAATTAAATCCAATTCTGGACTCTATAATTTTGTTTGTTTGTTTTGTTTCTAAATTATATTGAAATAATAAACCATTAGAACTATTAGATGGTTTTGTTCCGATTAATACAGAGTTTTCATTTAACCATTTTACGTCAACTTGTGATAATTTTGAACCAAAAGAAAGGGTTTGATCTAAAATAGAATCAACATTAAAAACAAAACCATTTAATCCATTGTTTGTTTCAAGTGTATACAAAACATCTTCATTGTTAATATCTAAATTAGTTATGTTTTTAGGAAGAAAATTAGTCTCTAATTCTTTAAAACTGTTTGTATTTTCGCTAGTGTCATCTGTTGTAGTTGATGATTTGTTGTCCATTAATTTCAAAAAAACAGATTCGATTCTGTTTGAATTATCTAAATATCTAAAAATAACATTATTACCGTCTTTAGAAAAAATAGAATCTTGAATCTTTGGGATGGTTTTATTAGTTATTCTATTTATAGAGCTTGTTTTAGAATCTGTTTCAAAAATATTTCCATTAGATTTATTAACAAATCTGTAAACTGTCTTACTGTCGACAACCTCCTCTATTACCACCTCTTCATCTCCATCGCCTGTGTTGTTTACTAATTCATTAGTTGTTGTTGATGTTTCGTCAAAAATTATAAAACCAGCAGTTGGATTTTCTGAAATTTGTCTAAGTGTAGTAATATCTTGTGAATCTCTATTAGGGCGCTGGTCGTTATTTTGTGGTTGGTCGGTTGTTCCTTGGTTAAAATTTTCTGAATCTGGAAAAAAATTACTATTAGGTTGTTCTGGTGATACAACCTCTCGGGTACTTTCTTGGTTGTTTTGGAAAAAGAAGTAATAACTTATTACACCTACTGCTATTAAAATTAATAATATTAATATTTTTATCGCTGTTGCTTTTTTCATTTAAAATAATTATAACAAAAATTAATCAATTTTAATTTCCCAACTGTTATTATTGTAGACAACTGTTGCGTCGTAACCATTAAATTCACTTATATACCTTTTATTTCTTAATAAATCTATAGCTAAAACACCTTTGTTATTGGTGCTAGTGTATTCACCTGCTATCTCCCTAAAATTTTCAGGTATTCTGCAATAAGATTTATTATTTGAATCTCTACATTTTATATACTCTGTTATTTCAACCATATTTTGATCTGGGTAGGTGTTTCTTGATACGAAAAAATTTAAAGAAGTCCAGAGGTCGGCACCCAATTCGTTTGTAACACTTCTTTCAATTAAAAAACTATTTTCTTCGGGGTAGACATCTGAAACATTAAAAGAGTGGGTGTAGGTCTCTGTTCCTGCAATTACTACTTTTCGACCACAACAAGAGTCTCTAAAAATTTCTAAAACATCCTTTAATTCATTAGATACTTTTGTTAAATCAATAGATTCATTTTTAATAATAATATTTTTCATCGATTGTTCTTGAAAAGCCAGGTTGTTTTTTTGTTGTTCTGTTAACTCATATTCCACCTGTTTGTTGTTTGAGTTTTGATTGCTTTCCTGTTGATCTTTTAGGTTTTTATTCAAATCTATAATTTCTTGAAGTGTTAATCTACCATCATCTACACCAGTGTTATTTTGTTGGTCATATAAAAAATCATAATTAAATTCTGATTCTGGGTTAAAACTAGTCTCGTTATTTTGAGTGTTTTGATTTTCAAATGATCCACTTGAGGAATTGCCAGTATTATTTATTTCATCTAGTCTATTTTTGTTACTTTCTATATCTTCTAATGATTGACTATTATTGTCGCCCATTATTTCTGCGTTCTTTTTAAGTAACTCAACCGCCTTTTCTCTTGCCTCAATTTCTGCTTCTTTTGCTTGTATTGCTGATTGGTTGGCACCAGAAAATCCATTAATTTTAGCAATTAAATTACAGTCTGGGTTAGTTGAATTTTCAATAAATTTTTCATCAGCATCAAAACACTCTCTTTGTATTCGTTGCCAACGATCTGATTCTTTTTTATACATTTCAGCTGTGCTTAATAAATCCTCTGCTTCTTTTTTGTTTAATTCAACCTGTTGTTCGGGTGCTAAGTTGGAGCCACCAGCTACTACACCACCACTCGATTGGTTTTTAGTGTTTTCTTCTTTTAAATTTTGAAGTTTGAGTAAGAAATTGCTAGCAAATATATTTTCATTAATTGTAAATAGGATAAGCCATGACATTAGGGCTAAAATTAATCCTCCAATTGCAGAAGTCATTCTTTGGCGACCTTCTTTTTTGTCGTAAATAGCATCAGTGGTCATATACTGTACTGCTCCAACAATAACCGCAAGAGTTGCCAATATTACCGCAATTGCAATCCCCCAATTAAATATTGTTCTAAGTAACGCAATAAAGTTGCTATCTGCACCCGCACCAGTCTTTCCAGCATTAAAATCAATACCAGAGATTGGTTGATATCCTTTAGCTTCTTCCTCGTTAGCTAAATCACCTAATTGAGGTTGTTGAAGTGAACTAAAAGTGTTTGCTAATTGACCATCCCCAAGAGAGACAATGTCAGAGCTTTGGTTTGCAAATAACCCTATTGTCAGAATTACTATTCCTACTATAAAGAATGATATAACTATTTTAAAATTTCTTTTTTTCATATTTTAAAAATTAAATTCATTGTTTCCACCACCGAAATTTAGTGGAAATGAGTATCTTTTGATTTGTAATACTTTATTTTTATGCTCTATTTCAATTGTTATGTTATTACTACTTTCTCTATCGTCAGTCTTTCTAAAAATAATATTATTTGAAATAAAATTATTTACTCTCTCCCCGTTTAATAACCATTTAAAAGTACCATTTCTTATTATATCTTGGCTAAAATTATAAGGAATTGCCACAAGTTCAATTTCTTCCCTATTTACTATAAAATCATTTTTAATGTTTTGTTCAAAAATTGTTCCGTAGATAGGGTTTTTTTCATAAATCAGTATTGTGGGTTCAGTGGGTCTAACAGTCTCTACCACTCTAGCAGACTGGTTAGAGTTTATTGGTGAAGCTTCTAACACTACTTGGACTGGGCCAGACAAAATCCCCGATTGGTAATTATAAACATCTCTTCCGACTCCGGAATTTATTTGGTCTGCACTACCATCTATCTTCCAATTATATACAATATTTCCTGAAGGAATTTTATTACCATTTTGATCCACAAAATTTGGTAGAGCAATTATTTTTAAATCAGATTGGAAAGTAAATTCAGGCTTACCTTTATAGAATGGAGGGGTATAAGTTTGAGGTTCATAATACAAGTCTACTCCTCCTGGGTTTACAGAGATATTTTTTGTGGTTATTTCACCATTTTGTTTTACTATTCTTACTGATAAATTGGTTTCTTCTCCCAAACTTCCTGTTGTAAAACTAAAAGTTTTAAGCCCAAATCCTGATTCTTGGAGGGTTCCATTAACCAACCAATTAATTTCAGATTTATTTAAATCAATTTGAAAGCTTTCAATCGATACAATAACTAACTCATTCGGTCCTGGGTGTTGAGGTGATAATTCAATAGAGACTTGCTCCTCCACTCTCGTTTGAGAAAAGGCAAAATATGGTGTCATTAATAATAAAAGTGTCAATAAAAAATATTTTTTCATTAGTATAATTATAACAGAATATTAGAGAATTTTATTATTTATTTATTCACTATCTGTTTTTTGGTAATCTAGGTCTTATATTTTTAGAAGGATTCTTAGACTTGTTCAAATTTACTCCCGTCTTGTCTTCCGTCCAAGTTATTCCAATTGTAAGAATTACACCTAATGTTGTTAATCCAATGTCTAGTAATGGTATAGGTAGTAATTCTGTTAGCATTGGTAACCAAAATCTAGCAATTTTTTTAGGACTACCAAGTTTTATACCTTTAAGTTTAAACCATAATGCAAAATGCATCATTGCAAAAATATCTATAAAGAGTGCTATTGCTTGTCCTACTCCCGGAATCCAATCGACACCTAATTCTAATAAATCGTAAAAAATAGCAACAGTTACCATAAAACCTGCGCCGATTTTGCTGATTCTTGCAAATTTATTTGGTTCTTTATTTTCTTTCATAATTTAAAAAATTTAGAAATTAAATTTTAAAGATTTATTAAAATTTATCTAAACTTTTTTGAGCTTGAGAAATTTTTGATTGATTGAATTGATTTGGAGCGCTAGCTTTTAGTTCCTCTTTAGATTTTTTAATTGAAAGTAGTTGTGATGGGTCGGATGTAATAATTTGGTCTTCTGTGTATGAGGCAATAACCTTGATGGCGACGTGTTTTTGACCTGCAAAGAATATCCCTTCCCCAACATTTGATTCTAGTAATAGAAACTTTTCTTCGTCTGTTAAGTTAAAGGTCTTTTGGACAACATCTATAGATGAAGGAGATTGCTTCATCAACATCTGAATTGAAGAGTTTGAAATAATTGGTGGCCCATAAGGTGAACTTAGAAAGTCTTCAACGTCTTGTGTAATGGTTGAAACACCTAAAAAGTACTTACGCCCTCTTTTAGCTAGACCAAACAAGAACGATGCAGTGTCTTCAGATTTCATCATCCACCACGCCTCATCAATTACAAGAAGTCTTTTCTTTAATTCTTTTCTAATTGCGGTCCAAATAAAGTGTGTAATCAGATACATTGCAACCGGCTTCAATTCATCTTCCATATCACGAAGAGAAAATACAACGAATTTTTTATTAATATCAACATTTGTTGGTTTGTTTATGAAACCAGCCCATGTTCCTTGGGTAAATTTTGAAAGTTTTTGAATAAGGTTTTCTGCACCTTCCATACCTCCTAAAACTAATTCAAAATCTGATAACAACGGTGCTTCAATTTGTGAAAAATCAGATTCAGGAGTTATATCTTTTAAAGCATAGGTTTCACTAATAGCACGATCGATAATAGCATCTTCTTCTGCAGATAAACCACCAAGCATAATCCTAAAAAGCCCCACCAAGTTAACAATATTAGAACGTAAAATATCAGAAGGTTCCTCGTCTTCTCCTGGTGCTGGTAAATCGAAAGGGTTAATGTGGTGTTCTGATGTTAGAGAGATGTCGAAAAATCTACCACCTGTTGCTTCTGCCATATATTCATATTCTTTTTCGGGGTCAATTACGATGACTTCGGTATCAAACATTAAGGAACGCAAAATTTCTAGCTTGGTCATGTATGATTTTCCGGAACCGGACTTGGCAAATGTTACAGAATTGTAGTTACCAAGTGAGAATCGATCAAACAAAATTAATCCAGAGTTGTGTCTGTTAATTCCATAAAGAATTCCCTTGTCTGATGTAAGCTCAAAAGAGATAAATGGGAAAAGGCTCGACAATGGAGAAGAGTTTAGTTTTGAGTGAACACTTAAAAGATCTGTCGCAATTGGAATAACTGATTTGAATCCTGCTTCTTGTTGGAAAATAGCCGGCTTAACATAAACAAGTTTTGATTCTAGAATAGACTTCATTTCTGATTCAAATTTGTCCAATTCCTCGTTACTTTCAGCATAAATTGTTATATAAAGTCCAACATCAAAAATTTTCTCTTGTGCTTGTTGTAATTGATCACGGAGAGTTTCTAGATCATTGTATGCAGTATCAAGTTTTGGATCGCGAACCAAACCCTTCTCTTCTCTTGTTGAAATCTGACTTTGAATTTCTGCAACTTTTTTTTGGAACTGACGCATTATTTTTTCGGTTTGAATAGGGTGAACAAAAATTGAAACATCAAAAACACGATCTAGGTTAATTATTGGAGAGAACCAGTTGTCTGAAAGATATCTTGGGTATGATATTACAAAAAAACTACGAGCCACTTTATCCCCTAGGTTTACTTCACGAGGAGAAACTTGTAAGGCAGAAGGTGCAATGACATCTTTTAATTCCAAGACACCAGATTCATAAATCTGCTGTGGCATAAAAGATGTTAAATCTGGACCTTTTTTATCTTCTTTTTTTAAAAAATCAAAAATTCCCATAATATTTATTCAAGTGGTATTGGTTTTTCAACATCACCAGGGTTAAACAGCTTATAAAATATTTCAATCACCTCCTCTGTTCCCAATCTAACTGCTCGGACTCCGGTTCTGGTAATTCCTTGCTCTACAATAGAAACCCTTTGTTCTAATTGTATCCTGTTCTCTTCAAAATTTTCAGTGCTTTCTTTTCTAGACCTATCTTTTTCTTTTTTAAATAAGCCCTTTTTGCCGATACTCATTTTTGCAGGAGTATAAGGGATTACGATGAAAAAACTCTTAGTCATAATGTTTGTGTTTGAAGTGAAAGTTCTTACGAATTCAATATATTCTTTGGTTTGTATTTTCATCAAGTCATTAGTTTGTTCGCGTTGACGATTTTCTAGAAGTGCAATATATGGTCTGATATCTAGGCGACGAGATTGGATGCTAATCTGAATTGAAAAATCCAGCGTATTCATAAAGTTTTGAAATTGAAAAATAATAGATTGTTGCTCGTCTGTTGATTTAAGAGCGAAGTTAATAGAAGAAGTCATCAAGATTGCTCGCATTGAACCATCTTTCAGGATAATTACTCCATCGCGGACTTCTTTTATAGGAACAAATTCTTGACTTGATTGTGTTGCCATTGAAAATATTATAACAGATTAATCGTTTAATTTCTCATCAATATCTAAACTCCAAGAAAGCTCTTTTAATTTACTATCAGATAATTTAGGAACGTATAATCCTGGGTCCTCCTCTTGCTTTTCTTCTGGTTTTTTTGGGTCGATTTCTTTGGGTTGCTTTTTCCAGATATAAAGCTTGTTCCCCAAAAAATATTTTATTGAATTCTCAACAGTTATTACAAAAGGCCTGTTGTTGTATTTGTAGAAAGCCAACGCCAGGAAAAAAATAACTACAGGTGCCCCAATAATTACGGCAATAAAAGTAGGAAAAATAGACCAAATAATAAAACCCGAAGCCGCCCCACCAGCAGTATAGAGAAACTGCTTTAGAGTAAGAGGCCCAAAGATTTTGTCTTCTACCTCAATGAATTGTGGAACTTGGTATCTCATAAAATTATTATAACAATTTTTATTAGGTTTTTAATTACTCTAGCGGTTCACGGTATGGGTCATGAGAAGTTTCTGGTTTTTCTGTGGGTTTTGGTGGCATTTCTTCTAAATGCTGATTATCTATTTCGATTTCTTTTCTCTCTTCCTCTTCTGATTCTGAATTTTGTTCAGTTGGTTGGCTTTCAAATTTTATTTCGGCTACAGGTTCTTCACGATAAACATCTTCCTTTGGGGTTGAGTTTTCAGGCTTTTTTTGGTTATCCACTTGTTTAGATCTTGTAATAGAAGGATTTTTTAATTTTTGGTTAACAATACCTCCTCTATTTTCAGAATCAGTTTCTAATGTTCTGATTGATTCAAGCATTGGTAGACCGTTATGGTTATTAGGAGTGAGTGTTTCAATTATTCTTGGGTTCTTTTGTTCATTTTCCGGTAAGGGAATTTTATTTGATGTAGATTCTCCTGTTGGTAAATCACTTGGAATTTCTGATTTTGATTCTTCAATCCATTCTTTTTCTTGTTCGTTTATTTCTTCTAGAGTATTTTCACCTTCGTCACTTTCATATTCATTTTCATCCTCAATTTCAATATCTCCCTCTAGTTCTCTGACTAGGTTTTGTCTTTCATCGTCTGGTTCATCGTCTAGGTTAGTGTCGATTTTAGGTAAAGCCTCTTCTATTTCTGGGTCTGTTCCTAGTATGTCTTTTAATGGATTTCCTTCATTGCCGGATTCTTTTTCTGTTTCTTCGATAATCATTTTTTTAACCTTGCTCAAAATTCTTTTTTCTACTTCTGTTGCAACAGTAATTGCTTGTTCTTTTGATAGATTGGCTTCTTTTTTTATCTGTTTTGTGTAGTTAGATGGATTTTCTAAACCAAGCATCATCAAAAAAGTTTCTGTTTCAATAGCAAGTCCTTGATCGATTAATAGATCATTTTCCTCAATTATTTTACGAAGTTCATCTATCCAATCAGATTCTGTAATCGCTTTTTGGATTACTTTTGGAAGCTGATCGAATCTTTCTTCTATTAATTGTTGTGTTGATTTGTTTTCCATAATTATTTACTGTCTTTATCATCAATTTTATCTTTTAATCCCTTTATGATTTTGTCAGTATCTTTTTCTCCTTTTTCTTTTTCCTTACCCTCTCTAATTTTTCTAGCAGCCTCTCTTTCGGCTCCTTGAATTTTTCCAAGCCATCCGCTGGTTAATCTTTCTAATTCTTTCTTTTGTCTTTCTTTACCATCTTTTTCTATTTCTTTAATTCTTTTCATTTCTTCACTGTCGTTTATAATTTTCTTGTTCCTTGAAATTGTTTGGTGTTGATTTAGTAATACTCTTTGTGCGTTAGTGTATTCCGGACTTTTCTTATCTAGACCTTTCATTTGTTCTTCTACTTTTTCTATGTTCTTTTCTGCGTCACCAATTGATTTTATTGCATTCTTTGTTGGTTCATTTGTTTCTAATTTTGCTCTCAAGTCACCAATTTCTTTAGATTCTTTATATGTTGGTTTCTTAGATTCTTTATAAACTGCTTCTCTATCTTTAACCTCTTTTTCTCGAAGTTTAGTAAATCCGTCACTCTTTCCTTCGCCAAAATTCACACCAGTCGCTGTTCCAACACCTGAAAATGCTTTGGTTTTACGAGCGTCAAATGTGCTGTTACCAACATTTTTAAGTGCACTTCTTGTTGCTCTGGCAGCAAGTCCGTTGCCTTTGATATTTTCTGCCCCCCTCGATGCCCATCTGCCTACAGTAGTTCTACCTAGTTTAGCTGATGCACCAAATGTTAGATTGCCGGCTTTCGCTGTTGCCCAGTCGGCACCCGTCGCACCTGTTTTTTTTGCGATTACTATCGAAGCGAGCATGAATCCGATTATTAGTAAGTAGTTTATTATTACCCCAAATGTTCCACTACCAACCAGATTTATAGAATCTGTAATTGATATAGTTATAAAAATAAATAAAAATACAAGAGGAGGAAATAACAACTGTTCATTAAGAGATTTAAACCAACCTTTTGATATGCTAGATAAATTTGGCAGAACCCAACCTAAAAACATCACTGGTGATGTGATTAATAGTAAAATAAGCATTATAAATCTGATTACAAGCATTATCGCTAATGTAAAAAATACAAAAGCTGTTATAAGTATAAAAATAGAACCAAATAGTGTACCAACAAGAAGTGAACCCCACTCACCAAAAAAGTTATCTTTTGGGTTAATAGCATTTGCTATCCCGCCCTCTACAGTTGGATCGAGAGCCGTCTGTAGTTTTAAATTATTGATAATACAGTTACTTATACCATCATCGATACCAATTATTGCTTGTCCAAGTTTGCTTGTTCCTTCGTTTGAGGCACATGTACCTAAGTTATTTTTAATTTCTATAGTTAAAAAGTTGGATGCATCTATAGCAACTGAAGTAAAAAAGAAGCTAAAATTAATTAATAGTGCCGAAGCTATAATGGACACAAGTAAATTTTTTGTTTTCGAATCTATTCCTTTTACTATTGTTGAAATTGAAACATATAGAAGACCGAATATAAACAAAATGTTGATTATGTCTCTGAAAATAGACCAAGATATTTTGATTGCTTCACTATTATTTCCCTTGATAAAGTCAGACATTCCTATAATAGTGACGCTTACCACAGTATTTAGCATTAATCCTGCCAATCTAAGTAGCAACCCTACACCCTCGATGATCATATTTGAAAGACCAGTCCAAAATGAGAATAAAGCATTTTTGATTATTTCAGCAGGACTCAATGAATCAACTACATCTTTTATGGGATCACCGTATACCTCATTAAAAAAACCTCTTTCTCCAAACCAGCCTTTTGTTTGGTCATCTAATTCTGCTCCTAGACTATTTATTTTTTGTCTTTGTTCCCATATTAATGATGTCATCTCATCAAAAGTTCTGTCTGTTGGGCAATCTTCTGTTTTTTCCCTAGTTTCTCCTGGGTTAGGCCAACATCTCTGAAAGATAGAAATTTGGTTATTTAAAACACCTTTGGCTTGTTGTATTTGGGTATCTAATTTATTAATTTCATTCTCTCTCACCTCTTCTCCTGTGGGGATTGGTGTGCCAACACCATAACTCCCAACGCTCCCACTCATTGAAAATACATGATTAAAATCACTTAAAAATCCAAAAACAAAAACCAGAGATAATATTAAAACTCCTAATTTCTTGTTTATGTTTTTGTTTCCCCCGAAAAACATTATTATTTATTTAATTTATATTTAAAATATACCATCAAACACTTCACCGATTGACATTTTAATGAATTGGTTAATTAAGGAATTTGATAGTTGATCGAATTCATCAGCAAAGGTTAGGCGGTCCACCGGAGCGTTCAACCTTTTTTCTACTTGGGATTGGATCATGTTTCCTGGTGTAGTTATCGCACCAGTCTGTCTGTCTCTAATGCTTTGATATCCATTATTCCAATCTAGCTCTAGTGCAGCCAAGGATTGGCTTCTGGATATTCTATCATTTAAATCTTGGTTAACTGCTATTGTTGCCCCATAATAATTATTATAAGGGTTGGTTGTATATGCCAACCACGCATCCCAACCACCTTGACTGAAATCTCCATTTGCAAATGCCTCTACATTCGCAGTTATATCACTAAGCGTACATCTTCTTCTGGTATCGTATGAACCACCATATTTCTGAGAATTGTAATCTTTGATTAGATTAACTCTGATTGAGGCATCAATATTTGAACAAAGAAGGCCGCCTGACAATTCATTTAACAAACCTCCCAGCTCGTAATCTGCGATATCACCAAAGAATTTTTCTGGATTATCCACAAAGACAGGATTACCATCGAAACCTCGATTAACCCAATCAATTGTTCCATATAGAATTCCCTCGATTGCTTTGTTTGCTAAACAATAAGCAATCGAGTCTAGACTTGTTGCGCCGTCCCCTACTTCCTTTGAGACTTGTGCACCAGTATCAGCTTTTATTTCTACTTCTAATGCTCTTATGGCATCGTTGATTTCTCGAAGAGCATCTTCGTTAACTGGAACTGTTCCTCCCCCACCAAAACCTCCTGCTATACTACCGACTGATCCACCAAGTGAACTACCAAGGTCACCGAATGCATTCCCTAGTGACCCACCAATAGAGCCACCTATTGATCCAAAAGTATCACCAATAGAACCGCCGATTGAACCGAGTGTATTATTTAAAACACCACCTATTGTTCCTGAAATTGCACCCGTTGCACCGCCTATCAGCTCACCAAGTCCAAGATCTCCTAATATATTTCCAACAGAACCGCCCAAGGTATTTATCAAACTGTCTTGGACGATTGAAGCTAAACAAGATTCTACATTACCTTGGGTTGGACCTTGCATCGATGCAACCTGGTCATTAAATATAATAGATGGATTAGTGTTTGATTCTGGCTCAAAACCAGTGGATGTTCTTTGTGGTGATGATCCAGGTGTGGTTGCAGGTTCAAGTAGAAAATCAGTCTGATCTCCAAGTCTGTCAAATTCTTGTGCGCCAATAGAAGTAGGATAAAGGGTTGTGGTCAACAAAACTAAAGTTAGGAAAATAGATATTTTTTTAGATAAACTTTTTTTAATCATTTTGTATTTTAATTCCATTATCTCCTAAAATTATACCACTTTCTTCAAGAAAATCGCCTATTAGTATGTTTATATCTCTTATTTTAATTTGTGTGTTTTCGTAAAAACGAAGAGAAAGCATTGCGTATAATGGATCCTCCTCTTCTTTTTCAAAAGTTTTGATAATATTTCCTAGTTGATAATAATTATTTGCTAATTCAAGATGAAGATTAGCGATCTGCTGGGGTGTTTCTATAGACATTATTTCATTAGATTTTTTAATTACTTCATTACCTAAAGCTTCGTAGTTTGTATTTTCATAATTTTGGACGATTAAATTTAAAAACTCTACTTGTTTTGCTAAATATAAATCTGTGTATCGGATTAATTTTTCGTCGTTATTAATTGGGTCAAAAGTACTTATAGAATTTATAGTATAAATACTGTCGAATTTTATTTGTTTGATTGTTTGTTCGCTAAGTTGGTTTACTAAAAGATTTTTTTGCTCATTTGTTAATTCCCTACCATCTCTTGAATTAAAATATGTATCAGCAAAAGTTAAAGCCACTTGATTTGTAAGTCCGTCTTCGTCAAAGTTTCTTGATTGAATTCTCGCTAGTGCTTCGTCTTCTAAATCGATATTTTCGTCGTTAGGTCCCGCCACCAAAGGATTTCTGTTAGCTTTTATCTCATCATAATCATTTGTTCCATCACTGTCAGTATCAGGATTATTTGGGTCAGTTCCCCACAGGCTTTCTTCCCAGTCTAATAATCCATCACCGTCGCTGTCTATATTTACAGAGTCTCTGTTTATTTGTGATGTTACCGATATTCCTTCGGTTGTAATTTCTCCAGTTGCCACAGTATTTTGTTTATTATAATTTGAATAAACAATTATCGAAGTTGATAGGATTATTATTAGTAAAATTGAACCTGATGCTTTTGGGCTCGGTACTGGTAATTTCATATGCTTTAAATTATAACAAATAAAATGCTATAATTTTATAGTAATGAACAGTTTCTATAAAATTATTTTTTCTTTGATTTTGTTGTTAATCGCGACTACATTTGTTCAAGTGCAAGCGCAGACGCAGGCTTTTAATTTTTATCGAAATTTAAAAGTTGGGGATGTTGGGCAAGATGTTTTAGAACTTCAGAAAATTCTAAATCAAGATTCTGACACAAGGGTTGCTGTATCTGGTGTAGGATCGATCGGCAATGAGACAACATATTTTGGAAATTTAACTAAAAACGCCCTGGTAAAATTTCAAAATAAATATCGATCCGAAGTCTTGGCTCCTGTTGGGCTTATCCAAGGAACAGGGTATTTTGGTCCTAGCACGATTTCTTTTATTAAAAATAAATATCAAAATAATGTTGCTTATTCTAATAATAATCAACAAGAATCAAAAAAAGATGTTGATTTAAAATCCGATTATAATGATAATCTCGAGATTAGTTTTGATGATAAAAAAGAAGAACTTATTAGTGATGAAAAAAAGCAATCAGATAATAAAACAACTAACCAATCAGACTTAATTCGTTCTGATTCAACAATGGAAGTTTACTTCGTCTCTCAGAAAGTTTTTGAATCTGGTGACGACTTAACTGTTGTGGGAACTGGAGTCAATTCTAATTCTGAAATTTATTTCTTTAATTTTGAAAATGATAAAGTTGTTTCTGATGTTGATATTGAATCTAATTTTATGATGTTCGAGGCGCCCAATTTGCCAGCTGGAGAATATGAACTTTACATAAAGAATGGAAATTATATTTCTAAACCTCTCGTTGTTGAAATAGTTGATAATTATAATCCACCAAAAATTTCTAGCATTTCGCCTTCTGTTATTGAATATGGGGATACGGTAACAATCAAAGGTTCAGGTTTTGAAAATGAAAATACTGTTATGACAGCTCTCGGGACTTATTCTGCTAGATCAAGCGGGAATGAAATAAAATTTACTGTGGATAGACCTTCTAATATTAATATCGGTGGTGAAATTACTGATCCTGTCGAACAAAAGGTCGAAGGTGTTATCCAAGTTCAAAATTCAAACGGAATTTCAGATGCGCAACTTGTTGATTTCTTATATAATTAATTTATGAAAAAATTTTTAGCAACATTTATAATAACTTCACTATTGGCACTATTCTCTTTTCCTAATGTCTCTAATGCATCTTATTTTGGCGGTAGATTATCAGGAGTTTTTTATTGTAATTGTAGTAATTCTCTTATGTTATTTATTCAAGATTACAAGTCGGGAGGCATGCTGCGTCTAATTTATGGACCCGGATCTAATTTATTGGTTGGTAGTCCATATGGTTTGTATCAATTAGGCTCTTATTCTGGTGGTGGACAATGTTATATTTATACCGGAACTAACTGTACTGGTCTTCCTAATGATGGATTAATTGGTGGTGGCTCTCCTGGTTTTGGGACTTCTTAGTTTTATTTTAATAAGCTAATCCAATCTTGAACTGATAATTTTTCCGCGCGGATTTTTTTATCTAAACCTATCTGGTCGAATTTTTCTGATAAATTAATTCCTTTTTTTTGTGCCCACTCTTTTAAGTTTGAAATCAAAACTTTTCTTTTGTGTGAGAATCCGGTTTTAACTAATTCGAAAAAATCTTTTTCAGACGCATCTGACTCTTCAAAAGTTTTCTTTGAGATGTTTTGAAGTTTTATGATTGCAGAGTCTACTTTTGGTGTAGGAGAGAAAAATCGAGCGGGGACTTTTCTGATGTATTTAGGTTCGCAGTATGCTTTAACTGAGATTGAAAGAATACTTTCTTTGTTGTCTCGTGCAACTATCCGATCGCACACTTCTTTTTGGATCATGAATACTGCCAATTCTGGTTGATTATCCGCCGTCAAAAATTTCTCAAAGATTTGTCCGGTGATGTAATAAGGGATATTGGCAATTAATTTGTATTTTTTATTCTTGAAATTTTCTGGCGGGTCATTTCCTGTGTCGAATTCTAAAATATCTTCTTCTAAGATTTGCAATTGGTTATTTTTAATTTCTGTTTCAAATTTTTCCTCTAATAATGAAATTAGTCGACTGTCTTTTTCGATAGCCAAAACCTTCGCTCCTGTTTCTAAAATTTTTTCTGTCAGAGCCCCCTTCCCCGGTCCGATTTCGATTATGAAATCGTCATCAGAAATTTCCCCTGCTGAAATAATTTCATTCAAGATTATTTTGGACTTTAAAAAATTTTGCCCTAGCGATTTTTTTGCGAATATTTTTTTTATCATGTCATTTCTTTGTATGTGTTTTTATATACATCAACGGAATATCTGTATAGCTTGTTGTTTCTATTTTCGTCTGCTGAATTTAGAGTCGAGAAATATTTTCTCCTATTGTTATTTTTAAACAATATAATTTTGTAATCGTATTTTAAAAGCATCCAATTTAAAATAAGTCTACCAACGCGTCCATTACCATCTGAAAAAGGGTGAATCAATTCAAATTTCTGATGAAATTTTATAGCCAACAAGAATTGGTTTACTTTCTTCTTTCTCTCCGATTGCCACCATTTTATAAGTCTCGTCATCTCACTTCTTACTTTTTCTGGAGAGCAAGTTTCTTTATTGTTAACAATAATTTTACTTTTTTTATAGCCAGTTTCGATTCCAAGATTATTAACAATAATTTCATGTAATTCTTTTATAGAATTTTGGTTAAGTCTAAATTTAGATTCTTTTATTTTTTTAAAAGCTTTTATGGAATTTTCAACCTCGATGATTTCTTTTCTATCTAAACTTTTTTTGATGTAATTTTTTTTAACTATATTTTCAACTTCCTTTTCAGATAATCTACTTCCTTCAATTGAATTTGATTCAAAAATAAATTTAATGGCAAAATCTCTCCAAAATATTGATTCGTTTTTTTCAGAAGAATTTAAAAACAGGTATTTAAATTGAATTCTCGTTTTTTCAATTTTTTTATATGTATCAATTAAACCTCTTTCAATATTAAAAATGTCAGAAATATTATTTAATACTATATGGATTTCTTTTTTTTCTAACCTACTATAAAAAACACTTAAATCTTTAGGTATATTTTTTCCTATATAAACCTGAATTTTTTTAAATTTTTTACCGATTTTTATTTGCTCTGATAAGTAATAAAAACCTTTGTTTCCTATCTTTTTTTTCTCTATTTTAACCATTTAAATTAGGTATATTATTTACGTAGTAAATGGTATCAGAAGCTTTGTTTTATTGCAAATGTTTCTCAGTTAATTAATTAGTGATATTATTAAAACCATGAAAAAAACAAAAGATATTATAATTGCAATTTTACTATTAATAATTTTAGGAGGTTTTATTTATTTTATTTTAGATAAAAACAATACAGAAGATAATTTAACAGAAAATAGAGAATCACAAATATATGAAGATTATTATGTTGGTATGGGTGTTAAGATTGGCTATCCAGCGAGTTATTCTTTTGAAGAAAATACTAATGGAGTTGATTTTTTTAATGATGATGAAGCAAAATTCACATTACTTATAGAAAATATAGAGGATAGTTGTATACAACTTCTTTGTGAAATAGAAAACTATTCAGAAAAAGAGATTAATTCATTAAATTGGAAGGTTATGGATAATTTATATTGCTACCAAGGTGGATGTTACGAAACAAAACAAGATTTTAATGGTATAGAAATAACAGATACAACGTATTATATAACTGAGAAAAATGGAATTAGATACATATTACATTTTTGGGATGAAAATAATATTCAAGACATAGTTTCTAATTTTTCAATTTAAAAATCAATCAAGTATTCAATTTTTCCACCATCAGAGTCGTCCTTTTTGCCACCTAGATTTTCTGTCTCGATAATTTCCTCGTTAATATCATCGATAAATTCGCTAGATATGTTGACTTCTTTTGATCCAAAGACGGTTCGAAAGTTGGCCCATAATAAAAATAGTTTCTTGCGAGCGCGAGTAACCGCAACATAAAATAGTCTACGCTCTTCTTCTTGGTCTTCGGTTTTTTCGCTATCTCGTTGCATTGGGAAAAGTCCTTGTTCTAATCCTGTGATGAAAACATTGTCGAACTCTAATCCTTTGGCAGCGTGAACTGTCATTAATTTTACCCCGCCGTCATCTTTTTCTAATTCGTCCTGATCAGTTGATAAAGCAACGCTTTCCAAAAATTTCTCCATTGGTTCGTCGAGGTTGTCATATTTGCTAGCCAAAGAAGCTAACTCTTTCATGTTTTGCAGTCGCTCCAATCCGTCTTCACCTTCTGTTTTTAATTTTGCTTCAAATCCTGCTTCCTTAATTATGTATTGAATTACACCACTGGGCTTGCTACGACGAATTTCATTACGGATTCTCTCTAAAAGTGCTCGGAAATTAGAGACCTTTGCAGCGGTTGCACCATTCAATTCTTTTTCGCGCCCTTCGAATATTTTTAAGACAGTAACTTTTCCTATTCCACGAGCCGGAGTATTAATAACTCTGTTCATACTGGTGAAATCGTCTTCGTTCAGAGCTGCTTTTATATAAGAGATAACATCTTTTACTTCTTTTCTATCAAAGAAACGAGTTCCAACGACTTGGTGGTGGAGGTTATTTCGCAAAGCCACTTCTTCTAAAACACGAGATTGATAATTAGCGCGATATAGAAAAGCAATTTCATTTGCTGGGGTGCCATTGTTGATTAATTCTTGTGCGCGGTTAACCGCGAAAGTTGCTTCGTCATATTCATCAAGTGCCTGGTAGACAGTGATTTTTTCGCCCTCTTTGTTGCGGGTGAAAAGATTTTTTTCCTTTCTCACGGTGTTTTTCTTAATAATATCGTTAGCCGCATCCAAAATATTGGCAGTTGATCGATAGTTTTCCTCTAAAACAATCTCCTTAACATCACTATAATCAGTTTCAAAATTCATAATGTTTTTAATGGTCGCTCCGCGCCAAGAATAAATATTTTGATCAACATCACCAACAACACAAATATTCTGATGGTTTGCCGCTAGGATTTTGGTGATTAAATATTGAACCTCGTTGGTGTCTTGGTATTCATCGATGTGAATGTATTGCCATTTTTTTTGAAAAGCTTCGCGGACGGGCACATTATCTCGAAGTAATTTCGCAGTTTCCACTAACAAGTCGTCAAAATCTAGTGATTTATTTTCACGAACTTTTTGATCGTAGATTTTCCAAACTCTTGCTACCATCTCGCTTCTATATGGGTTGCTATCTTTTTCTTTGTATTCCTCAGAGGTCAGCATATCCCCTTTTGATCTAGAAATTATCCCCAAGATTTTATTAGGGTCATGCTCTTTTGGATCGTATCCTTCTTGTCTCATGGCGTCGCGGACGATTTTCTTGGAATCTGCGCGATCTAATATTGAAAAGTTTTTTGGTAGGTTTAGTTCTTTGTAGCAATGTCTCAAGATATAGACTCCTAATGAGTGAAAAGTCCTAATCAGAGGGCGCCCTTCTATTTCAGTTGGTTTGTTAAAATTAGAATTTTCTATTAAAAGTTGGTTGACCCTTTCTCGCATTTCATTAGCCGCCTTGTTGGTAAAGGTTACAGCAAGGATTTTGTTCGGCTCTACCCCTTTGTTTATTAAGTGAGCAATTCTATATGTTATCGTCCTAGTTTTTCCTGATCCTGCACCAGCCAAGATAATCACTGGCCCTTCTGTTTCCTCGACGGCGTTGCGCTGATATTGATTTAGTTCGTCTAAATATTTCATCTTTGAGGACTTATTCTAACACATTTGAAAAACTTGAAAGATTAGACAAAGATTATTTTTATAGTAAGGTTTTTATAAAGTGAACTTTATTTAGAAAAATAACAATAAACCTAGGAGGAGAACAAGATGGGAACACCTATATATCACGCAGAAATGAGTTCCAAGAGATTTGGCGGAAAACCAGAAGATTATATTGAAATTCATGAATTAATGGATTCCAGTAAAAATTCACATGCCGATTTGAGACATAGAGCTTTAACCCATAACTCCTGGTTTGTTGCTACAATCTTGGAGAAAGTTTTTGGTAAAGTAATCGAAAACTCAGATGGTGATAAAGTGTCGGTCAGAGATATTGGTCAATGGCACATAATGGAAGATTTTAGAGGAAATTTTCCTTCGGCTTCTGATTATCTTTCAGCAATTAGATATTCTGATTGGATGAATAATGCAGAAAAAGAACGCCCACCAAGTTGTAGTGGATTACCTGAGCCAGATCTCGATAAAATCTATTTAAGAGAAAAAATCGAAAGTGGCGAAGAAAAAGTTTTGGAGGCTGATGAGATTCCTTCTCTAACTCCGCTACACAAAAGAGGTTGTGGAGGAGCTCCAGGAACTCTCGACTGATTTTCTTGGTCTAAATATAATTTTATTACAAGTCTCGCAAAAGTGCGGGGCTTTTATTTTTGAAAAACAAAAAATTTGACAAAAATCCCTCAAAATTGCCTCTGTGTATAACTGTTTGACTTTGTCTTTGGGGTGTTTATACTACTAATAGCACAAAGAAAGCAGGCAAGAGGGCGATCCGTAGATCAAAGGCAGATTTCATGAAATACCGCTTTAAACAAGGCTTATCATAGAATCAACTAAAAAAAACGACCCACTCTCCGATTACGGTAGAGCTAATAATAAGGTCAAAATCATAAAAACTTTAAAAAACCACAATTTCCAAAAAACAATGATTGTGGGGGCTTTTATTTGGTTGCCACTTTTTGTATCAGCTGGTGTCTTCTCTATTTTCAGTGGAGATAAAATAGTAGTTCAAAATAATCCGACAAATTCTAATTCTCAGAATTTGTCGATTTTAGATGGTTCAAAAAGTGCCGAATTTGCTCTTGGGGGTGGTAGTATTGAAATTGTTGATGAATCTGCGCTTGTTCCTAATAATTCAATCTTGAGTAAAGATATCGTTATTAATAAGCCTAAAAACGGTAAGATATCTGTCTACAGGGTGCGCGAAGGAGATACACTTTCTCAAATTGCTGATATGTTTGATGTGTCAGTTAATACTATTAGATGGGCCAATGATTTTTCTGGATCAATTCAACCAGGACAAGAGCTTGTCATTTTGCCTGTCACAGGTATCACCCATACTATTAAACATGGAGGAACAATCAAAGATGTTGCCGAAATTTACGATGCTGATGTTGAGGAGATTGCTCTATTCAACGGTCTAAGCTCTAAAGATATTCTTGAAAAAGGGCAAGAGATAATTGTCCCTCATGTTGATAATAAATTCGAGTCAGAAAGTAGCTCAGATGGTAAAACTTCTTCAGCAAAATTTGCTGCAGCACCATCTTCAAATGTATCAGGCGGGTATTTCCAAAATCCAATTCCGGGTGGAATTATTACCCAAGCACTCCATGGATATAACGGTATTGATATTGGTGTTCCTTATGGGACTCCTATTTATGCGGCTGCGTCAGGTAAGGTTATAACAAGTAAATCTGGTAGTTGGAATGGTGGTTACGGTAACTATATAGTAATTTCACATCCAAATGGAACACAAACTCTTTATTCACACCAAAGTAGTAATGCGGTCTATGTCGGACAAGTTGTAGAAGCGGGAGAAGTGATCGGGTATGTTGGTTCAACAGGTCGCTCAACAGGTAACCACCTCCACTTCGAAGTTCGTGGAGCAGACAATCCACTTCAGTCTTGTTCTGTTGGAAGTCGCTGTTATATAGATTAGTTTTAATAATAAATACTATTTTTATATTGTAATGCCTCTAATATATGAGGTATTTTTATTTTATGACAGTTCTCTAAGTCGGAAATAGTTCTGGCAACTTTTAATATTTTGAAGTAGGCTCTGGCGGATAAGTTTAATTTTTCAGAAATCTCATTAAATTCTCGCAGATCATTTTTTGTAATCATTGCTTTGATATCTTGGTTGTTTAATTCGTTGTTTAGTTTGTTCTGTCTCGTCAATTGTGTTTCTCTGATTTTTTTGACGATTCTTTTTAATTGATCGGAATTTTTATCATCTACTTTTTTCTCTAATAGTTTTTTATAACTGACCTTTGAAACTTGGCAAAACATATCTATTCTATCTTCAATTGGTCCTGATAATTTTTTACGATAATTCCCTAATTCCCTAGTCGAACATTTACATTCCTTGTGTGGTGAATTTTTAAAGCCACACGGGCATGGGTTCATAGTTATTAATAGTTGAAAATCACAAGGGTATTCAACTTTTTCATTTGATCTGGCTATTTTAATTTTCTTGTCTTCCATGGGTTGTCTGAGGGAATTTATAACTTTTCTATCAAATTCTGGAAATTCATCCATAAAAAGTATGCCGTTATGTGCTAGGGTTATTTCGCCAGGTTTAATATCTCTGCCTCCACCTATGATTGCTGAATATGAGGCGGTGTGGTGTGGACTTCTAAAGGGTGGGTTAATTATTAAATTATTTTCTAACTCTCGCATTGAATGAATTGATGTTGATTCAATAATTTTTTCATAATCTAGAGTTGGTAAAATTGTGTGAAAAGCCTTGGAAAGCAAAGTTTTCCCTGTTCCAGGAGGTCCATATAAGCAAACATTATGACCTCCGCATGCAGAAATTAGTAAAACCCTTTTTGCATTCTCGTTTCCTTTTATCTGGGAAAAATCAATCTTATTTTGTGACTCGTTTGTCGGATTAATAGCTTCTAAAATTTGTTTTTTAAAATCGTCACCGTTGTTATTCAAAGGATTAATATTTATCTTTTTAGTCAAAAAACCCACTATATGACCAAGGTTTTTTACCGGATATATTTTAATTCCAAAAACCAATTTCGCCTCCTTGATGTTTTCTTCAGGTATATAAATCTCTTTAAAATTATTTTTCTTTGCAAAAATTAAAATCTGTAAAATTCCATTAATTTTCTTAACTTTTCCATCAAGTGAAAGTTCTCCTACAAAAATCTTTCCTTTTGGATTGAATTTTATTTGTTCTGATGATTTTAAATACCCCAAAGCAATCGCTAAATCAAAAATTGAACCAGATTTCTTTAGATTTGCTGGAGAAAGAGAAATTGTAATTTTGTAATTTTGCTGTTTAGGAGAATCGAAACCAGAATTTCTAATTGCTGATGAAACACGATCTCTAGATTCTTCTACTGATTTATCCGGCAGTCCCACTATTGAAAACGAATGGAGCCCTCTGGTTATATCAGTTTCTATGTTTATTTTATTTGCACCTAATAAATTTGGTTGAGCACTTGTTATATTTGAAAAAATCACTCTGTCTTTATAACAGAGTGACCTAAAATCTAAATAAAATTTTATTAAAATTACTGAGCGTGCTTTTTACATGTAGAAGCAGCAGGATAAGCTTCTAGTCTTTCTTTTTCGATTGGTTCATTAGAAACTTCGCAGATTCCGTATGTTCCCTTCTCGATTCTTTCTAATGCCTTTTTAACTTCATTCAGTTCAATTTCTAATTGTTTTAGTATTGCAGTATTTTCCTCGTATTCTTCTATTCCATCGGCGAAATCATTAGGATCAGCTGTTCCATCATCCTTTTCTCCTGGAGTTGGCTCCCAATCGTTAGGATTATCAGGGTTTATTCTACCAACTGTTTTAAGTTCTGATATTAATCTCTCTTCTTCTTTTTTAAGTTTATCTTTGAAATATTCAAAGTCGATTTCTTTATTTTCCATTTTTAAATATTAACATTATTTTAATTATCTTAGAAGTCTCTGGCTAGATATTCTCTCTATAATTTCTCTAAAAGTATTTCTATCTTTGGTTATAAGTATATTTTCGTTATCTATAAAGCTATACATTAATATTATATTTTCTTCTTCGTCTACTATAGCTCTAACATCTCTATTCATTATTAATAAATCTGTAAAATTTCGAGGGTTGAATTTAGGTTCTCTTTCAGGTGTCTCATTTGTGAATATAGCAGTAGATGTTGCGGTAGAAGTGGCAGTCGAGGTCGCAGAGGTTGTTGTAGCATTTTCTGTTGAAGTTGCGATTGAATTTTCTTCAACTTCTCTACTTTCTTCAGGTGGAACATCTTTTAATCTCATTATTTCCCTAAGATCGTAATAAATTTGGCTTTCCCAATCATAAAATTCAGCAAAAGCGATATCTATTTCGTTAGTTTTTAAAATTATAAAAGGTATGTTTATGTTGTTTTTATATAATCCAAACAAAAATCTATCGCTCAGTGTTCTTTCTAATCTGTTGCTTGTGTTGGTGTCTATTATATTTAAGAAATCATTCGCGGTTATTGTTTCTTGGTAGGGATTGTCTTCTTCATCGTAAAGAGTTTTACTAATGACAATTTCTTTTACGCTATTTTCTTCGACTTCTGATCTCTCTATATTTCTGATAATTTCTTGTTTAACTTCTGAATTTGTTTTGATACCAATAGAAATATCAGATTTAGATTCTTTTCTAATTATTTCATTTTTTTCATTATCTAAATTAATTATATTTTTTATTTGATCTGGGACTAAGTCATTTTTAATAACATAAAAAATAGCAGAAATACCCAATACGACAAATAATACCGTGAAAAAGACCTTTATTATTGTGCTTTTTATTTTAGGTTTGTCTTCAGTCTCTATTTCGTTTAATTGTTCCGTTTGTCTTCTTTTCTGTTCAGCTAACATTATTTTAGAAGTAGAAAGTTGCTGGTCTTTTACTAGACTTGCTACATCATCTTTGTAGGTTCTTATTGGTCTAATCACATTACCATTGCTATCGGTTTCTTGATTTCCATTCTGGTTTTTTAAAGGGTCTTGTTCCATAGATATATTTTACTACACCTAATGTTTTTAGAGAAATATTTAATTTCAAATTACTTCTTTCTATTCCAAATTTTTGATCTACCAATTAAGAATTTTGTCTTTTCTTGATCCATATCTATAAAGTCATCAGCGGCTTCCATTAATCTGCTACTAGAAGAGCGTCCAAAAGATATAACTTCTACTTGGCAACCTGTATTTTTAAGGTATTCAACCAAAGGAACAAAGTCTCCATCCCCAGATGCGATGACGACCGCGTCTACTTTATTGGAAGCTTTTATGGCGTCGACTGCAAGTCCTACATCCCAATCAGCTTTTTTGGCACCACCTGAAAAGATTTGCAAGTCTTTGGTTTTAGTTTCTATTCCTAATTTTACTAAAGCATCAAAAAAGTTTGATTCCTCACCTGATTCAGAAGTAATAACATAGGCAATTGCGCGTATAAGCTTTCTTCCTGCAAGACCCTCTTTCATTATTGAATCGAAATTAACTTTCTTTTTATATAAGTTTTTTGCGCTATGGTAAAGATTTTGTGCATCAATAAAAATAGCTACTCTCTGTTCTTTTTGTTTAATTATGGGCATTTATTTAATTTAATTATTTAAAATTTTAAAATTGTAAGTTTATGTTGTGATTTTCGAAAAATTCGAATTCTAACTTATTAAAAACGGTAACTTACCTTATTATGATAACAAAAAACCGATGCTTTCGCTCGGTCTTTTTTAATTTACTAGCTTATTTTAATTCTAGACTTTTGATAATTTTTTTATGTCTCTTTGGATCCTTTTTAAGTACATATTTCAAAAGAGATTGTCTATCAGCAACCATCTTCAATAGACCCTTTCTAGAATGGTTATCTTTGGGGTGTTTTTTAAGATGTTTCGCTAATTCATCGATTTGTTTTGAAAGTATTGAAACTTGAGCATCTGGTGAACCAGTGTCCTTGTCGTGAATTTGCGTCTTTTTTATTGCTGTTTGTTTTTTTCTTGTTGTTAACATAATGAGCAATAATATAACATGGTTTCCAAAAATTGCAAGTATTTTCAAGCACCATTAGAATATTCTCTCTCGTTCCCGTCCTCGACACTGCTTAAAATCTATTATGTCGCACAATATCTGCTATAATGATTACAAATGTCATCTAGAACCGAAATCCAAGAGCTTAAGCAAGATTTTCTTGAATATATTGAAATCGAGCGTGGTCGTAGCGTCAAAACTGTTGAAAACTACGATAGATATTTGATTCGTTTTTTCAAGCAGCAAAATATCAAGAAATTGTCTGATATTACCAATCGTAGTGTCAAAGAGTTTCGCTTATGGCTTAATCGACAAGAATCTAATAAAACCGTCGGAACAGGTCAAAAAGGTGGGACTTTGAAAAAAAGAACTCAAAATTATTACTTGATCGCTCTGCGGACTTTTCTAAAATACCTTATAAAACAAGGTCATAAAGTGCTGGCGCCAGATCAGATCGAGCTTGCCAAGGTCTCTGATAGGTCGATTGATCTAATTTCTATTGAAGAATTGAATAGAATTATTTCTGGGCCGGATTTGGCGACAGTAAAAGGGCTGCGTGATAGGGCTATTTTTGAACTTCTCTTCTCTACCGGTTTGCGTGTCTCTGAACTTTGTTCGCTTAATCGAGATTTGGATTTGAGTAAGGATGAGTTTCCTATTCGTGGTAAAGGTGAAAAAATTCGTGTTGTTTTTCTGTCTGATGAAGCAAAGAGAGCAATTAATGCTTATTTAGATAAACGCGATGATATGGACGAGGCAATGTTTGTTCAAGTTGCTGGCAAAGGTGGCAAGGGCGTGCTTGAGAAAAAGGATTCTATACGTTTGACTTCTCGTAGTATTGAGAGGATTGTAAAACACTATGCAATCAAGGCGGGAATTTCTAAAAAAGTTACTCCGCATGTGATTCGTCACTCTTTTGCGACAGATCTGCTTTCAAATGGTGCTGATTTGCGTTCAGTTCAGGCCTTGCTTGGTCATGCCAATATTACCACTACTCAGGTTTATACTCATGTAACTGACAGACATTTGAAAGATATTCATAAAAAGTACCACTCCAAGAGAAAATAAATAATCGCTTTACCTCAAGGGCTTAATTCAGCTTGATTGTTTGACTTATTTATAAAAATCATTACTATTTAGTCTTGTCTGAATGTGAGGTGCATTTAGACATAGTGCAATCCTGCACAAAACATAGTACATATCAAAACAAAATACATATGGTAGCAAATACAGAAATGTTGTTCAGAACAAAGAGCCAGCAAATTCGTGACTCAATAGATCGTCACGAAAAAATGATTGTCTCTTTCGGTCCTAATGTCGACACCAATCCAAGTCCTAGTGATCCTTTGATCAAATCTGGTCTTGTGCTGAAGGTTGTTGATGATTTAAGGCGTGATCTTTGTCCAAAGATCAAAACCATGTACTTTGGCAAGCTAGTATTAGCTTGTCTTTGTCGAAATCAGGCTAAGCAATGTTTTGGAGGTCATACAAAATGTGACCTGCATACGCATGGGAATGATTTTTTTGGTCGTTTCCTAACTGTTAATCAGGATGGTTTTTACTGTCTATTTTTAAGTGAAGATGTTGAAAGCGAAAGAATGCCGTACGGCCTTCACTTAAAGATCTTTGATGGAAAAGATCATTTCCTTGAAAGTGATGGTGTTGGAGGTGAGACAGTTTCATCTGCTCGTTTCCGGTATCCACAAACCTTGTCAAAAGTTGTCTCCTACATCTACGCCAAATTAGGCGTTGCTGTAGGGTTGGAGGAAGTTTTGCCGATAAGGGGGAATACACGCATCATAAAGTCAATCGGCGATTTCAGTCTTTCTTCTGAGATCAGTGAGAGACAGAAAGAAGAAGCACAAGAGCAAGACCGGCTCACAAAAAAAACTGAACAAATTGCCAACCATAGCTTCGTCGCCTAGTTTGCTATAGCGATGAATGTTATTTGAAACTCAAGCCCGTCCACTAGTGGACGGGCTTTTTTATTTATGCTTTTAATCTAGTGTGTTATATTTTAATAATGAAAATAATTTCTTGGAATGTTAATGGAATAAGAGCTTGGCACAAAAAAGGAATGCTAGATTGGGTCTTGAAAAAAAGCCCAGATTTTTTTTGCGTTCAGGAAACAAAGGCAGAATTAGAACAATTAACTGAAGATTTACAAACTCCACCAGGATATTTTTCTTTCTTCCATTCGTCTAATGAGCGAAAAGGACATAGTGGAACAGCTATATATTCTAAAATTGAACCCGACAAGGTAACTTTTGGTCTTGGTGTAAAGGATTTAGATCAGCAGGGGCGCCAAATTAATATGTATTTCGGCGATACTTTACTAATCAATTGCTACTTCCCTAATGGTGGTGGGCCTGTTGAAAGACTATTAAAGAAATTAAAATACTACAAAGAATTTTTAAATTTTGTAAATAAAAATCGTGAAAAGGGTTATAAAATAATTTTTTGTGGTGATCTAAATGTTGCTCATGATGAAATAGATTTGGCTAGACCCGAATCAAATAAAGATAGTGTTGGTTTCTTGCCGGAAGAAAGATTATGGATTGATGAATTATTAGCTGATAATTATTTTGATACTTTTAGATATTTGCATCCAAAGACAGTCAAGTATTCATGGTGGGATATGAAGACTAGGTCAAGAGATAGAAATGTTGGTTGGAGGTTAGACTACTTTTTTGTTGATGATAAATTAATCAACAAAGTTAAAAAGAGTGAAATATTAGATGATGTTTTGGGTTCCGACCACTGCCCTGTTTATTTAGAATTATCAAATTAGGTGCTTGTTTAAAGGACTAAAATAAAGGTGTCTTTTATAAAGGACATTTTTTGTAAGTTATCCACAGATAGTGTCCTTTACAAGTGTCCTTTATAGGAATACAATAATACCAAGTTAGTACATTATCAGTTCTTTACAAACACGATCGTCTTAACACGCAAGTTAGTCACTTTTGACTCTTTGTTAAGCGATAGTTATACAGACGATCAAACTCAAAGACCGTCATAAGCTTTTCAAACAATTGAATATATATAGTCCTCAAACCTAATATTACTTTTTTTCGACAGGTACTTCCCCCACCTGTCCCACTTTTCACCGAAAGCTTAAGGCGGTTTTTATATTAAAAAACAGACTTTTATGAGTCTGTTTTTATTTTTCTTATTTAGTTTATTTTACCTTCCTTTTGTTTCTTATCTCTTTAATCTTTTTTTGGTCGGCGTCTTCAATATTTTGACGGCTTTTTTCACCTAGTTCTTCTAATTCCTTGTCGTTTAATTTTAATAATTCTTCTGTACGTTTCACGAGAAACGCTTCGTTGTTGTTCTTTGGGTTTTCTAACACATCTTCTAGTAAAGCGCTTAGAATATACCTAATTTTTGGTCCAGGTTTTACGTGAAACGTGTTAATCAGGTCGTCGCCATCTATTTTAAGCATTGAAACAGATATTGGATCTCTCGTAACCTCATCAATCATTGATTGAAACTTTCTTAGTCTATAAGGCTCTTCTTTTGGTCTACCAGTTCCTATTCGATCACATATTCTCAGGTTTATTAAGTCCCAAATATTTTCTGTTCCAACCTTGGCAACCAATCTCCTAACTGCTGACAGTGTTATTTGGTCCGTATCAGCGAAAAACATATGATTTTTTACCAATAAAACTACTTTTTTAACTGTTTCACGTGAAAAACGAAGGTCTTTTAATGTTTCGCGTGTAACATTGGCTCCTACCATTTCGTGATTATAAAAGGTTGTTTTGCCATTTGTAGTTCTTTTTGTCGCTGGTTTACCAATATCATGGAAAAGCGCCGCAAGCCTTATTTCAAAGCTGTAATTCTTGTCAGCTGCATGCTGGAGAGATCGTAGACAGTGTTCCCAAACATCATATTTATGGGCTTGTTTGTTTTGCGCTATGCCGACCATCCCCTGTAAGTTCGGTGAAATATATGGCAATATTTGCAATCTTTCTGTCATACCAAGACCAATTATAGGACTTTCAGTGTTTATTATCTTGGAAAATTCGTCACCGATTCTTTCTTTAGATATATTTTTAAGCAAATCCTTATTTTTAACAATAGAATTAAGGGTATTTTGCTCAATTGTGAACCCTAATTGTGCTGAAAATCTGATAGCACGCATAATTCTTAATGCATCTTCTTGAAATCTTTCATCTGGATTCCCTACTGTTCTAATTAATCCGTTCTCTAAATCATTTTGTCCTTTATAAAAATCTTTAATGTCCTTTATAATTGGATCATAAGCAATAGCATTAATTGTAAAATCCCTTCTTTTTAAATCTTCTTCTAGATTGTCAGAAAACTCTATTTTATCCGGCCTTCTCCTGTCTGAATAGCCGAACTCTTTTCTGTATGGTGTTACCTCTACAACCTTTAATGTTTCATCTTCTGATCTAGTTTTTATACCGACTGTTCCAAAATTGTTTTCATAAAAGGAATCACTAAAAAGCTCCTGAATTTCTTCAGGTTTTGCGTTTGTTGTTAAATCCCAGTCTTTTGGGGCTATATCTAGCAAAAGGTCTCTTACACACCCCCCTATTAGATATATTTCAAAACCACTTTTCTTGAAAGTTTCTGCTATTTCGATTATCTCTTTTGGTATTTTGCTATGATCAATATTCATTTTACAATCTTGTTAGTACTACTTTAAATTGTGCACCTGGCAGGACTCGAACCCACAATAACGGTTCCGAAGACCGTTGTGATATCCATTTCACCACAGGTGCATATGTAAATTGTATGTTATTTATAGAAATAAGCAATAAAAACAAGCTTGAAATAAAAGTGCGGATAGGGAGAATCGAACTCCCATCTTATCCTTGGCAAGGACATATTCTACCACTAAACTATACCCGCATCTAAGGAGCTGTCGAAATTATAGAGGTATTTTACATAAAAAGCAAATATTGATTTAGTGGCTGATGTTATTCATGAAACACGACAAAGCCCTTGTTTATAGGGTTGTGTACTAAAAATGTGGATAAGTGTGGATAACTATGTGGATATGTTAATAAAAGACATGTCTTTGAGCTGTATTTTATAGTCTTTTTAAGTAATAAGGCTTTAAATATGGTTATTTTTTAAAAGACATTAAAAATATGTTTCACGTGAAACATACAAATATAAATAGCTAATGTTATTCATGAAACAATGTATTTTGGAATAAAATATGTTATTCGTGAAACATTTATTTAGTAATATTTTAATAAAAATTTAAATAAATTTAACCTATTGTATGTTATTTATGAAATATGAATAAAAAACAAATAGGTAGAATAGGAGAAAATATAGCTTGTAAGTTTTTAATTAATAATGGTTTTGAAATAATAGATCAGAATTATCAAAAAAGAATCGGTGAAATAGACATAATAGCCTTTAAAAAGGGGACTTTACACTTCTTTGAGGTTAAAACAGTTTCACGTGAAACATTTAATACTAATAATAATGCATTTAAAAATAGAAATCATAACCCAGAAGATAATGTTACACATGAAAAGATTAATAAAATAGAAAAAACAGCTAAAATCTTCATGAAACAAAAAGGTTTTACAGATGAATATGTGCAAATTGATCTTTTAACTGTATATTTACTGAGTGTTAATTTAGAATCTGTCCTAGATGAAAATAAGATAGATAATATTGCTTATACAATTAAATATTTTCCTAATATTAATTTTTGATTTTTTTAATAAAAAACAACTCCGATGGGGAGTTGTTTAAAAAATGTCGACAATCGTGCAGGATGTTCGAATTGAAATAGAGGCTTTAGGTTGTTTTTTTGTGCCTGATATACCTGAATATATTAAGAATATGTAGTACCCACACCTTCCACACTATATATTTGACAAAACATTTATAAATAATACTATTTTTACTAGAAGCTTTTTCACTAAAATAATAAAAATCAAAGTTAGAAAGGAGGAAAAAATGGGAGGAATAAACCCACCAACAAATTCTAGTTTTTCACTAGAATCAGTCAGACTGTCAAGAAAAGTTAGTCTTGCTAGAACTCAGTTCGAAATGTCAAACGTAGCTTTCGAAGAACTACTATTGTCGGAACTTATTAATCAAATACCTTCAAATACAGTATGTGTGATCGGTCATTTAAGACAGTCGATTACCCACATACTAAAGGCTGTAAGGATTATTGATGAGCATTTAGACAAGATTGATTTGCTCAACGTGGTAGGTCATCCAGAAGCTTTTGATGTTGAATATCAATGGGATAGCATCGGAGAGAGGCTGGTCGATAAAGGTATAGTAACTTTTGAAAGCTGGTCTTCACTGAAAGAGGTATTCCAAGGTTCACACTACAAAGATATCTTAAATTCTCTAAAGAAGGGTTTGGAAGAAATTCTTACGGTGACTCAAAATCTTTCAGGAAACTTCAAAAAGCTTAGCGAATATACAGAGGTTAAGATCCATGAAGTGATGGATCAAAATCTCGGAGACAATCCAAAAGAAGCTTATGCTAGATTGTATACTTCGTGGCACGAATTTCAAGGTTTGATGCTTGCATCAAGTCTTTTCTTGTCAGAAGTTTCGTATCGTCATCACGGCTACAAATCGCTAGTGGAAGAACTGGTTTCTCAAGACTAATTTACAAGCTTCATTAAGTACGACTTAATGAAGCTTTTATTTTGGTGTTTTAGTGATAAAGATATAAAATAAGATAAATGATACAGATTAAAAATATTTCAAAAGAATATGGGAATAAAGAAGTTTTTTCAGATATTTCGTTTACTATCGACAAGAGAGAAAAAATAGCTTTAGTAGGTAGAAATGGATCTGGAAAAACAACCCTTATGAAAATAATAGCTGGAATTGAAGAGCAAGATTCTGGAGTTATTTCTATCCCTAAAAATAAGATATCTTATTTATCACAGATTATTGAACCAAAAAATAATAATCAAACTGTTTTAGAATACATAAAAGAAAATACAGATATCAATGAAGATGATGAAATATTTAAATTAATAAAAATATTTAAATTAAAAGATGTTATTTTAGATTTTCCTGTTTCAAAATTGAGTGGGGGACAAAAAACAAAAGTATCTTTAATAACTATTGTATTAAATAATCCTGATTTTATATTGATGGATGAACCTACAAATAATTTAGATCTAGATTCATTAATTTGGTTAGAAAATTTTGTTAAAAATAGTAATTCTAGTTTTTTAATAATATCTCACGATAGAAAGTTTTTAGATAACACAGTATCAAAAGTTATAGAATTAAAAGATGGGAAAATAAATATTGAAAAGGGTTCATATAGTGATTATTTAAAAAGATCAGAAGAAAAATTAAATCGTCATAAGCTAGATTATGAATCTCAACAAGAAAAAATAGATGAACTTCAAAAAACCGCTGATCAAAAAAAGATAAATGCTTCAAAAGGAGCTAATTATAAAGGTACAGATAATGATAAGATGCTTAGAAATTTTAAAAGAGAACAAGCAAAAGGTTCTGCAAAAGAAGCAAAAAGAATTGAAAAAAGAATTGAAAAAATGGATATGATTGATGAGCCAGAAAAACAATCCAACCTTAAAATTAAAATAGATAGTAAAGATTATAATGGTAATAATTCAATTGTTGCCAGAGATTTATTTGTCGGTTATGAAAATTTTAAGGCCGGTCCTTTCAATTTTGATATTAAATTTGGAGATAAGGTTTGTTTTATGGGAGACAATGGCGTTGGAAAAACAACACTTCTGAAAACTATTATTAATGAAATTGAACCTATCGGTGGAAATATTAATATTGGTTCAAAGATTAAATTTGGTAATTTAACTCAAGAACATGATAATTTGCCGAATGATAAGAATTTATTTGAATTTATAAAAGAAAAAACTGATAAAGAAGATAGTTTAATTTTTAATACTCTGAAGAAATTTAATTTCTCTGAAGATCAAATTAAGAAGAAAATAGAAAACCTAAGTCCTGGAGAAAAGACTAGGTTACTTTTAGCACTATTTACAGAACAATTAGTTAACACATTAATTCTTGATGAACCATCAAACCACCTAGACTTAGAGGCATTATCAGCAATTGAAAAATCTATTAAAAACTATGATGGAACCGTAGTAATTGTTTCTCACGATAGATATCTTATAGAAAATATAGATCTAGAAAGTATTTATGAAGTTTCAGAAAATGGACTAAATAGAATAGACTACCAAGAATATTTAAGTGGTTTTGATTTTGAATAGGTTATTAAAATTCGTTGTCGGAGCGCCGGGATTCGAACCCGGAATCACTCGTACCCAAAACGAGCATGTTAGCCGTTACACTACGCTCCGATAGTTTTCAATCATACTAGAAAATATGGAAATATCAACTTTTAAGATATCTTAGCTGATTTAATATGTAACTAAATTGACAATAAGTCAATAATATGTTAAAAATACATCCGGTAATTTTATATTCGAGGTGGATATAAAATTGAACCAATGTTCATTCAAATCAAAAGAAAGGTAAAAATATGACAGACCGTCGTAAATTCGTCAAAGCAAATTCCAAAGAGTTTATCTCTAAGGGTTCTCAAAAGAATCTCAACAACGCGTCAAATTCTGCAAAAAATTCACAAAAATATAAAGAGGATAACAATCCCTTTTATTTCGTTGATTTTCGAATCAACATCGCCCCAGATGGCAAGGTAATTGATTACCGGGCAGAGTCTTTTTCAGGCTCTAAGCGTAATCTAAAAATCTTAAAAGGTTCTGCTAGTTCAGACCTACAGGATTCTTTGAGAGGTGGTGGGCTTTGTCTCGTTCGCAAGGTTAATGAGAAAAAAGATCCACGAGGCAAAGTCGAATACTTTGTCTTGGTTCAAATCATCGATGAAACCAAAGATTTACTCTTTGGGTGGGATGACCGATCGAACTCTTGGACAAGTTTTCAGAGTTTTGATCGTTGCTGTGTGCTTTTCAAAGCAGGCAGAAGTCAAGACCAAGAAAAACTTCCCCAAAAAGGTTGTGATGCCCATATTAAATGGGATGTTCGGCCCATCAAGGTCGAATATTTCAATCTGAAAAAACGATTCTTTATCGTTGTTGTTGAACTTGTAGAAGAGAAGACTTCTCAAAACGCAATTCACCAACAAATAGAAAAAGGATATCGTTTACCGCATTCATCATCAGTCGATGGTGAATGTGTTGAAAATGTAGCCTAAACCCAAACCAAAACAATAATAACAATCGGAGGTGGAATCCTCAGTTATATGAAAAAAGTCCAAGTAGAGTTGGTAACATCTGTCTTTCCAAAAGGTTACGCTTTTGGCGAGACACGAAACGGGGATAAAGTTTTTATCCCCCTGAAAGGTGCAACGACCGTTCAAAAAATTCAGAATGGTTATCGTCCAGTTTTGGACGAAGACCAGTCTAAAGCTCCCAAATACCGGCTGAGCAAGGGTATGTATATCTTTGCGCATCTCGTACCCGGGAAAGATGGTCGGTTAGTAGCCGAGCTTTGGGCTCCTCTCACAGCATGTCGTGGGGAGGAAGCGGAGCTCTTGAACACCAAGGTCGAAAAGTCCAAGGAAAAGATTCGAAAGCCTGTAAAACAGGCTAAAAAGTCTTCTTCGCAGTCTCCAAAAACGCTCTCAAAAATCCGCCAAAGTGATCGGATCATAAAGGAGCTGTTTCAGATCGCCGACCCTTATTGTAAAGTAAGGGTTCGCGACAACAAGTCTGGTGATCAAGTTTTCTACGGCACAATTCATACTTTGGTGCAGAAAAAAACACCAGGTGCGATCCGTAGTTTCGAAAACCCTGAAAATGTTTTCGAAATCGCTGAAACACGCGAAAAGATTTGGCCGCTACCGAAGGAAGTTGTCACCGAAAAAGTGAGCTGATATGCTCCACCTTTCACCCAAGCCCCCTGTAAAATGGGGGCTTTTTCTTATATTATTGCTTATTAAACAAAAAAATGGCAAATTAATCACATAATTTAAAATGCATACAAAAACTTTTCAAAAAAATAAAGAAGATTTTATTTGTGATAACTGTGGCCACAAAAATACTGGTAACGGCTATACAAATCATTGTTCACAATGTCTTTATTCAAAGCATGTTGATGTAAATCCTGGGGACAGGGGAGAGGAATGCAAAGGTTTAATGAAGCCGACAGAAGTTTTCAATCGTAATTCTAAGACTTATTTAAAACATCAATGTTTAAAATGTGGTTTTATTAGAAATAATAGAATATCCGAAACAGATTCATTTGATGAGATAGTAAAAATTTCAAATCAAGACAAATAACTTTTACATTTGATTAAAAAGTAGATTAGATAAGTTAATCCCATATTCTTCTGAAAATTTCAATATTGTTTCTATGTGGTCTTTGGCGAGTAATTCTTTAATTGTCTCTCCAGTATTTTCTTTGATATTTCTATTTATGTAGGTTGTTGTAATTGCGTTAATGTTAGCATTGTTTTGCTCACCGTTTGTTGTTGAAATTACACCTATCAAGTTTCCATTCACAAAAACACCACCACCAGATGCACCTCTTGCCCCTACTTCTGTTTTTGTAGTAGAAATAATATCTATTGTTCTTGTGTTAAAAGTGAAAACATCTTTAATTAAAACATTATCTATTTTAAGTGTTCCTGCTCTTGCTACATCAATAATATTCTGAGGAATACCAGGATATCCTGCCACTACTACTTCTTGATCTTCTTTATAAATAAATTCATTTAGATATATATCAGCATAAGGTATATTTCTAGGCTTTCTAATAGCTGGATTAGTGCTTCCGGTTATATAAAGAAGTGCGTAATCAAATTCACCAGTTCCTTTTGGATTTTTTGAGTTTATTAAATTGTAATTTTCCTCTATCCAATCTGGTGATATATACAGAACATCTAATTCATACCCAAAAGTAGGGATATTCTCTTTATAAGCCGCACATCGCATACTTGAATTCTTTTGCTGATCTTCAATTAAAACAAATTGACCAACATGGGCATTAGTTAAAATAATTCCTTTTGGATCAATAATAACTCCACTACCTGTTGAGACATTTATAAAACTAAGATTATCTTGTGAACATACGATATTTACGATTACGTCTTCTATTGAAGAACTAGATTGTTTAATTGGGGTTTCTTCTGCTTGGTCATTTTGGTTAACTACCTCTTCTGAATCATCAAAAATATCATCTGGACTGTAATTTGTTGTTGGTTTTTCAATTGTGTTTGTGTCTAATTCAATCTCTTTAGCTATATCTTTCCCGATTTCAACTGTTTTGTCTATAGTTTTTTTTATTTCTTTCTCATTAAAAAAGTCAGTTATAGCTTGTTGCCTTTCTTCTATTGCAATTATTGCTTCTTCTTCGGTGGGGATACTTGCTTCTGGTGCTATTCCTAGAAAAGCTAGAAATGAATAAATTAGAATTAAGAGTCTTTGTAAGATTATTCTTATTAAAATCGGCATACACCAATTATACCTAAAATGGTAAAAATTTCATTGTATTTTAATTTATTTTTGTTATATTTATTTGCACGAATGTAGCGGGTGGAAGTAGAGCTTCCGTCCGCGGCGTTCGGACGAAATGAAAATTAATTTTCATTTCGTCCGAACGCCGCGGACGGAAGCTCTACTTCCACCCGCTACATTCGTGCAAATAAATATAACAAAAATAAATTAAAATACAATGAAATTTTTACCATTTTAGGTATAATTGGTGTATGCCGATTTTAATAAGAATAATCTTACAAAGACTCTTAATTCTAATTTATTCATTTCTAGCTTTTCTAGGAATAGCACCAGAAGCAAGTATCCCCACCGAAGAAGAAGCAATAATTGCAATAGAAGAAAGGCAACAAGCTATAACTGACTTTTTTAATGAGAAAGAAATAAAAAAAACTATAGACAAAACAGTTGAAATCGGGAAAGATATAGCTAAAGAGATTGAATTAGACACAAACACAATTGAAAAACCAACAACAAATTACAGTCCAGATGATATTTTTGATGATTCAGAAGAGGTAGTTAACCAAAATGACCAAGCAGAAGAAACCCCAATTAAACAATCTAGTTCTTCAATAGAAGACGTAATCGTAAATATCGTATGTTCACAAGATAATCTTAGTTTTATAAATGTCTCAACAGGTAGTGGAGTTATTATTGATCCAAAAGGAATTATTTTAACTAATGCCCATGTTGGTCAATTTGTTTTAATTGAAGATCAGCAAAAGAATTCAAGTATGCGATGTGCGGCTTATAAAGAGAATATCCCTACTTTTGGGTATGAATTAGATGTTCTGTATATATCACCAGATTGGATAGAGGAAAATTACAATTTAATAAACTCAAAAAATCCAAAAGGAACTGGTGAATTTGATTACGCACTTCTTTATATAACCGGAAGCACTAATCCAGCTATTAGAAAGCCTAGAAATATACCTTATGCTGATATATATCTAAATGAATTTATTTATAAAGAAGATCAAGAAGTAGTAGTGGCAGGATATCCTGGTATTCCTCAGAATATTATTGATGTAGCAAGAGCAGGAACACTTAAAATAGATAATGTTTTAATTAAAGATGTTTTCACTTTTAACACAAGAACAATAGATATTATTTCTACTACAAAAACAGAAGTAGGGGCAAGAGGTGCATCTGGTGGTGGTGTTTTTGTGAATGGAAACTTGATAGGTGTAATTTCAACAACAAACGGTGAGCAAAACAATGCTAACATTAACGCAATTACAACAACCTACATAAATAGAAATATCAAAGAAAATACTGGAGAGACAATTAAAGAATTACTCGCCAAAGACCACATAGAAACAATATTGAAATTTTCAGAAGAATATGGGATTAACTTATCTAATCTACTTTTTAATCAAATGTAAAAGTTATTTGTCTTGATTTGAAATTTTTACTATCTCATCAAATGAATCTGTTTCGGATATTCTATTATTTCTAATAAAACCACATTTTAAACATTGATGTTTTAAATAAGTCTTAGAATTACGATTGAAAACTTCTGTCGGCTTCATTAAACCTTTGCATTCCTCTCCCCTGTCCCCAGGATTTACATCAACATGCTTTGAATAAAGACATTGTGAACAATGATTTGTATAGCCGTTACCAGTATTTTTGTGGCCACAGTTATCACAAATAAAATCTTCTTTATTTTTTTGAAAAGTTTTTGTATGCATTTTAAATTATGTGATTAATTTGCCATTTTTTTGTTTAATAAGCAATAATATAAGAAAAAGCCCCCATTTTACAGGGGGCTTGGGTGAAAGGTGGAGCATATCAGCTCACTTTTTCGGTGACAACTTCCTTCGGTAGCGGCCAAATCTTTTCGCGTGTTTCAGCGATTTCGAAAACATTTTCAGGGTTTTCGAAACTACGGATCGCACCTGGTGTTTTTTTCTGCACCAAAGTATGAATTGTGCCGTAGAAAACTTGATCACCAGACTTGTTGTCGCGAACCCTTACTTTACAATAAGGGTCGGCGATCTGAAACAGCTCCTTTATGATCCGATCACTTTGGCGGATTTTTGAGAGCGTTTTTGGAGACTGCGAAGAAGACTTTTTAGCCTGTTTTACAGGCTTTCGAATCTTTTCCTTGGACTTTTCGACCTTGGTGTTCAAGAGCTCCGCTTCCTCCCCACGACATGCTGTGAGAGGAGCCCAAAGCTCGGCTACTAACCGACCATCTTTCCCGGGTACGAGATGCGCAAAGATATACATACCCTTGCTCAGCCGGTATTTGGGAGCTTTAGACTGGTCTTCGTCCAAAACTGGACGATAACCATTCTGAATTTTTTGAACGGTCGTTGCACCTTTCAGGGGGATAAAAACTTTATCCCCGTTTCGTGTCTCGCCAAAAGCGTAACCTTTTGGAAAGACAGATGTTACCAACTCTACTTGGACTTTTTTCATATAACTGAGGATTCCACCTCCGATTGTTATTATTGTTTTGGTTTGGGTTTAGGCTACATTTTCAACACATTCACCATCGACTGATGATGAATGCGGTAAACGATATCCTTTTTCTATTTGTTGGTGAATTGCGTTTTGAGAAGTCTTCTCTTCTACAAGTTCAACAACAACGATAAAGAATCGTTTTTTCAGATTGAAATATTCGACCTTGATGGGCCGAACATCCCATTTAATATGGGCATCACAACCTTTTTGGGGAAGTTTTTCTTGGTCTTGACTTCTGCCTGCTTTGAAAAGCACACAGCAACGATCAAAACTCTGAAAACTTGTCCAAGAGTTCGATCGGTCATCCCACCCAAAGAGTAAATCTTTGGTTTCATCGATGATTTGAACCAAGACAAAGTATTCGACTTTGCCTCGTGGATCTTTTTTCTCATTAACCTTGCGAACGAGACAAAGCCCACCACCTCTCAAAGAATCCTGTAGGTCTGAACTAGCAGAACCTTTTAAGATTTTTAGATTACGCTTAGAGCCTGAAAAAGACTCTGCCCGGTAATCAATTACCTTGCCATCTGGGGCGATGTTGATTCGAAAATCAACGAAATAAAAGGGATTGTTATCCTCTTTATATTTTTGTGAATTTTTTGCAGAATTTGACGCGTTGTTGAGATTCTTTTGAGAACCCTTAGAGATAAACTCTTTGGAATTTGCTTTGACGAATTTACGACGGTCTGTCATATTTTTACCTTTCTTTTGATTTGAATGAACATTGGTTCAATTTTATATCCACCTCGAATATAAAATTACCGGATGTATTTTTAACATATTATTGACTTATTGTCAATTTAGTTACATATTAAATCAGCTAAGATATCTTAAAAGTTGATATTTCCATATTTTCTAGTATGATTGAAAACTATCGGAGCGTAGTGTAACGGCTAACATGCTCGTTTTGGGTACGAGTGATTCCGGGTTCGAATCCCGGCGCTCCGACAACGAATTTTAATAACCTATTCAAAATCAAAACCACTTAAATATTCTTGGTAGTCTATTCTATTTAGTCCATTTTCTGAAACTTCATAAATACTTTCTAGATCTATATTTTCTATAAGATATCTATCGTGAGAAACAATTACTACGGTTCCATCATAGTTTTTAATAGATTTTTCAATTGCTGATAATGCCTCTAAGTCTAGGTGGTTTGATGGTTCATCAAGAATTAATGTGTTAACTAATTGTTCTGTAAATAGTGCTAAAAGTAACCTAGTCTTTTCTCCAGGACTTAGGTTTTCTATTTTCTTCTTAATTTGATCTTCAGAGAAATTAAATTTCTTCAGAGTATTAAAAATTAAACTATCTTCTTTATCAGTTTTTTCTTTTATAAATTCAAATAAATTCTTATCATTCGGCAAATTATCATGTTCTTGAGTTAAATTACCAAATTTAATCTTTGAACCAATATTAATATTTCCACCGATAGGTTCAATTTCATTAATAATAGTTTTCAGAAGTGTTGTTTTTCCAACGCCATTGTCTCCCATAAAACAAACCTTATCTCCAAATTTAATATCAAAATTGAAAGGACCGGCCTTAAAATTTTCATAACCGACAAATAAATCTCTGGCAACAATTGAATTATTACCATTATAATCTTTACTATCTATTTTAATTTTAAGGTTGGATTGTTTTTCTGGCTCATCAATCATATCCATTTTTTCAATTCTTTTTTCAATTCTTTTTGCTTCTTTTGCAGAACCTTTTGCTTGTTCTCTTTTAAAATTTCTAAGCATCTTATCATTATCTGTACCTTTATAATTAGCTCCTTTTGAAGCATTTATCTTTTTTTGATCAGCGGTTTTTTGAAGTTCATCTATTTTTTCTTGTTGAGATTCATAATCTAGCTTATGACGATTTAATTTTTCTTCTGATCTTTTTAAATAATCACTATATGAACCCTTTTCAATATTTATTTTCCCATCTTTTAATTCTATAACTTTTGATACTGTGTTATCTAAAAACTTTCTATCGTGAGATATTATTAAAAAACTAGAATTACTATTTTTAACAAAATTTTCTAACCAAATTAATGAATCTAGATCTAAATTATTTGTAGGTTCATCCATCAATATAAAATCAGGATTATTTAATACAATAGTTATTAAAGATACTTTTGTTTTTTGTCCCCCACTCAATTTTGAAACAGGAAAATCTAAAATAACATCTTTTAATTTAAATATTTTTATTAATTTAAATATTTCATCATCTTCATTGATATCTGTATTTTCTTTTATGTATTCTAAAACAGTTTGATTATTATTTTTTGGTTCAATAATCTGTGATAAATAAGATATCTTATTTTTAGGGATAGAAATAACTCCAGAATCTTGCTCTTCAATTCCAGCTATTATTTTCATAAGGGTTGTTTTTCCAGATCCATTTCTACCTACTAAAGCTATTTTTTCTCTCTTGTCGATAGTAAACGAAATATCTGAAAAAACTTCTTTATTCCCATATTCTTTTGAAATATTTTTAATCTGTATCATTTATCTTATTTTATATCTTTATCACTAAAACACCAAAATAAAAGCTTCATTAAGTCGTACTTAATGAAGCTTGTAAATTAGTCTTGAGAAACCAGTTCTTCCACTAGCGATTTGTAGCCGTGATGACGATACGAAACTTCTGACAAGAAAAGACTTGATGCAAGCATCAAACCTTGAAATTCGTGCCACGAAGTATACAATCTAGCATAAGCTTCTTTTGGATTGTCTCCGAGATTTTGATCCATCACTTCATGGATCTTAACCTCTGTATATTCGCTAAGCTTTTTGAAGTTTCCTGAAAGATTTTGAGTCACCGTAAGAATTTCTTCCAAACCCTTCTTTAGAGAATTTAAGATATCTTTGTAGTGTGAACCTTGGAATACCTCTTTCAGTGAAGACCAGCTTTCAAAAGTTACTATACCTTTATCGACCAGCCTCTCTCCGATGCTATCCCATTGATATTCAACATCAAAAGCTTCTGGATGACCTACCACGTTGAGCAAATCAATCTTGTCTAAATGCTCATCAATAATCCTTACAGCCTTTAGTATGTGGGTAATCGACTGTCTTAAATGACCGATCACACATACTGTATTTGAAGGTATTTGATTAATAAGTTCCGACAATAGTAGTTCTTCGAAAGCTACGTTTGACATTTCGAACTGAGTTCTAGCAAGACTAACTTTTCTTGACAGTCTGACTGATTCTAGTGAAAAACTAGAATTTGTTGGTGGGTTTATTCCTCCCATTTTTTCCTCCTTTCTAACTTTGATTTTTATTATTTTAGTGAAAAAGCTTCTAGTAAAAATAGTATTATTTATAAATGTTTTGTCAAATATATAGTGTGGAAGGTGTGGGTACTACATATTCTTAATATATTCAGGTATATCAGGCACAAAAAAACAACCTAAAGCCTCTATTTCAATTCGAACATCCTGCACGATTGTCGACATTTTTTAAACAACTCCCCATCGGAGTTGTTTTTTATTAAAAAAATCAAAAATTAATATTAGGAAAATATTTAATTGTATAAGCAATATTATCTATCTTATTTTCATCTAGGACAGATTCTAAATTAACACTCAGTAAATATACAGTTAAAAGATCAATTTGCACATATTCATCTGTAAAACCTTTTTGTTTCATGAAGATTTTAGCTGTTTTTTCTATTTTATTAATCTTTTCATGTGTAACATTATCTTCTGGGTTATGATTTCTATTTTTAAATGCATTATTATTAGTATTAAATGTTTCACGTGAAACTGTTTTAACCTCAAAGAAGTGTAAAGTCCCCTTTTTAAAGGCTATTATGTCTATTTCACCGATTCTTTTTTGATAATTCTGATCTATTATTTCAAAACCATTATTAATTAAAAACTTACAAGCTATATTTTCTCCTATTCTACCTATTTGTTTTTTATTCATATTTCATAAATAACATACAATAGGTTAAATTTATTTAAATTTTTATTAAAATATTACTAAATAAATGTTTCACGAATAACATATTTTATTCCAAAATACATTGTTTCATGAATAACATTAGCTATTTATATTTGTATGTTTCACGTGAAACATATTTTTAATGTCTTTTAAAAAATAACCATATTTAAAGCCTTATTACTTAAAAAGACTATAAAATACAGCTCAAAGACATGTCTTTTATTAACATATCCACATAGTTATCCACACTTATCCACATTTTTAGTACACAACCCTATAAACAAGGGCTTTGTCGTGTTTCATGAATAACATCAGCCACTAAATCAATATTTGCTTTTTATGTAAAATACCTCTATAATTTCGACAGCTCCTTAGATGCGGGTATAGTTTAGTGGTAGAATATGTCCTTGCCAAGGATAAGATGGGAGTTCGATTCTCCCTATCCGCACTTTTATTTCAAGCTTGTTTTTATTGCTTATTTCTATAAATAACATACAATTTACATATGCACCTGTGGTGAAATGGATATCACAACGGTCTTCGGAACCGTTATTGTGGGTTCGAGTCCTGCCAGGTGCACAATTTAAAGTAGTACTAACAAGATTGTAAAATGAATATTGATCATAGCAAAATACCAAAAGAGATAATCGAAATAGCAGAAACTTTCAAGAAAAGTGGTTTTGAAATATATCTAATAGGGGGGTGTGTAAGAGACCTTTTGCTAGATATAGCCCCAAAAGACTGGGATTTAACAACAAACGCAAAACCTGAAGAAATTCAGGAGCTTTTTAGTGATTCCTTTTATGAAAACAATTTTGGAACAGTCGGTATAAAAACTAGATCAGAAGATGAAACATTAAAGGTTGTAGAGGTAACACCATACAGAAAAGAGTTCGGCTATTCAGACAGGAGAAGGCCGGATAAAATAGAGTTTTCTGACAATCTAGAAGAAGATTTAAAAAGAAGGGATTTTACAATTAATGCTATTGCTTATGATCCAATTATAAAGGACATTAAAGATTTTTATAAAGGACAAAATGATTTAGAGAACGGATTAATTAGAACAGTAGGGAATCCAGATGAAAGATTTCAAGAAGATGCATTAAGAATTATGCGTGCTATCAGATTTTCAGCACAATTAGGGTTCACAATTGAGCAAAATACCCTTAATTCTATTGTTAAAAATAAGGATTTGCTTAAAAATATATCTAAAGAAAGAATCGGTGACGAATTTTCCAAGATAATAAACACTGAAAGTCCTATAATTGGTCTTGGTATGACAGAAAGATTGCAAATATTGCCATATATTTCACCGAACTTACAGGGGATGGTCGGCATAGCGCAAAACAAACAAGCCCATAAATATGATGTTTGGGAACACTGTCTACGATCTCTCCAGCATGCAGCTGACAAGAATTACAGCTTTGAAATAAGGCTTGCGGCGCTTTTCCATGATATTGGTAAACCAGCGACAAAAAGAACTACAAATGGCAAAACAACCTTTTATAATCACGAAATGGTAGGAGCCAATGTTACACGCGAAACATTAAAAGACCTTCGTTTTTCACGTGAAACAGTTAAAAAAGTAGTTTTATTGGTAAAAAATCATATGTTTTTCGCTGATACGGACCAAATAACACTGTCAGCAGTTAGGAGATTGGTTGCCAAGGTTGGAACAGAAAATATTTGGGACTTAATAAACCTGAGAATATGTGATCGAATAGGAACTGGTAGACCAAAAGAAGAGCCTTATAGACTAAGAAAGTTTCAATCAATGATTGATGAGGTTACGAGAGATCCAATATCTGTTTCAATGCTTAAAATAGATGGCGACGACCTGATTAACACGTTTCACGTAAAACCTGGACCAAAAATTAGGTATATTCTAAGCGCTTTACTAGAAGATGTGTTAGAAAACCCAAAGAACAACAACGAAGCGTTTCTCGTGAAACGTACAGAAGAATTATTAAAATTAAACGACAAGGAATTAGAAGAACTAGGTGAAAAAAGCCGTCAAAATATTGAAGACGCCGACCAAAAAAAGATTAAAGAGATAAGAAACAAAAGGAAGGTAAAATAAACTAAATAAGAAAAATAAAAACAGACTCATAAAAGTCTGTTTTTTAATATAAAAACCGCCTTAAGCTTTCGGTGAAAAGTGGGACAGGTGGGGGAAGTACCTGTCGAAAAAAAGTAATATTAGGTTTGAGGACTATATATATTCAATTGTTTGAAAAGCTTATGACGGTCTTTGAGTTTGATCGTCTGTATAACTATCGCTTAACAAAGAGTCAAAAGTGACTAACTTGCGTGTTAAGACGATCGTGTTTGTAAAGAACTGATAATGTACTAACTTGGTATTATTGTATTCCTATAAAGGACACTTGTAAAGGACACTATCTGTGGATAACTTACAAAAAATGTCCTTTATAAAAGACACCTTTATTTTAGTCCTTTAAACAAGCACCTAATTTGATAATTCTAAATAAACAGGGCAGTGGTCGGAACCCAAAACATCATCTAATATTTCACTCTTTTTAACTTTGTTGATTAATTTATCATCAACAAAAAAGTAGTCTAACCTCCAACCAACATTTCTATCTCTTGACCTAGTCTTCATATCCCACCATGAATACTTGACTGTCTTTGGATGCAAATATCTAAAAGTATCAAAATAATTATCAGCTAATAATTCATCAATCCATAATCTTTCTTCCGGCAAGAAACCAACACTATCTTTATTTGATTCGGGTCTAGCCAAATCTATTTCATCATGAGCAACATTTAGATCACCACAAAAAATTATTTTATAACCCTTTTCACGATTTTTATTTACAAAATTTAAAAATTCTTTGTAGTATTTTAATTTCTTTAATAGTCTTTCAACAGGCCCACCACCATTAGGGAAGTAGCAATTGATTAGTAAAGTATCGCCGAAATACATATTAATTTGGCGCCCCTGCTGATCTAAATCCTTTACACCAAGACCAAAAGTTACCTTGTCGGGTTCAATTTTAGAATATATAGCTGTTCCACTATGTCCTTTTCGCTCATTAGACGAATGGAAGAAAGAAAAATATCCTGGTGGAGTTTGTAAATCTTCAGTTAATTGTTCTAATTCTGCCTTTGTTTCCTGAACGCAAAAAAAATCTGGGCTTTTTTTCAAGACCCAATCTAGCATTCCTTTTTTGTGCCAAGCTCTTATTCCATTAACATTCCAAGAAATTATTTTCATTATTAAAATATAACACACTAGATTAAAAGCATAAATAAAAAAGCCCGTCCACTAGTGGACGGGCTTGAGTTTCAAATAACATTCATCGCTATAGCAAACTAGGCGACGAAGCTATGGTTGGCAATTTGTTCAGTTTTTTTTGTGAGCCGGTCTTGCTCTTGTGCTTCTTCTTTCTGTCTCTCACTGATCTCAGAAGAAAGACTGAAATCGCCGATTGACTTTATGATGCGTGTATTCCCCCTTATCGGCAAAACTTCCTCCAACCCTACAGCAACGCCTAATTTGGCGTAGATGTAGGAGACAACTTTTGACAAGGTTTGTGGATACCGGAAACGAGCAGATGAAACTGTCTCACCTCCAACACCATCACTTTCAAGGAAATGATCTTTTCCATCAAAGATCTTTAAGTGAAGGCCGTACGGCATTCTTTCGCTTTCAACATCTTCACTTAAAAATAGACAGTAAAAACCATCCTGATTAACAGTTAGGAAACGACCAAAAAAATCATTCCCATGCGTATGCAGGTCACATTTTGTATGACCTCCAAAACATTGCTTAGCCTGATTTCGACAAAGACAAGCTAATACTAGCTTGCCAAAGTACATGGTTTTGATCTTTGGACAAAGATCACGCCTTAAATCATCAACAACCTTCAGCACAAGACCAGATTTGATCAAAGGATCACTAGGACTTGGATTGGTGTCGACATTAGGACCGAAAGAGACAATCATTTTTTCGTGACGATCTATTGAGTCACGAATTTGCTGGCTCTTTGTTCTGAACAACATTTCTGTATTTGCTACCATATGTATTTTGTTTTGATATGTACTATGTTTTGTGCAGGATTGCACTATGTCTAAATGCACCTCACATTCAGACAAGACTAAATAGTAATGATTTTTATAAATAAGTCAAACAATCAAGCTGAATTAAGCCCTTGAGGTAAAGCGATTATTTATTTTCTCTTGGAGTGGTACTTTTTATGAATATCTTTCAAATGTCTGTCAGTTACATGAGTATAAACCTGAGTAGTGGTAATATTGGCATGACCAAGCAAGGCCTGAACTGAACGCAAATCAGCACCATTTGAAAGCAGATCTGTCGCAAAAGAGTGACGAATCACATGCGGAGTAACTTTTTTAGAAATTCCCGCCTTGATTGCATAGTGTTTTACAATCCTCTCAATACTACGAGAAGTCAAACGTATAGAATCCTTTTTCTCAAGCACGCCCTTGCCACCTTTGCCAGCAACTTGAACAAACATTGCCTCGTCCATATCATCGCGTTTATCTAAATAAGCATTAATTGCTCTCTTTGCTTCATCAGACAGAAAAACAACACGAATTTTTTCACCTTTACCACGAATAGGAAACTCATCCTTACTCAAATCCAAATCTCGATTAAGCGAACAAAGTTCAGAGACACGCAAACCGGTAGAGAAGAGAAGTTCAAAAATAGCCCTATCACGCAGCCCTTTTACTGTCGCCAAATCCGGCCCAGAAATAATTCTATTCAATTCTTCAATAGAAATTAGATCAATCGACCTATCAGAGACCTTGGCAAGCTCGATCTGATCTGGCGCCAGCACTTTATGACCTTGTTTTATAAGGTATTTTAGAAAAGTCCGCAGAGCGATCAAGTAATAATTTTGAGTTCTTTTTTTCAAAGTCCCACCTTTTTGACCTGTTCCGACGGTTTTATTAGATTCTTGTCGATTAAGCCATAAGCGAAACTCTTTGACACTACGATTGGTAATATCAGACAATTTCTTGATATTTTGCTGCTTGAAAAAACGAATCAAATATCTATCGTAGTTTTCAACAGTTTTGACGCTACGACCACGCTCGATTTCAATATATTCAAGAAAATCTTGCTTAAGCTCTTGGATTTCGGTTCTAGATGACATTTGTAATCATTATAGCAGATATTGTGCGACATAATAGATTTTAAGCAGTGTCGAGGACGGGAACGAGAGAGAATATTCTAATGGTGCTTGAAAATACTTGCAATTTTTGGAAACCATGTTATATTATTGCTCATTATGTTAACAACAAGAAAAAAACAAACAGCAATAAAAAAGACGCAAATTCACGACAAGGACACTGGTTCACCAGATGCTCAAGTTTCAATACTTTCAAAACAAATCGATGAATTAGCGAAACATCTTAAAAAACACCCCAAAGATAACCATTCTAGAAAGGGTCTATTGAAGATGGTTGCTGATAGACAATCTCTTTTGAAATATGTACTTAAAAAGGATCCAAAGAGACATAAAAAAATTATCAAAAGTCTAGAATTAAAATAAGCTAGTAAATTAAAAAAGACCGAGCGAAAGCATCGGTTTTTTGTTATCATAATAAGGTAAGTTACCGTTTTTAATAAGTTAGAATTCGAATTTTTCGAAAATCACAACATAAACTTACAATTTTAAAATTTTAAATAATTAAATTAAATAAATGCCCATAATTAAACAAAAAGAACAGAGAGTAGCTATTTTTATTGATGCACAAAATCTTTACCATAGCGCAAAAAACTTATATAAAAAGAAAGTTAATTTCGATTCAATAATGAAAGAGGGTCTTGCAGGAAGAAAGCTTATACGCGCAATTGCCTATGTTATTACTTCTGAATCAGGTGAGGAATCAAACTTTTTTGATGCTTTAGTAAAATTAGGAATAGAAACTAAAACCAAAGACTTGCAAATCTTTTCAGGTGGTGCCAAAAAAGCTGATTGGGATGTAGGACTTGCAGTCGACGCCATAAAAGCTTCCAATAAAGTAGACGCGGTCGTCATCGCATCTGGGGATGGAGACTTTGTTCCTTTGGTTGAATACCTTAAAAATACAGGTTGCCAAGTAGAAGTTATATCTTTTGGACGCTCTTCTAGTAGCAGATTAATGGAAGCCGCTGATGACTTTATAGATATGGATCAAGAAAAGACAAAATTCTTAATTGGTAGATCAAAAATTTGGAATAGAAAGAAGTAATTTGAAATTAAATATTTCTCTAAAAACATTAGGTGTAGTAAAATATATCTATGGAACAAGACCCTTTAAAAAACCAGAATGGAAATCAAGAAACCGATAGCAATGGTAATGTGATTAGACCAATAAGAACCTACAAAGATGATGTAGCAAGTCTAGTAAAAGACCAGCAACTTTCTACTTCTAAAATAATGTTAGCTGAACAGAAAAGAAGACAAACGGAACAATTAAACGAAATAGAGACTGAAGACAAACCTAAAATAAAAAGCACAATAATAAAGGTCTTTTTCACGGTATTATTTGTCGTATTGGGTATTTCTGCTATTTTTTATGTTATTAAAAATGACTTAGTCCCAGATCAAATAAAAAATATAATTAATTTAGATAATGAAAAAAATGAAATAATTAGAAAAGAATCTAAATCTGATATTTCTATTGGTATCAAAACAAATTCAGAAGTTAAACAAGAAATTATCAGAAATATAGAGAGATCAGAAGTCGAAGAAAATAGCGTAAAAGAAATTGTCATTAGTAAAACTCTTTACGATGAAGAAGACAATCCCTACCAAGAAACAATAACCGCGAATGATTTCTTAAATATAATAGACACCAACACAAGCAACAGATTAGAAAGAACACTGAGCGATAGATTTTTGTTTGGATTATATAAAAACAACATAAACATACCTTTTATAATTTTAAAAACTAACGAAATAGATATCGCTTTTGCTGAATTTTATGATTGGGAAAGCCAAATTTATTACGATCTTAGGGAAATAATGAGATTAAAAGATGTTCCACCTGAAGAAAGTAGAGAAGTTGAAGAAAATTCAATCGCAACTTCAACAGAAAATGCTACAACAACCTCTGCGACCTCGACTGCCACTTCTACCGCAACATCTACTGCTATATTCACAAATGAGACACCTGAAAGAGAACCTAAATTCAACCCTCGAAATTTTACAGATTTATTAATAATGAATAGAGATGTTAGAGCTATAGTAGACGAAGAAGAAAATATAATATTAATGTATAGCTTTATAGATAACGAAAATATACTTATAACCAAAGATAGAAATACTTTTAGAGAAATTATAGAGAGAATATCTAGCCAGAGACTTCTAAGATAATTAAAATAATGTTAATATTTAAAAATGGAAAATAAAGAAATCGACTTTGAATATTTCAAAGATAAACTTAAAAAAGAAGAAGAGAGATTAATATCAGAACTTAAAACAGTTGGTAGAATAAACCCTGATAATCCTAACGATTGGGAGCCAACTCCAGGAGAAAAGGATGATGGAACAGCTGATCCTAATGATTTCGCCGATGGAATAGAAGAATACGAGGAAAATACTGCAATACTAAAACAATTAGAAATTGAACTGAATGAAGTTAAAAAGGCATTAGAAAGAATCGAGAAGGGAACATACGGAATCTGCGAAGTTTCTAATGAACCAATCGAAAAAGAAAGACTAGAAGCTTATCCTGCTGCTTCTACATGTAAAAAGCACGCTCAGTAATTTTAATAAAATTTTATTTAGATTTTAGGTCACTCTGTTATAAAGACAGAGTGATTTTTTCAAATATAACAAGTGCTCAACCAAATTTATTAGGTGCAAATAAAATAAACATAGAAACTGATATAACCAGAGGGCTCCATTCGTTTTCAATAGTGGGACTGCCGGATAAATCAGTAGAAGAATCTAGAGATCGTGTTTCATCAGCAATTAGAAATTCTGGTTTCGATTCTCCTAAACAGCAAAATTACAAAATTACAATTTCTCTTTCTCCAGCAAATCTAAAGAAATCTGGTTCAATTTTTGATTTAGCGATTGCTTTGGGGTATTTAAAATCATCAGAACAAATAAAATTCAATCCAAAAGGAAAGATTTTTGTAGGAGAACTTTCACTTGATGGAAAAGTTAAGAAAATTAATGGAATTTTACAGATTTTAATTTTTGCAAAGAAAAATAATTTTAAAGAGATTTATATACCTGAAGAAAACATCAAGGAGGCGAAATTGGTTTTTGGAATTAAAATATATCCGGTAAAAAACCTTGGTCATATAGTGGGTTTTTTGACTAAAAAGATAAATATTAATCCTTTGAATAACAACGGTGACGATTTTAAAAAACAAATTTTAGAAGCTATTAATCCGACAAACGAGTCACAAAATAAGATTGATTTTTCCCAGATAAAAGGAAACGAGAATGCAAAAAGGGTTTTACTAATTTCTGCATGCGGAGGTCATAATGTTTGCTTATATGGACCTCCTGGAACAGGGAAAACTTTGCTTTCCAAGGCTTTTCACACAATTTTACCAACTCTAGATTATGAAAAAATTATTGAATCAACATCAATTCATTCAATGCGAGAGTTAGAAAATAATTTAATAATTAACCCACCCTTTAGAAGTCCACACCACACCGCCTCATATTCAGCAATCATAGGTGGAGGCAGAGATATTAAACCTGGCGAAATAACCCTAGCACATAACGGCATACTTTTTATGGATGAATTTCCAGAATTTGATAGAAAAGTTATAAATTCCCTCAGACAACCCATGGAAGACAAGAAAATTAAAATAGCCAGATCAAATGAAAAAGTTGAATACCCTTGTGATTTTCAACTATTAATAACTATGAACCCATGCCCGTGTGGCTTTAAAAATTCACCACACAAGGAATGTAAATGTTCGACTAGGGAATTAGGGAATTATCGTAAAAAATTATCAGGACCAATTGAAGATAGAATAGATATGTTTTGCCAAGTTTCAAAGGTCAGTTATAAAAAACTATTAGAGAAAAAAGTAGATGATAAAAATTCCGATCAATTAAAAAGAATCGTCAAAAAAATCAGAGAAACACAATTGACGAGACAGAACAAACTAAACAACGAATTAAACAACCAAGATATCAAAGCAATGATTACAAAAAATGATCTGCGAGAATTTAATGAGATTTCTGAAAAATTAAACTTATCCGCCAGAGCCTACTTCAAAATATTAAAAGTTGCCAGAACTATTTCCGACTTAGAGAACTGTCATAAAATAAAAATACCTCATATATTAGAGGCATTACAATATAAAAATAGTATTTATTATTAAAACTAATCTATATAACAGCGACTTCCAACAGAACAAGACTGAAGTGGATTGTCTGCTCCACGAACTTCGAAGTGGAGGTGGTTACCTGTTGAGCGACCTGTTGAACCAACATACCCGATCACTTCTCCCGCTTCTACAACTTGTCCGACATAGACCGCATTACTACTTTGGTGTGAATAAAGAGTTTGTGTTCCATTTGGATGTGAAATTACTATATAGTTACCGTAACCACCATTCCAACTACCAGATTTACTTGTTATAACCTTACCTGACGCAGCCGCATAAATAGGAGTCCCATAAGGAACACCAATATCAATACCGTTATATCCATGGAGTGCTTGGGTAATAATTCCACCCGGAATTGGATTTTGGAAATACCCGCCTGATACATTTGAAGATGGTGCTGCAGCAAATTTTGCTGAAGAAGTTTTACCATCTGAGCTACTTTCTGACTCGAATTTATTATCAACATGAGGGACAATTATCTCTTGCCCTTTTTCAAGAATATCTTTAGAGCTTAGACCGTTGAATAGAGCAATCTCCTCAACATCAGCATCGTAAATTTCGGCAACATCTTTGATTGTTCCTCCATGTTTAATAGTATGGGTGATACCTGTGACAGGCAAAATGACAAGCTCTTGTCCTGGTTGAATTGATCCAGAAAAATCATTGGCCCATCTAATAGTATTAACTGACACATCAAACATATCAGCAATTTGAGAAAGTGTATCTCCTTCGCGCACCCTGTAGACAGATATCTTACCGTTTTTAGGCTTATTAATAACGATATCTTTACTCAAGATTGAATTATTAGGAACAAGCGCAGATTCATCAACAATTTCAATACTACCACCCCCAAGAGCAAATTCGGCACTTTTTGAACCATCTAAAATCGACAAATTCTGAGAATTAGAATTTGTCGGATTATTTTGAACTACTATTTTATCTCCACTGAAAATAGAGAAGACACCAGCTGATACAAAAAGTGGCAACCAAATAAAAGCCCCCACAATCATTGTTTTTTGGAAATTGTGGTTTTTTAAAGTTTTTATGATTTTGACCTTATTATTAGCTCTACCGTAATCGGAGAGTGGGTCGTTTTTTTTAGTTGATTCTATGATAAGCCTTGTTTAAAGCGGTATTTCATGAAATCTGCCTTTGATCTACGGATCGCCCTCTTGCCTGCTTTCTTTGTGCTATTAGTAGTATAAACACCCCAAAGACAAAGTCAAACAGTTATACACAGAGGCAATTTTGAGGGATTTTTGTCAAATTTTTTGTTTTTCAAAAATAAAAGCCCCGCACTTTTGCGAGACTTGTAATAAAATTATATTTAGACCAAGAAAATCAGTCGAGAGTTCCTGGAGCTCCTCCACAACCTCTTTTGTGTAGCGGAGTTAGAGAAGGAATCTCATCAGCCTCCAAAACTTTTTCTTCGCCACTTTCGATTTTTTCTCTTAAATAGATTTTATCGAGATCTGGCTCAGGTAATCCACTACAACTTGGTGGGCGTTCTTTTTCTGCATTATTCATCCAATCAGAATATCTAATTGCTGAAAGATAATCAGAAGCCGAAGGAAAATTTCCTCTAAAATCTTCCATTATGTGCCATTGACCAATATCTCTGACCGACACTTTATCACCATCTGAGTTTTCGATTACTTTACCAAAAACTTTCTCCAAGATTGTAGCAACAAACCAGGAGTTATGGGTTAAAGCTCTATGTCTCAAATCGGCATGTGAATTTTTACTGGAATCCATTAATTCATGAATTTCAATATAATCTTCTGGTTTTCCGCCAAATCTCTTGGAACTCATTTCTGCGTGATATATAGGTGTTCCCATCTTGTTCTCCTCCTAGGTTTATTGTTATTTTTCTAAATAAAGTTCACTTTATAAAAACCTTACTATAAAAATAATCTTTGTCTAATCTTTCAAGTTTTTCAAATGTGTTAGAATAAGTCCTCAAAGATGAAATATTTAGACGAACTAAATCAATATCAGCGCAACGCCGTCGAGGAAACAGAAGGGCCAGTGATTATCTTGGCTGGTGCAGGATCAGGAAAAACTAGGACGATAACATATAGAATTGCTCACTTAATAAACAAAGGGGTAGAGCCGAACAAAATCCTTGCTGTAACCTTTACCAACAAGGCGGCTAATGAAATGCGAGAAAGGGTCAACCAACTTTTAATAGAAAATTCTAATTTTAACAAACCAACTGAAATAGAAGGGCGCCCTCTGATTAGGACTTTTCACTCATTAGGAGTCTATATCTTGAGACATTGCTACAAAGAACTAAACCTACCAAAAAACTTTTCAATATTAGATCGCGCAGATTCCAAGAAAATCGTCCGCGACGCCATGAGACAAGAAGGATACGATCCAAAAGAGCATGACCCTAATAAAATCTTGGGGATAATTTCTAGATCAAAAGGGGATATGCTGACCTCTGAGGAATACAAAGAAAAAGATAGCAACCCATATAGAAGCGAGATGGTAGCAAGAGTTTGGAAAATCTACGATCAAAAAGTTCGTGAAAATAAATCACTAGATTTTGACGACTTGTTAGTGGAAACTGCGAAATTACTTCGAGATAATGTGCCCGTCCGCGAAGCTTTTCAAAAAAAATGGCAATACATTCACATCGATGAATACCAAGACACCAACGAGGTTCAATATTTAATCACCAAAATCCTAGCGGCAAACCATCAGAATATTTGTGTTGTTGGTGATGTTGATCAAAATATTTATTCTTGGCGCGGAGCGACCATTAAAAACATTATGAATTTTGAAACTGATTATAGTGATGTTAAGGAGATTGTTTTAGAGGAAAACTATCGATCAACTGCCAATATTTTGGATGCGGCTAACGATATTATTAAGAAAAACACCGTGAGAAAGGAAAAAAATCTTTTCACCCGCAACAAAGAGGGCGAAAAAATCACTGTCTACCAGGCACTTGATGAATATGACGAAGCAACTTTCGCGGTTAACCGCGCACAAGAATTAATCAACAATGGCACCCCAGCAAATGAAATTGCTTTTCTATATCGCGCTAATTATCAATCTCGTGTTTTAGAAGAAGTGGCTTTGCGAAATAACCTCCACCACCAAGTCGTTGGAACTCGTTTCTTTGATAGAAAAGAAGTAAAAGATGTTATCTCTTATATAAAAGCAGCTCTGAACGAAGACGATTTCACCAGTATGAACAGAGTTATTAATACTCCGGCTCGTGGAATAGGAAAAGTTACTGTCTTAAAAATATTCGAAGGGCGCGAAAAAGAATTGAATGGTGCAACCGCTGCAAAGGTCTCTAATTTCCGAGCACTTTTAGAGAGAATCCGTAATGAAATTCGTCGTAGCAAGCCCAGTGGTGTAATTCAATACATAATTAAGGAAGCAGGATTTGAAGCAAAATTAAAAACAGAAGGTGAAGACGGATTGGAGCGACTGCAAAACATGAAAGAGTTAGCTTCTTTGGCTAGCAAATATGACAACCTCGACGAACCAATGGAGAAATTTTTGGAAAGCGTTGCTTTATCAACTGATCAGGACGAATTAGAAAAAGATGACGGCGGGGTAAAATTAATGACAGTTCACGCTGCCAAAGGATTAGAGTTCGACAATGTTTTCATCACAGGATTAGAACAAGGACTTTTCCCAATGCAACGAGATAGCGAAAAAACCGAAGACCAAGAAGAAGAGCGTAGACTATTTTATGTTGCGGTTACTCGCGCTCGCAAGAAACTATTTTTATTATGGGCCAACTTTCGAACCGTCTTTGGATCAAAAGAAGTCAACATATCTAGCGAATTTATCGATGATATTAACGAGGAAATTATCGAGACAGAAAATCTAGGTGGCAAAAAGGACGACTCTGATGGTGGAAAAATTGAATACTTGATTGATTTTTAAATTGAAAAATTAGAAACTATGTCTTGAATATTATTTTCATCCCAAAAATGTAATATGTATCTAATTCCATTTTTCTCAGTTATATAATACGTTGTATCTGTTATTTCTATACCATTAAAATCTTGTTTTGTTTCGTAACATCCACCTTGGTAGCAATATAAATTATCCATAACCTTCCAATTTAATGAATTAATCTCTTTTTCTGAATAGTTTTCTATTTCACAAAGAAGTTGTATACAACTATCCTCTATATTTTCTATAAGTAATGTGAATTTTGCTTCATCATCATTAAAAAAATCAACTCCATTAGTATTTTCTTCAAAAGAATAACTCGCTGGATAGCCAATCTTAACACCCATACCAACATAATAATCTTCATATATTTGTGATTCTCTATTTTCTGTTAAATTATCTTCTGTATTGTTTTTATCTAAAATAAAATAAATAAAACCTCCTAAAATTATTAATAGTAAAATTGCAATTATAATATCTTTTGTTTTTTTCATGGTTTTAATAATATCACTAATTAATTAACTGAGAAACATTTGCAATAAAACAAAGCTTCTGATACCATTTACTACGTAAATAATATACCTAATTTAAATGGTTAAAATAGAGAAAAAAAAGATAGGAAACAAAGGTTTTTATTACTTATCAGAGCAAATAAAAATCGGTAAAAAATTTAAAAAAATTCAGGTTTATATAGGAAAAAATATACCTAAAGATTTAAGTGTTTTTTATAGTAGGTTAGAAAAAAAAGAAATCCATATAGTATTAAATAATATTTCTGACATTTTTAATATTGAAAGAGGTTTAATTGATACATATAAAAAAATTGAAAAAACGAGAATTCAATTTAAATACCTGTTTTTAAATTCTTCTGAAAAAAACGAATCAATATTTTGGAGAGATTTTGCCATTAAATTTATTTTTGAATCAAATTCAATTGAAGGAAGTAGATTATCTGAAAAGGAAGTTGAAAATATAGTTAAAAAAAATTACATCAAAAAAAGTTTAGATAGAAAAGAAATCATCGAGGTTGAAAATTCCATAAAAGCTTTTAAAAAAATAAAAGAATCTAAATTTAGACTTAACCAAAATTCTATAAAAGAATTACATGAAATTATTGTTAATAATCTTGGAATCGAAACTGGCTATAAAAAAAGTAAAATTATTGTTAACAATAAAGAAACTTGCTCTCCAGAAAAAGTAAGAAGTGAGATGACGAGACTTATAAAATGGTGGCAATCGGAGAGAAAGAAGAAAGTAAACCAATTCTTGTTGGCTATAAAATTTCATCAGAAATTTGAATTGATTCACCCTTTTTCAGATGGTAATGGACGCGTTGGTAGACTTATTTTAAATTGGATGCTTTTAAAATACGATTACAAAATTATATTGTTTAAAAATAACAATAGGAGAAAATATTTCTCGACTCTAAATTCAGCAGACGAAAATAGAAACAACAAGCTATACAGATATTCCGTTGATGTATATAAAAACACATACAAAGAAATGACATGATAAAAAAAATATTCGCAAAAAAATCGCTAGGGCAAAATTTTTTAAAGTCCAAAATAATCTTGAATGAAATTATTTCAGCAGGGGAAATTTCTGATGACGATTTCATAATCGAAATCGGACCGGGGAAGGGGGCTCTGACAGAAAAAATTTTAGAAACAGGAGCGAAGGTTTTGGCTATCGAAAAAGACAGTCGACTAATTTCATTATTAGAGGAAAAATTTGAAACAGAAATTAAAAATAACCAATTGCAAATCTTAGAAGAAGATATTTTAGAATTCGACACAGGAAATGACCCGCCAGAAAATTTCAAGAATAAAAAATACAAATTAATTGCCAATATCCCTTATTACATCACCGGACAAATCTTTGAGAAATTTTTGACGGCGGATAATCAACCAGAATTGGCAGTATTCATGATCCAAAAAGAAGTGTGCGATCGGATAGTTGCACGAGACAACAAAGAAAGTATTCTTTCAATCTCAGTTAAAGCATACTGCGAACCTAAATACATCAGAAAAGTCCCCGCTCGATTTTTCTCTCCTACACCAAAAGTAGACTCTGCAATCATAAAACTTCAAAACATCTCAAAGAAAACTTTTGAAGAGTCAGATGCGTCTGAAAAAGATTTTTTCGAATTAGTTAAAACCGGATTCTCACACAAAAGAAAAGTTTTGATTTCAAACTTAAAAGAGTGGGCACAAAAAAAAGGAATTAATTTATCAGAAAAATTCGACCAGATAGGTTTAGATAAAAAAATCCGCGCGGAAAAATTATCAGTTCAAGATTGGATTAGCTTATTAAAATAAAACTAAGAAGTCCCAAAACCAGGAGAGCCACCACCAATTAATCCATCATTAGGAAGACCAGTACAGTTAGTTCCGGTATAAATATAACATTGTCCACCACCAGAATAAGAGCCTAATTGATACAAACCATATGGACTACCAACCAATAAATTAGATCCGGGTCCATAAATTAGACGCAGCATGCCTCCCGACTTGTAATCTTGAATAAATAACATAAGAGAATTACTACAATTACAATAAAAAACTCCTGATAATCTACCGCCAAAATAAGATGCATTAGAGACATTAGGAAAAGAGAATAGTGCCAATAGTGAAGTTATTATAAATGTTGCTAAAAATTTTTTCATAAATTAATTATATAAGAAATCAACAAGTTGCGCATCTGAAATTCCGTTTGAATTTTGAACTTGGATAACACCTTCGACCTTTTGTTCGACAGGATCAGTAATTTCACCACCGATATTAATATTAGAAGGTCTATCCACAGTAAATTTTATTTCATTCCCGCTTGATCTAGCAGAATAAGTCCCGAGAGCTGTCATAACAGTATTTTCATTTTCAAAACCTGAACCTTTGATTGTTACCGTATCCCCATATTCAATAACAGAAGGCGAAATGCTAGAAATTTTTGGTGGATTATAATTATCAACTATTTCAACAACGAGAGGTTTAGAAATATAATTTCCATTCTTTATGTAAAGTTCATATTCTCCAGCTGGCAAATTGGGCGCCTCGAACATCATAAAATTAGATTCAATATCAACATCAGAAACAACTTTATCATTTTCAAAATTAAAGAAATAAATTTCAGAATTAGAATTGACTCCAGTTCCCACAACAGTTAAGTCGTCACCAGATTCAAAAACTTTCTGAGAGACGAAGTAAACTTCCATTGTTGAATCAGAACGAATTAAGTCTGATTGGTTAGTTGTTTTATTATCTGATTGCTTTTTTTCATCACTAATAAGTTCTTCTTTTTTATCATCAAAACTAATCTCGAGATTATCATTATAATCGGATTTTAAATCAACATCTTTTTTTGATTCTTGTTGATTATTATTAGAATAAGCAACATTATTTTGATATTTATTTTTAATAAAAGAAATCGTGCTAGGACCAAAATACCCTGTTCCTTGGATAAGCCCAACAGGAGCCAAGACTTCGGATCGATATTTATTTTGAAATTTTACCAGGGCGTTTTTAGTTAAATTTCCAAAATATGTTGTCTCATTGCCGATCGATCCTACACCAGATACAGCAACCCTTGTGTCAGAATCTTGATTTAGAATTTTCTGAAGTTCTAAAACATCTTGCCCAACATCCCCAACTTTTAAATTTCGATAAAAATTAAAAGCCTGCGTCTGCGCTTGCACTTGAACAAATGTAGTCGCGATTAACAACAAAATCAAAGAAAAAATAATTTTATAGAAACTGTTCATTACTATAAAATTATAGCATTTTATTTGTTATAATTTAAAGCATATGAAATTACCAGTACCGAGCCCAAAAGCATCAGGTTCAATTTTACTAATAATAATCCTATCAACTTCGATAATTGTTTATTCAAATTATAATAAACAAAATACTGTGGCAACTGGAGAAATTACAACCGAAGGAATATCGGTAACATCACAAATAAACAGAGACTCTGTAAATATAGACAGCGACGGTGATGGATTATTAGACTGGGAAGAAAGCCTGTGGGGAACTGACCCAAATAATCCTGATACTGACAGTGATGGAACAAATGATTATGATGAGATAAAAGCTAACAGAAATCCTTTGGTGGCGGGACCTAACGACGAAAATATCGATTTAGAAGACGAAGCACTAGCGAGAATTCAATCAAGAAACTTTGACGAAGACGGACTTACAAATCAAGTGGCTTTAACTTTTGCTGATACATATTTTAATTCAAGAGATGGTAGGGAATTAACAAATGAGCAAAAAAATCTTTTAGTAAACCAACTTAGCGAACAAACAATCAAACAAATAAAATTCGACAGTATTTATACTATAAATTCTATAAGTACTTTTGACCCAATTAATAACGACGAAAAATTAATCCGATACACAGATTTATATTTAGCAAAACAAGTAGAGTTTTTAAATTTAATCGTCCAAAATTATGAAAATACAAACTACGAAGCTTTAGGTAATGAAGTAATTAAAAAATCTAATGAAATAATGTCTATAGAAACACCCCAGCAGATCGCTAATCTTCATCTTGAATTAGCAAATAATTATTATCAACTAGGAAATATTATCAAAACTTTTGAAAAAGAAGAGGAGGATCCATTATACGCAATGCTTTCTCTTCGTTTTTACGAAAACACACAAATTAAAATAAGAGATATAAACATACTAATAGGCGATTTTCTTGAAGAAAGTGGTATAATTTTAGGAGATAATGGAATTAAAATACAAAATGATTAAAAAAAGTTTATCTAAAAAAATATCTATTTTCCTAACTTTAGTTTTGTTGACCACAACCCTTTATCCTACTTCTATTGGCGCACAAGAATTTGACAGACTTGGAGATCAGACTGATTTTCTACTTGAACCTGCAACCACACCTGGATCATCACCACAAAGAACATCCACTGGTTTTGAGCCAGAATCAAACACTAATCCATCTATTATATTTAATGACCAGGTTGCATCGATGCAAGGTCCAACCCAAGGTAATGTAGAATCTTGTTTAGCTTCAATCGTCCAAGACAGTTTGATAAATACCTTGGGCGGTTCTGTTGGAAATATATTAGGAGATCTTGGACTTGGTGAGCTGATAGGCGGTGCAACGGGTGCAATTTCAGGAACAATAGGTGGTGTTTTAAATAATACACTCGGTTCAATCGGCGGTTCTATTGGTGATACTTTTGGATCAATAGGTGGCTCTATTGGTGGGTCACTAGGGAATGCATTCGGTGACCTTGGTAGTTCACTTGGTGGATCAGTCGGTAGTATAGCAGGAGGTTTTGGTGGGGGAGGAACAGTTCCAGTTAACGAAGATGCTCTTCGAGAAATCAACGATGCCATAAGAGCATTAGAAGTAGAAATAAAAGCTGATACTGGTGCACAAGTCTCAAAGGAAGTAGGGGACGGCGCAACAAGTCTAGACTCGATTGCTTATTGTTTAGCAAACAAAGCAATCGAGGGAATTCTATATGGAACAATTGATTGGGTTAATCGAGGTTTCGATGGTAATCCTGTCTTTGTGGATAATCCAGAAAAATTCTTTGGTGATATCGCAGATTACGAGCTGGGAGGTTTGTTAAATGAATTGTCAGGCGGCCTTCTTTGTTCAAATATTGATGCCTCAATCAGAGTTAATCTAATCAAAGATTACAATTCTCAGAAATATGGTGGTTCATACGATACCAGAAGAAGATGTACGCTTAGTGATATAACTGCGAATGTAGAGGCATTTGCAAATGGAGATTTCAGTCAAGGTGGTTGGGATGCGTGGTTGGCATATACAACCAACCCTTATAATAATTATTATGGGGCAACAATAGCAGTTAACCAAGATTTAAATGATAGAATATCCAGAAGCCAATCCTTGGCTGCACTAGAGCTAGATTGGAATAATGGATATCAAAGCATTAGAGACAGACAGACTGGTGCGATAACTACACCAGGAAACATGATCCAATCCCAAGTAGAAAAAAGGTTGAACGCTCCGGTGGACCGCCTAACCTTTGCTGATGAATTCGATCAACTATCAAATTCCTTAATTAACCAATTCATTAAAATGTCAATCGGTGAAGTGTTTGATGGTATATTTTAAATATAAATTAAATAAATAATAATGTTTTTCGGGGGAAACAAAAACATAAACAAGAAATTAGGAGTTTTAATATTATCTCTGGTTTTTGTTTTTGGATTTTTAAGTGATTTTAATCATGTATTTTCAATGAGTGGGAGCGTTGGGAGTTATGGTGTTGGCACACCAATCCCCACAGGAGAAGAGGTGAGAGAGAATGAAATTAATAAATTAGATACCCAAATACAACAAGCCAAAGGTGTTTTAAATAACCAAATTTCTATCTTTCAGAGATGTTGGCCTAACCCAGGAGAAACTAGGGAAAAAACAGAAGATTGCCCAACAGACAGAACTTTTGATGAGATGACATCATTAATATGGGAACAAAGACAAAAAATAAATAGTCTAGGAGCAGAATTAGATGACCAAACAAAAGGCTGGTTTGGAGAAAGAGGTTTTTTTAATGAGGTATACGGTGATCCCATAAAAGATGTAGTTGATTCATTGAGTCCTGCTGAAATAATCAAAAATGCTTTATTCTCATTTTGGACTGGTCTTTCAAATATGATCATCGAGGGTGTAGGGTTGCTACTTAGATTGGCAGGATTAATGCTAAATACTGTGGTAAGCGTCACTATTATAGGAATGTCTGACTTTATCAAGGGAAATAATAGTGAAGCAATCAAAATATCTTGGTCTATTTTCAGAGACATAATCAACATTTTGTTTATATTCGGTCTTCTATATGTTTCAATTTCAACAATAGTAAAAGGAATAGATTCGAAAACAAAAAATTTACTTGTGTCCATTATAGCTTCGGCACTATTAATTAATTTTAGCTTCTTTTTTACTTCAGTTGCTATAGATGCATCCAACTTTTTAACTATAGAAATTAAAAATAACTTAGGTACATGTGCCTCAAACGAAGGAACAAGCAAACTTGGACAAGCAATAATTGGTATCGATGATGGTATAAGTAACTGTATTATCAATAATTTAAAACTACAGACGGCTCTCGATCCAACTGTAGAGGGCGGGATAGCAAATGCTATTAACCCAAAAGATAACTTTTTTGGTGAGTGGGGTTCACTTCTTGTTGGTACACTATTTGGTTCTATTTTTATACTTATAACAGCTTTTGTATTTTTTACATTAGCGATAATGCTTGTAATCAGATTTATAATGCTTATTTTACTATTAATCACATCACCAGTGATGTTTTTAGGTTGGGTTCTGCCAAATTTATCTAGCATATCAAAAGGTTGGTTTAAATCTCTTAATGAACAGTTGTTATTTCCTCCTCTTGTATTTTTATTTATTTTTATAACTATATCAATTACAGATTCTATAAATCTGGTTGGTAGTGGAACATTTGGGGTAATAATAAACTACTTACTAATAATCGGATTCATGCTCGCTTCGATAGTAATCGCAAAAAAAACAGGTGCGACGGGTGCCGACTGGGCAACAGCGAAAGCCGGCAATCTAACATTTGGTGCATCAGCTAAACTAGGTAGAACTACTGTAGGCAGATGGGCATCGAGGGGGGCAGAAAATATCAAAGGCAACGGACTTGCTGCCAGAGCAACAAGAAGTGCACTTAAAAATGTTGGTAACAGCACATTTGACGCTCGTAAAACCAAAGCATTTTCAGGTGTTGGAACAGCGACTGGTGTGAATTTTGGCGAAGGAAAGAGTGACGGATTTACTAAACTTCGAGAAAAAGAGGTTAAAGATAGAGAAGCAGTTTATAAAGAATCTAAGAAACCAACATATAAAGAATCTAAAGAAATTGGTGACTTGAGAGCAAAATTAGAAACAAATGAACCAACAAAGAATGCAATAAAATCAATTGGTGACGCAGAAAAGAACATAGAAAAAGTAGAAGAACAAATGAAAGGTCTAGATAAGAAAAGTCCGGAATACACTAACGCACAAAGAGTATTACTAAATCAACACCAAACAATTTCAAGGAACAAGAAAATTATAAACGACAGTGAAGAAATGAAAAGAATTAAAGAAATAGAAAAAGATGGTAAAGAAAGACAAAAGAAAGAATTAGAAAGATTAACCAGCGGATGGCTTGGAAAAATTCAAGGAGCCGAAAGAGAGGCTGCTAGAAAAATTAGAGAGGGTAAGGAAAAAGAAAAAGGAGAAAAAGATACTGACAAAATCATAAAGGGATTAAAAGATAAAATTGATGATAAAGACAGTAAATAATTATGGAAAACAAATCAACACAACAATTAATAGAAGAAAGATTCGATCAGCTTCCAAAAGTAATCCAAAAAGCGATTACAGAATCTGATTGGATAGATGAACTTCGTAAAATAATTGAGGAAAATGATCTATTAATCGATCAAGGACTTGCTATTGAAACAGAAACTTTTTTGATGATGCTTGGTTTAGAAAATCCATCTAACTACACAAAACAGATAAAAAAAGAAGCCAATCTATCAAAAGAACAAGCAATTACTGTTGCAACAGAAGTAGAAAAAAGAATTTTGAGCAAGGTTAAAAAAATGATTATCGAAGAAACAGAAAAAGAATCCGGCAATGAAGGAAATCCATTAAAAGACATACTAGGAACAGACCCAGAAATAGAAGAGGCTTTACCTAAAATCGACACTAACCTAGACGATGAACCAGACGATGAAAGACAAAACCTAGTCAGAGAACTAGAGGGAGATATTGAAATTGAGGATGAAAATGAATATGAAAGTGACGAAGGTGAAAATACTCTAGAAGAAATAAACGAACAAGAAAAAGAATGGATTGAAGAATCAAAATCAGAAATTCCAAGTGATTTACCAACAGGAGAATCTACATCAAATAAAATTCCCTTACCGGAAAATGAACAAAAGAACCCAAGAATAATTGAAACACTCACTCCTAATAACCATAACGGTCTACCAATGCTTGAATCAATCAGAACATTAGAAACTGATTCTGAAAATAGAGGAGGTATTGTTAACCAAAAATTAAAAAATCCTTCTATTACAAGATCTAAACAAGTGGATAACCAAAAAAAGCCTGAAAACTCAACCCCAAAGGAAGATGTTTATCGTGAAGAACCTGTAGCCGAAATAAAATTTGAAAGCCAACCAACTGAACAAAATTCAGAATCAGAAGAGGAAGAGAGAAAAGAAATCGAAATAGATAATCAGCATTTAGAAGAAATGCCACCAAAACCCACAGAAAAACCAGAAACTTCTCATGACCCATACCGTGAACCGCTAGAGTAATTAAAAACCTAATAAAAATTGTTATAATAATTTTATGAGATACCAAGTTCCACAATTCATTGAGGTAGAAGACAAAATCTTTGGGCCTCTTACTCTAAAGCAGTTTCTCTATACTGCTGGTGGGGCGGCTTCGGGTTTTATTATTTGGTCTATTTTTCCTACTTTTATTGCCGTAATTATTGGGGCACCTGTAGTTATTTTTTTCCTGGCGTTGGCTTTCTACAAATACAACAACAGGCCTTTTGTAATAACTGTTGAGAATTCAATAAAATATTTTTTGGGGAACAAGCTTTATATCTGGAAAAAGCAACCCAAAGAAATCGACCCAAAAAAACCAGAAGAAAAGCAAGAGGAGGACCCAGGATTATACGTTCCTAAATTATCTGATAGTAAATTAAAAGAGCTTTCTTGGAGTTTAGATATTGATGAGAAATTAAACGATTAATCTGTTATAATATTTTCAATGGCAACACAATCAAGTCAAGAATTTGTTCCTATAAAAGAAGTCCGCGATGGAGTAATTATCCTGAAAGATGGTTCAATGCGAGCAATCTTGATGACTTCTTCTATTAACTTCGCTCTTAAATCAACAGACGAGCAACAATCTATTATTTTTCAATTTCAAAACTTTATGAATACGCTGGATTTTTCAATTCAGATTAGCATCCAATCTCGTCGCCTAGATATCAGACCATATATTGCACTTCTAGAAAATCGTCAACGCGAACAAACTAATGACTTGATGAAAATACAAACCAAAGAATATATTGAATTCGTAAGAACTTTCACTTCAAACACAAACATTATGACTAAGAGTTTTTTCATCGTAATCCCTTATACTCCTGCAAAAATGAGTATCGGCAAAAAGGGCTTATTTAAAAAAGAAAAAGATAGGTCTAGAAAAGAAAGCACTGAAAATTTTGAAGAGAACAGGATACAATTAGAACAAAGGGTTTCTATTGTAGAGCAAGGAATTACCAGAACCGGAGTCCGAGCAGTTAGATTGGGAACAGAGGAGGTGATTGAAATATTTTATAAGCTGTTTAACCCTGGTGATGTTGAAAAACCAATACCACTTGAATAAATATTATGGGAATTTTTGATTTTTTAAAAAAAGAAGATAAAAAAGGTCCAGATTTAACATCTTTTATGCCACAGCAGATTTATGAATCTGGTGTCTTGGAATTAAAAGATGTCATTGCACCTTCTGCCTTACAAGTTTCTCCTCGTGAAGTAAACCTAGGGGATAAAGTGGCTCGTAGTTTTTTTGTAATATCATACCCAAGATATCTTTCAGACAACTGGTTCTCTCCAATAATTAACCTAGATCGTGTTTTTGATGTTTCAATTTTTGTTCACCCTATTCAAACCGAAAAAATAATGCGTCAGTTCCAAAAAAAAGTTGCAGAAATTCAAAGTCAGATTTCAACAAGAGAAGAGAAGGGTTTGGTTCGCGATCCAAAACTTGATACTGCATACAATGATCTAGAAACTCTCCGTGATCAATTACAACAAGCACAAGAGAAAATTTTTGATGTTGGACTTTATATAACAATTTATGCTGAAAGTAACGAGGAATTGGACAAATTTGAATCAGAAATGAAGTCTATTCTAGAATCAAAACTTGTTTATGTTAAGCCGGCTATTTTCCAACAAGAAGCAGGATTCAAATCAGTTATTCCAATTGCGACAGATCTTTTAAGTGTTCACTCAAAACTAAACTCTTCTCCATTGTCGAGCCTTTTCCCATTTATCTCTTTTGAGCTTACATCAGACAAGGGAATTCTTTATGGAATTAACAGACACAACTCTGGATTAATTTTGTTTGATCGATTCTCACTTGGTAACTACAATTCTGTAACATTTGCCAAGTCCGGTTCCGGAAAATCATACATGACCAAGCTAGAAATTTTGCGTTCCTTAATGTTTGATACCGAAGTCATCGTAATTGACCCCGAAAAAGAATATGAATATATGGCAGAAGCAACAGGTGGTAGATTTTTCGACATCTCTCTAACATCAGAACACCACATTAACCCTTTCGATTTACCAGCACCAGGAGAAGACGAGGAACCTTCTGATATTTTACGTTCTAATATTGTTAACTTGGTGGGGCTTTTTAGGATTATGCTTGGTGGTTTATCTGCAGAAGAAGATGCTATTATCGATCGTGCTATTAGTGAAACCTATGCTTTAAAAGATATAACTCCTGAATCTGATTTTTCACAAATTGAAGCACCGTTGTTATCAGATTTTGAATTAGTTTTAGGAGGTATGGAAGGTGCAGAAAACCTTATTCAAAAACTTTCAAAATTTACCCAAGGAACATGGGCTGGTTTCATAAACAAACCAACAAATGTTGATATTAATAAAAAATTCGTTGTATTTTCTCTTCGTGATATGGAAGATGAATTGAAGCCGGTTGCAATGTATCTGATTACACACTTTATTTGGACCGCAATTAGAAAAGAATTAAAGAAAAGACTTCTTGTAATTGATGAGGCGTGGTGGATGATGAAATCTGAAGACACTGCATCGTTCTTGTTTGGTCTAGCTAAAAGAGGGCGTAAGTACTTTTTAGGTGTTTCAACCATTACACAAGACGTTGAAGACTTTCTAAGTTCACCTTATGGGCCACCAATTATTTCAAACTCTTCAATTCAGATGTTGATGAAGCAATCTCCTTCATCTATAGATGTTGTCCAAAAGACCTTTAACTTAACAGACGAAGAAAAGTTTCTATTACTAGAATCAAATGTTGGGGAAGGGATATTCTTTGCAGGTCAAAAACACGTCGCCATCAAGGTTATTGCCTCATACACAGAAGACCAAATTATTACATCCGACCCATCACAACTACTTTCAATTAAAAAATCTAAAGAGGAACTAAAAGCTAGCGCTCCAAATCAATTCAATCAATCAAAAATTTCTCAAGCTCAAAAAAGTTTAGATAAATTTTAATAAATCTTTAAAATTTAATTTCTAAATTTTTTAAATTATGAAAGAAAATAAAGAACCAAATAAATTTGCAAGAATCAGCAAAATCGGCGCAGGTTTTATGGTAACTGTTGCTATTTTTTACGATTTATTAGAATTAGGTGTCGATTGGATTCCGGGAGTAGGACAAGCAATAGCACTCTTTATAGATATTTTTGCAATGATGCATTTTGCATTATGGTTTAAACTTAAAGGTATAAAACTTGGTAGTCCTAAAAAAATTGCTAGATTTTGGTTACCAATGCTAACAGAATTACTACCTATACCATTACTAGACATTGGATTAACAACATTAGGTGTAATTCTTACAATTGGAATAACTTGGACGGAAGACAAGACGGGAGTAAATTTGAACAAGTCTAAGAATCCTTCTAAAAATATAAGACCTAGATTACCAAAAAACAGATAGTGAATAAATAAATAATAAAATTCTCTAATATTCTGTTATAATTATACTAATGAAAAAATATTTTTTATTGACACTTTTATTATTAATGACACCATATTTTGCCTTTTCTCAAACGAGAGTGGAGGAGCAAGTCTCTATTGAATTATCACCTCAACACCCAGGACCGAATGAGTTAGTTATTGTATCGATTGAAAGCTTTCAAATTGATTTAAATAAATCTGAAATTAATTGGTTGGTTAATGGAACCCTCCAAGAATCAGGATTTGGGCTTAAAACTTTTAGTTTTACAACAGGAAGTTTGGGAGAAGAAACCAATTTATCAGTAAGAATAGTAAAACAAAATGGTGAAATAACCACAAAAAATATCTCTGTAAACCCAGGAGGAGTAGACTTGTATTATGAACCTCAAACTTATACCCCTCCATTCTATAAAGGTAAGCCTGAATTTACTTTCCAATCTGATTTAAAAATAATTGCTCTACCAAATTTTGTGGATCAAAATGGTAATAAAATTCCTTCAGGAAATATTGTATATAATTGGAAGATAGATGGTAGTGCAGACCAAATAAATTCCGGAGTCGGAAGAGATGTTTATAATTACCAATCGGGGATTTTGTCTGGCCCAGTCCAAGTAGTGTTAGAAGCTTCACCAATAAACTCTAACCAGTCTGCTAGAGTGGTAGAGACTGTTAGACCCACTGAACCCACAATACTGATTTATGAAAAAAACCCTATCTACGGAACAATTTTTGAACAAAACATTAAAAATGATTTTATAGTAAATAGGGAAGAAATTGAACTTGTGGCAATTCCTTATAATTTTAGCCAAGATATAATAAGAAATGGTACTTTTAAATGGTTATTAAACGGGGAGAGAGTAAATAATTTTATTTCAAATAATATTATTTTTAGAAAGACTGACGATAGAGAAAGTAGTAATAACATAACAATTGAAATAGAGCATAAAAATAAAGTATTACAAATCAAAAGATACTCATTTCCACTAAATTTCGGTGGTGGAAACAATGAATTTAATTTTTAAAATATGAAAAAAAGAAATTTTAAAATAGTTATATCATTCTTTATAGTAGGAATAGTAATTCTGACAATAGGGTTATTTGCAAACCAAAGCTCTGACATTGTCTCTCTTGGGGATGGTCAATTAGCAAACACTTTTAGTTCACTTCAACAACCTCAATTAGGTGATTTAGCTAACGAGGAAGAAGCTAAAGGATATCAACCAATCTCTGGTATTGATTTTAATGCTGGAAAGACTGGTGCGGGTGCAGATAGCAACTTTATTGCGTTACTTAGAACAATATTTAATTGGGGGATTGCAATTGCGGTAATATTGGCAACTCTTGCGGTTATTGTTGGAGCAGTACAGTATATGACCACTGATGCTATTTACGACAAAAAAGAAGGTCGCCAAAGAATGACTTCTGCAATTGGAGGATTAATTTTAGCCCTAATGTCATGGCTTATCCTATTTACAATTAATGAAAATATATTTGCTAGCAATTTCTTACTCAAACTTCAAAATTTAAAAGAAGAAAACACTAAAAACCAATCGAGTGGTGGTGTAGTAGCTGGTGGCTCCAACTTAGCACCCGAACAACAGGTTGAATTAAACAAAAAAGAAGCAGAGGATTTATTAAGCACAGCTGAAATGTATAAAAAAGAATCAGATCGTTGGCAACGAATACAAAGAGAGTGTTTTGATGCTGATGAAAAATTTATTGAAAATTCAACTAACCCAGACTGTAATTTAATTGCTAAAATTAATGGATTTTCTGGTGCCAACCAATCAGCAATACAAGCAAAAGAAGCAGAAATTGAGGCAAGAGAAAAGGCGGTTGAGTTACTTAAAAAGAACGCAGAAATAATGGGCGACAATAATAGTCAATCATTAGAAGATATAGAAAGTAACAAAAATAGACTAGATGAAATAAATAATACTGGCAATTCCTCAAGTGGATCATTTGAAAATCAAAACACTCAAAATAACGAGACTAGTTTTAACCCAGAATCAGAATTTAATTATGATTTTTTATATGACCAACAAAATAACACTGGTGTAGATGATGGTAGATTAACACTTCAAGAAATTATAGATTTGAATAAAAACCTAAAAGATCAACAGGAAAGCAATCAAAACTCAAACAACAAACAGGTGGAATATGAGTTAACAGAACAACAAAAAAACAACCTGGCTTTTCAAGAACAATCGATGAAAAATATTATTATTAAAAATGAATCTATTGATTTAACAAAAGTATCTAATGAATTAAAGGATGTTTTAGAAATTTTTAGAGACTCTTGTTGTGGTCGAAAAGTAGTAATTGCAGGAACAGAGACCTACACCCACTCTTTTAATGTTTCAGATGTCTACCCCGAAGAAAATAGTTTTTTAATTGAAAGAAGTGTTACAAACGAATTGGGTGCCGACCTCTGGACTTCTTTAAATTTTTTCGTATCAAGAAACACCTACCCAGATCAAAATATGGTTGAAATAACAGAGTATATAAAATGTAGAGATTCAAATAATAAATCTTATTGCAGAATACCTGAAAATTTTAGGGAGATAGCAGGTGAATACACTAGCACCAATAACAAAGGTGTTTTAGCTATAGATTTATTAAGAAATAAAAGGTATATAAGTGAATTTAATGGTTACGACGCAACAGTTGTCTACAATAATAACAGTTGGGAAATTAAAATTGATTAATTTTTGTTATAATTATTTTAAATGAAAAAAGCAACAGCGATAAAAATATTAATATTATTAATTTTAATAGCAGTAGGTGTAATAAGTTATTACTTCTTTTTCCAAAACAACCAAGAAAGTACCCGAGAGGTTGTATCACCAGAACAACCTAATAGTAATTTTTTTCCAGATTCAGAAAATTTTAACCAAGGAACAACCGACCAACCACAAAATAACGACCAGCGCCCTAATAGAGATTCACAAGATATTACTACACTTAGACAAATTTCAGAAAATCCAACTGCTGGTTTTATAATTTTTGACGAAACATCAACAACAACTAATGAATTAGTAAACAACACAGGCGATGGAGATGAAGAGGTGGTAATAGAGGAGGTTGTCGACAGTAAGACAGTTTACAGATTTGTTAATAAATCTAATGGAAATATTTTTGAAACAGATTCTAAAACAAGCTCTATAAATAGAATAACTAATAAAACCATCCCAAAGATTCAAGATTCTATTTTTTCTAAAGACGGTAATAATGTTATTTTTAGATATTTAGATAATTCAAACAGAATCGAATCTGTTTTTTTGAAATTAATGGACAACAAATCATCAACTACAACAGATGACACTAGCGAAAATACAAACAGTTTTAAAGAATTAGAGACTAATTTTCTTCCTAAAAACATAACTAATTTAGATATTAACAATGAAGATGTTTTGTATACACTTGAAACAAACAATGGATTAAATGGTTTTGTTTTTAATGTTGATTCTATTTTAGATCAAACCCTTTCTTTTGGTTCAAAATTATCACAAGTTGACGTAAAATGGTTAAATGAAAACTCTGTATTAATCGGAACAAAACCATCTAATAGTTCTAATGGTTTATTATTTCAATATAATTTAGAAACAAAACAAACAAACAAAATTATAGAGTCCAGAATTGGATTTAATTTTCTACCAAATAAAAATTCTAACTTTATTGTATATTCCGAATTGAGTGGTGATTCAATAAATTCATATTCTTACAATATTGAAACAAATGAGACTATTGATTTAAATTTAAACACCATTGTTAGTGATAAATGTGCATGGAGTAATGTAGAAGATACAATTATTTATTGTGCAGTTCCAAACAATCAAATTGGTTTTGGCTACCCAAACACTTGGTATCAAGGACAAGTTTCTTTTAATGATTCTTTGTATCAGATTGATGTAGAATCAGATTTAAAGATCAAAATAGACGGCTTAGAAGGGGACTTTGATATTATTAACCCTCAAGTTTCAAACAATGATGAATATATAACCTTCGTCAATAAAAAAGATTTAACTCTTTGGTCACTAGATATTAAATAATAAAATATTTAAAAATTAAACTGTTTTTTCTTCGACTTTTTCTGGTTTTATAACCTCTTCTTTTGAATTATTTGAATTATTCTTCTTGTTTTTAATAGTCTTTTTTAAGTAAGCTTCTTGGATTATTGAAAAGATATTACTTGTAACAAAATACAGGGCAATAATTGCACCAAAACTATATGAAATGAAAAGCATTATTGTTGGTATTACATAAACCATTTTTGTTTGAACATCCCTCATCATATCTTCCATAGATCCCTTTTCTGGTTTTTTGTCGTCTTTGTGAGGCAAGAGTAGTTTTGCTTGGAAATACTGCGTTATAGAGGCTAATAAGGCCAAAATAACACTCTTTTCTGTTAACTCTATTCCTAGAAATGATGTGTTTATCATTGTTGGTGAAGGAACAAAAGAATACAGTAATTCAGTATTAATAGCAGGTAAGCCAGCCTTCAAGAACATATAATAAAAACCAAACAAAAGAGGAAGTTGTATGAACAAAAGAAGGAAACCAGAAAAAGGCTTAATATCGTTTTCTTTATATAATTCCATCATTTTTTGAGCCATAACTTGTGGTTCGTTTTTGTATTTTTTCTTTAATTCTTTTAAAGGCTCTTGAATATCCTTCATTTTGATTTGAGTCTTGATTTGGCTTTTTGATAAAGGAAAAATAACAAACCTGAAAACAATAGTTAAAATTATTACCGCAAGACCTAAATCACTAGTTATAAAATCAACCAAAAAAATTAGAGCGTTATAAAATGGCTTTACTATTAAAGATATAAATATTGAACTGATCATAATGTTATTAAATAATACACTTACTAATTAAATTATCAATCTCTTCTTTATTTTTATAAAAATTTCTATTGTTTATAAAGAAAACAAAATCTAAATTATTAATATTTTCAACACTTTTAATCAAAGAAATTAATTTTCTTTTTAAAAAATGTCTTTTAACTGCATTTTTTTCTGTTTTTTTAGATATAACAACAGAAAAACGAGGGAAGGGTAGGTTGTTTTTAGAGGCTTTTAAAGCTAAATTACCAGATTTAAAAGAAAAATCAGGATTTTTCATTATTTTCCCGATTTTTTCTCTATCAATTCTTTGTTTTTTTGAAAACATTAGACTGCTAGTTTTTTTCTACCTTTTCTTCTTCTAGATTTTAACACATTTTTTCCAGCAGAAGATTCTGATCTTTTTCTAAAGCCGTGTGTTTTCAATCTTTTCCTTTTTTTAGGTTGGTATGTTGTTGACATATTTTTTTTATTAACAAGTTATCAACAGATTTTTAACATAAAACTTATTTTTTATCAAGTTTTTTAATTTCTTATAAGGTATATAATGATTAGCACTTATTTATGTCATCAGTTACTAACAATAAAAATATCTGGGAGGACGCTTTAGCTCAAATAGAGCAAGAAGTTTCAAAGGCAAACTTCAACACTTGGTTCAAAGATACTTTTATAAACAAAGTGAGTGATGGAGTTGCTCAAATCGGAGTTCCTAATAGTTTTGTTAGGGATTGGCTTAATAATAAATTTCATAAAACAATCTTAAAAAATCTCAGAGAAGTTTCAGATGAAATAAGATCCATAGAAATAGTTGTCTCTAAAAATAATAATAAAAATGACATTATTATTAACAAAAAAGAAGAAAAAAATAACAACGAATTACCTTTGGCTGATTTTTACATAAACAAAGATGATAATTTAAACCCAAGATATATATTTGAAACTTTTGTTATTGGTCCATTTAATGAATTAGCTCACGCTGCCACACAAGCAATCATAAAACAACCAGGTGTTGTTTATAATCCACTATTTATTTATGGAAATACAGGACACGGAAAAACACATTTGATCCAAGCGGCAGGGAACCAGATAAAAAAAATATCTCCAGATAAAAAAGTTTTCTATTTAACTTCTGAAAAATTCACTGTTGAATACATTAACGCAGTTCAACAAAACAAAGTTGGTTTATTCAAAGATAAGTATAGAAAATACGATGTTCTTATAATGGATGATATTCAATTTCTTTCAGGAAAAGAAAAAACTCAAGAAGAATTATTCCATTTGTTTAATACTTTATATGACAACAATAAACAAATTATATTTTCTTCTGATCAACACCCTAATTTCATACCAGGATTAGAAGACAGATTAAAATCTAGATTTAACCAAGGTATGATTGTTGATATTACACAACCAGACCATGAATCTAGAATTGCAATAATAAAAACAAAATTAGTTAAAAATGGTATAGAATTAAATGATGATGTTTATGATTTTCTGGCTAAATCTATAGAAGGTAATATTAGAGAATTAGAAGGTGTTGTAAATTCAATAGTTTGCCAAACTCAACTAAAAAACAGAAAACTTTCAATAACAGAGATAAAAGAATTAATCAAAAACACATCAAAACCTAAAAAAATGATTTCTGTTAATGAGTTAATTAAAATAGTTTCAGACTTCTTTAATATTGAAACTGAAAATATCAAAGATAAAACAAGAAGGAAAGAGGTTGTCAGACCAAGACAAATAATAATGTATATTTTACGTGAAGATTTTAATGTTTCTTTTCCAACAATTGGGGAAAAATTAGGTGGTAGAGATCACACAACTGTAATTCATTCATGTGAAAAAATTAAAAAAGATCTAAAAATAGATAATTCTCTTTCCCAACAAATTAACCAAATTAGGTCGATGTTAACTTAACAACAGGTGGAAAAGTTGTTGGTAAGTATTTGGTTAAGTTGTTGGTAAGTTTGAATTAAAATTAATAGAAAGTTGATAAAAAAATTAAAAATAATCTTATACAGTTTCTACAAAATGTTTTCCACAGTTTTTTAAAAAAATTTTTGTAAAAACAACCCTAAAAACATAGTTATTATAAACTTATAAACATATCCACAGGACTAATAATAAAAATAAATAATATTTAAAATGAAATTAGAAATTAACAAAGAAAGAATATTGAGGTCAATTCAAAAAGCGGAAAAGATCGCTAGTAAAAATGTAACACTTCCTGTTTTATCTTGTCTTTTATTTGAAGCTAAAGATGGAGAGTTAAATATCAAGGCAACTAACTTAGATATTAGTATTGTTATAAGCAATAAAGCAAAAATTGAAAAAGATGGCATAGCTGCAATACCATCTCAAACAATATCAAGTTATATTTCTAATCTACCAAAATCAGATACAAGTGTTAATTTTGAACTAAGAGATAATAATCTTTACATCAATACAAAATCAAGCGACACAACAATCAAAACTCAATCAGTTGATGACTTCCCACAAATTAATAAAACTTCCTCTGATGGACAAACTAGAGTCAAATCAGAAGATTTTATTAAAGGACTTAACTCTGTTTGGTATAGCTCCTCAAACTCAAACATTAAACCAGAACTTTCAAGTGTTTATGTTTACCAAAACGAAGATTATTTATTCTTTGTTGCTACAGACTCTTTTAGGTTGGCCGAGAAAAAAGTCAGGGTAAAAAATATTGATAATTTTAAAGATGTTCTAATACCTTTTAAAAATGTAACTGAAATAATTAGAGTTTTTGATGATGTTGAAGAAGAACTAACACTTGATTTGGTTGAGGATCAATTAATTATTAAATCAGAAGAGGTTTATTTATCATCTAGAATTGTTGATGGAACTTTTCCGGATTACAAACAAATAATTCCAAAAGAATCTAAAACAAATGTAAATGTTTTAAAAGAAGATTTTATTCAATCACTTAAAATTTCAAATATTTTTTCTGGTAAATTTAATCAAGTTGTTTTCTCTATTCTTCCAGAGGATAGTATTTTTGAAATACAATCAACATCAAACGATTTAGGGGAAACAAAAAACGTAATAAAATCAAAACAATCAGGAGAAAACCTAAAGATTAGTTTTAATAGTAAATATATAAATGATTGTTTTAATTCAATAAAATCAGAATCAATATCTCTTGATTTTTGCGGATTAGATAAACCCATGATAATAAAAGCATCTAACGACGACAGTTTTACTTATCTTGTTATGCCTATGAATAAATAATATTTGTTTTATGGAACAAATCAGTTTTTACTTAAAAAAATTTGAAACCTTAGAAATAAAAGGGGATAAATTAAAAGAAAAAATAATTAAATTAATATCAGAAATTTTAGATGTAGAAATAGATAAAAAAAATATCTTAATATTAAAAACAGGGGAGGTAAAAATAAAAGAAGTAGGATCTAAAAAAACAATAATTTTTCTAAATAAGAAAAAAATAGAGGATAAATTAAATAAGATTATTCTGTAATTTTTAATTCAATTTCTTTTCTATATTCATTATCTAATTCATCAACAACTTCAACAACTAAACTATTAGTATTTTTTATATCATCAATATCACTAGGTATAAAACTAAACGAATTATTTTCAGTTTCTATTTCCCCAATTTTTTTATTGTTTAGAATAACCGAACTATTTTTAATTTTATTTTCTAAAGCAACAACAATTACTAATATTTCATCTCTTAAATATTCAACATCTTCGTCTATGGTTATTATTTTTAGTTGATTTTCTTCTTCAAAATCAATATTTTCTATATCTTCAATTTCAAAATCATCACTTATGTTTTGTCTGTTAACCCAATTTCTAACAGGCTCTTCCCATAATTCATATTGAGAATCTTGATAAGGGTTACTAGGTGGTTCACCTAATGGATTACTCCTATCAACATAATGTAGGATGGAGTGTATACCATCAGTTCTTCCTGTTACTACAACCCTTTTATCACCATTATTATTTTCTACAACCTCAGTTCTTTCTCCTTTCCAATAACCAGCGATTATAGGTTTAACATTTAAATCCTTCTCTTCGGGGTCATTAAAAAATTCTTTGTCTCTTTTAGATAAGGCAAATTGTAGAAATTCATTCCACATCGGTGCAACAATAAAACCAGCAACTTTTTTATCCATCGATCTATTATCGTTGTTACCAGCCCAAGCAACAGTAGTTAAGTTTGGTGTGTATCCTGTAATCCAAGCATCTTTATAATCGTTTGTGGTTCCTGTTTTTGCAGCTACATCTTGATCAGGGAAATACAAATATGAATCAGGTCCAAAAGCAGGTGTTCTAGCTTGGTTGTCTGTTAAAACATCATTAATATCTCTAGATACATTTACATCTAAAACTCTTTCTGATCTAAAAATTTCTTCTTCTATATCAAACAAAATATTTCCTTTTGAATCTTCTATTTTAAGTATTGGAGTTTTTTGACTTTTAATACCTTCATTAGCAAAAACAGAATAAGCTGTTGCAATATCAATAGGTCTAACTTCACCACCACCAAGAACAAGAGTTAATCCATATTGATCAATATTTGTTAATGTTTCCAACCCCATCTTTTTTGCAAGCTCTAATGAATCTCTAATTCCTGCTAAATAAAGAGTTTTAACAGCAGGAATGTTTACAGATTGGGCAAGGGCATCTCTTAGACTTATTGGTCCTCTAAAAATATTATCGTAGTTTCCAGGCTTATAACAAGAACCTGAATTATAACCACAAGAAGTTGAAAATTCAGTTTCTAAATCAAAAACAACAGTATCAGGTCTATAACCTTTTGAAAAAGCATTAGCATAAACAATAGGTTTGAAAACTGAACCTGGTTGCCTCTCCGATGTTGTTATATTAAAGTTTCCGTCAATTTCTTTATCAAAATAATTTCTAGAACCAACCATAACTAAAATCTCACCATTCCTAGGATCCATCGATAGTATTGCTGTGTTTTCAGCGTCAAATTTTTCTGCATTTTCTAATGCATACTTTAAAGCTATCTCTTCAGCTTTTTCTTGGAGTTCCCAATCAAGTGATGTTGTTACTTTTAATCCTCCTTCTTCGATAATATCTCTACCGTACTCTTTCTCAATAATTTCTCTTACATACATAACAAAATGAGGAGCCTTTATACCGAATTCTTCTTGTTTTTGAAAAGAAACTTCTTCATTTTTTGCTTCATCTGCTTCATTTTGGGTTATAAAACCAGCGATAACCATTTGATCAAGAACAAAATTCTTACGATACTCTAATCTGTCTGTATTGTTTCCGTATGGAGAATAAAACGATGGTGCCTGGGGAAGTGCAGCTAGATAAGCAGATTCGGCCAAATTAACATCTTTTGCTTCTTTCCCGAAAAACCTTAAAGATGCTTCTTGAATACCATAAACATTTCCACCATAAGGAACTTCGTTTAGATAAATTTGTAATATTTCATCTTTAGTTAGGATATTTTCAAGTCTTGGTGCAAGAACCCACTCTTTCAATTTTCTGGAAACTTTTTTGTCACTTGTTAAAAGAGCGTTTTTAATAACTTGTTGAGTGATAGTTGAACCACCTTGTCCATCAAGTAAATTACCAGACAATATGTTTTTTAATACCGCTCTCACGATAGCTAAAGGTTGTATACCGTTGTGAGAATAGAAATTCTTATCTTCAACCGCGATTGTTGCTTGTCTTGCTAAAATTGAAATATCATCGAGCGGGACTACTGATCTTTTTATATCACCATGAACATCATATAAAAGTATTTCTCCTGTTCTGTCGAAAATTTTCGTTGATTGGCTGACCTTTCTTTCTTCAAAGTTTGCTAAATTGGGTAGATTGAAAGTTGTTGTCCATATAGCTAATCCACCAAATAGCAAGAAAAAAACCAAAAAAACTAAAAACATAGTTTTTTTAATTAAACCTAATCTTTTCTTGATGAATTTTTTGAAACCTTTTCTTTTTGTCATTTATGTTATTTAATACTCATTATAACTTTTTTTACAATTTTGTCTGTTTTGAGTTGTATATTAAAGAGTGCTAAAATTAACATATGTTTACGAAAAATAAAATAGATACTGATCCAGAGAAAATTAATAAAATCCTTACCAGAAACATAGAGGATATTTTTGTTTTAGAATCATTCAAAAAAAAGCTGGAATCAGGGAAACAACTTAGAATTAAATTAGGTTTTGACCCAACAGGGAGTAATATCCATATTGGTAGAGCAACTGTTTTAAGAAAACTCCGTGAATTTCAAGATTTAGGGCATAAAATAGTTTTTATCGTTGGAGATTTCACAGCGCGTGTTGGAGATCCTTCAGATAAACTTGAAAAACGACCAATGCTTGATTCAAAGAAAATCAAAGAAAATCTGCGTGACTATAAAAGACAAGTTGGAAAAATTATAGATTTATCTAAAACTGAATTTGTTTATAATAGTAAATGGCTTTCTAAATTGGATTTTAATGAAATTGCAGAGCTTGCCGAATCTTTTACTGTTAGTCAGATGATTTCCCGTCGTAATTTTAAAGATCGTCTAGATAAAGGGCAAGAAGTTTCATTGAGGGAGTTTCTTTACCCATTGATGCAGGGTTATGATTCTGTAATGGTTAATGCTGATATTGAAATTGGGGGCTTTGATCAACTCTTTAATCTAAAAGCGGGTAGAACTATTCAAAAATATTACAAAAAACCAGAACAAGATGTTTTGACTACTGTTATGTTAGAGGGGACTGATGGAAGAAAAATGTCTACTAGTTGGGGGAATGTTATTAATATTGTCGATGAGCCAAATGAGATGTTTGGAAAAGTTATGTCTTTGAATGATGAATTAATTGGAAAATATTTTAAAGTTTGCACGGACGTTGATGAGGGTGAAATAAAAGATATTGAATCAAAGATAAATTCAGGTGAACTAAACCCTCGTGATGCTAAAGTTAGATTGGCTAAAGAGCTTATTAAAATTTATCATTCAGAAGAAGATGCTAATAAGGCAGAAGAAAATTTTGAGAAAACTTTTAAAGAGGGTGGTGCTCCTGAAGATGTTTTGGAAGTTAAAGTTAATTCAGGATATAGATTAGATGAAACACTGATTGAAAACAAAATTATTTCATCTAAAAACGAATGGCGTCGATTAATAGAACAAAAAGGAATAACAGTTGTCGAGTCAGGAGAAAAAGTTACAGATTTAAATTATCTAATTAAAGAAACACAAACATTTAGAGTTGGGAAGAAGAGGTTTATAAAAAGTGTTGTCTAAAACTTTAAAATAAAAAACTGCGATAATTATCGCAGTTTTTTATTAGAAGTCATCTACATCATCAAAGGAATCTTCTATAACCTCGTCGTCCTCTTCATCGTTTACTTCTATCTCACCGAATTCATCAATTTCATCTTCTTCTATTACATCTTCATCTAGAAGATCCTCTCCTAAAAAATTTTCTATTCCTTCCATAATTTTTATATTTTAATAATATACTTTTATCAGAAAAAAAATATCTCTACAACACCTAAAATAAATTTAACTGTGGATATTTTCTGATAAGATAACAGAACTTTTTTAAAAGGCAATAGTGGATAAGTTTTTTATAAAATAAATAATAAAATATGTAGTATCAAGTAAAAAAGTCTCAACCAAAAATGGTGAGACTTTTGAAATGTAGATTGCAAACATTTAATATCGACAACGCGGTCTTGGTATAGGTGGTGGACAATAGTAAACCTGTCTTATTTTAACTATGCGGTATCTACCACAACGATCATATACTCGTCGAGGTTGATAATAGACATGTCCATAACAACGATGAGCACAAGATCCACCACTACCAATTTCTATTTTGAAATTGATCTTACTACGACCATAACCAGCATCAACCAAATTAAAGGTTGAAAAGAATATTGCAATCAAGACTATAATGAACTTTTTCATTTCTTAACCCTTTCCTGTTTTGAATCATAATCGTTGATATTGGAATTGATATATCAGCTAAAAAATTATGTTTCTAATCTATTTTTTATCCTAGTATATTATTAATTAGTTCGCAATGGTTTAATAAAAAATTCCCACTAAATTGTTTGTTTTAGTGGAAACCTTAGGAATCGAACCAACTAACGATTAATCACTTTCTTGCTACTAATATGACAAATCCCCGCAGCGATAGCATCAAATTCATCGTCGATTTTAACTTCTTTCTCTAGTTTAATAAGAAGAGGAATCATTTTAATAATGGAATTTTTATCACTTCCACCATCTCCAGTAACAGAAGTTTTAATTTGTTGTGGAGAATATTCAAAAACTTCACAACCAAAATTTTTACAAGTAGCAATTATCACACCACGAGCCTCAGCAACCATTAAAGCAGTCTTTACATTTTTATTGAAAAATAAAGTCTCAATAGATAAATCATCAGGTTTATATTCTTTCAAAACTTCTTCAATCCTTTTTTGAATTTGGGCAAGTCGGAGAGGGTGGGGGTCTGACGCTAATGTTTTAAAACATTCAGAAAATACCAGCTTTTCTTTTGTTGTGCCATCTTCTTTTTCTAATACAGCAATACCAAGTCTTTCATAACCCGGGTCTATAGCTAGAACTTTCATATTTATTCCGCATTAGTGTAAACCCCTTGAACATCCTCCAACTCTTCAATCGCATCAATTAATTTTCCAAGTTTCTCTCCGTCATCTTCTGAGATGGGAGCTGTAGAATTAGGTTTCCATTCTGCACCTTCTTTTGTAAAAGCCCAGCTAGCGGCACCTGGCGCAGCCAATTCGTAACCCAATTTTGAAAGGGTGTGGCGAACTTCGGCAGCAGTCCTGTTTTTATTATCAGTAAGTCCTTCGATGATAATAGCGACTCCACCTGGACCATAAGTTTCATATACTACCGCTTCCATTGCTGCGGTATCAGAATCAGTTCCTTTTTTAACAGCGCGATCAATAGTGTCTTTCGGCATGTTTTCTTTTTTGGCAGCCTCGATTGCAGTTGCAAGCGCAGGGGAATTAACATCACCATTAGCCATTTTTGATTCAGCAGTGATTAATTTAGAAAGACGAGAAAAAATCTTACTTTTTCTAGCATCTTCCGCACCTTTTTTGTGTTTAATTTTTGACCATTTATTATGTCCTGACATAAGCGTTATTTTAACTAATTAATTTATTTTGTAAATTGGATGGTGGTTCCATTCCAATATGTAGGTAGGCGGCTTCTGTAGCAACGCGACCACGCGATGTTCTTTCTATAAAACCTAATTGAATTAAATAAGGCTCGTTAAATTCCTCCACAGTCGAAGGTTCCTCTGAAATAGACATCGCAAGAGTGTGAAGTCCGACAGGACCACCATTAAATTTATTAATCAAAGTATTCAAAACAGTTTTGTCTGATTTGGAAAGTCCGACTTCATCGATATCCAACATCTCTAATGTTTTATCGACACTATCTTTGTTAAGTTCTACTTTGTGAACCTGACAATAATCACGACATCTTTTTAACAGGTAGTTTGCAGTTCTGGGTGTCTGTCGACTTCTTTTGGCAATTTCTCTGATTGCTTCTGGATCATTATTAACTTCTAAAATTTTAGATGATCGATCAACTATTTTTCCAATCTCTTCTTCTGTATAAAATTCTAAGCGATGAATTCCTCCTGAGAAACGAGAGCGAAGAGGAGAAGAAAGCATTGAAATTCTGGTTGTGGCAGCAATTAAAGTAAAAGAAGGAAGCTCTAGCTGAACAGTTCTAGCAGAAGGACCTTTTCCAATAACAATATCTAGAACACCTGACTCCATGGCAGGGTAGAGAACCTCCTCGATAGATTTATTAAGGCGGTGAATTTCGTCTATAAATAAAATATCACCAGAATTCAAGTTTGTAAGAATAGAAGCAAGGTCACCAACTTTTTCGATAGATGGACCAGAAGTAATTTTGATTTGCGAACTTGTGTGTTTTGCAATCAAGTGAGCCAAAGTCGTCTTTCCTAAACCTGGTGGACCATAAAATAAAATATGTTCAGGTGATGAGCCTCTTTGTCTAGCAGCTTCGAGTAAAATATGTAAATTTTTCTTTATAGATTCTTGTCCGATGTATTCATCCCATGTCGAAGGACGAAGCTCTTGATCTAAAGACGAATCTGGTTTATACTCTTTTTCCTTGTTGTTTTGGGTGGTATCACTTGACATAAAATTTAATTGTGTTAGTATACTATACGACTTAGCACAAAGTGTATCTTTTAAAACAGTTTAATATTTTTTTCGAAACCATAAATCTCTAAGCAAATTTGGTTTATCCTATCTGGTACTTTATCAAGGACGCATTTGGTAAGCAGCGCGTGTTGTTTTACTGAGGCTATCCTCAGGTATTTGCCTACCTTTTTATCTCGGTATTTAAAGGTTTTGCTTAGAGATTTATAGTTTTGAAATATAAATCTCTACAATTTTTTAAAGTTCTCTACTACTCATACTAGTCATATTTTATTTTAATACAACTAGTCAAAAAGTAAAAAATGTTTTCTACTGATTACCCGTCTCATTTTGAGATGGGTTTTCTTCTTCATCAATTTGCTCAAGTTCCAAATCAAGGTCTATAACTCTAACAACTTCTTCTAAAGTAGTTATTCCTTTTATGATTTTAACAACGCCATCTTGAGCCATAGTCATAATTCCTTGAGATTTCGCCACTTTAGCAATTTCTCTTTCGCTAGGATTATTTTGAACAACATTCTCTATTTCTTTGCTGGTCATAATTGCTTCAAATACACCAATTCTTCCTCGGTATCCTGTTCCGTTACATTTTTCGCAACCTTCGGCTTTGTAAATTTTTCCTGTAAATTCTGGCTTATCAGGATCTGTAATATTTGAATAAATTTTCTTGATAGTTTCTAGTTCTTTACCTTCTACTTCTACTTCCTTTTTACAATGCTGGCAGACTCTTCTGACAAGTCTCTGGGCAATAGCCGCTGATAGGGCAGATGTAATAATCTTTGGATTAATACCAAGGTCAATTAATCTGGTAAAAGCACCGGCGGCATTATTTGTGTGAAGTGTAGAGAAAACAATGTGACCAGTTAAAGCAGCGTGAATAGCAGTCTCTGCTGTTTCTTTGTCTCGAATTTCACCAACCATAATAATATCGGGGTCTTGTCTTAGGGAACTACGAAGCCCCGAAGCGAAATCGTACCCTTTCTTTTTGTCTACCTGGGTTTGAACAATTCCGTTTAGGTGGTATTCAATAGGGTCTTCAATTGTAATAATTTTAATACTTGGGCTTTTTCTTTTATTTAAGAAAGCATACAAGGCCGTAGTTTTACCAGAACCAGTAGGACCAGTGTTTAAAATCATCCCTGTAGGTTTTGCTATTTCTTCAAGTAAAATTTTCAGAAGTTTTTCTGGAACACCAAGTTCTGTGATAGGGACAGAAATTGAATCCGGATCCAAAAGACGCATTACAATAGATTCACCATTGTTTCCAGGCAGGATAGAGGTTCTGATTTCAATTTCTTTTTCGCCAATCTTTACACTAAAGCGACCATCTTGTGCAGAATTTTTAATATTCAGTTTTAATTTTGAAAGAAGCTTTACACGAGAAAGTAAAAGATTATATGTTTCATAATCAAAACCTATAACATCAGACAAAACACCATCTAGACGAAATCTCAATCGCACTGATTCATCTTCTGGTTCAACGTGGATATCTGATGCGTCAGCAGAAATACCGGCAGCTACAATAATTTCAACAATACGCGATATTCTGAAAGCTTTTTTCATTTGCATCACATCTTCGATCGTTTTCTTCACTTCCTCTAAAGAATGAAGGCTACCGATCATTTTCTCTATTTCATCACTAGCTACATCCAAAGTTCCTGATTTTGATTGTGTAGCAAAAGAAATATCCTCGTATCTACTCCATGCTCTTTCGAGGCTGGCGGTCGAAACGATGAATGGCTCTACAATATATCCACGATTTTGAAGTTCTTTCATGTGGTTATGAGCTTTTTGATTGTTGGGGGTTTGAATGGCGACGGCGATTTTCTTGTTTAGCAAGTTGAAACCGGCCATTTTTGCTTCGCGCGCTTCATCCTCTGGAATTAGGCGAAGAGCGTCTGTGTCTATTTAGACATTTGATAAGTCGGCATACTGGATACCATATTTACCAGAGAGCATTTGTGCTAAATCTTCCTCTTCTTTCGCGTGAAGTTCTTCAAGTCTTTGATTTTGTTTTTCATCATCAAATTTGATTGGCATTTGTATAGTATTATAACAGAAAGGGAAGAACTACATACGGGTTGACAAAAGTGATTTTTGGTGTTAGTTTTATCAATGGAACTACGGCACTTCTGCTGTGTTCATTCTCAAATCAAAATTCAAATCTGAAAGGATTTATTATGAAAAATACAATGTCAGTTATTCTGCCGCTTTTTGTGGCAATCTTCATTTGTGGTCTTTTGTCCACTTCCGACTCTTCGCCGTTTGGCAATAAGACACATGAAAATGTTTCTAATCCGAGTGGCGCTGAGAAATTGGTTTTATTCCACGCCGACGGCGGGAATGAGATCGATTCAGCAACTTTGGTTGTCGAAGACTCTTCGGGTGAGCAACGAGAAATCATTGCCTCAAACGGTCAGCCATTTTTGACCGGACCCGAATATCATCATCGCCCTCAATATATTTTAGAGGAAGGTGAATGGCTAAAGGTCACTGAGGTCAAAGAATACGGCCGTTCGCTCTGTGACGAAATTTCAGCCTGTGATGAACAGGTTGCGGTTGCTGAACCAGAGCCCGAACCAAAACCCCAGCCAACAGTTATCGAGGCAGAGCCCTGTGTTGATGAGGTTGTGGAATACAAGAAGTGTTCCAAAACTACAAAGATTATCAGCGGCGGGTCGGACCAAATTCTGGTCTATGCATCGGTTTCACCGATGCATCCCACCTCTGTTATGGGTGGAAACCCAGATCAGGAGTTCGATGAGGCAGAATATACCCTCCATTCGCCGACAAGTGTTGCGAATGGAGATTAGTCTTAAAACAGGCTGAATTTTGGTTCATTTTACAGCAACCCCACACTTTTAGTGCTTAGGGGTTGCTTTTTTTTTACATTATGTTATAATACTACCAGATGAGAAGAGGTTAAGTAGCTAGCTTTATGTTAGCGATCTCTTTAAAAACTTACTGAAATCCAGAAAAGAAAGACAAATCATGAAAAAGATCATTATCATATTATTCATGGTGGCTTCGGCTATCATTTTCTCAGGTTGTGCATCGTCTCAACACCCATACGGTGGCTCTAATGCAGTCGATAAGGCTGTTGTTGGTGCCGTCTTGGGTGGTATAACCGGCGCGGTTGTTGGTCACCAATCAGGTGAGCGAGACGCAGGCGCCGCCGTTGGCGCCGCAGTTGGTGCTGTCGGTGGCTATGCCTGGGGTAACGAGCAGGACAAGCGTCTCGCTCGTCAGCAAGGCGGTGGGCAGCAGGTAATTTACCAGCAGTCCCAGCAGCCGCAGGTGATTTATCGCCAGCCTCCGCCAGCTCCGCGTCCTGTGATTCGTCGTGACTCCAGTTGGGGTCACGACCCTCGTGGAGGGTATGTCCTCCAAAGGAGAGTTGTTGTGAGGCAACATATGCCTCCGCCACCCCCTCGATGCTGGTAAGCGTCACCTGAGAAATTTCAAGTCCTACCCAATATAAAGGGTAGGGCTTTTTTACTTGACAAAACTGTAAAACATGATACTATTTAAATCAGAAATAAACGAGTCGCACCTTTACATAAGTTGTGATTTTCAACTATAACCATCAAACAGAGAGGAGGCCTCATGGCCAGCAAGATAATCAAGACAAAAACAGAAACAGAAACATCAACCTCGGAAACGGAATTGAAAGAGTGTCCAATTTGCCACTCCGAATTCCACCCTCGAGGTTTTGCGAGTCATCTTAAGGCTTGTAAAACCAAAACAAATTCGAATTCTTCTACAAATAAGAGTTCGAAGGCAACTCCTGTTTCTACACAAAAAAACAAAATCAGAAACCCTCAGCAAATTCAGTTATGAAAAAGAAAAACAGAAATATCCTGATCGCAGCAGCTGCTGTTCTCGCCCTGTTCATTGTTGGGGCTATTGTCCTTAACAATTTCCGCGGCGCCGATGATTCGGTCCAGGTGACAAAGTCGGAAGTTTCTGAAACCGAGGCGAAAGCTGAGGTTTCTGAACCAAAAAATGACAAGCACGGTCGCGTCAGTAATGGTTCACTCAATCCGCGTTATGCCGCTGGTGAACGTCCAGACAGACCTTTAATTGTCGACTGGGAGACTAGTAGAATAACGCTTTCCAAGAAGGGTGAGCCGGTAGACGTTGTGATTTATTTTCCATTTGTTGTTTCTGAATTTGAAGTTCAGGAATGGCAAGAGGGAAAGATCGAGCCGAAGTCATACATTGGTGAGAATCCTCCGATGAACAACGTCATGGTGCATAAAGATGCGTCAGGTGTCCAAGGTGAGTGGATTAAATTCCAAGTGACCAAAGAGACACCTGACGGACTTACACCACGTCCGGGGTTGCCACGTTTCGGCGACGAAGAGTTCACATCCACTCATAAATGGGTCAAAATTCAGGAGCTCTAGGGCTCCGCCCGACCAAAAGTCACAACTTACACAAGCCCCGCGCACAAACAGTGCGTCGGGGCTTTTTTTATTGATTGAATCTTTAAGTTATCGCTTTAGGTGAAAAACCAAACCATATTACTATCGAGTTTCTTTGCAGGACTCGTTTTGATATTACTGAGTCCGAAACCAAAACGAGAGAGTAATATGGTTTGGTTTGTTGATTAACTAGTAATTTTTTTAAAAAAAGATAATGTTAAAATAATAATATGGAATTCAACATTCAATCAGAAAAAGAATTACAACAAATTGCCGATGAGTTGCAGAAGGCGCTTTTCATGAAAATGGCTCTGGAAGCTAGAACTGGCAAAGAATACGGTGCTACCACGATTGGCCTTTTTGGTGATTTAGGTTCCGGCAAGACTACTTTTACAAAATACTTTGCAAAACAATTCGGAATAAAATCAAAAGATATTATTAGTCCAACTTTTATACTTCAAAAAAGATTTGATATTTCTGATGTTAAAGAGCCTGCTGAAAAAACTTCTACTGATAAAAATAAATCTAAGAAAACAAAAAAAACTCAACGAGAAAAACCCCAACATCCTTTCAAAAATTTCTATCACCTAGATGTTTATCGAATTGATGATCCAAAAGAAATCGAATCAATCGGTTGGCGAGAAATCGCAGCTGACCCCCAAAATATTATCTTGGTTGAATGGGCGGATAAAATTCCCGACCTCTTGCCGGAAGATGTTATTAAAATTTATTTTGAATCAACCGGCGAGACTTCACGTCGTATTAAAATTGAAATAAGTTAGAATGTATACAAGATTGAAAACTTGCGACGCGATAAATAAAAAATAAAAATGCCAGCCAAAAAAACCTCAGCAAAAAAAACAGATAAAAAAACTACCAAAAATAAACGAGAAAAAGTCGTCATACTAGATTCGCATGCAATCCTGCATCGCGCCTACCACGCTTTGCCTGATTTCTCGTCTAGTAGCGGGGAACCAACCGGCGCAATTTATGGACTTTCCATGATGATAATTTCTATTATCAAACAATTTAAACCAGACTACATTTTGGCTGCTTTTGATTTGCCAAAACCGACTTATCGACACGAGGCATACACTGATTACAAGGCGGGCAGGAAAAAATCAGATCCAGAATTAGTTTCTCAAATAAAGCGCGCTTATGATTTCTACAGAGCTTTTAATATTCCTGTCTACGAGGTAGAAGGGTATGAGGCCGACGATGTTTTAGGGACTCTGGCTGGAGAGCTTAAGAAAAATTACGATGTGATTATTGCCTCTGGTGATATGGATACTTTGCAATTAGTTGATGGCGACAAGGTCAAAGTTTTCACTCTAAAGAAGGGGATAAAAGACACAATTATTTATAATGAAGACGGTGTTAAAGATAGATTTGGTTTTGATCCCGAGCTTCTTCCTGATTACAAGGGGCTGCGCGGAGATGCATCTGACAACATTATTGGAATTCCAGGAGTTGGTGAAAAGACTGCGACAACACTAATCACAGAATTTGGTTCAATCGAAAATATCTATAAAACTCTAGAGAAAAACCCTGAAAAATTTGAAGAAGCCGGAATCAAACCTCGTATTCAAAACTTATTAAAAGAAAATAAAGAAGAGGCAGAATTTAGCAAGATGCTGGCGACTATTCAGTGCGACGTGCCGGTCAAAGCAAAACTACCGAAAGAAAATTGGTTAGATTCAGTTTCCGTCGATAAAATCAACAAGCTTTTCATGGATATGGAATTTCGTTCACTTTCAGCTCGATTGAAAGAAATTATTCCAGAGGTCGTATCGGAAAATGAAGAAAAGGAAGGAAAAGGAGGTAAAAACAATAGCGATCTTGGTGGACTATTTGGGCAAGGCGAGGCGGGTGATAAAGATGAAAAGTCCGATAACAAACCAGTCAATTACGATCCAAAAATTCTAGAAGAAGCCAAAGTAGGGCTTTGGCTGATTAATTCTTCGCTGACAAATCCAGATATAGAAGATGTTTTGGGTCACACCAAGGAAGATGATTTGGAAAAGGCTTATCAAAAAATTCAGAAAGAATTGAAAGAAAAAGATTTAATTGATTTGTTTGAAAAAATTGAAAAGCCTTTAATTCCGATAATTAAAAAAATGGAAGAGAATGGTATAAAAATTGATAAAAAATTTCTGACGAATCTTTCCGAGAAATATCATGTCGAATTAGATCAACTTCAAAAAGATATTTATAAAATGTCTGGGGAGGAATTTAATATAAATTCACCTCAACAAATGGCAGAAGTTTTGTTTGTGAAAATGGGGTTACGTTATAAAGGTATGAGAAAAACTTCTACTGGGAAATTTTCAACTAAAGAAGAAGTTTTACAAAAATTGCGTGGCGAACACGAGATTGTCGACAAAATTTTGGAATATCGAGAGATTCAAAAATTGCTTTCTACTTATATTGATAATATTCCGAAATTGGTTTCGGAGGAGGACGGGCGACTACATGCAACTTTTGCTCAGACAGGAACTACAACAGGGAGAATGGCTTCAAATAATCCAAACTTGCAGAATATTCCTATCGGCTCAGAGCGTGGCAAGAAAATTCGCGCAGGTTTTGTGCCCGAAAAAGGTAAAGTTTTTTGTGCTTTTGATTATTCACAAGTTGAATTGAGAATCGCTGCTTTTCTGTCGGGCGATGAAAAATTAATTTCAGTTTTTAAAGAGGGGAGAGATATTCATAGTGCTGTTGCGAGTGAAGTTTTTGATGTTCTAGAAGATCAAGTAACCAAAGAGATGCGTCGCCAAGCGAAAGTGATCAATTTTGGAATTTTATATGGAATGGGAGTTAATGCTTTGAAAGATAATTTGGGTTCTGACAGAAAAACTGCTCAAGAATTCTATAATAAATATTTTGGAGTCTATACTGGACTAGCCGATTATCTAGAAAATACAAAAAAAGAAGCAGAACAAAAAGGTTATACAACAACATTATTTGGTCGCCGTAGATATTTTGAAGGGTTCAAGTCTAAATTGCCTTTTATTCGAGCTGCCGCGGAAAGAATGGCGATTAACGCCCCGATTCAGGGAACGAGCGCTGATTTAATAAAACTGGCTATGGTAGAGATAGATAGATATCTGTCTGAAAATAAACTTGAAGATAAAATTAAATTGATTTTGCAAATCCATGACGAAGTTATTTATGAAGTTGACGAGGTCGAAGTTGAAAAACATGCTTTAAAAATCAAGCAAATAATGGAGTCTATTATAGACACTAACAAGACAAAAGGTGTTAATTTAGAGGCTGATTATTCTGTTGGAAATAATTGGAAAGAGGTTTAAAAATAAAAACCTTGACATTGTGTTGTAATTCTATATTATAGCGGCAGAACTTGATTGAGATCTTTCTATATTTTTGGAGAATCCCGACTTTTACTTTCCTGAATTCCGCCCTTACCTTTCGGGGCGGCCTCCAAAAAACAAGGCTGAACTAGATAATCTAGATTCAGCAACAGATTCAATACTCATCTCATCCACCTCGACCCATGAGTGAATCTGGAGGTCTACGCTGCTCGGTAGCGTAGGCCTTTTTTTGTTTGTATAATTGAATTCATGATTTATTTTATCTACGGAGATTCCAATAAAATTTTTACCAAAACTAATGACCTTATTAATTCACTGATTAGCAAGAATACGGATGCCACTTTTACAAAAATAGAATCTGATAATTTTGATGATTTTAGTTTAGATGAAATTATTGGAGGGCAGTCTCTTTTTACGGGGAAGCAGATAATCTACCTAAAAAGACTTTTTGAAAATACACAGTCGCGCGACTTGCTACTTGAAAGGATTAAAGAAATTTCACAATCACCTAATATTTTTATTATTACAGAAGAAAAACTTAATAAGCCAATTTTCAATAAAATAGAAAAAGTTTCAGAGAAAGTTCAAAATTTTGAATCTAAAAGAGTCGCCGCAAAAAAAGATAATAATATTTTCGATTTAGCTAATGCGTTAGGGGATAGAGACCTTAAAAAACTTTGGTCACTATATCAAGAAAAGGTAAAAACCGTTCGCCCCGAAGAAATTCACGGAATTTTATGGTGGCAAGTCAAAAGCATTTTATCTGCAATCAAATCTGAAAATCCAAAAGATTCAGGACTTAAACCTTTTGTGTTTCAAAAAGCCAAAAGTTTTTCAAGAAAATATGAAAAAGATGAAATTGAAAAGCTAGCAAATGATTTGGTTAACATAGTCCATTCATCCAGAAGAAGTGGTATTCCACTCGATCTGGCACTAGAGAAAGTGATTCTAAGTCTTTAAAATGCTCTTTAAAGAATTTTTTTAAAAATGTCCGTCCAGCAGGACTCGAACCTGCGACCCTCTGCTTAAAAGGCAGGTGCTCTACCAGCTGAGCTATGGACGGTTAATGAAAAAGACTATACTAAATTTTAATAAAAAAGTCTAATTTTAACAAACAAAAAACAAATAATTATTATAATATAGAAAATATAGTATAATATTTTCACATATGTCAGACTTTAAATTTGAAGAAGAAAATCCATACGCCAATAAAAGGAAAGTTAAAAAAACTAAAAAAAGTTTTGTTGATTGGTTTTATAAAAAAAGCCCATTAGAAGATAAAACTGATAAAAAAATATTAGAAGTTTTATCAATAGTGCTTTTTGGTCTAGCTATTTTTATGCTGATGGTAACTTTTTATTACTCAGACAAAAAAGAACAAGAAAAAATTGAAAATTTTAAGAGTCGCGTAGAAAACACACGAAGCGTTCGGTAAATCTAATAACTACATTGGAAAATCTATCGCAAATAATCCTGGTCCAAGAAACAGAAAGCTTAAACTAATTATTGAAAGTGTTAAATAAAGTAATTTTGTTTGACCTAGTGTATTTTCTTTATCTACAAAAATTAGACTGAATAATAAATAACTAATGACTAGGCATGAAATTTGTGTCAAAAAACCTACTGTCATAAATAAGGAACTCAAGATGAAGGTTAGACCGAAAACCCAAATATAAATTGAGCTGATCGGTGTTTTTATTTTATTTATTTTTTTGATTAAAATTTTCCTTTTTGAAAATAAAAATTGATGGCTCAGGTATAGACATGTTAGTCCTACTGCTATTCTTACTATAAAAATACCTAATAAATAAAGGAATAGAAATTGTGGAAAAATACTTAGCATAAGTGTAGTATATCAGAAAAGATTAATTACGATTGGTCTAATAATAAAAAATGTCGATAACTAATAAAATTCAAAAAAATATTATACTTCATAATATTCGAAGTGTCTTGAATGTTGGTGCAATTTTTAGAACAGCGGATGCTATTGGAATTGATAAGGTTTATATTTCAGGTCATACACCTGCGCCGATTGATAGATTTGGTAGGGAGAGAAATGATATTAAAAAAACCGCATTGGGAGCTGAGAAAAGTGTCGAGTGGGAGGAAATCGAAGATATCTACAAATTAATTGATAAATTAAAAAAAGAAGAACATAAAATTATCGCACTTGAACAATCAGAAAAATCAATTGATTATAAAGAAGTTAAAAAACATATTAGTGGTAATGTCACCATAATCTTGGGTAGTGAGACCAAAGGTGTTGATCAGAAAGTTCTAGACCAAAGTGATTTTATTGCAGAGATACCAATGATGGGGGAGAAAGAATCATTAAATGTATCTGTAGCGACAGGTATCTTGTTATATAGTTTGTTCGACAATTAATTTCAACTAATTAATTTTTGATGTGTGTCGCAAAAATGGGCACTCCTGCCACCGACAACTTTTCTAGCTATTGTTCCATCGCAACCCTTTTTCAAACATTTTTCTTCTTTTCTTCTGTAAACTTTGTGGTGTTTTTGAAAATTACCAGGTGTTCCATCTGGTTGTCTATAGTCAGATGTTGAGTCTCCGCCAAAATCTATACCTTTGTTCAAGACATTTTTGATATTTTTCAACAGTGCACCGATTTTTTCCGCGGTTAAATTTTCTGGTTTTTCTTCAGGATGAATTCCCGTTAACCATAAAGCTTCGTCAGAATAAATATTACCAATACCAGATATTAACTCTTGTTCCATCAAGATATTTTTTATTCTGCCATCTGGTTTTTTGTTTAAAATCTTTGTAAAAGTTTTTTTGTCGAATTTTTTTGTTGTCGGGTCAGGCCCAAGATTTTTCAAATCTTTGTGATTATTTATTTTCCCATCTTTAATTAAGCAGACTTTTGCAAACCTCCTCGCATCAGATAAAACCAAAAACTTACCATTTGATAATTCAAAGACTAACCTGATATATCCATTAAATTTATCTTGAAGAGGTCCGCTTTCATCTGCCACCCACCCAAAAACTTTTTCTCTTATGCCGTTAGACATCTCTTCGAGATTTGCTCTTTTATATTTTCCATATAAAAGGTGCCCCGTCATTTTCATGTGGATTAATATAGTTTTTGGCCCTTCAATATTTAAAAGAACATTTTTTCCGATTCTATCTGAAGATTTTATTTTTTTGCCGACTACTTCTTTTTTAAAATTTAAAAAATATTTAGGATCTTTAATGTTTTCTTTTCCATAAAAATATTTACTGTTGTAATTAGTCCAAACAGAAACAATTTCGAGACCTGGCAGTATCTCGTTTAATTTTTTTGCTGTTGTTGTTACTTCTGGCAATTCTGGCATATTTTTGTGTTAGAATAATTAATTAATGGATAAGTGGGTTCCTCTAATTTGTATTATTTTTTCAGCTATACTTGTGTTAGTGGCTTATTCTCTGTGGAATCTAAACATCACTGATGCATCAGATAATACCATAAAAAAAGGATTGCAAATAAAGGGAGATTCTATTGAAGATATTTTTTCTAAACACAAAATATTACTTGTCCCGGGTCATGATCTAGAAAATTATGGAGCAAAGTTTAACGACTTAAAAGAAGAAGAAATTAATCTAGAGCTTTCAAAAATTATTTACAATCTATTTGAAAAGGACGAGAGATTTGATGTATTTATTACTAGAAACGAGAATGGCTACACAAAAGAATTCAGCGATTATTTTACAAATCAAAAAGAGGAAATCGACAATTTTATCTACGAGAATAAAGAAAAGACTAGGGATAGTTATAGAAATGGTGAATTTGAACCTGTCCGAGTAGTAGAGCACAATCTGGCTGCCAAAGACGTTGCTTTTAAGTTATACGGAATAAATAAATGGGTAAACGATAATGAAATTGATTTAGTGGTTCATGTTCATTTTAATGATTATCCTCGAGATAATATGGATATAGCAGGAAAGTATAACGGTTTTTCAATTTACATACCCTCTAATAATTTAACAGGGTATGACGGTGCTAAAAAGATAGCAAAAAATTTGAGAGAAAATTTAGGTAAGTTTTTCAATGAAAGTAATTTGCCTGTAGAAAAAGATATTATTATCAAGAATTCTGATTTGATAGCGGTGGGGTCCAATAACACGATCACAAATTCAATTCCGATTTTGGTCGAATACGGGTATATCTACGAAGATATTTTTTATAGAGAAGATCAGAGGGTAGGGAATCTGAATAAAGCCGCTTATCAAACATACGATTCAATTAGAAAAAACTTAACTAATTAGTTTTTGTAACTTTTTTAATTTCTTCTTTGGCAACTTCAAAATCTGACCAAGGAGTTTTTTTATTATTTGCCTCCATTATATAAGGATCAGTTCCTTTACCGCTAATTAGCACAACTGAATTTTTACCTATTTTTTTGGCTTTTTCGATAGCTGTATTTATTGCAATTCTGCGGTCCAGTATTTCATGAATTGGTTTTTTACTGTCTGAGATGGCAGAACTCATTTCCTTGATGATTTTTTTCGGATCCTCATCATAAGGGTCTTCATTAGTTAGAATAATTTCCTCACAATATTTTTCTGCAATTTTTGCCATTTCAGGTCTTTTCCACTTGTCTCTACCGCCACCAGTATTTCCCAATACACACACCTTCTTTTTATTTGGAAAAGCTTTGTAAAGTTTTTCCAAAGAGTCGGCAGTGTGAGCGTAATCAACTATCACATCAAACTCTTGACCTGCATCGACTTTTTGAACTCTACCCTTTACCACATCCAGATTTTCTACACCCTTTTTGATTGTTTCATGTGGTATACCTAATTCGTTTGCCAATGTTGCTGCGGCTAAAATATTGTAAATATTAAATTCACCATTCAATTTTGAATAAAAAGTTGTTTTGTTAAATCGCATTTCTATTCCATCATCGTCGATATTGAAAGGTTTAACATCGGACAAAGAATAAGTTATTTTTTTGTCAGCTTTTTTCTCTAGGAAAAGTTCACTTTCAATATCATCTTTGTTTGCAACCAGAATAGTGTTTTTCTTTGATTTGTTGTCCAAGTTATCAGCTATGTTTAATTTTGCTTGTCGGTATTTTTCATATGATCCGTGGGATTCTATGTGTTCAGGAGAAAGGTTTGTGAAAATAAAAGCATCAAGGTCTATGAATTTGTGTCGGAATTGTTTTGAGCCTTCAGATGTTATTTCTATAACTGCGTGACTACAACCTTCTTTTACGGCTTGATATAGAAATTTTTGCATAAAGAACCTGCCTGGCATCGACATCTTGTATTTATTGGCTTTGGATTCATCTCCAATTTTAAATCTAATTGTGTTTGATAGGGCGGTTTTATATCCAGCCGCTTCCAAAATGGAATTCATTATTTCTGTCGTTGTTGATTTTCCTTTCGTCCCGGTTATTCCAATTATGTGTATTTTTTTAGAAGGGAAGCGATAAATAATAGTGCCGATTAAAATTATTAAATAATGATAAGCAGGTTGAAAGAAGGTAAAGATTTTCTTCGGAATAAATTTTTTGATTATGTTTAGTGTGTCTTGCATTTTAATTACTTAAATCTTTTAAAGCTTTCTTGATAATATCTTCTGGGTTCTCTAATCCTTTAATCTTGCTGACAGTCTCGCGTGCGTCTCTTTCTGAATATCCTAGAGAGACGAGAGCATCTATCGCTACAACATTATGATTTTCTGAATTATTTGTGTTGTTTTCGCCAAATTCAGTTGTTCCTAGTTTATCTTTTAAAGATACAACTATTTTCTCTGCCGTTTTTTTGCCTATACCCGACATTTTTGATAAGTAGGCAGGATCGTTAGATTGTATTCCAGATATTAATGTTTCGGCTGTTGCGTTGCTTAGGATTGAGATGGCAGATTTTGGTCCGACACCCGAAATTGTTAATAATAACTTGAACAAAGATAAGTCCTTTTTTTCTTTAAAACCATAAAGATCTAGCGCGTTTTCTCTAACCGCTAAATAGGTCCAGATAGATATTTCGTTGCCTGCTTCAGCTATTTGTAGTAAATCCGGTGTTGAATGAATCAAATATCCTACACCGTTTACACTTAAAATTATTGAGTCTAAGTTTGTTTCTATTATTTTACCTTCGAGGTATGAAATCATCTTGTTTTTAATGATATCAAATTAAACCAACTGTTCCAGTTGTATGAAAAGCTTTTTCATTGTTTTCTATTGCTTTTTATTCCGTCTTTTGATAAAGTCTTTTCACTTATGGCAATTACAAAATCAGCAAAAAAAGAAATTAGAGCTAGCGAAAAGAAAGCGGTTTTCAACCTGCGTCGCAAAAGGACAATGAAAGCAGCAATAAAAGAGATCGATGAATTATTAAAAGAGAACAAAATCGACGAAGCTCAAAAGAAATTAAGTGAAGCTTACAAGGCGATAGACAAGGCAGCTAAAATGAATACTATAAAGAAAAATACTGCTTCTAGAACTAAATCTAGATTATCTGCAAAAATTAAAAAAGCTAAGACAACTAAATAAATAAAAAATCTCGTCTGACACGAGATTTTTTATTTGACTATTTTCATTAATAAAATTAAGATTGGTGAACGTGGCTCCCGTATGCGAAGCATACATGAGCTGCGTTCGGACGAAATATGAATAAATTCCTATTTCGCTCCTCAATTGCTCCTGTAAGAATATCTTGCGGGAGCATCACTCGGATGATATGAAAATAAATTTTCATCCATCCTCGTTTGCTCCCGTAGTTCAACGGATAGAATACAAGTTTGCGGAACTTGCGATCCAGGTTCGATTCCTGGCGGGAGCACATAAAACAAAGAGGTAGGCACGTAAGTGTCTACCGATTTTGTTTTAGTGTGCCCGTAGGAATCGAAAGACGGAGACCGCGAAGCCGACGAACGATAGTTCGTCGTAGGTCGAGTCGGGGCAGCAGATACTTATGAGCGTAGCGAATTAGTAATCTGCGCCGAGTCCTCGTGGGAGCACCAAAAAAAAGAGAATAGAAAGATATTAGTTATTTTATACTTCTTGTATTATTAACTCTCTCAATAAAATTTTGAGCCAACATTTCTCTTTCTTTTTCTTCTTGAATTGTCTGTGAAAATAACATTCCAGAAATAGCAAAATTGAATATTGCAAAAGCAACCAATAGAGTCTTTGTTGTTCTTGCACTAAAAGGCAATATACTTATGATGAAATTTTCTAGCTTGCCATTTTTATTTTTTTTCTTTGACATAATATTTTATTTAATTACTAATAACCTTAAAAACCTATTTTACTCATTATATAATAAGTAGGTGGTTCTCGCATCTCTTCTTCGTCTAGGTATTCTAAAAGAAAATCTCTAACTTCATCAACCTCCACTTCATTACCAATAGGCATAATAATAAGCGGCATAAAGAATTTATTTGATTTGATCAGTATTCTATCTCTTTCATAACCATCTTCATCAACTACACAAAAAGAATCTAAAGAGCTGTAAAGATAGAGATCTTCACCAACGACTATGCCTTTTTTATTTAATTCGTATTTTTCAATTTTTGCCGGTGTATGCATAAACATAAAAGAAGCAAAGGCTGAGAGTAAAATTATCAGAGCCAATAAGATATTGTTAAAGAAAATAGATAGCACGGCTCCAGCTATTGTGACCATTCCGACAATCCAAAACCAATCGGAACTTTTCTCTTCTTTAATATGATCTAGCGTTTCCCATGTAATTTTATTGTTCATATTTGTTGCGCGTTATTTTCTTGGTTCAAGTTTGGTCCTGTCTTTTTTGTTCTGTATATAAAGTTCATTAATAATATTGTTACTGATGAAATAAACATATAATCACCTAGAATATACCCAGTTACAAAGAAATCATTAGTAAGCCCGAATTGGAAAATTAATAATAGGTAAATCCAAGAAATTACGGAAACGCCATTCAAGGTTAGACCTACTTTTCTTAAAACAACAACTTGTTCGACATCCATATAATCTGAATTAAGTCTAAAATTCGCTAAAACAGGTACAACGATTCTTCTAAATAATAGTTCATTTATTAATACTATTAACAATATAACAGCGGTTGCAATTAAAATATCTTCTTTTACAAAATCTATTTCATAAATAAATGAAAAAAGAAAAGAAATAGCCAAGATAAATGCACAAGTTAAATTAACATTAGCCAATAAATCAAAAACATCTCTTTCTTTTTTGGTTATTCTAAAGTCTCTCAAGAATAAGAAAGTATAAATATCATTTACTAAGGCAGAGCTAAACCCTATAACAATCGCCAATGTTTTGATAAAAATCATTAAAAATATCATTAGTTCTATTCTAACACTTTACAAAATAATGAAAAACAGTAGTGTTGATATCGGAGGTGAATTCGTCACTGCCGGTCTTAAAATAATAACAATCAAACAATCAACCGAAAGGTAAATAATGAGTAAGGAAACTTGGTTTATATCTCCTAAGAATGAAGCAGCAAACAATTGTGCCATGGCTTTGGTTGATGGTGACAACGAAAGGGTCACTCATCAGCAAGTCTCGGAAAAGGTTCCTGGAAAAGAAGAGAAGGTTTTCGATGAATGGTTAATCGAAATGAATTCTTTTGAGGATGTTACAAATATGAAAAAGTTTAGCAAGAGCAAAACTTTGAAATATAAGGTATACCGCAAGAAAAGTCCTGGGGCGAAAATTAGTCGCTGGATTGGTGATGTTAACACTAATAAAAAAGTTCCCAGCGTCGCTCCTGTTGCTGGCTAACATTATTTAGATCTTTTATACAAGTCGCTTGAGAGAGCGGCTTTTTTCTTTGCATTAAAAATGTTTTTTGATAGTATGACTCCAATTCGAATTTCTGTTAGAATATTCGAATCAACCTTCGCTTCGGCGAATATGGAGAGGTGGCAGAGTGGTTGAATGCACCGGTCTTGAAAACCGGAATGCTCGAAAGGGCATCGAGGGTTCGAATCCCTCCCTCTCCGCCATTGACAGGTAACACGAGATAGGTTGTAATAATGTGAGTCGTGCGAGCACGAGAGTCTATAAAATAGAGTTTAAAAAGAGAGATCAAATCGCTCTTTTTATATTCTAAAATAATGGAACTCGAAACTTCATCGAAAAAATTACACACACTTGCATATTTTTTAAACTTTATTATAATAATATTAACATATTAGTGTATTATAATATGTAATTCGTACAAAAGATAAAGACACAAAAATAAGAGGGGACTTTTGGAATATGTAAGATTGCTTAAATAAAACTATAAGATAATTAATTAAGAATATGCAAAACATAAAAACAATGATGTTGCAGATGATCATACTGTTGATTCTAGTACTGTCAGCCCTCTCATTTGCTTGGCAGGGAATTGGTATGCACAATCAAGTACCACGAGAAGAATCAAAACTCCACGCTCTTCAAAATGAATATTTTACTCTCTCAAAATCAGAACGAGAATCAGCTCCAACTGGTTCAGAACTTAATCAAAAACTTGTGCAAATTCAAAACTACCCTTCTTCGTTAATGGAATTGAAATTAATAGGGGTTGGTAAAATTCTTACAGGTATTCTTGCTGCACTTCTTGCGATCGTATTTCTTTTGTTTATGATGCCGATTCGTTTGGCAAAATTGATGAAAGAAAATAAATAAGGATAGTATTACGTTTAAAATTAATTAAGTAAATAAATAAAATATATGAATAAAGAACATACATGTAAAACATGCGATCCTGTGTCAGGTGTTGACTCTAATGCGTGTTGTACTGATGAACAAAAAGAACCTACAACTAATACATGTTTAGACTGTGAAAGTTGTGATGATGAGCATTCTCATGAAGAAAAAGACAATGAAAGGAATACCTGTGGAATGTAAATAGGTATTATAAATATAATAGTAAAGATATAAATTATGGAAACAAAACTCAAAGCAATTGGAATTCTTTGATCACTTAAATCAAAAGATGTAGGAATGCCTTCAAATACAGAAGAATTACTTGGACAAGTTTTTAGTGAACTCGTAAAACATGGTGTCAAAACAGAAGTTGTGCGGTTAATTGATCATGATATTAAACATGGGTTAGAGACAGATATGAGGGATGATTGGCAAAGTATTCTTAATAAAATTATTGAGGCTGATATTGTTGTTTTTGCAACACCAATTTGGTGGGGACAGCCTTCATCACTGATTCAAAAAGTGTTTGAAAGAATGGATCAAGTAGACAATGAATACATGATGTCAGGCAAATCACCTCTTACTCATAAAGTTGCAGGTATTGTTGTAACTGGTCACGAAGATGGAGCTCAACATGTTATCGGCACATTGGCTAATGCTTTGACATGGTATGGATTCACTTTGCCACCAGAAATGGCCGTATATTGGGTTGGGGAAGCAGGGCCACCTATGGATCAAGATGCTGAAAAACGTAGAAAGAATATGGCAACAAATATGATGGTCAATACTGTGTCTAATAATTTGTTTCGTTACGCTAAAATGATTAAAGAAAACAAATCAATGTTAGAAGAAAAAATGTAACACATATGAATGATAAAGAATACGAAAAAATAATAAAAGCAATCTGCAATACAAATCGAAAAGATATTATTGTATTGCTCAAAAATGCAAAAACAGAAATGTGTGTAAATCATATTTCAAAGGATTTAGAAATGTCTCAATCGCTAACTTCTCAACAATTAAAATATTTAGAAGCACGAGACATCGTCTATGGATATCGAGTTGGAAAAACAACATGCTACAAATTGTGTTCAAATGATATTACCAAAAAAGTTATCAAAATTATCAATATTTTAAATTAAGTAATAATATGAAAAAAATAAGTATAGGAATAGTTTTAATTGTGATTTTAATTATAGGTTTTAGTATTTTAAATAAGCCTTCTCAAGAAGTTGTGAATAATACTCAGAACAATGCGGATTCAGCTGTTGCTAATACAAGTGAAACAGACGAATCCAATGAGTCAGATCAATTAAATAAGACAAGTGGTTTATATGCAAAATATTCGAATGATTTAAAACAATATGAAAATAAAGACATAATCTTGTTTTTTAAAGCTGATTGGTGCCCATCATGTAGAGTAATAGATGCTGATATCAAAGCAAGTCTAAGTGATATCCCAGAAAACGTAGTTATTCTTGAATTGAATTATGACAAGGAAACAGATCTAAAGAAAAAATATGGAGTAACAACTCAACATACTTTTGTACAAATTGATACAAATGGAGATATGATCAAAAAATGGTCAGGAGGAAACAGACTTGAAGATGTTCTTAATCAAATAAAGTAATATGCTGTTTTTTCTGATAGCTGTTCTTGCGGGTGTTCTCACAATACTTGCTCCTTGTATATTACCTTTACTATCTGTAATTATTGGTTCAAGTACGACAGAGGATAGCAAAAAAATATCTTCAAAATCAATTAGAATTATTTTTTCACTCGCTCTGTCTGTCATAGTATTTACACTTCTTCTCAAAGCTTCTGCTCTACTCATTGATATACCAAATTCATTTTGGACATGGTTCTCAGGTGGTGTGATAGTGATATTGGGACTCGTGATGTTATTTCCAAGTATATGGAGTAGAAACAAATTAGTTCTCAAACTTAAACTTTTTGGAGATAGAAAATTAGCAACAGGACATATTAAGAATAATAATATTGGCGATTATATTGTTGGTGCTTCACTCGGACCTGTGTTCTCTACATGTAGTCCTACCTATCTATTTATAATTGCAACAGTGCTTCCTGCGAGTTTCTTTGTTGGGTTCTCGTATCTTATTGGATTCGTAATTGGCCTCATGTTCTCTCTACTCTTGGTTGCATATTTTGGTCAAAGTATTGTGAATAAGTTTACTCAAAACAGCAAAAAAACAGAAATAATTAAAAAAATATTCGGGGCACTTATTCTCTTGGTTGGAATTTCTATTATTACAGGCTTTGATAAAAAAATAGAAGCATGGGTACTAGATTCAGGATATGGAGCAACAATTAATTTTGAACAAAAGTTAATTAATACATTTGATAAAGATATGAATGAAATAAATACATCAGAAGTAAAAGTAAAAAATACAGTATTACAATCTACTTTCCCAAATACAAATTGGAGCAAAGCTAATCCAATAATCGAAAAGGCTGTCTCAGGTGGTCCTAGCAAAGATGGAATTCCTGCAATAGATAATCCAAAATTTGAAAGCATCACGAATTTTACAGAATCAAATGATATACAAGCTGTTGTGTTGCAAGAAGGTAATGAAGTTAAAGTATATCCATATAATATTTTGATCTGGCATGAAATTGTAAATGATGAAATTGATGATAAAAAAGTTGCAATAACCTTTTGTCCACTTTGTGGGAGTGCTGTAGTCTTTAATCGAGAATTAAAAAAAGGAGAAACAACTTTTGGAGTGAGTGGTTCATTGCTTGAGAGTAATATGATCATGTACGACAGAGATACGGAAAGTTTATGGCAACAAAGTACAGGAAAAACCTTAGTCGGAGATTATTTTGAAACTCAATTAGAACATGTTTCATTCCAACTTTTGACTATAGGTGAAATTAAATCAAAGTTTCCTCATGCACTCGTATTGAGCGAAGATACTGGATATTCAAGAGATTATAAAAGAAATCCATATACTGGATATGAAAACACAAACAATCTCATATTTGATATTTCTTCAAAAGACAATACTTTCCCTATGAAAGAAATAATGGTTGTATTTAGAATCGAAGATCAAGTACTTACTTTCCCAGTGAACACACTAAAAGACGAGGGTGTGCATAAAGAAAAAACTACATTTGGTGAAATTTCAATTTCAAAAAAAGATGGAGAAATATCAATCGTTGATACAAACAAAAATAAAATACCATTCTATTTTGAAATGTGGTTTAGTGTACATAATCAAAACACAGAAAATGTAGTTATTTTAGATTTATTAGATTAATATACGTATATGATTGAAATAATAGCATTAACATTAGAAACACTCGGTACGGTATTAATTGCCTACACCGCAATTAAAGTTCATGAGAGGGTAAGAAAGGAAAAAAAGATTGATAATACAGTTATTAAAGAAATGGTATTAGAAAAGACAATGGGATTTTTAGGTATCGCTTCGATACTCATAAGTTATATTATGAATGTAATACTTACAATATAGATTGATATGTCAAACACAAATACAAAAGATAATCTCACGGTTTATGTAATTATGGGAGTAACAGGTGATCTTGCTTATAAAAAAGTAATCCCTTCATTGTGGCATTTATACACACATAATCATTTACCTGAAAAGTATAAAATTGTAGGTTTTGCACGAAGATCTTTGGGCGAAGACTTGTTTAAAAAATTAATAAAAGATTCTATTACTGATCACAATAATGGTCTGATTGATGAAGATGAATTTGATTCTTTCTTTGATCATTTTTTATATCAATCTGGTGATTTTGGTGATTTGGAATCTTTTAAACTTCTACAGGCAAAAATAAATTCTCTTCATGCCAATACCTCAGATTGTATAAATAAAGTTTTTTATCTTGCAACACCTCCCAATGTATATGGTTCTATTTTTAAAAATCTTGCCGAAGCAGGTTTGAATACTACGTGTGAAGACAAGAAATCCTGGACTAGAATTTTGATTGAAAAACCTTTTGGATCAGATCTCCAATCTTCAAAAGAATTGGAAAAATTATTGTCACAATACTTTACAGAAGACCAAATATACAGAATCGACCATTATTTGTTCAAGGAAATCATTCAAGGAATAGAGAATTTTAGATTTTCTAATAACTTATTTGAAAATACATGGGACAATACAACAATTGAAAAAATTGAAATTAAATTATTTGAAAAAATAGGGGTAGAAAATAGGGGAAGTTTTTATGATTCTGTAGGCACATTAAGAGATGTAGGTCAAAATCATCTGCTTGCAATGCTCGCTGCTGTTGTAAGTGAATCTCCTGCATCTGGTGATACTGACTCATTTCAAAATAGAAGAGAAGATGTACTCGCACTCTTGCCAAAATGGACTGATGATTTGGTACAAAAAAATACTAAACGAGCTCAATATGTTGGGTATGCTGATATTGATGGTGTTAATGAGAATTCTAAAACTGAAACATATTTTTCTGTCCAAACTACATTAACTGGTTCTAAGTGGGATGGAGTAACTGTGTATATGCAAGCTGGAAAAATGATGAACGAAGTGCGTAAAGAAATCGTGATAACATTGAAACATCCAAAAGTATGTTTGTTGTGTGAAGAAGGTGAGCATAAACCTAATCAAATTATATTTAGATTTGATCCAAATGACGAAATAAAAATTATTTTTTATTCTAAAAAACCTGGTTTTAAACACTTGATTGAAGAGCGAGAGTTTACATTTTTCTTATATGAAAAAGAAACCAAAATTCAATATGTTGAAGAATATTCAAAAGTTTTCTTTAATGTTGTTGAGGGTGACAAGTCTAGGTTTGTCTCAGTAAAAGAAGTTGAATTCGCATGGCAATTTGTAGATCCTGTTTTGTCTGCATGGAAACAAGATAAAGTAATTCTTGATTCGTATCAAAAAAATACACCAGTATATTCTCAGAATCTACTTAAAGAAAAACAAAAAGGAGAGATTGCGATTATTGGGTTAGGCAAAATGGGTGCTAATTTGGCAAAAAGATTGCTTGATACTAATTGGAAGGTGATTGGTTTTAACAGGTCTCCAGAAGCAACTGTTCAACTTAAAGAATGTGGTCTTGATCCTGCATATTCAATTGAAGAAGTTGTACAAAAGATGCAGCCGCATCGAACGATTTGGATCATGACTCCATACCAAGCAACTGATGATGTTATCAAATCTCTCATTCCACTTCTCAATAAAGGAGACACTATTATTGATGGGGGTAATTCAAATTATAAAGATACAATACGAAGAAATACAGTATTACAAGAACACAACATTAATTTTATTGATGTTGGAGTATCAGGTGGTCCAGAAGGAGCACTCAATGGTGCCTGCCTAATGATTGGAGGTGAAAAATCTATATATGAATCATACGAAAACTTATTTGCAGACTTATCTGTTTCGAATGGATACAAATATGTTGGATCATCTGGTGCAGGACATTTTGTAAAGATGGTACATAATGGAATCGAATATGGAATGATGCAATCAATAGGAGAGGGATTTGAGGTATTAAAAAAATCTTCTTTCGATTTAAATGTATTAGATGTTGCAGAGATATATAATCATGGATCAGTTATTGAATCTCGCTTAATCGGATGGCTTGCGCAAGCATATTCAAAATTTACAGTTAATTTAGACAAAGAAGAATGTTGCTCGGGTGTTGTTTCTCATAGTGGAGAAGGACAATGGACCGTAGACACTGCAAAAGAAATGAATATTGATGTCCCAATAATAGAAGGTTCTTTAGAATTCAGAAAACAATCTCAAAATAATCCTTCATATACTGGACAAGTAGTCTCGGCACTTCGACATGAATTCGGGAGACATGATACAAGCAAAAAACATGAAAATAAGTAAATTCAAAAAAATAATAACTCCTGTAGTGTTAATAGTGGCGATATCTGCGATTTTCCTAGTGTCTAGTTATTTTGCGGACATTTATAGTATCGAAATACAAAATAGTATCGGAGAGGGTTCTATCGGTTTGTTGCTATTTTTCTTAATAAATATTTTGGCTGTAGTGTTGGCTCCTTTTACCACACTCCCTCTAATTCCCATTGCAAGTGCTTTGTGGGGGTGGTTTTTGACAGGTATATTTTTAATTATATCTTGGACTATCGGATCTCAAATTGCATTCTACTTATCAAGAAGATTTGGAAGAAAGTTAGTAGTTAAATTTATAAATATAGATAAATTAAATACTTTAGAGTCTAGAATACCAAAAGAAAATGTATTTTGGAGTTTGGTTTTACTCAGAATGATTGTACCTGTTGATGTATTATCCTATGCTGTTGGATTATTTTCAAAAATAAAAAACAAGCTTTTTATTTCTGCAACATTTGTAGGAATAATTCCGTTTGCATTTATTTTTGCCTATGTAGGAACTCTACCAACAAAAATACAATTAATTGTTGCGATTGAAATAATTGCAGCGGTATTGGTAATGCTTATTTATAAAAAAAGTAGTGCAAAAAAGATATTATTATTTCTTTTAATTCTATCAATATCCTCAACACTGTTTGTATATAGATCTGAGATAATTTCTTTGTTTTCAGGGCTTAGTGTACTTTCAAAAGAACGTCCTCTTCTGACTTCGGTGATTTTGATAGTAGCAAAGACAGTTTCAACTCCTTTGGGCTTTCCTGGGACTCCTTTAACATTATTGTCAGGTTCATTATTTGGAAAATTGTTCGGCACGGTTATTGCCTTAATAGGAAATACGATGGGTGCCACGCTTGCATTTATATTATCCAGGTATATTTTTAGAAATTATGTTCAAAAAAAAGTACTGCCAAATTACCCAAGAATTACTCAGTATGAAAAAAGATTTGAAGAGAGAGCTTTTTCAACCGTATTTCTCCTGAGGCTTATTCCAATATTTCCTTTTAATGGACTTAATTTTTTGTTAGGAGTGACTAATATCCCAATTAAAAAATATGTCATAGGATCATTTATCGGAATGATACCAGGTACTGCATTATTTGTGTATTTTGGTGAATCTCTGGGTTCAATGAGTTTGATTAATATTTTACTGGCACTAGGTGGTATCGTTTTATTAACATATGTAGGAAAAAAATATGAAAAAAGATTTTAAAGAAAAAAAAGAATACGATGTGATTATTATCGGAGCAGGTTCGGGCGGATTAAATATTGCGGGTTTTGCAAGTAGGGTTGGTTTAGAATTTTTGTTAATTGATAAAGAAGATAAAACAATCGGAGGAGATTGTCTAAATTTTGGATGTGTTCCATCTAAAGCACTTATTCATATTGGAGAATTAGTTAAAAATTCAATGTTGGCTAAAGATTTTGGAATGGATGTAAGTGGAGATGTGGATATTTTTAAGGTTATGAATTATATAGATTCCAAAAAAGAATTTATAAGAAAACATGAGAATGCAGAATATCTTAGAAAGAAGGGGATTGGTGTCGTATTAGGTTTAGCAAAATTTAGCGGTAAAAATAAAGTCATTGTGCGTGATGAAGAGTATGTTGGTAAAAAAATAATTTTAGCTACAGGATCTAGACCAAGATATTTAAAAATTCCTGGAATAGAGAATATTCAGGTGTTTAATAATGAAAATATTTTTTCATTAAAAAATAAGCCTCAAAATATGATTATTGTCGGAGGGGGTCCTATTGGTGCCGAAATTGCACAATCTTTTAATCGACTAGGTATTAATGTATCTATTGTTGGTCCAAGCTTTTTAGATAAGGAAGATAAGTATGTATCAGAAGTAGTAAAAGATAAAATGCAAAAGGAGGGGGTAAGATTCTTTATAGGTTATAAACCTGTCGAGATAAAAAATAAAAATATTCTTATAATCGAAGATGGAGATGGTGAAAAAAAAGAGATTAAATTTGATTTATTTTTTGTTTCAATTGGTAGAATTCTTAATTTAGACAATCTAAACTTAGAATCGGCGGGAATTGAACTAGATGAACGAGGAAAATTAAAAATAGACCAGTACTTAAGAACAACTAATAAAAATGTTATTGCTATCGGTGATGTTGCGGGAAATTTTATGTTTACACACGCAGCCGAATTACATGCTTCAACAATAATTAATAATTTATTTTCACCTTTTAAGAAAAAATTAAATACAGATGCGATGGCATGGGTCACTTATACTGATCCTGAAATTGCTACATTTGGATTACAGGAGCATCAGTTGAGAAAAAGATCTATAAAATATGAAGTAATACAAAAAGAATATATTGATGACCGAATGATTGTTGATGAGTATATGGATGGTCTAATTAAATTATTCATATCTCCCAAAGGTATAATTTTGGGCGGAAGTATGGTTGCGCATAATGCGGGGGAATTGTCTCAAGAACTTATGTTGGCACAATCAAATCAAATGAATGTGCGAGCATTTATGAATAAAGTATATCCGTATCCTACCGCTACAAGAGCAAACAGGTCTGCAATATTGCAATATATGAGTAAAAAACTCACAGATAAAAATAAAAAGTTATTGAGAGTTCTGTTTCATATTTTTAATTAGTTTTTTGTATTGTTATATCTTTTTATAAAAATATATTTTTATTCTTTAATATAATCCTCTCCGATATATTTTCCAATATATTCCTCTTCTCCTGCACATCACCATCCTTCAAAATAAACTTCACATAATTCTTAATATCGATATCATCAATCTGAATGTTGGTACTTTTGCCAAGAAGGGAAGTATTGAACTTCTTGAACCGTAGTATCTCATCTTTAATCTTGTCTCGTACCTTTAACTCGTTCACTTTCATATCATCAATTAATTTCTCAAACTGTTTAATTAAGTCAGTTTCATTGATTGGCGGGTTAGAGCAATTGTGGTCCTTTGACTTTGCACATTTGTAGTACACATGTCTGTTTGAAGTTCCATTCTTGAGTTTCTTAAACTTCTCATCTGCACTAATCGCAGAATTACACAATCCACAGGTCATAAGTTTAGTGAAGGCAAATTCTTTATTCTCAATACGAAGTGTGTTGCTCTTTACTTGTGCCTGCACCATGTCATAGAGTTCTTTAGTTATAAGTGGTTCATGTTTTCCTTTGTACCAGTTACCTGATTTTCTCGGATATTCAAACTCTCCATAATAGAATGGATTACTCAAACTTCTGAATATGTTTCCGAGACTCAAGTGCTTCTTTCCATATGCACTTCTGAAATTCAAATCAAACTTGAGCCAGTTGTATACTTTCTTTCCGCTCCATTTCTCATATGCTACTTTCTCAAACATCTTCTTGATCACGGGTCCTTTCTCTGGATCTATGTATGTTTCGCACTTTCGGTCACTCCGTTTCTCCTTGAGATATCCTGTCGGGGCAGGTCCTGGCCAGAGTCCCATTTCAACTCTGGTTCGGAGTCCTCTTTTAACATTTATACTTTTGTTATCATTTTCAAGTTTTGCTTGAGAACAGAGAATCATCAGGAGGAACTTCTCATTGGGAGAGTTCTTAAATGTCTGTCCGTATGTTTTAATTTCTTGCAGTTTTGCTTGATCCATTAAATCCACCAAGCTTCCAAGATCTCCTGCATTTCTTGATAATCTATCTGGAGCCCAAGTCAGTATCCCATTATATCTTCCTTGGTCTATATCAGAGAGTATTTCTTTGAATACTGGTCTTTGTCCCGAATCCTTTGCTGAATGTGATTCTCTCCTAATGTCTATAATCTCCATGTTTTCCTTCTCTGCTATTTGGAGCATTTCTTTAACTTGCGAATCAATTGATAATACTTGTCGTTCTTCGGTCTCAGTACTTTTTCGAGCATAGAGGACGTATTTTACCTTTATTTGGGGCACTTCTGTCCTGACTCCGAAGTTGCTTATGTATTGGATTTCCATATGTATATGATGACGTAGATTGGGTATTTGCTAAGACTATGCAAAGGTTCATTTTCATTTCATGGTCGTTTCTATACCCTTAGCAAAAATATGAAAAGCGTTATAATCTATGGAGTAATACGTTACTTTGATGTATTATATGAGTACACAATTAAATATATAAGTAGCCTAACCCTATAGAGAAATCTGCAGGCATGGTGAAAAGTCCAATCAGACATAAAGAACCCATCATAGGGTCGTCTGATTGGCTATATCGGGAAACCGGTATAAAAGACTTCGGTCTCTACCTGTGGTGGGCTTTTTGTGTACTCGAAACTTTACAAGACCAATCAGAAAAATTAATGGCAACTAAAAATCAGAAGCAGGAGCTGTATAAGAAACTACAAGCTTATGCAAAACAATATTTGAAAAAAGAATATAAAGATCTCGATGAGTCTGCAACACGACTTATGATCAATAGTCTTTTAACAAATGTATTTGGATATATAGAACTTGAAGAAATAAAAACAGAGTACAGAATCAGGGGAGAATACGCTGACTATATTATTCAATTAAAGAGAAAGAAACAATTTGTCGTTGAGGTTAAATCAATACAACTTGATCTCAACGAGAAACATTTAAGACAAAGTGTAGGATACGCTGCGAACGAAGGTGTGGACTGGATTATTCTCACAAACGGAAAGCAGGTTGAACTCTATCGAGTGCTATTTGGAAAACCAATATCTACAAGAAAGATATTCGACTTTGATTTGTCGGATGCAAAGGAACTTAAGAACATGTGTGAAATGCTGTATCTTCTCACAAAGAAGAGTGTACTTCGTGATGAATTGGATCATTTCTGGGCACGATTTGAAGCACTAGAGCCTATTAAATTATCAGGACACTTGTATTCAAGCGAAGTTGTACGATTTCTTCGAAAAGTATTAAAGAGCAAGACAGGACTATATTTTGGAGATGACGATATTTTAGATTCAATTCAGAAAATTGTATCGACAAAAATTGAATCGGTTAAACCCAAGAGTCCAACATCTCTTGTGGGGAAGAAGAAAAAGCCAGTAGTCCAATTGTCGAATGTTGTATCAGAAGTTTCTGTAGAGGAGGACTCTGTTGCGGAGACTGTAATTTAAATTAAAAATAATTTATAAAATTAATATATTAAAATGGAAAATTCAAACAAAGATGAAATTAAAAAGTTAACACTATCAAGAGTGCTTGCGTATGTGCTGGGTGGATTATTTCTTTTAGCAGGTGTAACAAGTTTATTTAGTAACTTTATGGTCGGTGTAGTTTTTATTGTTATATCAATAGTACTTTTCCCACCACTCTATAAACTTTTAGAATCAAAGACAAAAGTACGACTATCAAAATCGTTGAGAGTTGTAACAACAATAATTCTATTAGGTGTCGCTGGTGCGTTGTTTTCAAGTAGTGAAGTTGATTCAATCGTAGAAAAAGTGAACCAAGAATCTACCAATACAGTCACAGAGAATGTGTCTCCTGTAAAAGAGGAATACACAGAAGTAATTACACTGAAAGGAAAGGGTAATCAAAACTCCGCATCATTTAATGTAACAGGAAAGAAAGTTCGACTTACAGCCACAACAACAGGAGGTTCTTCTGGTATTGGTACATTCTCTGGTATCGAACTCAAAAAAGAAGAGGGTGGATATGTGGGCCAGGTTTAAGTATTTCAACAGAAGGTGCTGAAGATGGAGTAGGAGAGACTACATACCGGAATCTCAAGCCAGGACAATACTATATCCAAGTGATCAGTGGAGTAGATTGGGTTGTGAAAGTTGAACAATCAAATTAATCTATTTTCCTGTTTCAACATCAATATAATCAGAATAGTAGACGGTACCTCCGTCCTCATCATCATTTCCTAGAAATGCTATAAGCCAAGTAGATTCATTTGAGTGCGTGTCTAGGGTTGAGTTGATCAGCAGTGAAAATGCATCTGCAAGGTCATCGTGTTTTTCAACTCCAAATCCAATCAATTGTTGAATTAGTTCTTCACATCCCTGTCTTGGAAATTTAATAATTCCAGATTTGATTGATGTTGAAGTGAGGGATAGTCGCGTCCTCTTGTCTCCCTTTGGTTTTACCGCTTCAGCTTTAACACCATTGAGTTCAAGCATTTGGGGAAGTGCTTCTTGATATGCAACACTTTCAACAAAAAGCTTGTCTTGATATCTGGGCATTTGAGTTGATTTAAAGTTCTTCATTAAATCAACTTGTTCAGGAAAATTGAGCTTCTTGCAGATCGGGTTTGGAAGAATATAGATTTTCAATTTTTCCCTTCGTCCATACACATGAGCAGACACAATCGTAGTGAAGTCAGCAGAATCCTTTGTTGATATAGCGAGATCAACTCCTGCATACGTCCCTCTGTATGCTTTGTGTGAAGATCCTGGTAAATCATCATAATACTGAAACCACTCAGGATAAATTACCTGATCATCACTTGGAATAATGCGAAGTAGATATTCTCTTTGCCAAGATATCTCACTTGAGATTTTTAACTTCTCATCCTCAATGTCTTTTTCATTTTGATATTTTCCTGACCATAAACATACACCGTCTTTATCAAGCAGGGGATATTCCTTGAAAATACCCTTTGCTTTTCCTTGGGCAATCTCATCCTTAATTCTCATAAGGAGAGAATCCTCGTGCAGGAGATTTCCAACGATTATAAGTCTCGTATTTTTATCTCCTGAAGGGATCACTTCACCTCTCAACCAGTTATATGTTTTGTTTCGACCTTCACGAGTCTTGGTTGATTGAACATCCTCAACGTCGTCACAGATTATGAGATCTGGTCTATGTTCATTGTGTCGTAGTCCTCGAATACTTTGGTCACTTGAAGCAACAGTGATTCGTGCTCCGTGTTTTTTGAACACTAATGAATGAGAACCCCATTCGTCGCTTTCTTCTTGGAATGGTCCGAGGTCTCTTTTAAGAACATCATTGCCTTCAAGTTCTGTTCGGATATTCATCATATGTTGTTTTGCTTGTGCCCGTGTCTGACAAAAGATAATACAGAACTTTTTCTGTTGTTTTCCAAGTATTGCCCAGATAGGGTATGCGGTGGTCACCATTGTTGATTTTCCAGATCCTCGAAATGCAACGACATATAGATTTTCAGTCGTACTTTTTTCGAGATTGTGAATAATCTCTTTTTGAAAGTCTGCCGTTTCGTATTTTACATAGTGAGCATAGTAGAAGTGGAAGAAATACAGAAAACTATCTTTTGTGATTGATGTTCGCACCAATCTGTCTTTCATCATTCTGTTTACCAATGACGTGTCAATTAATTTATTCATGTTTGTTAGAGTTAATTTTTTTAATGGATCTTGATTTTGTAATCGAAGCAAGTTTAAGTGCTTGTTTTACGATCTTTGCTTGTGATGGAGTAAGTGCTTGATTGTCTTCTTTTGTCGTAATTTCAATCTTGTCTTTGTAATTGTCATTTCGGTGTCGCAACCAGAAACTAATTGCTGAGTAATTCTTTTCCTTAATGAGTGTGAGTAGCTGACTTTCACTCATGTCATTTACAAGTGCAACACCTTCTACCTGTGCCCCATCCATTTTCTTTGCAAATGACTTATCTGTTCTTTTCCATCGGTACACACTGTTTCTTGATAGGCCAGTTTTTTCACATGCAACTTGTATGATTGGAACCTTCCGCAGTTCATCAAGGAACTGATCTTGAAATTTATTCTTTTTCATAATAGTTCTTGATTACTTTTGTCTTCTTGCCTGTTAATTTTTCATATCGGCGAATTGCCAAATCACAAAATACAGGATCAATTTCTAGTGAGTACACCTTTCGTCCTAATTGTTCTGCACAAATCATTGTGCTTGCCGATCCAGAAAATGCGTCAAAGATGATGTCTCCTGGCTTTGTGCACCTCACGATGATCTTGTGGTGGAGTTCAGGATTCTTGCTTGTCGGATGTTCCATTTGGTTTGAGGGGAGTCGTTTGGTTGCCCAGATGTTGGAGATGTCCTCAAGGAGTTGGTTTCCATTCGTGCAATTCTTGTTTTGAATCTCATTTAGATTTTTCACAAGATCAGATAGATAGGGAGACCCTTTTGTTCCATACACACAAAATTCGGTGCATTTGTTAAATGCCACGGTAGGTGTCGGAGATGAATTATTTTTTATCCATACATTGAGCCTTCTGTTCTTGATACCTAGTTCCATGTATAGGGTTTGTAGAACCCATACCCAAGCCTCATCGCACCAAAACCCTACATGAACATCTTTGGATGATATTGATAGGGAAGAGATAAGAACCTCTCTTAAGAATTGTTTAAATTCCTCTGGTGATTTATTGTCATCATCAAATGAACCTCCATAGTTGGATTTGTTACCTACACCCTTGTCATATGACAGACCTATATTGAACGGGCTATCTGAGTAGAGTGCTGTAGCCTTATCTGTTCCAAATAGTTTTTTAACTGCATTGATATCAGTTGAACTTGCACAGAGGAGTTTGTGGTCTCCCATAACAATAAGATCACCCGACTCTGTTTGAGGTACTTTAATTTTCTTCAATTCTTGTTCAACATTGAATTTGTCGTCTTTAGTGTCTTTCTCCTTGTCCCAGAATTTCACTAGTTCTTTCTTGTCAAATCCTGCAAATTGGAGCAAGTCAAAATCAAAGGATTTCAATTTGGAAAAATCCCATTCGCCATCATTGATATTACTTTCAATTCCTATTCTCCGTCGTTCTGTGTCAGTTAGTTTCCGACTAGGAATCATGACATCTACCGTATCGACACCAAGTTCCATAAGGGCAACTTTTCGTTGGTTCCCAGAAAGGATGGTGTTGTCTGTATCAATTACGATGATACTGTGAAAACCATTTTGTATGATTTTCTTTTTTAATCTACTTAACGCCTCTTTCGAGATTGTTCTTGGGTTTTCTTGCCAAGGGAGTAGGTCTTTGACCTCTCGAACTTCTGATCGCCATGAAATTGTTTTCATAATCTTACTAATTAATTTAATAAGATGTATGAGATATAGAAAAAACCTATCTCACACACGAAATAGAAAAAGTTTTGAACTTTAAACTATTTCTAGCGCGGGATAGGCACGGCTTTGGGGCGATACACTATTCTACTTTTTACTACGCATAGAATTTATATTTTTATTTTATTCCTTATCTTTTCTTTTTGCAATACCTCGAAGGATTCTTTTGCCATTTTTGCTCTCCATAAATTCCTGAGCGTCTTTTCCGAGGAGTATCGGTAAACCTGACGTGGGTTTTTTAATCATTACCCGATATCCTTGCTTTTGATAATCAGCGATCATCTTGTGGAGGGAGGGGTCTTGCATATTAAAAGGTATTTCAAAAGTCATTTTATTATCCGTTGAACTCGTTTGATTCTTCAGTGGACTAAAAATTCTTCCAGGCTTGTTGTTTTTTATTGAGCGATCTATTACATCTCCAGTAGATTTTGAGATTCGAGCATTAGAATGCAGTTGAATATCTGTAAGTTCCAAAATGATGATTTTCTCACCCTTTTTAATAGGTTTTGTTACTTCAGTTAGTTGTAATTCTTGTTTCATATCTAAAGTATACCAAAAGAGTGTAAAAAGTGTCAAACACATGTTGTTGATAGTCCTAAAGTATGCTATACTTATACTATGCATACCAAACAAAAACAGCTTTTAGCCCTCATAGACAGTGACCCGAATATTGGATCCTACAGCCTAAGGACAATTGCAGATAAGATTGGCGTGCCCGACAAGCCACAAATTGTGAAATATCACTTACAACAACTTGAGAAGGCTGGAATGATCCAGATGAACCTTGAACAAGGTGTTATCAAGCCAGTCAGAAAAGGTTTTGTGAAGTCTACTGTAAATACTGTGTTCTCACTTCCTGTTGTTGGAACTGCAAACTGCGGTCCTGCAACTATTTTTGCCGAGCAGAATGTCCAACAGTATCTAAAGGTCTCTTCTTCGATGTTGCCATATAACAAAAAAGACCTGTATTCAGTTGTTGCAGACGGAAATAGTATGAATCTCGCAAAAGTAGACGACAAGAATACTATTGAAAGTGGTGATTTTGTTCTCGTAGATAGTAGATATAAAAATTATAAAAACGGAGATATTGTTGTTGCTGTCATAGACGGTATGGCCACAATCAAGCGATACAGAAAAGATGAAGACAATCAACGCATCGTGCTCGAGCCAGATTCAACGGATAAGTATCTTCCGATTTTTATTCACGAGGGTGATGATTTTCTGCTGAGTGGAAAGGTTGTCGGAATTATTAAGAGTTAAAAATAAAATACTATGAAAAAAAGTATACACACTGTGCACAATTCAGAAAAAAGCAGATGGGAGAACAAGGTTCAGGGAAATAGTAAACCTCTTTCATTTCATCACACAAAAGAAAATGCTCTTGATAGAGCAGAGAAAATCGCAGGAAAAACAAATGCGGAACATTTTATTCACGGTAAGAATGGAAAAATTCAAGAGCGAAATAGCTATGGGAATGATCCATTTCCACCAAGGGGATAATTATTAAATAATAAATTAAAATATCTATGTTACATAAAGTTTTTGTGAGTTTTGATTATACAGATGATAGACGTTACCGACATCTGTTGCAGGCTTGGCATGAGAATCCAAAATTTCAATTTGTTTTTGATGATGCGACTTCTGGTGAAATAAATAGTATAAATGTAGGAAGAATAAAAGCCGCCTTAACTTTAAAAATTAAAGAAGCAACGCATATTCTTGTTATTGTGGGAGAAAATGCTAATACACCCCACAGAAATAGAGGTCTTATTGGTCATAAAAATTGGATTAATTTTGAAATAAATCAGGCAAAAAAACTAGGTAAAAGGATCGCTGTTGTAAAGTTAGATAGAACATATGAATCTCCTGACGAATTATCTGGCGCAAGAGTGTCTTGGGCATTTTCCTTTACTGAACAAAATATCGTCAAAGCCTTAAATGAAGCACCTTATCCAGTCTTACCTTTTAACCGTTATGGTCAATTCTGAAACAAAAATAAATATAATTCACGAACATTATAGAGAGACTTTCTCTGTCATTTCTGAGGCAATTAAAAGACGAGACAGATTAATGCTTTTTGTTGTTGTGATCTTAGGTTTCTTTGCTTTTCAATCGATCTCTCCAATTTTATCTAATCAAATTGTTACAGACCTCTTGTCTTTCAAGTTCGGACTTAATTTAAAAGTTGATTTATCTATCATTCGAAATGTTATATGGGCTTTTCTCTTAATATTCTCAATTCGATATTTTCAGGTTGCGGTATTTATTGAAAGGCAATATGCATACATTCATCAACTTGAAGATAAATTAAATAAAGAAGTGGGAGATGAATTAATCACTCGTGAAGGTAAGTCATATTTACACGAGTATCCTTGGTTTTCAAATTGGATATGTTATCTCTATACTCTTGTTTTCCCCTTATTACTTCTTGTTGTGAGTGGATATGGTTTGGTAAAAGGATTTGATGGGATGTGCAGTATGTCGATCAATGAAATCTTTGATTTTTTGATATATCTGCTCCTTGTAATTTCAACAGTTCTGTATTTGGGAGTGATACATATCAAGCGTAAAAAATAATCAATAAGTTACATGTGACTGTAACTTTTATAGTCCATCCTGTGTCACTTTTGTAACTTTTTACTCTGCACGAGACTCGTCGATTTGATATACTAGATAAATCTCAAACGGACATTATGGGGCTTGACCCACTACGGTTCTAACTCGAGATACCCCGCAAATGATCTGTACCCCAAAAAGTGGACACAGATAATCTCAAAATACTGTTTTCTTTTGTTAAGATTAATCAATTAATAAAAGAAACATGAGAATAAAATATACAAAAGAACAAATGGATGAGTT
>Ga0100385_1000029_pt1 | contig 186611 bp, 172 predicted proteins | sample CryGeymeta201509_FD_81543 | JGI IMG/M metagenome (GOLD analysis project Ga0100385, IMG submission 81543) | Groundwater microbial communities from Crystal Geyser aquifers in Utah, USA - Crystal Geyser metaG 2015-09 | ecosystem: Environmental > Aquatic > Deep subsurface > Groundwater | place... | reverse complement strand
GGATGGCACAGCCAGTGATATGAGTCGCCGCGCAAAGAAGTTTGCCGGGCGTCTCGAAGGCCGTTTTCACCGCCCGTCGTTTACCCATGACGAGCGCCTGAGCAGTTACGAAGCCAAAGGCATGGTCATCGCACAGGGCGGCAGCCGCGATTTTGGCAATAACTCTGTGGATGGTATTGCCGCACAATTAATTCTGGAAAGCTGGATGGCGGCCTGGCCGTTAAACGCAGCGCCGGCGCACGAATAATAAAGGACACCTATGCATTTGCCCGATATCGAACAAACCTGCACTGAGCTGGGCCAGCGTCTGGCGGCTTATCTGCAACAGAACAATATTGAACAACCGCTGCTGGTCGGTATCCGTACCGGCGGCGTATGGATTGCCGAACGCCTGCAGCAACAATTGCAGACCGAAGACGGCGTCAGCACCCTCGACATCAGCTTCTACCGCGACGACTTTACCCGTCACGGTCTGCATCCGCAGGTAAAAGGCTCCGAGCTGCCGGACAGCATCGAAGACCGCCATATTATTCTGATCGACGACGTCGTGATGAGCGGCCGCACCATCCGCGCCGCCATGAACGAGCTGTTTGATTACGGCCGCCCGGCCAGCATCAGCCTGGTCTGTTTACTGGATATCGGCCGCCGCGAACTCCCCATCCAGCCAGACCTGTGCGGTGTCACGCTGGCGCTGGAAGAAGGACAGCTGGTGAAATTAAGTGGCCCGACACCACTGCAGCTGAGCCTTGCCTGAGGCTCCAGCCGGAAATACCAAGCCTGAAACACCAGCCAGATTTAATGAAACTTTGTGAGTAGCAACGCCATGACCACAGACCCAAGCCAGGTGCAGCTGACCGCCGACGGGCGTCTGAAGCACTTCCTCACCACCGAGGGCCTGAGCCGTGAACTCCTGACCGAGATTCTCGACACCGCCGATTCTTTTATCAGCACTCAGGAGCGGGACGTGAAAAAAGTTCCGCTGCTGCGCGGTAAGACCGTGGTCAACCTGTTCTTCGAGAACAGCACCCGTACCCGTTCCACCTTCGAGCTGGCAGCCAAGCGTCTGTCGGCCGATATTCTTAACCTCGACATTGCCAAATCCGCGACCGCCAAGGGCGAAACCCTGATGGATACGCTGTGGAACCTCGAGGCCATGTATTCCGATATGTTCGTCGTGCGCCATGCCGACTCTGGTGCCGCCCATTTTATTGCCGAACACGTCACGCCCAACGTTGCCATCATCAACGCCGGCGACGGCCGCCACGCGCATCCGACCCAGGCGATGCTGGATATGCTCACCATCCGCCGCCATCAGGGTTCTATCGAAGGTAAAATCGTCGCCATCGTCGGCGATATCCTGCATTCCCGCGTGGCCCGTTCACAGATTCATGCGCTGCGTACACTGGGTGCGGCGGAAGTTCGTGTAATCGGCCCCGGCACCCTGCTGCCGCGTGATATCGAAGCGCTGGGCTGTAAGGCTTACTACCGCATGGAAGACGGCCTGAAAGACTGCGATGTGATCATCATGCTGCGCCTGCAGAAAGAACGTATGCAAAATGCCCTGCTGCCGAGCGAAGGTGAATTCTTCAAGCTCTACGGCCTGACCGAAGAGAAACTGACCTACGCCAAACCCGATGCCATCGTGATGCATCCGGGGCCGATTAACCGCGGCGTCGAGATTGAATCCAACGTCGCCGACGGCCCGCAATCGGTGATCCTCAATCAGGTCAGCTACGGTATCGCCGTGCGTATGGCCGTCATGGCCATGGCCATGAGTGGTCAGCAGCAGGAGCGTAACGAACTCGCCGAACAAAGCATCGAGCAAAACAACGAACACAATAACGAGCCGGATCAGGAGGAGGCATAAGCATGAGATACCTGCATATTGAAAACGCCCGCCTGATCGACCCGTCACAGAATCTCGATCAGGTCACCAATGTTTACGTCGCCGAAGGACGCATCCACGCCATTGGCCACAAGCCTGCAACCGGCGGTATCGAACACAGCATCGACGCCAGCGGCCTGTTACTGGTGCCTGGCCTGATCGACTTGGGTGCTCATCTGGCCGAACCGGGCTTTACCCATAAAGGCTCCATAGCCAGCGAAACCCGCGCTGCCTGCGCCAGTGGTTTTACCCATGTCTGCGCCTTACCGGACACCAAACCGGTGGCCGACAGCCCGGCGGTGATTCAGTTAATTCAGGAAAAAGCCGCCAAAGCCGGCTTTGCCAAAGTACTGCCGCTGGGCGCACTGACTCAGGGACTTGCCGGCGAACAACTGGCCTCCATGTTCAGTCTGAGCGAAGCCGGTTGTGTGGCGCTGAGCAACGCCCGTGCGCCGTTCAAAGACAGCTATGTACTGCGCCGGGTAATGGAATACGCCGCGACTTACGATATTCCGGTGTTCCTTAACCCCGACGACGCCGCGCTGTCGGATGGCGGCTGCATGCACGAAGGCCCGACCGCTACCCGTCTGGGCCTGACCGGTATTCCGCAAACCGCCGAAACCATCGCCCTGGCGCAAATGTTGTTGCTGGTTGAGCAGACCGGCGTGCGCGCGCATATCAGCCAGATCAGCTGTGCACGCAGTGTGCGTATGCTGGCACAGGCACGTGAGCAGGGTATCCGCGTCAGTGCCGACACCCCGCTGGCCAACCTGATTTATACCGATGAAGCCGTCACCGGCTACAACAGCCAGTTCAATGTGCAGCCACCGCTGCGCAGTGAAAGCGACCGTCAGGCCCTGCTCGCCGCCGTTAACGCCGGCGAACTGGCCATCAGCTCCAACCACCGTCCGCACGAAGTGGCCGCCAAGAAAGCACCTTTTGCCGATGCCGAACCGGGCATGAGCATTTTCGATGGTTTCCTGCCACTGGCACTGCGACTGGTAGAACGTGGCGAGCTGGAACTAGCGGCTCTGATCCGCGCCACCAGCACACTGCCTGCGGCCGTGCTTGGACAGAATCAGTCACTGAGCGAAGGTAACTGGTTTAATGCAGCATTGATTGATCCGGCCGCAGAACAAAGCTTCCGCCGTTCGACGCTACTGTCCAAAGGGCGCAACAGCCCGGTGGCCGGCAAGACCTTAAAAGGCGCGGTTAACGCCGTGTTTATTGATGGTCGTAAAGTGTTTGGCTGATCGTTAACAAACCAAAACGCTGAATAATAAAAATGCCGCAGAATCTGCGGCTTTTTTATTGCTGAAAAATCATTGCTCGCTCCCAAGCTCCGAGTGGGAGCCGGGTATGAGTGGGAACGGCTTTCATCTGTGATCAAGAAGCAAGAGACTACCACGCCGAGCGTGGGAGCCAGAGTGAGTAGGAGCCAGAATGAGTAGGAACGGCTTTCAGCCGTGATCAAGGTGCACTCATTAAACCGCTTCCGCTTCGCTATAAATCCCCTGCACCGAATTCAGTGTATGCAAGTACAACACCGGGCCATTGGCCGTTGCCAGCTCCTCGCGTAAGGCCGCCAGCGCTTTAGCGGTGTAAGTGCATTCTGACTGCACGATTAAACCATCGGCCCAGCGCTGCTTACGGAACCATTGCTCAGCCTGCTCACCGGCCGCCGAGGCAACGCCATAACCTTCACCATAATACTGGTCGAGCAGTACCGGTTGCGGAATGTTGAATGGAGGAATGCCGCCCTGCAAACGCAGCAAATAATTGTGTGTCTGCTGCATTAATTGTTTCACCGTCGCCACGGTGCAGGCAGGAAAAGGGCCAAGATGCGCAGGTGCCACGCGCACACCAATAACCCGCGATGGCAGACCGGCAAGCGCCACGCCCAACGTCAGACCGGCTAAGGTCGCACTGGAGCCCACCGGGCAAATAATGGTTTCCGGCAGCGGGCATTCGCCCCGTTCTATCTGCTCACGTAATTCAAACGCAGCATCAATAAAGGCAATAACGCCCTGCAGCGACGAGCCTCCGGCAAATAAATATTCGGTCTGTTTGCGGCGTAATAGCCGGTCACGGATCTGCAGAGTATAAAAACGCAGCACGGTATTCAGCAGACTGCCGCAGTAACGCAGCGTCGCGCCATAGCGCTGCATCACCTGCAGGTTTTTCCTGACCGACTCACTCTCCGGCTGATCGAACAGCAGTATTTCGCAATCAATGCCCAGCGCTTTACTGTGCACGGCGCAGGCCACACCGTGGTTGGTACCGGTGCCGCCAAAAGTCAGCAGGCGGGTTTTTCCTTCTGCCTGCATTTTGCCGAAAATAAACGCCAGCTTGCGGCTTTTATTACCACCATAAACCGCATTGGTTAAATCATCGTGTTTAAGCCAGAGTTGCGGCGTATCGAGGCTATGGGTAACAGGTGTCGGAATCTGCTGGCCGGGAATATCCGCCAGCGGAATGAGCTTCTGCAGCGCAGGATAAGCATTGAATAAAGGAGATAAAGACACCAGCAGACTCCGGCCAAAAGTGCATTGTAAGACGATGGTGCAATCTTCCGCAGGTCTTACAATGCCAATGGTGCTGCTGCTCTGAAATTAAGCTCAGAAAATTAAGGCCAGGGATAATCCGCGACCGGCAGTCCCATTGCCTGCAGTTCCGCCACGACAATACGGCGGTATTTCACCACATCGCCGACGTCCGTTTGTCTCAGCCTGGCCACTTCTTCCGCGCTGAACGGCTGGAAATTGGCCCGCAGGGAAGTCCCGCCCCAGCGTTGCATGATGTAATTCATCACCTCGGCAATTTCATTATCACTCAGACTTGCGCCCACCACGCCGGGTACGTGCATCAGATATTCACGGCCGCGTTCGGTTTCGGCAAACGAGGCAACGTAATTATTAAAATCGGGAATACCGCCCACCGGAGAACCTGCGCCATCCGGACGATGGCAACCCAGACAACGCAGCACGTAGTTGGCCTGCGGGCTGAGTTCACCCTGCGGTGCCGGAGCTGGCTTTACCTGAGCAACATCATCGGCAGCCTGCGCATAAACGCAGGATCCGGCTGACAGTGCCAGCAGCAGACTGCTGCGCAACAACCAGGCTGCAGCCATTTTTGAGTGCATTTTCCCGTCTTGTTTATTGTGCATTTTTCCGTACTCCGCGCAGCTGGCTGTGAGACTGAGGCGTGCTGCGGGCGTACTCCAACACCTCATCAGCCAGCACTGCATTCAGACCGTTAAGATCGCCCAGCACATAGGCCGCCAGTGCTTTCATTTGCGCGGCCGTTAAATCCGCCTGCGTCGGCATCACCAGGCCGTAATAACCGATGCCATCCACTTCAATCGTGCCGGACAAACCGTTATTTAATACGCCCCAGAAATACGCCGGAGCCTGTTCGGCCAGTGCCGGCCACAGCATGCTGTTCACCAGTGGCGGTGCCAGCCCCGGCGTACCAATACCGCCGGGCTGGTGACAGGCGGCACAACGCTGATTAAACAGCGCCTCGCCATTGTTCTCGGCTGCCCCGGCAGCAGACACCGGAGCCGCCAGCGCGGCTCCCAGTGCTGCCAGCGAGAGCAGAGATAAGGTGAATTTTTTCAGAACCATCATCTCAGCTCCCGCTTCAGGCGTCTGCCATACCAACCAGCACAGCAACGGTGCAGTGATAACCCTGCGACGCGTTGGCCATACACCAGTTAATGTCGTTATGCAGACCCATGCGGTAGCCCGGACGCTCCCGTTCGCTGGTAAAGCAGAAGGTGCCGTTGCACTCCACTTTGCCGCAGCAGTCGTTGTACGACACCAGATAGTCTTTATCGTCATTCGGGTTACGGCAGGTGCCGACCCAGGAGACTTTGGACGCTTCGGAACCCGGTGGACAGGTGGTTAATGTGCCGCCACAGTCGTTGCACAGGTTGCCGTCGAGCGCGCAGTAGCGCCAGTATTCACAGGCCGTCGGATCATTCGGATCGGCCGGGGCTTCGTCTTCCGCTTCTCCGGCCCAGGCTTTGCCGGCATTACGGTCGAAGGGCAGAACCGGCAGCATGGCGCTGCCCAGCATCAGCATCCCGGCGCGGCTTAAAAAACTGCGGCGACTGCTGCGCTGTGCGACTTTGCGGGTTAAATTTTCGGTGCCTTTATCCAGGCCGGTTAATACGCTGTCGAAAAATCGTTTCATAGTGATATCTCTTGTTGCCTAAAAATCGTTGCCTACTGAGTGATGCTCAGGAGTTGTTTGCTCAGGAGTGGCTTGTTCAGGAATGCTGCTCAAGAAAACTCTGTACCGAGCCAACACCCATTTCCATGGCATTGAACAGGCTCTCAAGCTGCTCGCGGCTGTTGATCAGACCTTTCGAGCGGATCACACCCTGCTTATCCATCAGCACCGCAAACGGCAGACGCGATACGCGGTAACCCAGACCCAGCTCGGTCGACAGCACGTATGGAAAATCCTGCAGGCCGACGTGCTGAATAAAGCGCTGGTGTTTTTCTTCTTCACCATCGGAAGCCAGCACCACATCCAGCCAGTCTTTTTCACTGGTTTTTACCGAGCGCAGAATCGGCAGCAGTTTTTTACATACCGGACAGGTCGGCGACAGGAAAAACACCAGCATGGCTTTTTCTTTATCGCGGCCAATGTGCACGGCACCACCGGTCAGGCTGTTAAGGGTAAAGGCCGGGGTTAAATCACCAACTTTCGGCCCGGAATCATTCATCAGCGCACCCATCGGCGCGATACGTTCAAACAACACGCCGATCTGGCGGGCCAGCACAAAAAATGCGAGGGCCAGCGCCATTACGGCAACAAATAAAAATGCGACAGCAAAATACAAAGCAGTCATAACGACCTCTTAAATTCGTTTCAGTGAGTTGGCCATTTCACGGATGGCCAGCAGGTTGGCGTTCACCTGCTCAAATAACAGGAAGGCGAGCCACATAAAGACAGCAGCAGCGATGGCCACCACGATTTCGGCGCTTTGCAGTGCTTCCGGCAGACCGAGCAATGGCAGCAGAGCGAAGACCATCAGCAGCGCATTGCGCAGCAGCAGGGTTTTGCTCAGCAGTTGCGGAGTACCGCCACAGCCACATTCGATGCGGGTATGACCGCGACGGATATTGATGCCCATCGCGATGGCATATCCCCCGAGCAACAGCGCCGCCAGCACCAGTCCGGCAGCACGGCTGGCGCTGAATAACAGCATCAGCACCAGAGCACCTTCGAGGGCCAGCAAGGCAGCAGCAGCGGGCTTAACCAAAGCTTCCGGCAGCAATTCGTAATCGGCGACAAAACCCTGAAATTCGAGAAAATCCAGTGCCTTATGCAGCGCCGCGCGCAGGAATACCAGCAGGGTAAACACCAGCAGCGTGAGGCTCGCCAGTGGCAGTAACTCAGTCATGAGCCACCGCCAGCGAGGTGGTCCAACCGGCTTTTTCGTCGGCCGCCGCCTTCTCAAACATAAAGTCGCCATCTTTGCTCAGCACATACTGATCAATGGTTTCATCTTCTTCATTGGAGCCGAAAATCACCGGCTGCTTGCTGCTGGTGACGGTCAGCGCAACCAGATGCTCGGCCGGACTGCGGCTGATCAGTTTTTTCTTCTTCAGGCTGTAACCCCAGATTTCTGCCGATGCGTCTTTATGGCTGCCGTCGTAGGCATCCGGGTGCATGAGCACAAAGATCATGTCGTTGGCTTCGTTATAAGCGGTAATGGCATAACCACCCGGCACCCAATCACCTTCAATGCCGGCATTAAGCTGCAGCTTTTCTTTGATTTTTACGCTTTTGCCACTGTCATCAGCGAGGTACACCGCACCGCCGAAGGTGGTCAGAATCAGCTCACCGTTTTTGCGGCGCTGGGTGTGGATATAAATCGGGTCGGCATCCACATCGAATAATTTGCCCGATGCTTCAACACTGTATTCTTTTCCTTTTACGGTGAAAGTTTTCAGCTGGCCAGTACCGCATGGCGTGCTGAAACTGGTGCCTTTCAGTGCCGGATAAACGCCGTAACAACCCGGTGTTGGCACTTCGGCAATGACTTCACCGGCAGCAATATCGATTACTGAAACCGAGGTGGCCGGTGTGGCATTCTGCACATACAGCAGTTTTTCATCGGCGCTTAATTCCAGCAGCTGAGTCATGCCAATGGATTTCACCGCTTTATTAGGCACGATGATTTCTTTCTTGCGGCTCAGGGTGTCTACGTCGTACACCTGCACCACACTTTCTACCGGGCCATAGGTAATGCGCTTGGCAAAGTCGGACAGTACGTAAACGGTTTTGCCGTCTTTCGAGACTTTCATCTGCGAAGTAATACCCGCCGGCATCGAGCCTTTATAGTGCAGATCATCCTGAGCGAAGACGTGAATCTGGCTGGCGCCACCCCAGGCGGCTTCGTTCATAAACACATTCGGCCCGGGCTGAATGGTTTTCTCAACGCTGAAGACTTCCGGCTTAAAGGGTTCCGCCTGTGCCGCCGGCATCACCGCCGACAACAGCAGGGTTGCGATACAGGCCGCCAGCGGTGCCGGTGTGAATACGCGGCGGGACAGGTTTCTGGTTTTACTTCTTTGCTTGGTTAACGTCATGGTTTGCAGCTCTCGTTGTGAGTCTGCAATGCCAGAGCAGCGGTCATGCCAATGCCTGAGTTCAACGGTGAAACATAACCCAAAATGCATACTTCAAGAGGCGAATGCTGACAATTCAGTCAGAATTGTTACCGCCTGTTATCGGCACTGGTTAACGATAAAGTGATCAGCACCAGAAAGAGGCTGCCCATTCTTCATGCAGCGTTGTTATGGTGCATTTGTCTCACTACGCGGATTCCTGCCCAGGTCGGTAGCCGCAAGAGCCTCTGTTGCCTCCCTGCAGCTGACGGCGAAGCCCTACCCGAAACCCCGGCCATGGGGTATCCTGCGACCTCTGAACGCGGGGGATGTTATGAGTAACTGGCTTGATGCCGTAAAGTGGGACGCCGATGGTCTGATACCGGCCATTGCGCAGGATTATAAGACCGGCCGTATCCTGATGATGGCCTGGATGAACCGGGAAGCACTGGCGCTGACGGTGCAGGAAAACCGCGCCATCTACTATTCCCGCTCGCGCCAACAACTGTGGCGTAAAGGCGAATCGTCCGGCCATGTGCAGCAGCTGCACGAAGTGCGCCTCGACTGTGACGCCGATGTCATCACCCTGCAGGTGGAACAGATTGGCGGTATCGCCTGTCATACCGGCCGCGAAAGCTGCTTCTACCGGGTCTATCAGGACGGTGAATGGGTCAGCGTTGATCCGGTGTTAAAAGACCCGAAAGATATTTATTGATGCCACTTAATGAAACTGAAACAGCTATGAGCGATATACTTTCCGCCCTCGGCGATATCCTTGAAGAACGTAAGAGCGCAGCCGCCGATTCATCCTACGTGGCCAGCCTGTATCACAAGGGTCTGAACAAGATTCTGGAGAAGGTCGGCGAAGAAGCCACCGAAACCATTCTGGCCGCCAAAGATGCCGAGACCAGTGGCGATAACAGCGATGTTATCTACGAAACCGCCGACCTGTGGTTTCACACTCTGGTGGCACTGGCCAAACTGGGCGAGCGCCCGGAAGCCGTGGTTAATGAACTGGCACGACGCTTTAATATGTCCGGCCTGGAAGAAAAGGCGTCACGTACGCCCAAGTAACCCGGTACCAACCAGAGAACTGAGAGATTGAATATGCCGGACTGTCTGTTTTGCCAGATTGTCGCCGGAAAGATTCCGGCCAATGTCGTTTATGAAGATGAGCACCTGCTGGCGTTTCACGATATCGCGCCCAAGGCCGATACTCATCTGCTGGTCATACCCAAGCGCCATATCGTTAACCTCAATGATCTGAGAAACACTGACGCCAGCCTGATGAGCCATTTAATGCTCAGCCTGCCGGCCATTGCCCGCACACAAAACCTGACTGGCTTCCGTACCATTACCAATACTGGTAAAGAAGGAGGGCAGGAAGTTTTCCATATGCACTTTCATATACTGGGCGGCGATCAGCTGCCCGGTTTCTGATGTAATTTTTAAATTAAGAATAAGAGGATTTTCCTATGCTCGGCGGAATCAGTATCTGGCAATTATTAATCGTTCTGGCCATCGTCATTATGATTTTCGGTACCAAAAAACTGCGCAATCTGGGCGGTGATCTGGGTGGTGCCATTAAAAGCTTCAAAAAAGCCGTAAACGAAGACGGTAGTGCAAAAGCCGACGAAGACGAGAATAAAGAACCGGCAAAAACGCTGGAACATAAAGAAGGCGAACAGAAAGACGCCGAATTCAAAAGCACCAACAAAGACCAAGATAAAATCTGATGTTCGATATCGGTTTTCTGGAATTAATGGTGGTTGCCATTCTGGGCCTGCTGGTGCTCGGCCCGGAACGTCTGCCCAAAGCAGCCCGCACAGTGGGTCTGTTTCTTGGCCGTATGCGCCGTACCATGAGCAATATCCAGGACGATTTTGAGCGCCAGGTGCGTACGGAAGAATTACGCGAAAAGCTGAAAGATCCTTATGCCACGTTTCTCGATGACGATTCGCCATCGGCTAACAGCATTCAGCCCAAGCCTGAAGCAGAAACGCAGCCGGACAATAAACCGGCAGCTGTCGCTGGTCCTCAACAGCCAGGTCCTCAACAGCCAGGTCCACAGCCAGCGCCACAACAATCTGGCCCGCAGCAGCCTGCGGCCAATTCAAAACCTGATAATACCGATGCGTCATCATGACCGATCATGAACAACCCCTGATTGCCCACCTGATTGAACTGCGCAACCGCCTGCTGAAATCGGTACTGGTAGTACTGGTGCTGTTTCTTGGCATGTTCTACTTTGCCAATGACCTGTACCTGATTCTGGTAAAGCCATTGTCGGTGTTATTACCCAACACCGGCAATATGATTGCCACTGGCGTAGCCTCGCCTTTTCTGGTGCCGTTTAAACTGACACTGGTTCTGGCGGTACTGCTGGCCGTGCCTTTTCTGCTGCATCAGGTATGGAGCTTTATATCTCCCGGCTTGTATCAGCACGAAAAGAAATTCGGTATTCCGTTACTGGTCTCAAGCGTTGTCCTGTTTTATACCGGCATCGCCTTTGCCTACTTTGTGGTGCTGCCGCTGGCATTCGGCTTCTTTACCGCCGCCGGACCGGAAGGTATTTCCTTTATGCCGGACATCAGCAATATTCTCGATTTTATTCTTAAAATCTTTTTTGCGTTTGGCATCGCCTTTGAAATTCCGATTGCGACCTTCCTGATGGTACTCAGTGGCATGACCACCGTTGCCGCTCTGACTGAAAAACGCCCTTATATTTTCGTTGGCTGCTTTGTCGTCGGCATGCTGGTTACGCCACCGGATGTTATCTCCCAGACCATTCTGGCCGTACCTATGTGGCTGCTGTTTGAAGCCGGTGTACTGGCATCACGGATGATTAAAAGACCGCAGGAAGATGGCGAAGAAGAGATTCAGGAAAGCTGATTTTCTGGTTTCGTAGAAAATAAAGGCGGCAATTTATCAGACCCTGTTTGATTGCCGCTTTTTATTGTTCAGAATTAACCCGGCACGCTCTGCCACATCCTTGCATTAGATCGGTGCAATCATGGGTTAAAGGATATAACGCTGCGGCACAACATCGTTCAGGCAGCACACCTGTTACTGGTAATCTGACAGGCCCTGCAAAAATGATAAGGCCTGTTCTGCAGAAAATTCCTGCGGCAGAAATGTATTCTGGCCCAGCTCATTCAGCAATCGATAAAAATGATCGGATGCCGGAGCAAACCCCATATTCCAGTCGGTAAATAATGGTGCGGTTATCGCATCATAACTAATGATAACAACCTGATCGTGGCGCGGATCATCCGCTATTTCCAGATAAAGCTCATTCACGTCCTCGCGATCACCCTCAAGAACCTGCAGAAAGTATTTCTGTTCGTAACACAACATGCCACACACATTGATACTGCTGTTGTGCGCACGCGCGACTTCCAGAATGCTCTGAATATCCAATAAAGACATATCGCGCGTAGCGATGGAGTAGTACACAAGACGAACCAGCATAGAGCGCCCTCCATATAACCGAAATATACACATCCGACAGTGACAATATCAGAGCGATATATACACCCATTGCATTCAGACTAAGCTGAGTGTAGTCCATTCAGAGATATCGCTATGTCATTGTCATCCACTGCCTCTTTCTGGTCAGCTTTGGGGGAGCTACCGTCATTGTCAGACCCGCTGCTCACATCATCCATGGCACCAGCTCCGGTCGGCGATATCACAGAGGATAATCTGCGCGCGTTAAAAAAGTGGCTGCGCAAACAGTGGGACTTACCTGTGCTGATATTGGTTCTGGATGGTACGCACAGCGAAACTCAACTGAGTCTGGTACGTTATTTCCGTGAAGAATTAAACAACCAGCGCACGCGCCTGATTTGCTTTGCCGCCCCGGCATTACGCCATCATTTGCTCAGTCAGCTATGGTCCTGGCGCATCCAGAATGTTTATTCGCACGAGGATCTTGAACCGGAGCTACTTTCTTACATTCTGCATGCCGAGTGGCAACAGCATCAGGCCGATGAGCATTCGCGCATCAGCCGCAACAGCGAACTGGAGCTGCTGACCTGGCTGGCGCGTATGAACCGGGCCACGTTCATAGGTCAGGAACAATTAGCGGAGCTTGCTATGTTGCTGACCTCACTTACCCATGCAGACCGCCTGTTGCATCTGGATAAAGAAGCAACATTACTGGGTATGTATCCCACCAATCAGGCACTGTCATCCGCCTGGTCTGAATTTGCGCACAATATGTCAGCAACTCCGATGAACCAGGAGCAGCTCCTTGTATTGCAATTACAGCGCGATTTGCCGCTGCATCAGATGGCCAGCAAGCTCTGTGACCATGAAATCACCGCCAGCATTATCATTCCTGTGCGCTGCTATCAGCAGATTGTTGGCTACTATCTGTTGCTGCTGAGCGAATCATCCGTGGCGACGCTGGATGTTGCACGTATGAGTCTGCTGGAAAAAACCATGGAGCAGGTAAGAACACAACTGGAGCGTCAGCAATCCGAGAATCGTCTGAAAAACCAATACCAACGTTTACGCAACACATTATCTCGCCTGCATCAGACGCAGGAGCAGCTTTATCATGCTGAAAAGCTCTCATCTATTGGTCAATTAGCTGCTGGTATTGCGCACGAAATTAACAACCCCGTATCTTATGTTATGAGTAATTTTGGCCCCCTGGATGAATATATCCAAACCATGAGCAAATTACTGACACTGCATGATCAGTTTATTCATGCGATGAATGAAGGCGATGCGCAGATGGGCAATCAATTACGGGAAGCAATTTCAAATGAACGCGAAGCGGCCGATTTTGAATTTATGATGGAGGATATTTTCTCTTTGGTGCGCGATTCCAGAAACGGCCTGATGCGCGTAACAGATATTGTGCATAACCTCCGGACATTTTCCCGCCGTGACTCGCTGGAGATGGCTGATATTAATTTATGCGACTGCATCAGAAACGCCGTCAAAATTATGCAATATCAGTTAAATGGTATTGCCAAAACTGAGCTGGATATTCCTGATAGCGCGGACATTCAGGGCAATGAAGGTATGATAAGTCAGGTATTGATCAACCTTATTCAAAATGCAGTCCATGCGGTTGATGCCGGGGGAGTGCTGAAAATAAGCCTTATCAAGAAAGATACAGACTGGCGACTGTCGGTATGCGATAACGGTTGCGGAATTCCTGATGATATCCGCGATAAAATCTTCGACCCGTTTTTTACCACCAAGGACATTGGCAAAGGAACCGGGCTTGGCTTATCAACATCATACAGCATAATGAAACGTCATCATGGCCGCATTGAGATTGAAAGCCAGCCCGGCGCGGGCACCTGTTTTATTCTGTTTTTTCCTACACAAGTACTATCTTAACAACCGTCAGGACTTATGATTTAACCACCAGATAATCAATATACTCATCACGCAGCGTACGTTTCTGCAGTTTGCCCGTGGCCGTGTGCGGCAGCTCCTCAACAAACAAAATGTCATCCGGCAACCACCACTTGGCAACACGGCTTTCCAGATAGTGATAGATATCCTGTTTATCGATATCGCTTTCTTCACTTTTTACAATAAACAGCAACGGCCGTTCATCCCACTTCTGATGACGCACACCTATCACGCAGGCTTCTTTTACGTCCGGGTGCCCTACCGCCGCGTTTTCCAGGTCGATACTGGAAATCCATTCACCACCAGACTTCACTACATCTTTGGCGCGGTCCACTATCTGCAGATAACTGTGTTCATCAATCACGGCGATATCACCGGTATCGAACCATTGTTGACCATTGGCATCGATAAAAAATGAATCGGGTTTTTCATCTTTATAATACGCCGTTAACACCCAGGGGCCGCGTACACGTAAATAACCACGCGATGTTCCATCGTGTGGCAGCGGCTGATCATCTTCTCCAAAGATTTCCAGCTCGATACCAAACATTGGCCGGCCGGCGGTGGTCTGCAGGCGATAGCGTTCATCGTCGCTCATTTTCTGCATCGCTTTGGTTGGTGCACCGAGCGTCGCCAGTGGTGAGGTTTCGGTCATGCCCCAGATTGGTAATAAATACACGCCGTATTCTTTATCCAGTGTTTCCACCAACGATTTTGGTGAGGCTGAGCCACCAACGCCGACGGTTTTAACCGAGTCCATGCGTTTATTGTTACGTTTTAAATAATCGATCAGACCCAGCCAAACCGTTGGTACACCCAGCATTAAATCCACTTCGGCCAGCTCGATTAATTCATGCAGACTCTGGCCATCCATACCGTCACCGGGCAGCACCAGCGTTGCACCGCTCATCGGCGCGATATAAGGCATACCCCACGCGCAGACGTGGTACATAGGCACCACCGGCATCACTACCGAATCGGCAGAAACATTCAGTGCATCCGGATTACGGCTGGCATAGGCATGCAACACCGTAGAGGCATGGGAATACAACACGCCTTTAGGGTTGCCGGTAGTACCTGAGGTGTAACACAACCCCGAGGCGGTATCCTGCGGAAAACGCGGCCACACCAGCTCGCTGCTGTATGTTGTCATTAAATCTTCATAATTAATGGCATTTGGCAGGCTGGTCTGCGGCATCTGGTCGGCGTCAATCATAAAGATAAAGCCTTTGACCGAGGTTAATTTATCCGCCACCGGTTCCAGTAATTTTGCGAAGCAGGGATCCAGAAAGACATAGCAGTCTTCGGCATGATTAATAATGTATTCCACCTGCTCGGTATAAAGCCGTGGATTGACGGTATGACAGATGGCACCGATACCGGAAATCGCGTAATAACACTCAAAATGGCGGTAGCCGTTCCAGGCCAGCGTCGCAACCCGATCACCGGGCTGAACGCCCAAAGCCAGTAAGGCATTCGCCAACTGCTTGCTGCGTTTTAACGCATCACGGTAGGTATAGCGGTGAATATCACCTTCCTGCCGGCGGCTGATAATTTCACGCGTACCATGATGGGCAGCAGCGTATTCCAGCAGGTCGGAAATAATCAGTGGCTGAGTCATCATCTGGCCGCTTTGGGCAAGGGCAAAAGAAGAAGCAGTGAGTGTCATAATGCGTTCCATGGCGAGTTATTTGCTCCAGCTTAAAAGCCTTAGCGCTTGTTAGCCAGAGGCAACGGCCGCTTTGTTAGCGTCTCTCCTCCCATAGAATGAGAAGCGCAATGCTTTTCACAACGGTCAAACCACCCACCATGATGCAGTCATCATTTTGCAACAAAACGGGCAGCCGTTAGTGCTTATTTTTTGTATGATGCCTACCTGCTCCGGCATGCCGCCGGCTGACAATGTACCCTTTTACGGAAAGGATATTCCGATGCTATTAGTCTTTCAGATCATAACCATCATGCTGCTGCTGTTCTGGCCAATGGTGATGATGATGTCGCCGATGGCTCTTGATGCACCGGGTTCAGAAAACAACGCCGACCATGTGATCAGCCTGATTATTTTTCTGTGCTATCCCATTGGTTTAGGTGCGTTGTACTGGATATTTGGTGCGGAGCTGTTTGGCATTTCTGGCCGCACTCTCACTCTCGTCGCCACGGTGATTGTTGTCCTTACACTCAGTGTATTCGGTTATGGTTCAATGTTGAAAAATGCCCTGAGCGGTATTCCCAGCAGCGGTTATGGCAACGTCAATAATCAGGTCTATTACAATGCCCGCCCCGTTGCAGGAGCCGATAGCGACACCTTTGAAGTATTAAGCAGCACCTCCTACTACGGCGGCTATGCGCGCGATGCCCAACACGTGTATTCCCGCGGTGAACTTTTGCCCGACGCTGATCCGCTGACCTTCCGGCCGCTGGATAAATATGAGGAATACTGGGTGGATGCGCAGGGTGTCTATCTGGGTGGCAAACAACTACCGGGCGCCAACCCGGCTATTTTCAAACGCCTGCCGGACGCCTGGAATCACGCCAGCAGTTATGCTGTATCCGCTGATACGCTGTATTACGAAGCTGAGCGCATTGGTGAAGTAAACCCGGACGAGGTCAGTGTCATCTGGTCTTATCTTGCCAAAGACAAACAGCGTATTTATTACATGGATAGAGTCATTCTGCCCATGGCAGACGCGGCGACATTTGCCATGATGCCCGATACCGATGAGTATGCGCGTGATAAGTCAGCGGTTTACGATCTGATCGGTGAACGCTCTGCGCCCATTGCTGGCGCCGATCCGGCAAGCATACAAGTGCTGAAGCGTGGCTATCTTAAAGATGCCAATCATATCTACTACCGCCACAGCCACGAGCCGACGCAAATACTGCACGAGGCCGATTACGACAGTTTTGTGGTAACAGACTGGGATGACGAAACCCAGTCAGAAGCCCGCGACCGTTATGCTCTGTATATGAATGGCGAGGTGGTCAAACAACTCGCTGAAAAATCCGCACAATAATGCGCAAGAACAGGCCATAAAAAAGGGCAGCACTGGCTGGCCTTTTTACATCTGCGCGTCAGTAACGGTTAAGCGCGCTCAACCGCCAGGGCAACACCCATACCACCACCGATACAGAGTGTCGCCAGACCTTTTTTCGCATCGCGGCGAATCATCTCGTGCAGCAGCGAAACGAAGATGCGGCAGCCTGATGCACCAATCGGGTGACCCAGCGCAATCGCGCCGCCGTTCACGTTAATTTTATCCGCATCCCAACCCAGACCTTTGTTAACGGACAAAGCCTGCACAGCGAAAGCTTCGTTCGCTTCGATCAGATCCAGATCGGCCAGGTTCCAGCCAGCTTTTTGCAGACATTTTTTGGTCGCCGGAATCGGGCCGGTTCCCATGATTTTCGGATCAACACCGGCATTCGCATAAGCCTTGATGGTGGCCAGAATCGGCAGGCCCAGCGCTTCGGCTTTTTCACGGCTGGCCAGCATCACGGCGGCGGCACCATCATTCAGCGAAGACGCATTACCTGCGGTGACACTGCCGTCTTTCTTAAACGCCGGGCGCATTTCTGCCAGCTTGGCGGCGGTGGTTCCGGCACGCGGGTTTTCGTCGGTATCGAATACCTTCGGATCGCCTTTGCGCTGTGGAATGATCACTGGCGTGATTTCGTCTTTGAAAGTACCGGCCGCAATGGCAGCCAGTGCCTTTTCCTGAGACGCCGCCGCGAAGGCATCCTGTTCTTCACGGGAAATCTGATATTCATCGGCGATGTTTTCGGCGGTGATTCCCATGTGGTAATCGTTAAACGCATCCCACAAGCCATCCACCACCATGGTATCGACCATGCTCCATGGCCCCATGCGCTGACCATTGCGTGAATTAGGCAACGCGTGGGGGGCGTTAGACATCGACTCCTGACCACCGGCAATCACCAAGTCGGCATCTCCGGCTTTAATCGCCTGAGCCGCCAGATGCAGCGCTTTCAGACCGGAGCCACAGACTTTGTTGATGGTCATCGCCGGCGTCGTATTGGCCAGGCCGCCTTTAATTGCCGCCTGGCGCGCCGGGTTCTGACCGGCCGCCGCTGTTAATACCTGCCCCATCAGCACTTCATCAACTTCAGCCGGGTTAATACCGGTTTTTTCCAGCAATGAGCGGATTACCGTCGCACCCAGATCCACCGCCTGAACACTGGCCAGTGAGCCGGCAAATGAACCAATAGCGGTACGGGTCGCGGCAACGATTACTACGTCGGTCATAGAAATTCTCCAGAATATGAGGGCCTGCATTGAGTAACACATTGAGGATGACGGATTCATGAACCTCAGCCGCTAACTCAGTCCAACGGCTGGTGCTTGTCCTCTTTGTCGGGCGCGGAAAAACCGGACGCCGTGCAGGTGCAGGCGCGCCATTATACCCGAAAGAAAATACTGTGCGGCGTGACATTGGTGCAGGAGAGGAACAGGCTTTGTGCGAGCCACGCCATAAGCGTGGCTGTTTAATAGCGCAGAGGAGAGCGTCCGAAAGGGAGTTTCAGGCGTCGCGGTCGATACGATCAAGCGCCCCGACATCCAGCACCGGCGAGGCGTCGATGTGCTGCGCATCCATCATGTAAGCCACCCGCTCGAGCGAGCTGAGAATCATCGTCTGTTCCCAGTCGTGCAGATCCTGATACTGCTGCACAAAGCTTTCCTGCAATGGCTTCGGGGCGTTGAGCAACACGGCATCCGCCTCCGGCGTCAGATAGACGTAAACTTTGCGTTTATCGGCACTGCCGCGTTCGCGTTTTACAAAGCCGCGCTTTTCCAGACGGTCAATAATGGTCGTAACCGTTGCCTGTGACAGGCTCACACGCTGGGCAACCTCTCCCACCGTCAATTCGGTATGTTGACGCAGCAATTGCAGAATCAGCAGCTGCGGTGCCGTCAGGCCAGCAATTTTACTCAACTGGCGTGAGTGCAGGTCGGTCGCGCGGATAATACGGCGCAGGGCAACCAGCACCTCATCGTAACGGTTCATGTCATTGTCCGGATCATTCTGATAAGACCCGATTCTAACATCGTTAGAGTTCAAAACATTCATTATCCATCGGCCTCCGGCAGCTTTCCGATCTGATCCGGATTCAGCGCAACCAACAACGAGTCACCTTGTTGATATGTCCCCAGAATCAGCCGCTGCGCCTCAGGAGGCGGCTCAATTTCGGCGCTGTCCAGCTCGATGATTTCCTGCACCTGATCAACCACAACCCCGACCACCTCATGCTCCAGCTCCAGCGTCATGATACGGCTGTCATCCGTTGCTTCCTGCGGCGCAAGCCCCAGTAACGTGCGCCCATCCAGCACCGTCACCACATCGCCACGCTGATTAATGATACCGGCGACCGTCGCTTCGGCCCCCGGAACCGGCTCCGGCTGCTGAAAATGCGACACCTCGCGCACCTGCTGAACCGGCAGGCAATAGCAGGTTTCATCCAGGCGGAATGTGAGCCATTTTTGAGCGTTCATAGAATCGCCTCATATTATTTAGAGTTGTAAATAAATTACCACGATGCTAAATTGTTTAGGGTTCTAAGTAAATGGCAGTTGCCGTAATGATTAATTCTTAGCCATTTTGAGCAAAAACTAGGCTAATTAATCGGTACGTGGCATCTGAAAGCAAAAAATGGATACTTTTTCGACAGAAACGTCAGAAAAAAACATTACAGATCAAAGCAATATCACCTTCCGGAAGCCTGTAGCAACCGACGGTCATGCCGTATTTTCTCTGGTTGAGCGCTGCAAGCCTTTAGATGTCAATTCAATGTACTGCAATCTGCTGCAGTGTTCGCACTTCGCCGACACCGCGGTTGTCGCAGAACAGAACGGCGACATGGTCGGCTTTATTTCCGGCTACCGTCTGCCCCATCAGCCTGACACCTTATTTGTCTGGCAGGTTGCGGTAGACAGCAAAGCACGCGGACAAGGGCTCGCCAGCCGCATGTTGCATGCTCTGCTCAAACGCCATCAACACGTTGTGCATCACCTGCACACCAGTATTACGCCAGGCAATGATGCCTCGTGGAATACCTTCCGTCGCCTGGCTAACAGCCTTGGCGCCCCTCTCAATACCAGCGAGCTGTTTAACCGCGAACAACACTTTGGCGGTGCTCACGACAGCGAAACGCTGGTTCATATTGGTCCCTTCATGCTTTTTGCACAGGAGTAAAAAACACCATGGATATCTATCACGAACTCGAATCCAACGTGCGTGGCTACTGCCGTTCATTTCCGGTGACATTCACCAAAGCGCAGAACGCCATCCTCACTGACAACGAAGGCAATGAATACATCGACTTCCTCGGTGGCGCCGGCACGCTGAACTACGGGCACAACAACCCCGTGTTTAAGAAAGCACTGCTGGAATACATCGAGTCGGACAGCATCACCCATGGCCTGGACATGCACACCGAAGCCAAGACCGCCTTTTTGAAAAGCTTCAACGAGCGCATTCTTAAGCCGCGTAAAATGAAGTACAAAGTGCAGTTCACTGGCCCTACCGGTACCAACGCAGTAGAAGCCGCGCTGAAAATTGCGCGTAAAAATACCGGCCGTCAGACCATTGTGTCATTCACCAATGGTTTCCACGGCGTGACTCAGGGTGCCGCTGCCGTAACCGCTAACAACTACTACAAAAGCGCCATCGGCATGCCGCTGCCAGGTGTGCAGTTTATGCCGTACGATGGCTACCTGGGCGATTTCAATACGCTGCATTATTTTGAAAAAGCGCTGCAGGATGGCTCTTCAGGTCTGGGGCATCCAGCCGCCGTGATCGTTGAATGCATTCAGGGTGAAGGTGGTCTGAACACCGCTTCAGCCGCCTGGATGCTCGGCCTGCAGGCTTTGTGTAAGCGTTACAACATGCTGCTGATTGTCGATGACATTCAGGCCGGTTGTGGCCGTAGCGGTACGTTCTTCAGCTTTGAAGAATTCGGTATCGAGCCGGACGTCATTACACTGTCCAAATCCCTCAGCGGCTACGGCCTGCCAATGGCCATTGTGCTGTTGAAAGAAAAACTCGATACCTGGAAGCCAGGCGAGCACAACGGTACCTTCCGCGGTAATAACCATGCCTTTATTACTGCCCGCATGGCGCTGGAAACTTACTGGGCTGATGACAGCTTCAGCCAGAGCGTGAAGAAAAAAGCGCAGCTGATCCGCAGCCGTCTGAAAGAAATTCAGGCCGAACACGGTGGTCAGATGAAGCACAAAGGCCGCGGTATTATGCAAGGTCTGGAGTGTGTTAACGGTCAGGTTGCCAGCCGCATTACTGAATTGGCTTTTAAACGCGGTCTCATTATTGAAACCAGCGGTTCCGACGGTCAGGTGGTAAAAATTCTGACACCACTGACCATCGAAGAAGACACACTGAAAGCTGGCCTTGGCATCCTCGCCGAGTGCATTGCCGATGTCATGGCCGAACAAATCTCCAAAGCGTCCTGAGCGCTCCCGCCTGATAAAAATCGCCTGCCGCCGGGAAACCCGGCAGGCGGTTTATTTAACCGATACTGAGTAAAGAATTATGATCGTAAGAACTCTCGAAGAGTGCGAAAACTCCACACGTAACATCAACGGTGGCAACTGGAAAAGTGTGCGCATGCTGCTGAAAGAAGACAACATGGGCTTTTCTTTCCACATCACCACCATTTTCGCCGGCACCGAAACCCCGATCTGGTACCAGAATCACCTTGAATCGGTGTACTGCATCAGTGGCGAAGGCGAAATCGAAACCACAGCCGATGGTAAGGTTTACCCGATTAAGCCCGGCACCTTGTACGTTCTTGATAAACACGACCAGCATCTGCTGCGCGGTTTCAGCGATATGCAGATGGCCTGCGTGTTTAATCCGCCATTAATCGGCAACGAAGTACACGATAAAGACGGCGTTTATGCATTGGATGCCGATCCTCTGAAAGCCTGAACTGACGCCAGAAAGGAGACACCATGACTCACCATACGGTAGAAAAAATCGGCGGCACGTCGATGAGTCGATATCAGGATGTTTTACACAATATCTGGCTGCGCCCTTACAAGCACCCAACGCTGGGCGAAACCTTATATCAGCGGGTATTCGTGGTTTCTGCTTATGCCGGTATGACCAACGGCTTGCTGGAACACAAAAAAAGCGGCGAGCCCGGTGTGTATGCCCTGTTTGCCGAAATGGACGAAAACCGTCCATGGCAGGACAAACTGCAGGAAGTGCTGAACAGTATGCTGGCCGTCAATGCCGACCTGTTTGCCGATGACACCATGATGAATAAGCGCGCGGATCAGTTTATTCAGGAACGCATTCAGGATGTGCATGAGTGCCTGGAACATCTTGAAGTGGTTTGCAGCTTTGGTCACTTCCAGCTGGATGATCATCTGCACCGCGTACGCGAAATGCTCAGTGCTCTGGGGGAAGCGCACAGTGCGTTTAATTCCGTGCAACTGCTGCGCAGCCAGGATGTCAACGCACGCTTTATTGACCTCACCAACTGGCGCTCTGACGAACAACTGAGCCTGGATGATCATATTGCCCAGGCCTTCAGTGATGTTGATCTGAGCACAGAAATGCCGATTGTCACCGGTTACACCCAGTGCCGTGAAGGCCTGATGCGTACCTTTGACCGTGGCTACAGTGAAATGACCTTCAGCAAAATTGCCACCATTACCGGTGCGCGCGAAGCCGTTATTCACAAAGAATATCACCTCAGCACCGCTGACCCGATGATGGTTGGCGATGGCAAGGTACACCCGATCGGCCAGACCAACTACGACGTTGCTGACCAGCTGGCCAACCTCGGGATGGAAGCCATTCACCCCCGTGCCGCGGCCGGGCTGCGTAAACAGAATATTCTGCTGCGCATCAAAAACACATTTGAGCCAGAACACAGTGGCACTGTGATTCACAGCGACTACTGTAGTAGTACCCCTAAAGTGGAAATTATTGCCGGAACACGCAACGTCTGGGCGCTGGAGATTTTCGATCAGGATATGGTCGGCGATCCCTCTTACAGCCAGCGTATGAATGATCTGGTACTGGAATCCGGAGTGCGGGTGCTGACCAAAGACTTTAACGCCAACACCGTCACCTTTTACTTAAAAGGTAACAAACGCCGGATTAACCGTTTGATGGAGCGCGTGCAACAGGCCTATCAGCAAGCCGATATCCGCGTTGAAAAACTGGCGATGGTCAGTGCAATCGGCAGCGATATGAAAATTACCGGTCTGCTGCAAAAAGCGGCTGGAGCATTATCCGATGCCGGAGTGAATATCCGCTCGGTACACCAGGCCATGCGTCAGGTAGATATAATGTTCCTTGTCAGCGACAATGACTATGCCAGTGCCGTAAAAGCACTTCATTCAAAACTGATAGAGCAATCCGATACATGGCCAGACCAGAAAACCGCCTGACCCTGACCTCTTTCCTGAAATGGATTGGTTTCTGTGCAGCCCTGGCCATGCCAGTGGCTGCACAAGCCGAAGACAGCAAAGACCAACAAACCCTGAACGACGAAAAAGCAGAGCAGACGATAGAGCAACTGCAAGCGCCGTTATACAGCGCATTTACTGAACGCTATCTGCTGGATGAAGTTAAAAATCTGCGTCAGCAGGTGGCTGATGCACGGGTCGAACTGACGGAAAAAATCGTCGATAAAGAACTGGATGTCGCCAGTAAAGCTCTGACCTACGCCACCGATACCGTTACTTATTTTTTCTACTTAATTGCCGGTGCATCGACGCTGCTGGTGTTAATTGGCTGGAATTCACTGCGCGATATCAAAGAACGTGTCGGCGCCTTTGCCAATGATGAAATCCGGCGCATCACCGCCAGTTATGAAAAGCGGTTGGATAAACTGGAAGACGAATTGCATCGTAAATCGCGCCATATTGCTCAGGCGCAGGAAGAAATCGAACTCACTAACGATATCCATTCGTTATGGCTGAAAGCCTCTCAGGAAAATACTCCGCAGAGTAAAATCGCCATCTACGATCAGATTCTGCAATTACGCCCGGATGATGTAGAAGCCCTGACCTACAAAGCCGACGCAGCGTTATTACTCGGCCAGGCACAATGGGCAACCAGCCTTGCCAACCGGGCACTGGAAGTTGACCCTGAAAACAGCCACGCGCTGTATCAGCGCGCCTGTGCCCACGCTGAAAGTGGCGCAGTGGAAGAAGCCCTGCGCGACCTGCAAAGCGCCATCGACAAAGCCGACTCGCTGCGCTTACAGGCTGGTCGCGATATCAGCTTTGAAAGTCTGCTGCAAAATGAGCGTTTTCTGGAAATGGTGGTATTGCCGCCGGATGAAGATGATGACGCCAGCGTGAGTTAACATCTGCCAGTGAATGCTTACGGCTGCTTCGCAGCGTTGCCGCCAGTCAACCGAAAGCATCCCTGAATATCTGCCCCTGAAAGCCTGAATCTCCAAGACGGATATTCAGGCTTTTTTGTATTCAGACCTGATCTGAAATATCAGATGCAAATCCAGTAATAACGTCCCGCCTACTGCTGTTTATTTCGCAGCACGGCAACCATACCCATGCATATTATTGTCACCAATGACACCTCACTCCACTGCTAAACAGCCTGTTCCATGGCTGAACGTTTTACCGCAGCTATCAGAGGCATAAGATATTTTCATTTCCCGCCGCTGCGCGAGCAGACGAAAATCAGTGCATCTGGTGCAACACGCCAAATAGCACAATAAGCAGCACCCCCCGAAACAGGCAGGAGGCACGATGACCCAATTATTTTCTGGCAGCAATCCGGCAACAGCGACCAGCGCTCTGGTGGTTGAAGGTGGTGCTATGCGTGGCATTTTTGCAGCCGGTGCGCTGGATGCCTTTATGCAGGCTGGTGTTTATCCGTTTGATTTCGCCCTTGGTGTTTCTGCCGGGGCCACCAACCTGACCGCCTATGCCACTCGTCAGCCGGGACGAAATCGCGATGTAATTACCCGCTTTGCCCGCAGCCGGGGCTTTTTCAGTCCGCTGCGCTTTATGCGTGGTGGCCATCTGACCGATGTCGACTGGCTGTGGAATTACGCCCACGATCAATTGCCGCTGCATACCCGGCAACTGTCCAAAACACTGCCGATTTATGCGGTGACCACCCGCGTCAGCGACGGCAAACCGTACTATTTACGGGTCACGGCTAATAACATTCACGCGGTGATGGTCGCCACCTGTGCTCTGCCTTTTGTTTTCCGCAAAGCCATCGTTGTAGACGGTGAGCGCTATGTGGATGGCGGCGTGGCCGATTCCATTCCGGTACGTAAAGCCTGGGAGATGGGAGCGCGTGATATTACCGTTGTGCTGTCGCGACCACTGGGTTATCGCAAAAAAGAAAAAGCCAGCGACGACGATGACAGCCTGATGCAGAAAGCACTGGAAAAAATGTTCGGTAACGACGCCGCTCTGCTGGCCGCCATGCAGCAGCGTTCAGCCGATTACAACGCCAGTCTGGATTTTATTCATAATCCCCCGGCCGGATGTCGTATTCGAGTCATCGCTCCGCCGGATGATTTTCCGGTCAGTCGACTAACAATGAATCTGGGAAAAATTGAACGGGGCTACGAACAAGGAAAAAGCGCAGGTCAGGCATGGCTTAACCAACATTTTGCTACGACGGCAGAATCCGGCCAGGTGGCCTGACGCTTTATTCCGTTAAAAAAAGCGCCAGCAGTTCATTCAGATATTGCTGGCCCTTGTCGGTTGGATAAATGCGTTTATCGACATTTAATAAGCCCAGCTTCCGGGCTTTTGCCACAGGTTCTGCCACAGCATCCAGTGTCAGGCCGGTACGGTATTCAAAGTCATCCACCAGCATGCCTTCGCGCAGGCGCAAGCCGTTCATTAAACATTCGAGGCCAATATCTTCCGGCTCAATGGTTTGCTTACCGGTCAGGAAGGTTTTATCCGGATTGAGATAATCCCGTGGCAGGCGGGTTTTCTGCGTTCGGTAAATTACGTTGGCATCGGCCAGGGTGATTTTTCCGTGCGCTCCGGCACCAATGCCGAGGTAGTCACCAAACTGCCAGTAGTTCAGATTATGTTTCGAGGCTTTGCCCGGCTGGCAATGCGCCGATATTTCGTAGTGGTCAAAACCGTGCTCAGCAAGTAATGCCAGCCCGGCTTCCTGAATGTCCCATAAGGCATCGTCTTCCGGTAACGACGGCGGACGTTTATAAAATTCGGTATTGGGTTCTATGGTCAGCTGGTACCAGGATAAATGCGTCGGCTTAAACGCCAGCGCCTGTTGCAGATCGTCCAGCGCCTGTTCGACCGTTTGCCCCGGTAAACCATGCATTAAATCCAGATTGAAATTATCAAAGCCGGCTTTTTTTGCCAGTTTAATAGCCCGCAATGCCTGCTCGCGATCATGCACGCGGCCAAGCTTCTGCAGATGTTCCGGCTGAAAGCTCTGAATGCCGATGGATAAACGGTTAATTCCCAGCTTGCGGTAGGCAGAAAATTTTTCTGCTTCAAAGGTGCCGGGGTTGGCTTCGAGGGTAATTTCAATGTCTTTGGCAAAGGTGAGGCGCTGCTTCAGTCCTTTAAACAGCACTTCGTAGGCCTTGGCCGACAGCAGGCTGGGCGTGCCGCCGCCAAAGAAAATGCTGTGAATCTCCCGCCCCTGCACCCAGTGCAGGTCTTCATCCAGATCGGCCAGCAGTGCCTGAATATATTCCCGCTCCGGCAGATCGCCCTCAGCCTGATGCGAGTTAAAGTCGCAGTATGGGCATTTGCGGATACACCATGGAACATGAATATACAGACTCAGCGGCGGCAGATGCAGCATGATTACTTCCTCAATTTCCGGCTCAGACTTCGGCCAGATCCAGTGCCTGCAGCAAGGTTTCTGCCTTGGCGGCCCATTCGTTATTTTCGTGTGACAGTCGCGTATTGTCTTTTTTCAGACGCTCGTTGTCTTGCTGCATTTGTAGTATTTGCGCATTCAGTTGCTCAATCTGCTGTTGCTGAGCCAGAGCGGCAGCATCGCATTCAACCAATTGCGCAGCAGCTTCAGCCAGTTGCTGCCGGGTCTGCTGCTGTTCATTGTTCAGTTTCTGTACGTCTTCCTGCAATTGCATATTATCCAGCTGCAGGGTTTCGATGCTGCTGATGGTACGTAACACTTTCTGTTCAAGCTGGTCGAAAATATCCACACATTACTCTTTGTAAAAAATAATAAAAAAGCCCGCACCATAAGCGCGGGCCAGACTTGCGATCCCGGATCAAGCAACCCGGAAAGGAGTATCAGACGTGCCAGCGCGCCAGAAGTTGCTGAATCGCCTGACCACGGTGAGAAAGTTGATTTTTGCGTTCTTTGCTCAGGCTGGCCGAGGCGCAACCTTCACCCGGTACAAAAAACAGCGGATCATAGCCAAAGCCATCATGCCCTTCAGGCGCTGTCAGAATACGGCCTTCCCAGCTGCCCTGGAATACCTGTGGTGTTGGGTCGGCGGCATGACGCATATACACCAGTACGCACTGGAAACGGGCTGTACGCTGCGCTTCAGGCACGTCTTTAAGCGCCGCCAGCAGCTTGGCATTATTGGCACTGTCGCCCTGGCCAAAGCCATCATCCGCAGCGGCATAGCGGGCGCTGTAAATTCCGGGCGCGCCCTGCAGGGCATCAACTTCAAGACCGGAATCATCGGCCAGTGCCGGCAGACCGGTGGCAGCGCAGGCATTTCGTGCTTTGAGGATGGCGTTTTCAACAAAACTGAGGCCGGTTTCTTCGGCCTCAATCACATTAAGCTGAGTTTGCGGAATCAGCTCAATATTCTGCTCAGCAAAGTGGGTATCGAACAGGGCTGAGAATTCACGCAGTTTTCCGGCGTTTCCGCTGGCGAGTACTATTTTGCTCATTCTTCGTAAAATCGCTGGCTGAATTTCACATCAAAGGTACGGCTTTGGCCTTCCGGTGTTGCCTTCAGGTCGATGTTGTACATATCTTCATCGTCAAAGCGGAAGGTGGTGATGTAGTACACCGCATTGGTTTCTTTAATTTCCTGAAACTCCAGCTCACGGCTCTGACCAACCAGATTGCGGATTTTACCCGTTACATTACCGCTGACGGCAACCGGCATATCGCTGCCGTCTTCGTTATGCAGAATCGACACGCTGATATAACCCAGCGCCCGTGAACGGGTAATGCCATAGGCTTCGGCCGCTTCCGGTGGCAGGAAGCTGGAGTTAAGGCCGATATAATGAACTTCGTAGTCGCCAAAGACCTGTTTTTGCTCACCACGGTCGGCGGCCAGCAGCATCGGGCTGAAGGCGGCACACAGGGTGAATAAACATGCGGTAAAAACCTGAGTCAGTGCTTTCATGATCATTTCCTTGTGATGTGATAAACGGCTATTTCACCCAGCATGGACGGCCACAGACGAATCGTCCAGTGTTCTTTATGCTGGTCATCAACCACGGTTTTATTAAGGATGCGGATGCCTTTTTCGCGGCACAGCATCTCAAAATCGCGGAAGGTGCACATATGAATATTGGGCGTGTCATACCAATTATACGGCAGGGTTTCCGACATCGGCATCCGCCCTTTCAGCAGCAGATAAAAGCGCGTACGCCAGTAACCAAAGTTCGGGAAAGTGACAATGGCTTCGTCACCGATGCGCAGCATTTCATCGAGCAATAAATCCGGGCGCTGCACAGCCTGCAACGCCTGAGTCATGATGACGGTATCAATACTGTTATCTTTAAAATTACTCAGGCCTTTATCCAGATCCTGTTCAATCACGTTCACGCCGTTGGCAATGCAGGCGGTGATTTTTTCCGGATTAATTTCCAGACCATAACCTCGCACATTTTTATGGCGCTTAAGGTAACTCAACAGCGAGCCTTCACCGCAGCCAAGATCGAGTATCTGACTGTCGGGTTTAACCCACTGCTGGATAATGGCCAGGTCATCGCGTAATACCGTCATGCTGTAACCTCCGCCGCATTATCCAGTGGAATACTGGCCGCCACCCGCTGCATATAGGCTTTGAAAATATCCATGTAGCGCGGAATGGGTAACAGAAAAGCGTCATGACCATTGTCGGATTCAATGCAGGCATAGCTGACGTTTTTGTCGGCATGCACCAGCGCATTCACAATTTCTTCCGAACGTTCCGGCGAGAAACGCCAGTCGGTGGTAAAAGACACCACCAGATAATCGCACTGCGAGCGGCTCAGGCACGTCACCAGATCGTTATCAAAATCGGCCGCCGGATCAAAATAATCCAGTGCCTTAGTCATCAGCATGTAGGTGTTGGCATCAAAGCGGGTACTGAATTTCTCCCCCTGATAATGCAGATAACTCTCGACCTCAAATTCAGGGGCGAAGCTGTAGCTGAGTTTGCCTTTTTTCAGATCACGGCCGAATTTCTGCCGCATCGCATCGTCAGACAAATACGTCAGATGGCCAAGCATGCGCGCCTGCATCAGACCGGATTTCGGAATGGTGTCAAACTTGTGATACCAGCCATCATGAAAGTCCGGGTCTTTGGCAATGGCCTGACGCGCAACTTCGTTAAAGGCGATGTTCTGCGCCGATAATTTCGGCGCCGAAGCAATGACCACCGCATGGCGTACGCGCTCAGGAAACTGGATCGACCAGCGTAATACCTGCATACCACCGAGCGAACCACCCACCACCGCAGCCCATTGCTGAATGCCCAGCACATCGGCCAGCCGCGCCTGGCTGTTCACCCAATCACGCACCGCCAGAATCGGAAATTCCGGGCCATACACTTCACCGCTTTCCGGATTAATACTGGTCGGGCCGGTCGAACCTGAGCAACCACCTAAGTTATTCAGTGCCACCACAAAAAAACGGTTGGTATCGATCGCTTTACCGGGACCAATCGCGGTATCCCACCAGCCGGGCTTTTTGTCGTCCATGCTGTGGTAACCCGCCGCGTGATGATCACCACTCAGGGCGTGACAGATCAACACTGCGTTCGATTGATCGGAATTCAGGCTGCCATAGGTTTCGTACATCAGGTCGTACTGCGGCAGAACCCGGCCACTGCGCAAGGTCAGTGGCTGATCAAAATGCTGTAACTGGGGAGTGACCAGACCGACGGAGTCGTCGGGAATAACATCCGGCATGAGCGTTCGTTTCCCGCGTTGGTGAAAGCTGACAATTAAGGCGCGGAGTTTATCAGGCTTGTTGCCAGAAGACAGCAGCGGCTACTGGCAACAAGGCGTTGCACTTACAGTTTCAGCGTTTGCGTTACCCCACAGGCCGCGGCAAACCATTCATCGTGACTGACCAGAATCATCGCGCCCTGATACGCGCACAGAGCCTGCGCCAGTTGTTCGCGGCTGTGCATATCCAGGTGATTATCCGGTTCATCCAGCAGCAACAGCGCACCCGGCGTTTGTTGCGTCACCATTAACAGCGCCAGCTTCATCCGTTCGCCCCCGCTTAAGACCGCCGCCGGGCGCAGGCAGACGTCAGCCGACAGGCCGACGCCCGCCAGTAACGTGCGCGCAGCTGTCGCGTTTAATGACGTGAACTGCTGCAGGTTATCGAGCACGCTGAGTTCGTTTTGCAACAGGCGGCAGTGTTGATCCAGCAGCTGCACAGGCACCCGGCGCTGGATATGTTGCTGGGCCTTATCCACCGTGGCGAGCAAGGTCAACAAGGTACTTTTACCGCTGCCATTGGCACCGCGCAGCCAGCAGCGTTCGCCCTGTTGCAGGCTGAACGTCAGGCTGGCATCCGCCGACACAGCGGCCTGAGGCACGGGCCAAGGTAGCTGTGTCACCTGCAGAGCAGTACCGCGGCGCAGGTTTTGCGCCGGCGGCAGATACCATTGCGTTGCACCGGCATCGTCCTGCAGCCACTGCTGCTGATGTTGTCTGAGCTGCATTTTCGCCTGCTCTGACTGGCGACTGCGCAGACGACTCTGCCGCCCTTGCTGCTGTTCAGCACTTTGCCGTTGTTTATCCAGCAGCAGTTTGCTCTGGCTGCCATCGCGGCGCTCGCGCTTACCACTCTGCGCCCGGCGGGCGGCTTTCTCCTGGCTGCGCTGCGCTTCGGCCGACACCTGTTGCAGGCGCTGGCGGCTGCCTTCCAACTGTCGCTGCAGCGCGTCCTGCTCCTGCCGACGCTGCTGTATAAACTGCCCGTAATGACCGCCGTAGTGGTGCAGATGGCCGCCACGCAATTCCAGGATGTGTTCCATGGCCTGTAATAACGGACGCTCATGACTGACCAGAATCAGCAAGCCACGGAAAGCCGCTATCTGCTTCAACAGCCACTGCTGACCGGCACTGTCGAGGTGATTCCCCGGTTCATCCAGCAACAGCACATCTGGTGCTGCAGCAAACAGTAATGCCAACTGCAGGCGCATCCGTTCACCACCGCTCAATGTCTGCAATGGCCGCTGCAGGCACTGCGCCAGTTGTGCTAACGATGCCTGGGGCGGCAGCTCAAAACCATGCTGCGGCAAAATCTGTTGCAGCCTGGCTGGCAGGTTCCAGTCGTCACCGATCAGCTCAAAGTCCGGGGCATACCCGCAGCCAGCGTCCACCCGCAGCAATGCCTCAAGTAACGCGGTCAGATTCAGGAAGTCCGCAACCGAGTCGTCGCGGTTAATCGGCACGTCCGTTTGCTGTTGTGGCAGCCAACCAAGGCGACCGTAACAACGAACATCCCCCTGCGCTGGCCGCAACTGCCCTGCCAGCATTGTCAGCAGCCGTGATTTTCCGCTGCCATTACGCCCGCACAGGCCATAGCGGCCAGCCGCTAACGACAGGTGAATATCCTGCAGAATCCTGTCGCCCGCAGCGGTTTGGTCGTTCAGATGAGCACATTCAAGAAGGACAGATTGAGTCACAAAGATACTCCTGCGGCAGCAGGCGCATAGCGGGTGACACAGATTCTGTGTACAAGGAACCAAGAGGAAGCTTATGGAAAAGCCAGACAGACCCAGACCCGACATACGCGGTCCTGCTCGCCGATTAATAACCGAAGAAATGGATTAATGGCTGAAGCAGGGCGTTTAAATCATGTCGGTGCGGACTCCGCATAAGAATTCAGTCGTCGCAGATTAGAAAAAAGCGCCGCTCCTGACAAGATTATGACTGTCTTTTTCTGCCGTTTTTTCGCTTTGTTGACGCTTCTGCGTCCTTCTTATCAGGTCGATCAGGTCATTTGCCGCTATACAGCGATTTCACCTTTGGTCTAAAGTTGATGCAACTCAGGAAAAGGAAGTCCGCTATGCAGCCTATTGCCACACCGACCACGCTCAACACCGACGATCTTAAAGCACTGGTTTACGGTGCCTGTTTCCTCGCCTCCGGTGGCGGCGGCCCGATCAGCATGGCCCTCGATTTTCTGCAACGTATGAGTGGTACCGTCAGCCTGTTACCGGTCACGCAACTTGAGCGCGATAAAACCGCCCTGATGGTGGTCGATCTTGGCTCTCCCGATGCGGCCGCCGAAGGCCATGGCTTTACCGCTCCGGTGAATGCGTTTAAAAGCCTCAGCGCCTATCTGGCAGAAAAAGAACACAAAACCATTGAGTACCTGTTGCCCGGTGAAATCGGTGCGGTGAATACACTCATCCCGTTTTATATCGCCTCGATGATGGACGGTAAGGTTGCAGTGATCGACGCCGACCCCTCTGGCCGCGCCGACCCGCGCCTGACCGAAACCCTGCTCGCCGCCACCAATGCACCGAGCTGCCCGGCGATGATTGCCTCCGATACCCAAAGCAGTGCCGGTATAAAATGCAACTGGACAGCAGAACCCTTTGCCTCAACCCTGTTCCTTGACCTGACCGCTGCGGAGCTGGAAGAAAAAGCACGCGAAACCGTCAGTCAGCCGGAATACCATCAGGTGGGAGGCATGGCCTGTTATCCGCTGGATACCAACTTTCTGCAAAGCCCGGCCGCCAAGGGCTCATTGGTGTACAACTCCGTTGGGCGCGCGTTGACCGTCGGTCGCCAGATTCTCAGTTCGCCATCGGTACCGGCGCTGTCAAGGCTGCTCGATCTGCTGCACATTCATAACTACATTTTTACCGAAGGTAAAATCAGCAAAATCATCAACCGCACCCACGGGGGCTTTGATGTCGGCAAAATTATTTTCAGTGCACCAACAGGTGATTACTGGGTGTATTACAAAAACGAAAGCCTGCTGGCCTGGGATGTAAAACAGGGGCGGCCACATGCTATTGCTCCGGACTGCATCAATATCATGCTTGCCAGCGCTGACGGCGAAACCCCTGCGGGTTCGCCACTGTCGACTGCCGATATCCGCGAAGGTCAGAACTGTACCCTGTGGGGAACCGCCTGTCCGGAAGCCATCCGCATCACGCCGGTGATCAGCCAGTTTATGGATGACCTGAACGATATTCTCAGCGCCTTCCCGGAAGATCACGTAGCGGTGTCCGCCTATATCCCGATTGAAGACCTGAACCTCACGCTCTGTGCCAAAGGAACTGCGGAAAAATGAGCGACGATAAACGCCCCGATAGCGGGCTGGATCTCGAAACCCATCTGTTTTACGAGATCTGGCGCAACTCGCCGGATAATATGTTTATCCTGCGGGTTGGGGAGGACGATTTTTATTTTGTAAAAACCAACCTGTCGCAGCAGTTAAGTCTGGAGCTGGTATCCGCAGCCCCAAAAGATATGGGCATCAAAGAACTGATGCCCCCTGATTTGTATGAGCAGGTCAGTGCCAATTACAAACGCTGCATGGAACGCAAAGAACCCATTCAGTATGAAGAAATAGAAGAGCTGACCAGCCACGATGGCAGTCCGCAATATTGGAGCACCACGCTTTCTCCGATTTTTGGTTCCGCCGGTGAAGTGCAATATATCTTTGGCATTTCACGTAACATCACCCGCCTGAAACAGGCCCAAAAAGCGGCCGAAGCCGCCAACGAAGTGAAAACATCTTTTCTGGCGAATATGAGCCACGAAATGCGCACGCCATTAAATGGTATTCGTGGCGCAACAGAATTATTGCGTCACAGCGACGACCCGCAGGAGAAAGAAGAACTGTGCCGGTTGATTCTGAATGCGACCGAAGCTCTTACCCGCCAGACCTCAGATATTCTCGAATATGCCCGAATCGACAGTGGTAATATCCGTCTGGAAAATGCACCGTTCTCACTGCGCGAAGCCGTTAAAGATGTGCAGAATCTGGTGCAGCATGCGGTACAGGAAAAGAACATCCGCTTCAGCGTGAATCTCGACAGCCGTATTCCTGACCAGCTGAATGGCGACGGCGGCAGACTAAAACAAATTCTGCTTAATCTGGTCAGTAATGCGGTTAAGTTTACCCACGAAGGCAGCGTATCTCTGACCATTGATCTGAGTAAACGCCTGGGCCAGGAGCACCAGCTGCGCTTCCGTGTTGTCGATACTGGCATCGGTATTCATGCCGACGATATGAATAAATTATTCCGTCCGTTCAGCCAGGTCGACCAATCGACCACCCGCCGCTACGAAGGCAGTGGCCTGGGGCTGACTATCTGCAAAGATCTGGTGAATGCCAAAGGCGGCAGCATTGAGGTCAGCAGCGTTCCCGGCAAAGGCTCGGTGTTCGAATTTAACCTGAGTTATCCGGCATTAATGCAGGATATTCCGGTGCCGAGTCAGCTTGATCCATTGCCAAAGATACCCGACCTGAAGATTCTGCTGGTTGAGGATAACCGCACCAATCAATTAGTGACCAAAAAAATTCTGTCCCATGCCGGTATTAAGGTAACCGTTGCCGAACACGGTCAGGAGGCCCTCGACTTCTGTCAGCAGCAACGTTTTGATCTGATTTTAATGGATTGGCATATGCCGGTCATGGACGGTCTGCGCGCCACGCAATTGCTGCGTGAAATGGATGACTATCATCGCCGCATTCCTATTGTTGGTCTTACCGCCAACGCCATGGAGCAGGATCGCCAGACCTGTCTGAACGCTGGCATGGATGATGTGGTTCTGAAACCCTTAAGCGGTGAGAAACTGCTGCGTTGCATCGCCCGCTTGCATACCGGCCGGGAAGCACCGGCAACGCCAAGCACGCCCTAAGGCCTGTTAACACTAATTAAACAGGCCCTGACATTCTGCACATAAAAAAGCGGCCGTAGTTATAAACAACGGCCGCTTTTTTATTATCCGCAAACCTTCAGGCGTGTTTTTTCATAAAGGCTTTTACTTTAGGGGCAATGCTTTCGCGGAATTTACGGCCATTAAAAATACCGTAATGGCCAACCCCTTCTTCTTCCAGATGTTGTTTTTTACCTTTGGCAATACCGGCACATAATTCCAGTGCACAAGACGTTTGACCGCGTCCGGTAATATCGTCCAGCTCGCCTTCAATGGTCATTAAAGCCATAGACTTAATGGCTTTAAGATCCACTTTTTCACCGCGGAATTCCAACTCGCCTTTCGGCAACTGATGTTCCAGAAAGACCCGGCGGATGGTGTCGAGATAATACTGCGCAGGCATATCCATAACAGCAAGGTACTCGTTATAAAACTGACGATGCGCTTCGGCACTGTCACCATCACCCTTCACCAGATCACTGAAAAATTTAAAGTGCTTACTGACATGGGAATCCATATTCATCGACATAAAACCCGTCAGCTGAATAAAGCCCGGATAAACCAACTGGCCACGGCCTTTAAAACCCGGCGGTACACGACAAATAACGTTATCTTCAAACCACTCCAGATCACGGCCGGACGCATAGTCATTAACGTCGGTCGGATTAATGCGTACATCCACCGGCCCACCCATCAGACTCATGCTTTTCGGCAGATTCGGGTTGTTATGCATCGCCATATAGCCGGCCGCGACCAACGCTGGTACGCAGGGCTGACACACCGCCAGTACGTGGGTATCCGGACCGAGTTTTTCCATAAATTCGATTAAGTATTCAACGTAATCATCGAAACGGAAACCGCCATCGCTCATCGGTACATCACGGGCATTACGCCAATCGGTAATGTACACCTCATGGTCCGGTAAAAACTCGCGCACAGTACCGCGCAACAAAGTAGCAAAGTGGCCGGATAATGGCGCCAGCAGCAGCACCTTAGGCTGATCCAGTCCGCGTGTGCGGCGGCGGAAATGCAGCAGGTTACAGTAGGGTTTTTCAATCACAGTTTTGTATTCGATGCCGATGGTACGGCCGTCGATTTCCGTGGTGTCCAGATCCCAGTCCGGTTGCTCGTAGTAATCGGTCAGACGTTCGGTCAGCTCCATCGTGGCACGTACGGTACGAAAAAAGATGCCGTAATTCAGTGGATTCCACGGCTGATAAAACATATTGCGCGTATGGCGTGCGAGCACATGCACCGGGCGCATGGCATCCATAATCTGGGCATTCATCTTGTAGAGCATGATTCGTTCCTCCGTGACTGCCACCGGCCGGCGACAGTGAGAACATTCTGGTTGTTATAACCCTAGCCTATCAGAAAACCTTCGCCGTTATGCTGCAATGCAGATCAGCTTTTGTCCGCTTAGGAAGACGCATCGGAGTCCTTTCTGTCTGCTCAGGCCAGGTCAGGGGCTGTGCACAGGCGGTTTGTGCAATCTGTACTGGTTTTTACGCCATCGACGCGAGGAAAGATCGCGCTGACAGCTATATCTGCGGACCATTAAAAGCGTATGGCAAAAAATGAGCTGGGCTAAAAATCAACCATTAGCATGAGAAAAGCCATCACATAAAAAGCAACGACCGATAAAATAGAGAAGTGAGAGCCCGGCAGACAGCCAGAGCCAGAGCCGGAGAGAGAAGCGGACATCATCCATAATGTCCGCTCTGAACGTCGCCGATAAAGCCTCAGATAGCGCGTAAGAAGCTGAGCAAATCAGCCCGTTGCGATTGCTCAAGTTGCTCAAATGCCTGCTTTGCTGCCAGACCTTCGCCACCATGCCAGAGAATTGCCTGCGGCAAGGTTTGCGCCCGGCCATCGTGCAGGAAACGGCTGACGCCATCATTTTCCAGCAAACCCAAGCCCCACAGTGGCGGCGTGCGCCATTCCTGTGGCTGCGCATTTCCTTCGCCAACACCGTCACTGAGATCTGCGCCCATATCGTGCAGCAGCAGATCGGTATAGGCATAAATTGTCTGCCCGCGCAGCGGCGCCAGCGCGGCGTCGGTGCGGGTTGTTAATGTCGGCCGGTGACAGGCCGCACAGCCGGTTTGGGCAAACAGCTGCGCTCCACGCTCAAAGGCCGCGTTATCACTGACGCGTCGTTCATACACCGCCAGCACGCTGAGGAATTCGTTGATCTGGCCCAGTGCTTCCGCGCTGACCTCAGGATTACCGCCGGACGGTTGGCTGGCACAGATATCCTGATGTTCCGTGCACGGTTCCTGTGGATTCACCACACTGGTTAATCCCATATCCTGTTGCAAAGCACCGGCACTTTGACCGCGCAGCGAACACTGCATCGCCTTCCAGCCAAAACGGCCAATGCAGTCCTGCCCTTCGCGCTGCAGGCGATGGGCGCGGCCGGAAATACCATCAGCGTTACTGTCCGATTCATCTTCATAAGCCAGAATCTGTTCCTCCGGCACCAGATTCAACAAACCAACCCCGGTAAGCTGAGGCGACAGGCGTGGCCCAAGGTGAATGCCAGCGGCCAGGGCATGCGTCGGATTGCTCAGCACAAACTGTGGTTTACCGGAGCCATCATCCTGCCAGCTGACATCGCCTTCGCCACGCCCGACGGTAGCAAACGGCTGTAGCTGGCCCCCCAGATGCGGATCAGGCTGGCCGCTGGCGTCGCCCAGACGGAACAGCAAACCGCTGCCTATCTGACCGTCAGCCAGCAGGCTGGCGGCACGGCCATTGGCGGTGTGACACAGATCGCAGGCCCCGGCGACAAACAGCGGCCCCAGTCCATCGAGTTGCGGACGCGCTCCGGGAGCCATTTCCCAGTCAGCGACAAACAGCTCCCGACCGCGTGAAACCTGCGCTAACTCTTCCAGCGGCAAACCCGGAATAAACTGCAGAAAGCCTAATGAAGCCTGCCATTCAACCGTGGCAGCGCCACCCACCGGCAGCCAAACCTGCGCTTGTTTGTCGGCGTCAGAACCGGAGTTGTCAGAGGCGCCACAGCCAGCCAGCAGCAACAGCGTTGTTAACAGTAAATAACCAGTGCGGATCATGGCGCTGCCGTCACCATCGCCGCAGATGTTGCCGCTGCAGCTTCGGGTACGGATACCAGCACCGGTACGCGGTAGCCCCACAGATTAATAAGATCACTGCCACCCAGCGATCCCTCAAAGCTCCAGCCCCAGGAGAACAACTGACCATCGCCGCGCAGACCAACGGTATGCAGCGCTCCGTTACCTAAATCCAGCGCATTATCAAATTGCAGAATCGGGCTCAGTGGTGCTTCGACATCGTCGTCCTGCTCAATACCCAGCGTACCGAGCATGTTCTGTCCCCAGGGATAGACCTTGCCATCGGCGCGCTTCACAAAACTCTGATTACCATTAGCCCAGACCGCCTGCACATCGCTGAACCACGGCAGCAGCTGCGGGCTTGTCACCACTTCCGGCCACTGCTCGCTGACAAATAAACCCACCTGACTGCTGAAGTTCAGACCCCACGCATACACCTGACCGCTTTTACCCAGCGCCAGTACATGATCACGACCGGCAGCTACAGCAGTAATCGCTTGCGGCAGCGGAATCTGCACAGGCGTGCTGTGAACCTCGGTATCTTCGCTGGCTAAACCCAGGTTGGCGTAGTCATTGGCGCCCCACCCCCAGAGAACCCCCTGCTCATCCAGCGCATAAGAACTGCCGGACGATGCGGCGACCTGCACAATACCCGTCAGAGTTAAGCGCACCGGATAATCACGGTTAAGGGCAGAGCCATCGCCTAACTGGCCAAGGTTATTGCTGCCAAACGCAGAGACTGTGCCGTCGTTATGCAGCACCAGCGAATGACCATAGCCACGAACAACAGACACCGCATCGGTGATGCCCGGTACCTGTACCGGCGTCAGCCGGGTGCTTGTATCTGCCGTTTCCGCCGCTGCACTGCCCAGTCCGAGCTGACCATTGGCACCGTCTCCCCAACTCCAGACCGTACCATCAGCGGCCAGTGCTAATGAGGCATTCTGATTAAACGCCAGCGACACAAACGTCTTGCTGGTTGGCAGTAACACCGGCGTCAGCGGATGGGATTCATCACTGGCCAGCTTGCTGGTCATGCCCAGTCCCAGCTGGCCTTTGTTATTACGACCCCAGACATAGGTTTTGCCTTCAACAATCGCGCCGGAGTGCGCACCACCAGCCGTAACCCGCTTACCGAAATAAGCCTGATGGCTTGCACGGGTCTGGTTACCAGCCGCATCGGTTACCACAATCTGAAATGTATTAAGACCGCCGCTCAAGCGGAGTGCAGCACTGAATTGACCACTACGGCCATCGTCGTCCAGCTGCAAATCAGCGCTGAAGGTTTGTTCGCCGCTGATAATCTCTACGCTGCCCAGTTTGCTGTCATCGCTGACGATGCCCGTCAATGTCAGCAGACGGCTTTGCGAGATCGCCGAATCAGCGGGAAACTGGCCACTGAGTTGTGGTGCGGTGATGTCCGGAGCATTGCTGTTGTCATCGTCCGCACCACAGCCCAGGAGAAACAGAACCGGTAAAACCGGCAGGAAAAAGCGTTGCATGGCAGCCACCTGTTAATAAGAATCAATATCAAAGGCGGCGGACAATATACGAAATAATAACTATTCGCAAATATGTATTGTATTACCAACGCTATTCGAAACAATCACTCCTCGCCTGCCCCGGCGTTTGAGCGAACCAGCGCTTGAATGCCCGCTGAAAGTTGCTTTGCTCCTGATACCCCAGACGCAGGGCGATTTCCGGCAACGCCACACCCTGCTGCAATAAGCGCTGTGCCTGCTCACGCCGGACTTCTTCCAGCAGTTGTCTGAAGGTTACACCGTGGACGCGCAGACGGCGCTGCAGAGTGCTGATGCTTAAGCCCAGGCAACCGGCGACCCAGGCGCGATCCGGCTCACCCAGCAGCAGCGACTGTTCGATCCAGTAGCGCACATGGGCCAGTGCCTGCTGTTCATTCAGCTGCTGCAAGGCATGGCGCGCCGCCAGATCCTGCGCCGCCGCCTGCTGCGGATTAGCCCCGGCAACGGCAGTGGCCAGCAGTTCATGGCTGAATTCGATACTGTTCTGTGACGCGGAAAACTGCACCGGACAGCCAAAGTAATGCTGCCAGCGCTGCGGGTGCAGCGGTGGCTGACTGCGCAGGCTGACGTTCAGCGGCCTGACCGGCTGATGGGTCAGCCAGCGCGCCATCGCCACCAGCGCTACCATGGCGGTATGTAACGACAACAGCGGCACCGGCTGGCGGGCGTGAAAACTGATACGTACACCTTGGGCAGTTTCCTGCAGCGGCAGGTCGATGGCTTCACCGATCAGGCGGTGAAAGCGCAGCAGCCGTTCCAGTGCTTCGCGCAGGTTACGGCTGGATTGCATAGCAAAGCTGATCACCGGCGCATGTTCCAGACGGATATCGCGGCCAATGGCCAGAGCCAGATCATCATCCGGACAAGCCCGCGTTATCGCACTCCACAGCGCGGTTACCCGTGTCTGCGGAATACGTCCCTGCGGCTGCTGTAGTACTCCGGCATCAATACCCGCCTGCTCACACAGGATTGTGCTGCTCAGACCAAAGCCTTCGGCACCCTGTAACAGCAGGCGCACCCAGGCACTGGATGTCGTCGCCAACGGCGCCTTGCCAATCTGTAAGGGTGATGACACAGGCATACTCCGCCCAAAAATGACTCATTATGATAATAATATGACCCGAAAAGCCAATCGACTTGTGCCGCTCTGACGTATGTTGAACAGACTCAACACATAACAATAACCACGTATAACAAGCCATCCGGCAAGGCAGGCAACCATGACCCATCCGACCTCTTCGACTCAAACCCAACAAACACCAGAGTTCAAAAGCTTTGCTGAGTTTTATCCTTACTATTTGGGTGAACATTCCAACCCGGTTTGCCGGGTACTGCACTACACCGGCAGCCTGAGCGCGCTCAGCATTCTTATCTACGCCCTGTGGAGCGGTCAGTATGCGCTGCTGCCACTGGCTCTGGTTGCTGGTTATGGCCAGGCCTGGATCGGTCATTTCTTCTTTGAGCACAATAAACCGGCGACATTTAAGTACCCGCTGTGGAGCTTCATGGGGGATTGGGTCATGTTAAAAGACTTTTTCCTCGGCCGTATCAAACAGAACATGCCGCAGCAATAATCCCTCTGGGCCGCGACGCCGCAGGGTGCATTCTGCGCTCAGCGGCGCTGCTAAGCCGTCGTGCCATACAGCCCGTAGTTCTACTTAGTCGTTTATACCTATGTCGCATTCACACCTAGAGAGTGCGGGCTTTTAATGCCTCCCTTTCTCCGGCACTGCGCTTATCGTGTGCGCAACGCACAACGGTGTGTCAGGCGCCGGCCTTTACTGCTTATCCGGGGGCTGTATGCAGCACTACAACATTTATGAAATGGGTCTGGATGCTAATCCGGCCAACTACACCGCCTTATCGCCGATCAGCTATCTGCAGCGCGCGGCCTTTGTTTACCCGCAGCGCACCGCCCAGATTCATCAGGACACCACTTACACCTGGGGTGAAACCTACGAGCGCTGCGTGCGTCTGGCCTCTGGTCTGAAAGCACTGGGGATTCAACACGGTGAAACCGTTTCTTTCCTGTGCGCCAATATTCCCCCTATGTTTGAAGCGCACTTTGGTGTGCCGATGAGCGGTGCCGTGCTGAATGCCATCAACACCCGTCTTGATGCCGAAGCCGTAGCCTTTATTCTGCAGCATGCCGAAACCCGCATTCTGTTTGTTGACCGTGAATTCAGCGACGTTGCCAGCAAAGCCCTGAAATTACTGGCGGTTAAACCGCTGATCATCGCCGTTGATGACCCGTATTTCGACGGTGGCGAACTGCTGGGTGAACAAACCTACGAGCAGCTGCTGGAAAAATCTGACCCGGATTTCGCCTGGGAACTGCCGGAAAACGAATGGCAGGCCGTTACCCTGAATTATACCTCCGGCACCACAGGCAACCCGAAAGGGGTGGTGTATCACCACCGTGGCGCCTACCTGAACGCCGCCAACAACATTATTTCCTGGGATATGGGCAAGCACCCGGTGTACCTGTGGATTCTGCCGCTGTTCCACTGCAATGGCTGGTGTTTCCCATGGAGTATTGCCGCTGCGGCCGGGGTCAGCGTCTCCCTGCGTCATGTCCGTGCCGACGCCATTTATGGCGCCATTAAAGATCATAAAGTGTCGCACTTCTGCGGCGCGCCGATTGTGCTGAACATGCTCAACAATGCGCCAGCCGAGATGAAAGAAGGCATCGAACATCAGGTTAACGCCATGGTGGCCGGTGCAGCGCCTCCGGCTGCGGTGATCGAAGGTATGGAAGCCATGGGCTTTAAAGTGACCCACGTTTATGGTCTGACCGAAACCTACGGCCCTTGTGTGGTGTGTGAGTGGGACGAGGCCTGGAATGAGCGCACGCCGGGTGAACGCGCTGCGCTGAAAGCCCGCCAGGGTGTGAAGAGCCCGATGCAGCAGGATCTGATGGTTGCCGATCCGGATAACCTGCAGCCGGTGGCCCGCGATGGCGAAACCATTGGTGAGATTTTTATCCGCGGCAATATCGTGATGAAAGGCTACCTGAAAAACCCGCGCGCCAGCGAAGAGGCTTTTGCCGGTGACTGGTTCCACACCGGCGATCTGGCGGTATGGCACGAAGATGGTTATATCGAGATCAAAGACCGCTCGAAGGACATCATCATCTCCGGTGGCGAGAATATTTCCTCCATCGAAGTGGAAGATATTCTTTACCGTCACCCCGATGTAGAAGAAGCCGCCGTGGTCGCCAAGCCGGATGAAAAATGGGGCGAAACGCCTTGTGCTTTCGTTAAGCTGAAGCCGGGGGCCGAAGAAGACGCCGCAGCGATTATGGATTTCTGCCGTGCCAATATGGCGCATTTTAAAATCCCGCGTCACGTGGTGTTTGGTGACTTACCGAAAACCTCTACCGGTAAGATCCAGAAGTTTATTCTGCGCGCTCAGGCTAAAGAGTCCTGATACCCAGGATTTAAAAACCGGTGAACTCAAAACGGGCCTCAGCAGAGGCCCGTTTTTTATTGTGGAAATATCACCTTACTGCACGCAATTCACCGGCGACCAGACATCAAAGCTGTCTTCATCCAGCGCATCTTTTTCGCTAAAGAGAAAGCAATGGTCGCCTACCCGCAGCGGCTGTGGTGCGAGACTGCCAGCCTCACCGCTTTCAATAAAATCACGCTGTGGTCGTTGCCTTTCACTGCGCACCGCATTCAGCTGACGACGCAAACGCGGATCGAAAGGTGCACTTTGTAGCGGCTGTTCGCTGATGGCGTCCATCGTCCCGGCAGGCAGGCGCAATAGCGGCGGCGAGGTCAATTGAGGTTCAGCGCTTTCTGAGGTTTCCTGCGCTTTATCCGGTACGGCAGGTGCTGCAGGGTTTTCTGCTGCAGGAGTAGCGGGTTGTTCAGGCAAGTGTTGATGAGGCTTATTGTCGGGCACTGTCTGCACAGGCAAAGCAGCCTGCAGACTCAGCCGCAACACTGGCATAAGCTCTGTTGGCTGTACTGCCCGCTGTAGCGGCGCAGCCAACAGCAACAGGTGCAGCAGCAGCGATACACCTAAAGCCAGAATCAGGGGATTGTGCAGCAGATAAAACAAATGAGTGGCATCCCTTCCTTCGCCGGAACAGGCTCCGACAGAAGGAGTTAGAGGCCACTCTTAACATCAGGTTCAGTACAGCCGCTCAGCGGATCTGCCCGAAGGCCAACTCAGATGCTGACTCAGATGCCAATTCAATTGCCGCTCAGGCGCGTTCGTACACCACAAAGCTGTAGTTGTACGGATTCGGGCCTTCGGCGGCGAAGTCTTCGCGTGCGACTTCCTGCCAGGCACTGCGTTCAAACTCAGGGAAGAAAGCATCGCCTTCTACCTCAGCATGGACTTCGGTCAGATACATACGATCCACCAGCGCCAGCGCCTGGGTGTAGATTTCGGCACCGCCAATAATCATCGCTTCATCCTGGCCGTTAATCAGCGCAATACTCTCTGCCAGCTCACGGGCCGCTTCAAGGGAGGCAACCACTTTCACGCTGTCATTAGCGCCCGGTGGCTGATAACCAGCCTGACGGGTAATGATGATATTAGTACGGCCCGGCAGTGGCTTGCCGATGCTTTCATAGGTTTTGCGGCCCATTACAATGGTTTTGCCCATGGTGACCTGTTTGAAATATTTCAGGTCGTTAGGCAGATACCAGGGCAGCTTGTTATCGATACCGATCACGCGGTTTTCGGCGAGAGCGACAATCAGAGAGAATTTCACAGCCAGCTTCCGTTGTGCAAAAGCGCCATCATACCACTGCGTCTAAGCTCCGTCTGGTCTCAGGGTCTGGCTTCAGGCGTAGCGTGGTATCACACGCTGCGCGTTACCAGCGCCGGAATATCGGCCGCCGGCAAGGGCCGGGCAAAGTAAAAACCCTGATACTGGTCACAGCCAAACACCGCCAGAACATCGAGCATGGCGCTGTCTTCAACGCCTTCAGCAATCACTTTCAGCCCCAGATTATGGGCCAGGTTAATGATCGAACTGGCAATGGCGGCATCGTGGGTATCGGTGACGATGTCTTGCACAAACATGCGGTCGATTTTCAGGTAATCGATTGGCAGGTCTTTCAGGTAGGCTAATGATGAATAACCGGTACCAAAATCATCAATCGCCACCGACACGCCCAGCGTGCGCAGACGGTTGAGAATCTGCACACCATGATCAAGATTAACCATCAGCGTGCTTTCGGTAATCTCCAGCGTCAGCCTCTGAGGCGGCAACGCGCAATCGGCCAGCAGCTGTTGAATACGTTCGGCCAGATCACGCTGGCGGAACTGGCGCGGTGACAGGTTGACCGACAATTTGCTGTCCTCTGGCACCAGCCCCTGGCTGAGCCAGTCGGCATACTGCTGGCAGGCATTGCGTAACACCCACTCGCCGAAGCGTTCGATCAACCCGGTTTCTTCCAGCACCGGTATAAAAATGGCCGGTGAAACATCGCCCAGTACCGGGTGCTGCCAGCGCAGCAACACCTCAACACCGGTAAAACACTGATCGCTGATACTGACCTGAGGCTGGTAAACCAGACGCAGCTCTTCACGCTCCAGAGCATGGTGCAGCGCACTTTCCAGACCGACGCGGATTTTGTCGGCCGGAGAGCTGCGATGACAAAATACATGGCTGACATTACGCCCTTCGCGCTTAGCCTGATGCAACGCCAGTTCGGCATGGCGCACCAGTTGTCCGGCGTCGTAACTGACCCGGCTGGCCAGCTCGATGCCAATGCTGACGGTCGAGAATATCTCCTCACCACCAATCGCAAATGGCCGCTGAAACGCCGTGCTGATTTTTTGTGCCACCGCCGCACTCATCTGTTCATTGTCCTGATGACCACCGGCTTCAAGTATCACCGCAAAACTATTGCCACCCAGACGCGCCACGGTATCAGAGCGACGCAGGGTATCCCGCAAACGCTGTGCGCAGGCAATCAGCAGCAAGTCACCAAACTGATGACCATGCAATTCGTTAACAACCCGGAAGCGGTCGAGATCGACAAACAACAGGCTGACATCCAGCCCACGGCGCTGACTCTGCACCAGACAATGATCAAGACGGTCCTGAAACAGACCACGATTGGCTAACCCGGTAAGAGGATCGTGATGGGCGGCGTGCTTCTGATCAATATCGTACTGGCGACGGGCCATCGCCAGCAGCATCACATGCGACAGCAGCCCGGATTTCGCCTGATGCAGGCTCAGTATTTCCTGTACACCGGCGCTGATGAGTTTCTCTTCATCACTGAGGTGTTCCAGTAACACCAGCAGCGGTGCCTCTGGCAGCATCAGCCGCACCCGCTCAATCGCCGCTTCCAGCCAGCCATTAAAGCGTTTGCTGTACAGACACACGACACCATGTTGCGCTTCCAGCCAGGCAGCACAGATGTCATCAAGCGAGGCGGCCGGCTGCAGCGTAACGTCCGACAAATGCAGCGATGGCAGAGCATCGTCGGCACTTAAAAGCAGCAAGGTCGGTAATTCGGTATGGAGTAGTGGGTTCACTATCAGCACCGGGAGTCAAAGTTGCCTTCAGTATAGACAAGCAGACTCCGCCGTCTGGTCTGACAGCCGCGATAGTGAAAAAGAATTGTTACCAACGAAGAGGCCGCCTGCTCTGCCTGCCCCAGAGCAAAGCGGAGCAAGGACGGAGCAGGAGCAGCATCGCAATCAGATCGCGACGGGCGCTTTGATATGCGGGTGAGATTCGTAACCTTCGATCACGAAGTCTTCAAACTTATAGTCAAACAGACTGTCGGGTTTACGCTGAATCACCAGCTTTGGCAGCGCCATCGGCTCGCGCGACAGTTGCAGGTCAGTCTGCTCCAGATGGTTGGCATAGAGATGCACATCACCACCGGTCCAGACAAAATCGCCCACCTGCAAATCACACTGCTGTGCCACCATATACACCAGCAAGGCATAGCTGGCGATATTGAACGGCACACCAAGGAAGATATCGGCGCTGCGCTGGTACAGCTGGCAGGAAAGTTTACCGTCAGCGACGTAGAACTGGAAAAAAGCGTGGCATGGCGGCAGGGCCATATTGTCAATTTCACCCACATTCCAGGCACTGACGATCAGGCGGCGCGAGTCCGGATTGTTTTTAATCTGGTTCACCACCTGGGTGATCTGATCAATATGACGGCCATCGGCGGTTGGCCAGCTGCGCCACTGCGAACCGTACACCGGCCCCAGGTTGCCGTCTTCATCGGCCCACTCATCCCAGATAGAGACGCCGTTTTCTTTCAGATAGCGAATATTGGTGTCGCCACTCAGGAACCACAGCAACTCATGAATAATCGAGCGCAGATGCAGTTTTTTGGTGGTTACCAGCGGGAAGCCTTCACTCAGATCAAAGCGCATCTGATACCCAAAACAGCTGTACGTGCCGGTGCCGGTACGGTCTTCCTTGAAGGTGCCGTTTTCGCGTACATGGCGCATCAGATCGAGATATTGCTTCATACTTTCTGTTCTCCGGATTTCGGGCTGCGGTAGGCAATCACCAGCAGAATAACCCCTATAACAATCATCGGCAGACTGAGCAGCTGCCCGCGGCTCATCCAGCCAAATAAATCAAAACCAATATGTGCATCCGGCTCGCGGAAGAACTCGGCAATGGTACGGAACAAGCCATAACCAATCAGGAACATGGCACTGACGGCCTTCTGTGGCCGTGGCCGGGACGAATAAAACCAGAGGATAACAAACAGCAGGAACCCCTCCAACGCCGCCTGATACAACTGTGACGGATGGCGCGGCAGATCGCCGGCGCGCGGAAACACCATCGCCCAGGGCACATGAGCCGGATCCGCCACACGGCCCCATAGCTCACCGCCAATAAAATTGCCGAAACGGCCAAACATCAGACCGACCGGTACCAGCGGAGCAACGAAGTCGGCCACATCAAAAAAGTTCTTTTTGTACTTATGACCAAACCACGCCAGCGCTGCCATGACACCCAGCAGCCCACCGTGAAACGACATCCCGCCTTCCCACACCCGCAGCAGCCATAACGGGTCCTGTAAGAATTGCGGAAAGTTATACAGCAGCACATAGCCGCAACGGCCACCGAGAATAACCCCCATGGCACCATAAAAGATCAGATCCGACACCTGCTCCGGTGTCCAGCCGGAAGCCGGACGACGCGCACGGTAATTGGCCAGGCCCCAGGCCGAGGCAAACGCCAGCAGATACATCAGGCCATACCAATGAATTTTCAGCGGGCCAATGGCCACGGCTACCGGGTCTATATCGGGATAGGTCAGCATACGAACTTCCTTGCAACAACAATCAGACTTAAAGGCGCCTCTGAATAATTCAGAGGTGCCCAAGCAAAACACTCTATTTTTAACGCCTTATGAAATGCGCTTAAAACAACAGAAATTTAATACCAACCACAAACAGCAACAGCGCAAAGCTTTTTTTCAGCAACGCCTGATCCAGACGATGCGCCAGCTTCGCCCCCACTTTGGCAAAAGGCACGCTGGTCAGCACAATACCAAGAATGGCCGGCCAGTATAAAAAGCCGGTACTCCAGGCAGGCAGTGCCTCATGATTCCAGCCGGCCACCACATTACTCAACGCGCCCGTCAGCGCAATGGGCAAACCACAGGCAGCGGAAGTCGCCACCGCCTGACGCATAGGGATTTTCATCCAACTCAGGTACGGCACGGTAAACGTTCCGCCACCGATACCAAACCACGACGAACCAAAACCGACCACAGAACCGGCAACCATCAGGCCCCGGTTACCTGGACGCTTGCCAGCGCCTTTTGGTTCCAGCCCAAAGAACATTTTCAGTGCCAATAACAAAGCAAACACACCAATGATTTTCTGCAGCAGCGGACCCGGTACGGTGGTAATTAACGACACGCCGACCATGGTGCCCAGCACAATACCGATGCTCATCACCCCCACCAGCGTCCAGTCCACGCCACCCTGACGATGATGCTCACGCACCGAGCTGAGCGAGGTAAACACGATGGTCGCCAGCGACGTAGCCACCGCCATATGCGTCAGTACCGTTTCGCTTACGCCCTGTGCGGCAAAGGTAATCACCAGCACAGGAACAATCACCATGCCGCCACCAATGCCAAACAAACCAGCCAGCAGACCGGCCACTGAGCCAACCGCCAGGAACAGCAGAAATGTCATCATAGGTGTGAAAATTCCGGTTTAAGGGGGCGGCATTATGACCTAAAGTGCGGTCAAAGTCGGCAGCGCCTGCGCAACAGATCATGCCTGCGGCAATCATTATCGGGAAATGCTTATGTGTCTGATCGTATTGAACTGGCAACCACAGGACCGTCAGTGGCTGAGCCTGAGTGCCAACCGGGATGAGTTTTATCCCCGCCCCGCCAGTGCACTGGAAGAGTGGAAAGAATATCCGGGCCTGTTTGCCGGGCGCGATCTGCAACAGGGCGGCACCTGGCTGGGCGCGACCAAAGCAGGCCGCTTTGCGGCGCTGACCAATATCCGCGCCCCCGGCGCCGGCCCGGCCGAGCCACAGTCGCGTGGTCATCTGGTACTGGATTACCTGCGCGAGCCACGCAACCCGGAAAAATATCTGCGTGCCGTACTGGAAAAAGGCGACCAGTACGCGCCGTTTAATCTGCTGTGCGGCAACCGCAACCAGCTCTGGTACGCCAGCAACTACCCCGAACCCCGCCTTGAACGGCTGGAGCCCGGCATTCACACACTGAGCAATGCCTGGCTGAATACTCCCTGGCCGAAAACCGAACTGGCACGCACACAACTTCAGCATTGGTTACAACAGCCTAAAGGCAGTGCCAGTCTCGCCGCTTTACTGGATCATTATTCACCCTTCCCGGACGATCAGCTGCCACAAACCGGCGTACCGCTGGAATGGGAGCGTCTGTTGTCGGCGCAGTTCATTAACGCTTCGGGCTACGGCACCCGCTGCTCTACCGGCATTCTGGGACTGGAAGATCGGTTGGAGTTAAGCGAACTGAGCTGGGACAGTCATGGCCGAATTGCCGGACGGGTCACCTGGCCGGTCGATCTAGAACGCCTCTGAATCATTCAGAGGCGCCCTGTAATCAGTGGACAATTGCCCACTTTAAGAACAAAGAATTAGCCGACAGAAATCCGTTAATTATCCATCCTGTTACAAAAGAAAAACCTAAGTTGTTGTTTCTTTTGACACTCCGTTAACCAAACGAACGACCGTTTGCAGTCGCTTACAAAATTCTGCGAACGGTAGCACGATTCCCGGCACATTTTGCCAGTCTGGCGTCCATACTTCGTGCATGAACAGCATGAATACACCCAGAAAACCGCAGCGCGTCGTCGCACTCACAGGCTTTATTGCCCTGCTGTGCGTCGGACTGTTGTTTGCGGCTCTGGCAGCCAGCATCAATACCAAGCCCTATATGCCGCCCAAAGTGGCGCAAAAATATATGGAGCACTGGTTAATCGAATCCGCGCGCAATGTGGCGGGAGAAGTGCGGCTGAAACATGTGCAAAGCATCGAACCCTTTTATCTGCGCCGTGATTACCAGCCGGTATGGATGAACAGCTTCGAGCTGACCGAAGCCGGACAAGAACTGTTACAGGTGCTGCGCGAAACCGCCGCCGACGACTGGCGCAACTACGGCTACGAACTGGCCACCCTTGAGCGTGAAACCAGCCGTCTGTCGAACATTCCCAAACAGGCCACTGCGGTTGAAGTGCTGCTGACCGACGCTTTCATTACTTATGCCCAACAGGCTCTGAATGCCGAGCTGCTGCCAGACACCGGCGAAGGTGATCATCCATCCATCCGTAAAGTATCGGCGGCGAGCAAGCCCGGACAGTTCAGTGAAGAACAGATTATCGACCTGCTTAACGACTCTATCCGCCGCAACGAGCTGGATGCACTGGTCGAAACCCTCACGCCCTCTCATCCCGGCTACCTGCGTCTGCGTAAAGAACTGAACCGCTACCTCGCCATTGCTAACTCCGGTGGCTGGTATCCATTGCCGGATACTCTGCAACTGAAGGCCAACGAACGCCATCGTCTGGTGCCGCACCTGCGCTGGATGCTGGGGCAGTACGGTGATCTGCAAAAAGGCGCGTTATCCTGGCTGTTCAAAGATTCAGAAGAGCGTACCCGCGCCCCGGGTGAAGATGAGCCCCACGACCTCAACCGTCCGGAGTTTCAATTCGACAGCACGCTGGCTGATTCCTTGCGCCACTTCCAGAAGCGTCATCATTTGCCGGAAAGCGGCGAACTGGATGCCCGCACCCTGGCCTGGCTGAATATTCCGCCTTATCAGATGGCTCAGAAAGTTGCGCTGAACATGAAGCGCTGGCGTCACCTGCCAAGGGATCTTGGCCAGCGTCATGTGATGGTCAATATGGCCGATTACAGCCTGCAATTGATGAATGGCGGATCGGTTGAACTGGATATGAAAGTAATTATTGGTAACCTGCAGCGCCGCACGCCGGTTATGGCCCAGAAAATCAGCACCCTTGAGTTGGCGCCTACCTGGTCAGTACCAAGACGTATTGCCATTAACAGCCTGCTGCCGAAAATCCGCCGCAATCCGGGGTACCTGGATGAAAAAGGGTATCAGGTGATCGGCCGTGTTGATGGTGTGGACCAGTTTATCTCACCCCATGCCATCAACTGGAACAAAGTCACTGCCCGCAACTTCCCTTACCGTTTGGTACAGAAAGCCGGTGACGACAATGCTTTGGGTTCTATCAAATTCCTGTTTCCGAACGATAAAGACATCTACCTGCACGATACGTCACAGCCGCAACTGTTTAACCTCGATAACCGTGCCTTAAGCTCCGGCTGCGTTCGGGTCGAGAAACCCCGCCTGCTGGCCGAGAAACTACTGCGCGGACAACAGGGCTGGAATCGTCATAATATCGATGCCGCCATCGATCAGAACCGTACCACCCGTATCCGCCTGCAGGATGATGTGCCGGTATACCTGATGTACTGGACCGCCTGGGTTGATCAGGATGGCAATTTGCAGGTGCGGGACGATATCTACAACCGCGATCTGATCGCTGGTCTGCCTCCGACAAACCCCGCCGTCAGCCTTTAATCAATCCTGTTACGAATCCCCTCCCCGCTGGCGCATATGTGCCAGCGTGTTACATCATTCTGTGTGACAAATGTAGCGTTATGTATTTTTGTCTAAGGATGCCCGTTTCTTTTGGCAGGTGTTTGGCATACTCCGCTGATATATCCATGCGCAACAACGCTGAACCATCTGATGTAGCGGAGAAGATTGACCATGTTACAACGACGCAACTTTCTGAAGCAGGCCGCATGCCTTGGCGCGGCCAGTATCGCTGGCTTGGGTAGCAGCCGTGCCTTTGCTCAGGGCCAACAGGAAGAACGTACTCTGCGTTTGTACAACATCCACACCGGCGAATTCAGCAACAGTACATTCTGGGCGAATGGCCGCTATCTGGATGATGGTGTGGAATCTCTGGATATTCTGGTGCGCGATCATCGTCGTGATCAGGTGATGGCCATGCAGCGCGAGCTGTATCAGAACATGTATCAGTTACAGCAGCTGTTTGGCAGCCATGAGCCGCTGTATGTGATTTCCGGTTATCGCGCACCGGAATCCAATGCCAGCCTGCGCTATGCCAGCTCAGGCGTCGCAGAGCACAGCCTGCACATGCAGGGACGGGCGATTGATATCCGGATTCCTGGCGTATCGCATCGCCACCTTCATCGCGCCGCGCTGGCCATGGGCAATGGTGGCGTGGGCTATTACCCGAAGAGTGGTTTTATTCATATCGACACCGGACGTACCCGGCACTGGACAGCCTGATCAGGCAAGCCGATGGGGCAGACAACCGTTCAGTTGCGCCCCGGTCCGATAATGCGGCCAAAACCGGCTTTTTCCAGCGAGAGCTGCAGCGTCGCGGTAATAACCGGTGCACTTTCTATCTTCAGCACTTCGGTCAGCAACTGGTTGGCCCACTCCAGATTAATGCCGCGAATCACCGATTTCACTTTCGGCAGATTCGTCGCATTCATGGACAGCATGTCATAGCCCATCGCCATCAATAGCACAGCGCCCAAAGGGTTACCGGCTAATTCGCCACAAACACTGACCGGCTTGCCAATCTCGTGCGACACATCGGCGATCATTTTCAGTGCATTAAGAACCGCCGGATGGAAGGCCTGATACAGATCGGCCACGCGTGGATTGTTACGGTCTACGGCCAGCAGATACTGGGTAAGATCGTTGCTGCCAACGGAGAGAAAATCCACCCGCTGACCCAGCTCGCGGATCTGATAGACCGCCGCCGGCACCTCAATCATCACCCCGACCTGCGGCATTTCGACATCAAAGCCTTCTTCCAACACCTCCGCATGGGCGCGGTAAATCAGATGCAGGGCTTCATCCACTTCGCTGACGCTGGTAATCATCGGCAGCATAATACGCAGGTTATTCAGGCCTTCGCTGGCCTTGAGCATGGCGCGTATCTGCACCAGAAAAATTTCCGGATGATCCAGCGTAACGCGGATGCCGCGCCAGCCGAGAAAGGGGTTGGCTTCGCTGATGGGGAAATACGTCAGTGCTTTATCGCCACCAATATCCAGGGTGCGCATGGTCACCGGATTAGGCGCGAATGTATCCAGCTGCTGACGGTAAATTTTTTGCTGTTCACTCTCGCTGGGAAAACGGTCTTTCATCATAAACGGCACTTCGGTGCGGTACAGGCCAACGCCCTCAGCACCGCGCTCCAGACTGCGGACCGCATCAGTAATCAGTCCGGTATTCACCCACAGCGGGATGCGATGCCCATCAAGGGTTTCGGCCGGTTCATCACGCAGTACCTGCAGATCTTTCTGCAGCGCCTGTTCTTCATCAAAGATGGCCTGATACTGCTCGCGCAGCTCATCGTTGGGGCTGGAGAATATCTGCCCGCGATAACCATCAACAATCAACTCCAGGCCGTGTAGCTGGGCATAAGGGACGTCGACCACCCCCATGACCGTGGGAATGCCCATGGCACGGGCCAGAATGGCCACATGCGAGTTGGACGATCCTTTCACCGACACCAAACCGCGCAGTTTGGCTGGCGGTACTTCACCCAGCATGGCGGGCGTCAGCTCTTCACTGACCAGAATCGTATTGTCCGGAAAATCATACTCCTGCGCGTGGGCATCACTGCCCTGCAGATGAGCCAGAATGCGGGTACCTAAATCGATAATATCGGTGGCGCGTTCACGCAGATAAACATCTTCCATTAACTGGAAATGCCCCACGTACTGCATCACCACCTGACGCAAGGCCCCCTGAGCCCAGTTGCCATCACGGATACGGACTTTAACTTCAGCCCCCAGCGCATGGTCATCCAGCATATTCAGGTACACATCAAACAGCGCCATTTCTTCCGGGCGTAATTCGCTGCTGAGTTTTTCCCCCAATATGCGGATTTCTTCGCGGGCGGCTTCAAGGGCAAGATCGAAGCGCGCAATTTCGTCATCAACCGATTCGGCTTCTTTATCCACCACGCCACTGAGATCGGCAGCAGGAGACAGCACAAAGGCCTGACCAAGACCGACCCCAGGGGCACCGGGCGCGCCGTTAAAGCGGGTGCCTTTCTTGCGTTCGTTGGTCGCGGAAGGGATATCAAGAATATTGCCGGTCGCTTCCGCATGGGCAATAACACCCGCCAGCTGAGCCGACATGGTGACCAGAAAGGCTTCTTCACTTTCATCAAACTGGCGGCTGTCGCGCTGCTGCACCACCATCACACCCATCAGGCGTTTGTGATGGATGATCGGTACGCCGAGAAAGGACAGGAATGGATCTTCACCGGTTTCCGACAAAAAGTGGAAACGCGGATGCGTCGGGGCGTTATCAACGTTGATCGGCTCTTCACGCGAACCAACCAGGCCGACCAGCCCCTGTGAAGAACTGAGACTGACCCGGCCCACCGCTTCCTGCTTCAGACCTTCAGTGGCCATCAACACATAGCGTTTGCTTTCAGGATCGAACAGATAAACGGAGCACACTTCGGTATTCATGGCCGCACGGATACGTGCCACGACCAACTTCAGAGCCTCGCTCAGATCGGTTGCCGAGCTGACTTCCTGTACGATGCGTCTCAGAATATCAAGCATAGATCCTCAGCCAGTTTTACGTTGCAGCTTGGCGATACGCGGTGCCAGTTCCGTCATGGCACGGCGATAAACATCGCGCTTGAATGCAACGACTCCCCCCAGCGGAAACCAGTAACTGACCCAGCTCCAGCCATCAAATTCCGGCTTATCGGTAGCGCTCACGTTAATCCGTGAGTCGTCGCCTACCAGTTTAAGCAGAAACCATTTCTGTTTTTGTCCGACACACACCGGCCGGCTGTCATGACGCACCATGCGGCGAGGCAAGCGATAACGCAGCCAGCCACGGGTGCAGCCAAGTACCTGCACGTCCTGTGCGCTCAGACCAACCTCTTCCATCAGCTCCCGGTAGAGTGCTTTCTCCGGAGACTCACCTTCTTTAATTCCGCCCTGGGGGAATTGCCAGGCGTCCTGGCCTATTCGTCTGGCCCAGAGCACCTGTCCTTTGTCGTTGCAAAGGATAATACCGACATTAGGGCGGTAACCATGTTCGTCAATCACAATGCCGTCCATATCGTATCTAATGGTTCAAAACTTGCCGATTTCACCCCAAAGGTCAAGCAGTTGAAGATGAGAGAAGCTGCAACAGGCACATTTACACACGGGAATTGGATGGCTGGGCCACCTTAATTCAGGCTCTGGAGTCAGGCTGAATGATCAGGAACTTGCCACTATCCGCCCCTTGGCAGCCGGCATTGTTTAGAACCAATATGTTCAATTATTTCTTTGTTTGAAACTCAGAATTATAAGGAAAGTATGCGCTGTTGCCCTTAGAATAGCGACTAATTTTCTAACCCGCAGCGGAAAAAGGCTGACTCTCGTGGCACTGGCTATTTTCGATCTCGACCACACGCTTCTGGATGGCGACAGCGACCATGCATGGGGACAATATCTGGTCGATCAGGGGCTTGCAGACCCTGAACAACACAAACTTCGTAACGATTATTTTTACGAACAATACAAAGCTGGCACTCTGGATATTAACGAGTATCTGGCGTTTGCGCTTAAGCCTCTGACCCAGTATCCGCTGCAACATATGCTGGATACCCGTGCGGCTTTTCTTAAGGCGCGCATCATGCCGCTGATTTCACAAAAAAGCCGCGACCTTATTGCGCACCACAAACGTCTGGGCGACACCCTGCTGATTATTACAGCCACCAATGGTTTTGTGACCTATCCGATAGCCGAGTTACTCGGTATCGAGCATATTATTGCCCCGCATCCGGAGCAGGTGGATAACCGCTACACCGGCAATATTGTCGGTATACCCAGCTTCCAGCAGGGTAAAGTGGTGCGCCTGGAGGAATGGCTGCAGCAGCAAGGGTTTGAACTCGCCGGCAGCTACTTCTACAGTGACTCTCACAATGACCTGCCACTACTGGAAATTGTTGATCACCCGGTAGCCGTTGACCCGGATGCCAGACTGGCCGCCATCGCCGAACAAAAAGGCTGGCCCATCATCAGCCTCAGGGATCAGGAGTAAGCCTGTGAATTACGCAAAACTGGTGCTTGTCAGTGCTCTGCTGTTAGCGGGTTGCGATCAGCCGGCACAACAACAGAATAACCGCTCTGACCAGACAGCAGACACCAGTGCCGAACAGGAAAGTACTCCCGACAGCAGCGCCTTTGCTGCTCATCTGGGGCTGAGCGCTTATACCGAAATGTCGATGGCCGCGCAGAGTGCCCAGGAGCTGGACAGTCGCCTGGCGTCTTTTCTTTATCATCCTAACCCGATGAGTCTGGGCGAAGTCCGCCAGGCATGGCGCAACGCTTACAGCGCCTACCTGCAAACGCTCATCTACGCCAAACTGCCCATCAGTGACCCGCCGGACTGGCACAAGAAAGGCATTGATTATCAGCATACGCTGAGCCTGCTCGACAGCTGGCCAATTGAAGGCGGTTATATTGATCATGTTCCCGGCTATCCCTTCAGTGGCATCGTTAACGACCTGACGCTGGAACTGAACGAAGACAGCCTGCTGGCACAGCATGGTTTCTCCGATCCAAGCTATGCCAGCCTGGGCTACCACGCCTTTGAATTTATGCTGTGGGGTGCCGATGGACAGCGCTCACCGCGTGATTTCTTTCCTCAGGAAAATACCGCCCCGGTTGTCGTCGCCAGCGAAGGCAGCAGTGGCCGCGAAGCCGAAACCGGCGATGTTGTTCATCCCGAAGATGCCTCCGGCAGTGCTGATGAAGAACCGCTGGATATTGATGTACAGAACCACAACCGCCGCCGTCAGTACGTGCAGCTGCTGAGCGAACAATTACAGAAACATCTGCATCGCCTGCAACGCCGCTGGGAACCAAGCAATGGCTATTACGCCAGCCTGCTGCAACGTTCAGAACCGGAACAGGTGCTTAAAGCAACGTTCACCGCCACCCAAAAGCTGTTATCCGACGAGCTACTGGGCAAACGCCTGAGCGGCACCAGCAGCGAATTCAGCCAGACCACCTGGGCCGATACCAGTGCCATTGTCGCCGGGATACGCAACCTGTACTTCCCGCTGAGTGAAACCGAAGCCGGTACCGGCTTGCCGGCACTGCTTGGCGTGCGTCACGAAGACCTGAGCCTGGAATGGCAAAAGCAGTTACAACTGATTGATGACAGCGTTGCCAACTGGCAACAACAGGGCGTCGCCGATGCGGAAGCACGCCAGCAGTGCCGCCAGCGCATTATTGAGCTGATGTCGGTAATGCAACGCACTGCCAGCACACTGAAAATACCCATGACCAACTCAAACTGACGCGCCATCAGTCGTGCAATAAAAAAGGGAGCCTCAACAGCTCCCTTTTTTATTGCCATCAGGCCACCTGCTGCACTCAGCGGGTTGGCAGTACCCGCGCAAAAACCGCTTTCAGATAGCGGGTTTCGGCAATGGCCGGTAATACCGGGTGATCAGCACCCTGACTGCCGACATGCTGGATCATAACTTCCCGGTCCAGCTCACGTCCCATCACCCGCAGCATATCCGGCAGACGATCTTCCGCCAGATGCATAGAGCAGGAAGCCGCAACCAGCAGACCATCTTTGCTCAGCAAACGCATCGCCAGCTGGTTCAGGCGATGATAAGCCTGCTCACCCGCCTTGATATCCTTACGGCGCGGAATCAATGCCGGCGGATCCATCACCACCACATCAAAACGCTCACCGTTATCTTTCAACTGACGCAGCGCAGCAAACGCATCCCCTTCCCAGCAATGAACTTTCTCTGCCACGCCATTGAGTGATGCATTCTGCTCGACCCAATCCAGCGCCTGAGCAGAAGCATCCACACAATGCACTTCTGCCGCACCATGATTAGCCGCCTGCACACCCCAGCCGCCAACGTAGCTGAATACATCCAGCACGCGCTTGCCTTTATCCAGACGGTTCAGCTGTGCGCGGTTTTCACGGTGATCGTAGAACCAGCCGGTTTTCTGACCGTGAATCACCGGCGCCATAAAGCGGGTATCGTTTTCCACCAGCGGTGCGCAATCATCTTCCAGCGCGCCCTGAATCACTTCAACGTACTCCGGCAACCCTTCGACCGCGCGCAGCTTGCCGTCGTTTTTTAATACGATGCATTGCGGTTTGGCGACTTTGTTAACCGCATCAATAATGGCCTGACGACGCAGCTCCATCGCCACACTGGAAATCTGAATCACCACCACATCGCCAAACCGGTCGATCACCAGCCCTGGCAGACCATCGCTGTCACCGAACACCCAGCGGTAACAAGACTGTGGATACCAGAGCTCACGGCCACTTTGTGCAACCTGCAAACGGTGCACCATCAGCGAGACATCCAGCGTCTGCTTACTGTCGCGGCTGAACAAACGGGCGCAGATCAGTTGTTCCGGACTGACGACCGCCACGCCCAGCGCCTTGCCATTCGCGGCTTCAACCACGACTTCACTGCCAGCCGTCATGTTTTTCAGCGGCGTGATCGCAATATCCACTTCGTTGCTGTACACCCACAGGTGACCGCCTTTCAGGCGGCGTTCGGCCTTGGCTTTAAGTCGCAGTGTCGGGAGCATGATTCACCTCGGGTGGCGGTTACAAAAAGGAGCGCATTATACGCATGCTCTGACAAACTTCCCCAGCCAGCGGTGCTATTCTTGATGACATTCGTTTCCCTCCCCCGGACGTGTTATGCCTCAGCAACTTTCGGAAGAGCAGATACTGCACATTATGCAGGGGATCAAAATCCCGCCGCAGCCGCAGATTCTGGTCGATCTGCAAATGGAACAGTTCATGCCGGACCCTGATCTGGGTCGTATTTCCAAATTGATCAGTCAGGATGTTGGGCTGGCCGGCACGGTGCTTAAAGTGGTGAACTCGCCGTTTTATGGCCTTAAAAACCGCATTACCTCCGTCGCCCAGGCGGTCAGCCTGATTGGCCTGAACAGCGTGGTGAATATCATCAATGGCTTATCCATCAAGAGCCAGATGAGTGATGAAACCATCGTTAACATGAACCGTTTCTGGGACACCGCGAACGATATCTCTCAGGTAGCTACCGCCATTGCCAAACAGGTTGGTTATCCGAATCCGGACATGGCCTATCTGCTGGGATTATTTCATAACTGTGGCATCCCGTTACTGATGGCACGCTTCGATAATTATCTGCAGGTGATGGAAGCGTCTTACGCCCACCCGGAGCTGCGGGTCGTTGATGTTGAGAATCAGCAGCTCAACACTAACCATGCGGTAATTGGTTATTACACCGCAAAGTCGTGGAATCTGCCGAAACTGTTATGTGATGTGATTGCCGAGCACCACAGCGCATCGCGCTATTTTGCCACCGACAACTACAAAGACTCGGAAGGAAAAACCCTGCTCGCCATTCTTAAACTGGCTGAACATGTGTGCGGTAACTACCGCATTCTTGGCCGCCAAACGGAAGACCTGGAATGGCAGAATATCGGCAGCGAAGTATTAACCTATCTGGGTTTGGGTGAATACGATATCGAGCAGATGGAAGCGAATTTCGAAGAGCTGGGAATTGGCTACCGTAACTACAAATACTAGGGCCTGTTAACACTCATTAAACAGGCCCCAGGCCGGGCATCTGACGCCCGGCCTGCACCGCAACCTCGACTGTCGTATTTAATCCCGCGCGTTAATATAGGCCTGTTCGCTCACTGCATGGTAAGCCTTAACCTGATCGCGGTAATTAATGTACGAGTCATACACTTTCTGCGCTAACGGATCAGCAGCGGAAACTTCAGCCACAACCTGCTCCGACAACACCTGCAATTTGCTCAGCACATCATCAGGAAACGCGCGCACATCCACACCGTGTTTATCTTTCAGCTCAATCAATGCCGCCTGATTACGCGTGGTATATTCCGCCAGCATATCTTCGTTAACCGCTTTGGTTGCCACACGCACAATGGCTTGCAGATCTTTCGGCAGTTTTTCAAATGCGGTTTTATTAATTACAAATTCCATCATTGAACCCGGCTCATGCCAGCCCGGATAGTAATAATGTTTGGCAACTTTATATAAACCAAACGCCAGATCGTTGTATGGGCCAACCCACTCGGTGGCGTCGATGGCACCGGTCTGCAACGAGGTGAAAATCTCACCGCCCGGCAACGTCACCGGCGTACCACCAGCACGGGCCAGCACTTCTCCGCCCAGTCCGGGGATGCGCATTTTCAGACCTTCAAGATCGGAAACACTGTTAATTTCTTTATTAAACCAACCGCCCATCTGCACACCGGTATTACCACCCGGTAACGGCAGTAAATTAAACGGCGCGTACACTTCTTCCCACAACTGCTGGCCGCCACCGTACTGAATCCAGCCGTCCATTTCCTGTGCGGTCAGACCGAACGGTACCGAGGTAAAAAACTGTGCAGCTGGTGCTTTACCTTTCCAGTAATAAGCGCCACTGTGGCCCATTTCTGCGGTGCCCTGAGACACCGCATCAAACACCTGCAGCGCCGGAACCAGTTCACCGGCACCATACACTTTAATCTGCAGGCGTCCGGCCGACATATCATTCACCATGGTGGCGAAACGCTCAGGTGCCGTACCCAAACCCGGAAAATTCTTCGGCCAGGACGTGACCAGTTTCCACTTAAATGTCTGTTGCGGCGCGGCTGCCACCGTCGTATTACCGGCATCGTTCTGACAGCCACTCAGACTGGTAAAAGCCAGTACCGACAGCAGTAAAGTTGTCAGGCGTTTCATCATCCATTTACTCCTTGTTATTGTTTCAACGTTATTTTTATCGGCGCTCAGAGCGCTTCCAGTTTGGCAAAACTGGCGACCAGCCACTTGCTGCCGGCATCATCAAAATTGACCTGGACGCGCAGGCCGCTGCCCTGCCCTTCGAATTGCAGTACGGTGCCTTCACCAAACATTTCATGATACACGCGCTGACCTAAGTTATAGGGCAGATTACCGTGGACAAAAGACGGCTGTGGCGAGCGGCCATGGCCGTTATCGCGTGCCGACAATGGCCGGCTGATGCTGTTTTTCAGGCGTACTTCGGCGATCAGCTCAGAGGGGATTTCACGGATAAAGCGCGAGGGCGTGCTGTAGTTTTCCTGACCATGTAAGCGTCGGCTTTCGGCATGGGTAATGATTAGTTTTTCCATGGCACGGGTAATACCGACATACGCCAGACGGCGTTCTTCTTCGAGACCTTCGGCTTCATCCATCGACATTTTATGCGGGAACAGGCCCTCTTCCAGACCGGTCAAAACCACCTGCGGAAATTCCAGGCCCTTGGCCGAATGCAACGTCATTAATTGCACCGCATCTTCATATTCGTCGGCCTGACCGTCACCGGCATCCAGAGCGGCACGATCAAGAAATAACGCCAACTCATTGGCTTCCGCATCGTCATTTTCTTCGGCATTAAAGCCATCGGTGCTTTCAAACTGCCGCGCGGCGTTGATTAATTCTTCGAGGTTGTCGAGACGAGCCTGGCCTTTTTCGCCTTTTTCTTTTTTGTGATGCTCAATCAAGCCGCTCTGATTAATCATCTGATCGACAATTTCGTGCAGTTCCAGCTCGTCAATGCCGACGCTCATTTCTTCGACCAGGTCGAGGAAACTCTGTACGGCAGCACTGGCACGTTTCGGCAGCATGCCATGTTGCACCGCGGCTTCCGCGGCTGACCATAACGAGCTGCCCTGATCCCGTGCATAGCTGCGCAGAATATCGACGGTTTTTTCGCCGATCGCGCGCGCCGGAACATTAATGACACGCTCGACCGAGGCATCGTCCTGGCGGTTCAGCAATAAACGCAAATACGCCAGAGCGTTTTTAATTTCCAGACGCTCATAAAAACGCTGACCACCGTAAATACGGTAAGGAATACCGGCACGCAATAACGCTTCTTCCAGGGTGCGCGATTGCGCATTGGAACGATACAGGATGGCCATTTCGGCACGCTGACGACCACTGCGCGCCCATTCATCGACACGGTCGGCAATATAACGTGCTTCATCCTGCTCATTAAAAGCGCTGTACAGCTGGATGGTTTCGCCTTCTTCACCTTCGGTGTGCAGGTTCTTACCCATACGGCCGGTGTTGTTGGCAATCACCGCATTGGCTGCATCCAGAATGGTTTTGGTCGAGCGGTAATTTTGCTCCAGCTTAATCAGTTCCGCACCGGGAAAGTCGTGCTGAAAATTGCGGATATTATCGATATTGGCACCGCGCCAGCCGTAAATAGACTGATCGTCATCGCCCACCGCCATCACCGATACCCGGTCGCCAGCCAGCATACGAATCCAGGCATACTGAATATTGTTGGTATCCTGAAACTCGTCGACCAGAATATTGCGGAAACGCTGCTGGTAATGTGCCAGTAAATCCGGATGCTGCAACCACAGCTCGTGGGCACGCAGCAGAATTTCACCGAAATCCACCAGGCCATTCTGTTGGCAGTTGTCTTCATACAACTGATACACCTGTTGCATGGTGCGCGAGAACGGATCGGCTGACGGCATCACATGCGCTGCACGGCGACCTTCATCTTTCTGCTCATTGATAAACCACTGGATCTGCTTTGGCGGGTAGCGGCTGTCATCAATATTGTTGGCTTTCATCAGGCGCTTGATCAGCCGTTGCTGATCATCGCTGTCGAGAATCTGAAAATGTTGTGGCAGCCGCGCTTCGCGCCAGTGCAGCTTTAACAACCGGTGCGCCAGACCGTGAAATGTTCCAACCCATAAACCGTTGGCCGGAATCTGCAGCAATTGCTCCAGACGGCCTTTCATTTCTTTGGCCGCCTTATTGGTAAAGGTCACCGCCATCACCGAAAATGGCGATACATTCTCTACCTGCAGCAGCCAGGCAATACGATGCACCAGAACCCGGGTTTTACCCGAGCCGGCACCGGCCAGTACCAACTGATGGCGTGAACTTGCAGCCACCGCATTGCGCTGGCCGTCGTTTAACTGATCGAGAAGTAATGATATATCCATGGCGTGCGAGTCTATCAGATGCCGGGGTAAAAATGCTGCTGTTTTATACAGTACATCGGCATCAGCAGACTGGCGGCGAACGCTACGGTGGCGGCCAGATTCCGCTGACGGCCAGTATTCCATAGGCTTCAATACAAAAAGCCCTTTATAATTCCCCGCTTACCAGCCAACACCAGGAAATCCTGTTGTGAAAAACAGTCCGATTCTGGCCGAAATCTCCGCCGCCATTCCCAGCCTGCGTAAATCCGAGGTGAAGGTGGCCGAGTATGTGTTGCGCTCACCGCAACAGGTAATGCACATGCGCATTGTCGACCTCGCGCAGGAAGCGCAGGTCAGCGAACCGACCATCGTGCGTTTTTGCCGCGGCATTGGCTGTAATGGCTTTCAGGAATTCAAAGTCCGCATCGCGCAGGAAATGGCCATCACCAATAATATTGGCCAGTTCGCGATTATCGAGGACGACAGCATTGAAGATATCTGCGACAAAATTGCCGACACCACCATTCAGCGCCTGCACCAGGTGAAAACCCAGTTGAAGAGCACACAGGTTGCCGCCGCCGCGAATGCCATCAGCAACGCGCGTCGGGTGGAGTTCTATGGTTTCGGTGCATCCGGTGCAGTTGCCATTGATGCCCAGCACAAATTCTTCCGCCTGCAGGTTGCGACAGCGGCGTACAGCGATCCGCACATGCAGGCCATGTCGGCGGTGACACTGAGTGAACAGGACGTGGTGGTGGCCATTTCCCAGAGCGGACGCACCAAAGATCTGCTGCACTCCGTGCAACTGGCACAACAGCATGGCGCGATGGTGGTCAGCCTGGCACCCGCTAACACCGCCCTGAGTGCGGCTGCCGATTTGCCGATTGATATTAATATCGAAGAGGACACCGAGCAGTTCACGCCGATGACATCACGCATCGCCCATCTGATGGTGATCGATATGCTGGCCGTTGCCGTGACGCAACGCCGCGGGCCGGAGTTTGCTGCGCACCTGAATGCCATCAAGCGCAGTATTAAATCTCTGCGGCTGGAATCTGACTAAGCGGTCAGCTTCCAGACATCATAACCAGACAATTTACGACATAAACTAAAACTGCCGATGACTTTTTGCTCAGTACTTTGGCCATAAAATTCTCCTCTGGCCACCCTCAAAAGCAGCAACCCCACGATCTATATGGCCTCAGCACCATCATTAGTACGCTTGTGCTGCATTAACGGTATTGAACAGAATTTGGCCTGACTAACGATTACTGTCATTCTTTTGAAACCAATAAAAAGAAAAATCACAGCAGGATTTACTGTGATCAACCAGAGGGAAAGATGATGGAAGCAGCAATGAAATTCGAAGCCCACGAAGAAGTTGTCTCTTTTGATCGGGACGGCAAAGTCGTCGTTAATAAAGAATCCCAAATGTCGAAAAAACTGATGGCACGCCGCGCCATCGAAGCCCACCTGGAACGCAAACGACTGGAACACGACCTGGAAGATTTCTTAGCCGAATAAATCTGGCTTAATCGTCCGCTAAAAACGCCGCCAGCCAATGATGTATCTGTGCTGTTGTGGCGTTTTTTTATGCATGATGTTTAATACTTACACACAAAAAAGCCGGTCAGTTTCCTGACCGGCTTTTTTATTTCAGCCCGGGCTGAGTGTTACCAATTATTTATTGGTGAACTCAGGGTAGGCTTCCATACCGCACTCAGACAGATCCACGCCTTCGTACTCTTCTTCTTCAGTAACACGCAGACCCATGATCACTTTCAGCACCATCCAGGTGATGAAGGAAGCTGCGAATACCCATACGAAGATCGTTGCTGCGCCCATCAACTGGCCACCGAAGGTAGTGCCGTCTGCAGTTACCGGTACAACCAGCAGACCGTACAGACCAACTACACCGTGTACAGAGATCGCACCAACCGGGTCGTCGATTTTCATTTTATCCAGAGTCAGGATAGACAGTACAACAATCGCACCACCGATCAGACCAATGATGGTCGCTACGAAAGGCGTTGGTGTGTCAGGGCTTGCAGTGATAGCAACCAGACCAGCCAGAGCACCGTTCAGAGCCATGGTCAGATCCGCTTTGCGGAACAGGATGTAAGCCAGAACCAGAGCGCCGAGCAGACCACCCGCCGCTGCTGCGTTAGTGTTCATGAACACGACAGCTACCGCATGTGCATTACCGATATCACCCAGTTTCAGTACAGAACCACCGTTGAAGCCGAACCAGCCCATCCACAGGATGAACGTGCCCAGAGTCGCCATTGGCAGGTTAGCACCAGGGATCGCACGGATTTCACCGTTAGGACCGTACTTGCCTTTACGTGCACCCAGTAGAATCACACCAGCCAGCGCTGCAGCAGCACCTGCCATGTGTACGATGCCGGAACCCGCGAAGTCTTTGAAACCAAAGTCATCGCCCAGGCTGTACATACCGAATACAGAAGCACCACCCCAGGTCCACGCGCCTTCCATTGGGTAGATAACCGCAGTCATCACTACCGCGAAAGCCAGGAAAGCCCACAGCTTCATACGCTCGGCAACAGCACCGGATACGATGGACATTGCAGTCGCTACGAACACAACCTGGAAGAAGAAGTCAGAAGCGCCGGAGTAAATAGAACCACCCTGGAAGCCATCTTCACGCGCCGCGAAATCAGCCAGAACTGCAGCAGAATCCACTTCGGTGATGCCTGACAGGAAGTAACCACCGCCGTACATGATCTGATAACCACACACCAGATACATGGTGCAGGCGATCGCAAACAGTGCAACGTTTTTGGTCAGAATTTCAGTGGTATTTTTAGAGCGGACCAGACCCGCTTCCAGCATGGCGAAACCTGCCGCCATCCACATGACTAACGCACCGCATACCAGGAAATAAAAGGTATCCAACGCGTATTGAAGTTCGAAAATATTATTTTCCATTCTAAGCCCCCCGCATAAGGCTCTGATTCATTTAATGAGGAAGGATCAGATCGCGTCTGCGCCGGTTTCACCGGTACGGATACGAATGACTTGTTCCAGGTTGGTAACGAAGATTTTTCCGTCGCCAATCTTGCCGGTGTTCGCCGCTTTGGTGATGGCTTCGATGACTTTTTCAGTCAGGTCGTCAGCTACCGCTACGTCAATTTTTACCTTAGGCAGAAAATCCACCACATATTCAGCACCACGATACAGTTCAGTGTGACCTTTCTGACGGCCGAAACCTTTTACTTCGGTCACTGTGATGCCCTGAACGCCAATCTCTGACAGTGCTTCACGCACATCGTCGAGTTTGAATGGCTTAACCACAGCTGTAATGAGTTTCATAGAAAACCCCTTTGTTAAACGCTACGAGTTTAAGTGTTATTAATGGCCCATGCGGGGGCACGGGCCATTGTATGCTTTTTACATGGAGATAGGCAGGCTGTAAGAAACAACCACTTTCAGATCTTCATCGACACCGGATTCGCCTTTATCCAGATCAGCTTCCTGAGAAACGACTTTGCTCAGAGTGAAAGCAATGTTGTCGTTGTAGGCGTAGCCAAGATCCAGGTGAGTGTATTTACCAGCGTCGTTGTCGCTGTCGGCCATACCCAGAGTGGCTGAGAAAGCATCCATACCGTAACCCAGCGTCATATAGCTGTTGTTATCCGGGTTGCTGGACACAGGGTAGTAGTAAGCAAAAGAAGCACCTTTGTAGCCCAGACTGACAATGAAGTCAGAAGCATCAAACGTATTGCCACGATCACCGGCTGTTACAGAGTAAGCCGTTTCAACGGTATCATCAGTGTCTGGGTTATCACCCGCTACATAAGAAGTTTCAGCCTTGCTTGGGTAGACATAAGTCCACAGGCTTACGTCGTAGCTGAAATCACCCATTTCAGCGCCATAACCCAGAAACAAGTCATATTCCTGACCCAGAACGGCATCACCACTGGAGGCCCATACACCGGCGTAAGCACCGGATGCGCTAACAGTCAGATCACCAGATACAGCAGGAACACCGCTTGAAGCGCTCAGATCCTGACCACGCCACAGGTACATGTTGGCAATAGAAGCCGATGCAGAAACTTCAACTTCAGCCTGCGCAGTAGAAACAGCGGTCAGACCTGCAGTCATAACACCAGCCAGAGCGATTGCTTGAGACAGTTTTTTCATGGTTCTTTTCCTTCATCAGTTATTCAAAGCTTTTATTAAGTAAACCGGTGAACGCACCGTTTTCTTTCTGTACTTACCTTGTACATGTCTTATAGCAGCGGCTGTGCCAACTTTTAAAAAATGCGGTTTTTCAGGGAGTTAGCGGCAACCTTTAGCAAAAAAGCCCTCGTAGCAGTTCAAAGGCGGTGCGCCGGGCCGGTTTTCAGCCCTTTTTGGTGCACTCAGGGGTAAGCATAGGCACTAATTTGATGCGTAAAGTCATGCAAGGAAATAAAACGGGGCAAAGGCCCGGATTGACATAAGCAGGAAGAATGCAGTGCCCTGACGCAAGGCACGATGCTGGGGCCTGTTTGCACAGCGTGATAAACTGCCGCCTATATATAAGGAAGCCCTATGATGAACAGCGAACAAATCCGCAACCGTATCGAACAACTGCTGCAACAAAGTCCACTGGCCGGTCTGTCAGCCGATGTGCGCTTAATGCTACAGAGCCAATTGCAGAGCCTGCTGAGCAGCGCCAATCTGATCAGCCGTGAGGAATTCGAGGTGCAGGCCGAAGCGCTGCGTCGTACCCAGGCCAAACTGGCCGAGCTGGAGGGCAAACTCAGCCAGCTTGAACAGCAGCAACAGCAACAGCAATAAAATCTGACCTAATAAAGAAAAGCCGGAGCACGCTCCGGCTTTTCTTTTAATAAACACAGAGTAATGAACGCTGAGTGTCTTGCCGCTAAATCGCCAGCAGCTCTTTCGCCTGTTGCGAGCTGGCCAGCTCACTACCGGCACCGGATGCCACTACCCGACCCCGTTCGAGAATCATAAACTCATCCGCCAGTTCGGCGGCAAAATCGAGGTATTGCTCAACCAGCACAATGGCCATTTCGCCACGGTCACGCAGCAGTTTAATCACACTGCCGATGTCTTTAATAATGGACGGCTGAATGCCTTCCGTCGGTTCATCCAGAATCAGCAATTTTGGTTTCAGCAATAACGCCCGGGCAATCGCCAGTTGTTGTTGCTGTCCACCGGATAAGTCTCCGCCACGGCGTTTCAGCATTTGTTGCAGCACCGGAAATAACGAATAGATTTCCGGGTCGATACGGCGCTGACTTTTCGGCAACGCGGAAAATGCGGTTTGCAGATTCTCTTCCACCGTCAGCTGGGCAAAAATATCCCGGCCCTGCGGCACATAGGCAATGCCTTGTCGTGCACGATCAAAAGGCGCAATACCATTCAGCGACTTACCCTGCCACTGAATATCACCACTGCTTGCGGCCAGGTGCCCGGACAACGCTTTCATTAATGTGGTTTTGCCCACACCGTTACGACCCAGCACACAGGTAACCTTGCCAACCTCGGCATTCATGCAGACGTTATACAGCGCCTGACTGGCACCATAAGAAACATCCAGTTGATTTACGTTTAGCATCCCATCATCCTCACCGCCGGTTAGCGGCCTAAATAAACTTCGATCACCTGTGGATTGGCTTTTACTGTGGCCAGTGAGCCTTCCGCCAGAACATGACCTTCGTGCAGCACGGTCACTTTGCAATCCAGCGCTTCGATAAAATCCATATCGTGCTCGACCACCATTAACGAATACTTTTGTGCCAGGCGCTTAAACAGTTCGGCGGTTTTCATGGTTTCTTCATCGGTCATACCCGCGGCCGGTTCGTCAATCAGCAGCAGTTGTGGCTCCTGTCCCAGCAGCATGCCGATTTCCAGCCACTGCTTCTGACCATGGGATAAGCTACCGGCCAGCTCTTCACGTTTATCCGCCAGATCAATCATGTCCATAATCTCATCCAGCTTCTGTGCTTTTTCGGCGCTCAGCTTATGCAGTAACGCCTGCCAGATACCGCGCCCACCTTTCAGCGACATTTCCAGATTTTCAAACACCGTCAGGCTTTCAATCACACTCGGCTTCTGGAATTTACGTCCTACGCCCAGATTGGCGACGTCCGCTTCGTCGAAGCGGGTGAGATCGTGTTCCTTTTTATGGTGATCGGTAAACATAATGGTGCCGGTATCCGGGCGGGTTTTACCGGTAATGACATCCATCATGGTGGTTTTACCCGCACCGTTCGGCCCGATAATGGCGCGCATTTCACCCGGAGCGATCACCATGGATAACGAATTCAACGCTTTAAAACCATCAAAGCTGACACTGACACCATCCATATAAAGTACCGATGGGTTATCAATATGTTTTGGCGTTTGCAGACTCATGCTTTTTCTCCCACAGGCTTTTCTGAACCGGGCTCATCGTTAGTCACTACAGAGGATTGATCCTGCGGCGACAATAGCAACGCCTTCTGTTTTTTCAGCGGGTACTTTTCTTTCAGCTGCGCCCATAAGCCCACTACCCCTTTAGGCAGATACAGCGTGGTGAGTACAAACAAACCGCCCAACATAAACAACCAGAGTTCGGCAAAGGCACCGGTAAAATAGGTTTTGGCATAGTTCACCAGCATCGCGCCAATCACTGCACCAAACAATGTACCGCGGCCACCTACGGCTACCCAGATAATGATTTCAATCGAATTAATCGGCGCAAATTCACCCGGATTAATAATACCGACCTGAGGCACATATAACGCTCCGGCCACACCGGCCAGCATCGACGACACCACAAACACAAACAGCTTGTAATGCTCAACCCGGTAACCAAGAAAACGTGCACGGGATTCCGAATCACGGATAGCCACCAACACCCGACCGAGTTTTGAAGTAACGATAAAACGGCTGATTAAATAGCCCAGCATTAACGCCAGCACCGATGCAATAAACAGCACCGCACGGGTGTTATCCGACTGCAGGCTGTAACCAAGAATATCTTTAAAGTCGGTTAAGCCATTATTGCCGCCAAATCCCATATCGTTGCGGAAGAAGGCCAGCAACAATGCATAGGTCAGTGCCTGGGTAATAATCGACAGATAGACGCCGGTTACCCGCGAGCGGAACGCCAGCGCGCCGAAGACAAAAGCCAGAATGCCCGGCGCCAGCAATACCATCAGCATAGAGAACCAGAACTGGTCAAAACCGAGCCAATACCACGGCAGCTCAGTCCAGTTGAGGAATACCATAAAGTCGGGCAACTCAGGATTACCATACACACCGCGGTCACCAATCTGACGCATCAGATACATGCCCATGGCATAACCACCCAGCGCAAAAAATGCACCATGGCCCAGGCTTAAAATACCGCAGTAGCCCCAGATTAAATCCACCGCAATCGCCAGCAGGGCATAGCACAAATACTTGCCCAGCAGTGTCATGGTGTAGGTCGATACATGGAAAAACGAGCCTTCCGGCAATAGCAGATTGCTGAGCGGAATAAAAATCGCCATCAGCACCAATACCAGCAGTAATTTCCGCCCGGCGGCATCGTTCATCAGTAAGCGGGTTAACGGGCCCAATTGTTTTGTCTGTGTCATATTCCTGCCCCTTAACCGTTATCAACTGCACGGCCTTTCAGCGCGAATAATCCACGCGGCCGCTTCTGAATAAACAGGATGATAAATACCAGCACCATAATTTTTGCCAGTACCGCACCGGCCAATGGTTCGAAAATTTTATTGGCAACACCCAATGTCATTGCGCCGACCAGCGTGCCCCATAAATTGCCGACGCCGCCAAATACCACCACCATAAAGGAGTCGATAATATATGCCTGACCCAGATTCGGTCCGACGTTGGTCAGCTGTGATAAGGCCACGCCAGCAATCCCGGCAATACCAGAACCCAGACCAAAGGTCAGCGCATCCACCCAGCCGGTTTTAATCCCCATAGAGCTGGCCATTGGCCGGTTCATAGTGACCGCGCGCATCTGCAAACCAAACAATGTGCGTTTTAATACCAGCGCCAGCAGTGCCAATACCATCAGGCTGAAAATAATGATGTACAGGCGGTTCCAGGTCAGTTCCAGTGCCGGGTTAATCATAAAGGTACCGGCCATCCACTCCGGCGTAGCCACTTCACGGTTTAACGGGCTGAAGATCGAACGCACCGCCTGTTGCAGAATCAGGCTGATACCAAAGGTTGCTAACAGGGTTTCCAGCGGACGGCCGTATAAATGGCGGATCACACCACGCTCAATCAATACACCAACCAGACCGCTGACCAGAAAGGCGGCCGGTACAGCAACCACCAGAGATAAACCAATATGCTCGGGCATCAGCAGTTGCACCACATAGGTGGTATAGGCACCCAGCATAATCATTTCGCCGTGGGCCATATTAATAACGCCCATCACACCGAAGGTAATGGCCAGACCAATCGCCGCCAGCAGCAACACTGCGCCCAGCGCCAGACCAAAATACAGGTTTTCGATATAGCCATTAATGCTGACCAGCTTTTCAATGTCGGTCAGTGTGGTTTGCGCCAACTGATATTCATTTTTACGTGACAGTTTTTCTTCATCACTGAAACTGCGGATAAATTCACTCAGTCCGGCACGAACTTCCGGATAAAGCGCGCCATCGAGTGCGGTTAACCCTTCAATGTGTTGTTGTGTTTCACTGGATTTCAACTGCATTAAGGCACGGACGATGTGTAAAACTTTGGCAACATCCGCATCGGTTTCACGCTCAATCGCCTGATTAATAAACACCTTATCGATATCATCGCTGCTTTTCAGCAGGTTCTCCGCTGCCGCCATGCGTTGCGGTTTATGCTTCGAAGAAATCTGCGCACGGGAAATAAGACTGCGCAGCGCAACCCGCAGCGAATTATTAACGCCTATTTTTTTAATATCGCGTTTGCCCAGTCCTGGGACGGCCTGCAGGGTAAAAGCATCCTGTGCACTGTCCGCTTCACCGGAACTGTCCACCAGTAGTATTTGTTCATTACTTTTAACGTAATAGAGACGACTGTCGAGCAGTGCCTGCAGAATGGCAATGGCCTGATCATCTTCGCTGAGCGCAATACGCTCGGCCAGTGCGGCTTTTTCTTTATAATTGGCGCTTATCAATTGTTTGCTGAGCGCCGCCAGCGAATAATCGGCCTGAACCGCACTGCCCGGAACATTGCCCGGAACATTGCCCGGAACATTGCCCGGAGCATTAGCCGCAGCATCATCGGACAGCAAAAAGGGGCTGAAATTTAACAATAAGACGGAGAGAACAACACGTCTGAATAGTGTGAACATGGGAACATCCTGTTGGAGAGGAACTGCACGTCTGCGCAGCGTTATCGCAACGCCGGCAAACGTGCAGTGGGTCAGGCTTACTCGGCGGCTACTGCGCCGCCACAGGTTTTAGTGGCTGTGTTGTAGTTGCCGCAGCTGATTGGAGCCGTCCAGTCAGAGATGAGGTTTTTGCTTTCAGGCAGGAAGTCCGTCCAGGCATCCCCCGCAACAACACCCTCGGTTTGCCATACGATATCGAATTGGCCATCTTCCTGAATTTCGCCAATCAGTACCGGTTTGGACAAGTGGTGGTTTTTATTCATCACCGCCATACCGCCGGTCAGGTTAGGCACAGAAATACCGATCATGGCATCCTGTACTTTGCTGACATCTGCCGTGCCTGCTTTTTCTACCGCCTTAGTCCACATATTGAAGCCGATATAGGTCGCTTCCATCGGGTCGTTGGTTACGCGCTTATCGTCTTTGGTAAAGGTGTGCCATTGTTTGATAAAGGCATCATTCTCTTTACCATCGGCGCTCATAAAGTAGTTCCAGGCGGCCAGGTGGCCAACCAGAGGCTTGGTATCGAAACCAGACAGTTCTTCTTCACCTACCGAGAAGGCAACCACCGGAATGTCTTCTGCACTGACGCCCTGGTTGGCTAATTCTTTATAGAAAGGAACGTTGGCATCGCCGTTAATGGTAGAAACGACCGCGGTTTTAGTTCCGGCGCTGCCGAATTTTTTGATGTCAGAAACAATGGTCTGCCAATCGGAATGACCAAACGGTGTGTAGTTAATCATGATGTCTTTAGCGGCAACGCCCTTAGACTTCAGATAACTTTCCAGAATTTTATTGGTGGTGCGTGGATAAACGTAGTCGGTACCGGCCAGAACCCAGCGCTTAACGCCGACATCATTCATCAGGTAGTCTACCGCAGGAATGGCCTGCTGGTTAGGCGCCGCACCGGTATAGAAAACATTTTTCGAAGACTCTTCGCCTTCATACTGAACCGGGTAGAACAGCAGACCGTTCAGCTCTTCTACAACAGGTAAAACTGACTTACGGGAAACGGAAGTCCAGCAGCCGAAAATCACATCGACCTTATCTTTCTCCAGAAGCTCACGGGTTTTTTCCGCAAATAAAGGCCAGTTAGAAGCCGGGTCAACCACAACAGCTTCAAGCTGCTTACCCAGCAAACCGCCTTTTTTATTCTGTTCTTCAACCATCATCAGTACGGTGTCTTTCAGTGTGGTTTCTGAAATAGCCATAGTGCCGGACAGTGAATGCAGCACACCGACTTTAATCGTGTCGGCGGCGTTGGCCAGGCTGATGCCAGCGGCCAGAGTGGTCATCGCCAGTACCTTGGTTGCTTTTGACAGCGTATTCAATCCCAGTTTTTTCATCTTGAGTCCGTCCTTAATGTACTTTGATTTTATCCGGAGTCCGATTACTGCTGATCAGCTCCATTTATGAGTTAGCATTTCCTGTAGAGCAAAGCCTGTACCAACTTATAAATATTTGTTTTATAAGCATTTTCAGACAAAAAAAGGCCAAAGGCCGAAATAAATTGCCATTGTCATAAATTCACGCACTGTTATTGCCCAGCTACTTCTGAATATTCACTGCATTGGTGCAGAGCGGATAAATCAGTTATCGGTTCTGATATTGATGTTGTAACGACTCTTGGCCGATTGAATGCGGTGCAGCGTAATATGGCGCACAGTATTTTTACTGATTTCAATATGACGACTGAGAAAATCCGCAGCGTCTTCGGTCTGCCTGTTCAGCATTAAATTCAGAAGATGAGCATGCTCATCATAGGTCGCTGCGATACGTCCTTCCTGGGTAAAATCCAGCCGGCGGATAATGCGCAAACGCTCGCACACCGTGCGATGAATCGCTGCCATTTCCTGGTTACCGCTGAGCGCCAGCAAAGCAAAATGAAAGTCTTCATCCATCTCTGCCAGCAGCGAGCTGTCATTCAGGCGCTGGCTTTCCTGACAGCACCAAAGAGTAATCAAACCGGCCAGTTGCTCTTTAATATTGATATGCCCGCACAGACGTTTTACCGCAGCGATTTCGAGCAGGGTGCGGACGTCGTATAAATCTTCAAAGTAGCGGAAATCAAAGGGCCGGACCTGCCAGCCACTGCGGAAATGCACTTGTACAAAACCATCCCGCTCCAACCGGTAAAGCGCTTCCCGAACCGGTGTTCGGCTGGCCTGCATTCGCCGGGCTATTTCGTTTTCGCTGAAACGATCACCGGGCAGTAACTGAAAATCGAAGATATCGTTTTTCAATTGTTGGTAAATCCGTTCGGCCAGATTCAGTGGGCGTTTCTTTTCTTCAGCATCCGTTGGATACGGCGGATACACGCTTAATTTCCGGCCTGGGATTTCAGCTGAGCGATGTATGCGCGCCAGCCACCAAACTCACTGATATGAGTTGCGGTGGCGACCGCTTCAGGTTCACAGATAAAGCCTTTAACCAAACGGCCATCGGCTAATTCCAACGTACCGATACCTAATGGCTGAGGAATTTCTTCAACAAAACTGCCGAAAGCGGCAGCATCCATACGCCACAGCTCGACGATAATTTCATGCCCTTTTTCGGAGCCACTATTCAGCAATGCATCATTAACGCGCACCAGGCCCGGTTTAGGTGGCACCGTATTGGCGAGGGCGTAAAGCTGGTATTTTTCTGCGCTCAGTGTTTGCTCCAGCAATACTGCATGACGGCTGGTGAGCTGATGATTCAACGGCATACCGGTTAAATGAGCGCCGACCACCGCAACCACGACAGACTCATCCTCACACGCACCCAATAACACCGGCGCCTGTGGTAAACGCAGCGCCGCCTGCCAGTGTGCTGCAAAAGCCGCCAGCGCCGGTTCGCTGAAAGCCGGCGCAATTACCGTGATGCCAAACGGTAATCCATCGCTGCGTAAATCAGCCGGTAAAGCGATGGCGCATAAATCGGCCAGATTGACAAAATTCGTATACGTACCCAGCTGGCTGTTAACCTTAACAGGCTCCTCTGCAACCTTTGCGAGGGTCGGAAAGCAGGGTGCGGTAGGAACAAACAGAGCATCAAAACCCTGAAATAACTGCTGTATTTTCCGCAGCAATTCCATACGCCGGTACTCAGCATTAAATGCCTCAACCGCTGTGCCGTTGTTACCACCGGCAATAATGCTTTTAACTACCGGATTAATGCCGGGTAAATCCTGCTGAATAAATTCCCCCACGGCAGCATAACGTTCAGCCACCCAGGGGCCCTGATACAGCAGCGCTGCCAACTCATACAAGGGCGAGAAATCGGTGCGGATTAATTCAAAGCCCAGACTTTCTGCTTTCGCCAGAGCCGCAGTAAAAGCAGCTTGCTGTCTATCATCACCAAACCATGGCATCTCGGCTGGCAGCGCCAGACGACGAATGGTTTTTAATGGTGAGATGCCCACCGGGCGGGAATACGCATCCAGCTCATCAAACTGTGCAGCCAGTGCAAAAATACGTTCGGCATCGAGGGCGTTTAAAGCAAAAACAGACACACAGTCCAGACTGCGGCAGGCCGGTACGACCCCTTGAGTGCTGAGGGCGCCTTTACTGCCTTTCAGCCCGACAATGCTATTAAAGCCAGCCGGAATCCGGCCCGAACCTGCGGTGTCGGTCCCCAATGAAAAAGGTACATAACCGCGCGCAACCGCAACGGCTGAACCAGAGCTGGAACCACCGCTGATATATTCTTCATTAAATGGATTGGCTACCGCACCATAAGGTGAGCGGGTGCCCACCAGCCCGGTGGCAAACTGATCGAGATTGGTTTTGCCTAATACAATGGCACCGGCGTTACGCAACAGGCGCACCACGGTTGCATCTGCCTGCGCCTCATAAGCAAATTCCGGACAGGCGGCGGTTGTCGCAAATCCGGCGACGTCGATATTGTCTTTAACCGCAAACGGAACGCCGTATAACGGCAGTACCTGCATATCACCATCGGCGGCATCCAGTAATTGCTGCAGCTGAATTAACTGCGCGCCCAGTTGTTGCTCGCTGGCCAGCTCAATCCAAACGCTGCCGGTGTTTAAAGATCCGGCCGTACTTTCCTGCTGACGCACCTCCGCCAGTAATGCACTCAGTAATGCGCTGGCATTGCTACCGTTGCGATACGCTTTACCCCAGTCATTCAGACTCCAGCCGAATAATGATTTTCCTGATATTTCTGATGTGATGTCGCTCATAGCACTGCCAATGTGTTCAACCTTGTATACAAGTGACAGAGCGATAGACGTGCCAGTTTATAAAAACGTGCCTGAAAACAGTCCGCAGCCCCGTGATTACGGGATTTCTGCAACAGTTGGCCGGAAAAAACAGGAATGACAGCAGGAATATCACGCGCCTTTTGAGCGCAAAGTTAAAAAAATCATGCATCAGAACGGGGCGGAATTTTTATTTTCCTCTGATGTTTTTCATCGCAGAGACGACCATGCCGGAAGTGATTGGTGCTATCAGAGCCGTCACAATTCTGAGGAATGCGGTAGCTCCGAGATAGCATCATGCTGCTTCAGCCATGCGATAAATTCGTGTTCGGGCAATGCGCGCGACCAAAAATAGCCCTGCGCTTCATTACAACCGAACTGCTTTAACAGATTCAGCGTTGCTTCGTCTTCTACGCCCTCAGCCACGGAATGCAGTCCCAGGCTCGCCGCCATCTGGATAATGGCGCGCACCAGTGGTTCGTCACGCTGCGATACACCCAGATCGGTAATAAAGGATTTATCGATTTTCAGCCGTGAAGCATTAAAGCGGCGCAGATACCCCAGATTGGAATAACCGGTACCAAAATCATCAATCGAAAATGATACGCCCATCTGATGAATGGCGCTCAGCTGGCGGCTGATGTCATCACCTTCGCCAATTAACATTGACTCGGTTAATTCCAGCTCCAGCGCCGATGAAGGCAACCCGGACTGGCGCAACACCTGCTGTACGCTGCGCTCCAGCGAGCCATCGCGGAACTGCACATAGGATAAATTCACCGCCACACCCACGCTGCCATGCCCTTGTTGACGCCAGCGCATACAGGCTTCGCAAGCTTCCTGTAACACCCAATGACCAATATCGGCAATGACACCGCTGCTTTCAGCCAGCGGAATAAAATCGTCCGGCGCAATATACGAACCATCAGGCTGTGGCCAGCGGATTAATGCTTCAACACCACACACCCGGCCGCTGCGAATATCCATTTTCGGTTGGTAAAACAGGCGGAATTGTTTGTCTTTAAGTGCCTGACGGATTTGCGTCATCAGATTGAATTTATCGATATTGGCGCGGCCCATATCGTCGTTATAAACACGGTACACGCTGCGGCCTTCATGCTTGGCCTGATACATCGCCAGATCGGCATATTTGCACAGCGTGTTAAATTCGGTGCCATGTTCAGGTGCCAGCGCAATGCCCACCGAACCGGAGATTTCGATCTGCGTCTGCATAATAAAAAACGGCGTCGTGGCGGCGGCTTTAATGTTTTGCGCGATGGTGGTCAGCTGCTCTTCCTCACCATCCAGTGCCACCATCATCAGGAATTCATCTCCGCCAAAACGACACAGTACATCCTCTGCGCGACTGATTGCCTGTAGCCGACCCGAGAGTTGCTGCAGCAATAAATCCCCCGCTGCATGGCCGAGGGAATCATTCACCGGTTTGAAATTATCCAGATCAAGAAAAAATACTGCCAGCGGATGCTCATCACGCAAACAACGCTGATACAAACGGGTATAGGATTCTTCGGCAAAACGGCGATTGGATAACCCCGTCAGCTGATCCTGACTGGCCAGCCGGGCAATGGTTTGCTGACTGTTGCGTACCCGCTGATTCTCTTCGCGTAAGCCACGCATTAAACGACGCTGATCACGCAGTAACAAATACGCACTGAAACCGGTAATCAATAAAATAACATCGGTGAACACCAGATGCTTGAACTCAACATCTGGCAGAAAAGGCTGAAAGTAACCGGCAATGGTAAGCCCGGCCATCAGCGAGCAATAACTAACGATAAAAAACAACAAACCCGAAAACAGCCGCACATTGCCGAGAATGGCGGCAAAAATCAGTACACCGGGATAACCCAGCACCGCCATATCGCGCACGCCACCGGAGTGCCAGGCCAGAACCGACAGCATGGCGGTCAGCGCCCAGAGAAGAATATTGGCGGCAATACCAGGCTGCTGCTGATGAGCAAACCAGCCAGCCAGCACCAAAACGGCACTGCCAGTCAGCACCGTTAATTGCGTATGCCCGGTAGCCACAAACGCGGCCAGCAGCAGGCCCATCAGCGTCAGGCTGGTAATCTGCAGCAGACGTTTTGAACGCAGAGCACTGGCATCATGGCCCAGCAGTGGAATGTTGTTCTGATCCGAATAAATGGCTGCAATCCTATTACACAGTCTTACTTATCATTTTAGCCGCTGGCATGGGTTACGCTGTTTCTGTCTGCCGGAGATTTGTAACCAGTTATATCCATAACATTACCTTCGCTCTGTTAACGCCTATTCTTTATGCATTAATGAATCAGGAAGCCACATGAACCTTCGTCCCCGTTTTCTGCTGCTGACCACGATCCTGATCGCGCTGACCGGCGCTGGTCTGTGGTTACTGACTCAACAGATTGCGCTGGGGGTGATGCAGGAATGGGCGCTGCGCCACTTTGAAACCCAGGTAAAACTGGAGAAAACCCGTACCCTGCAACCCATCATCCGCGAAGTCACCCTGGCCCGGCAGTTCGCCGATTCACAGGTATTGCGCGCCTGGGCACGCGCGCCCGACGATAAGACCCTGAAAGCTCAGGCACTGGCCGAGATGGAGAATTTCCGCAATAACTTCGCCGATCAGAGTTATTTCGTCGCCCTGCTGGAGTCCGGTGCTTACTATCACAACAATGCCAATAACGAGTTTGCCGGTGCCGAATACCGCTACACCCTGAACGCGGATAACCCGAATGACCGCTGGTTTTACAGCATCATCGAACAGAACCGTGATATTCACCTGAATGTAAATCCGGATATTCCGCTGGGCGTTACCAAACTGTGGATTGATGTCCTGCTGCGTGACGGCGATAAAATCCTCGGCGTGGTCGGCAGCGGCCTCGACCTCACGACCTTTATCGAACAGGTCGTCAGCCAAACCGAAGCCGGCATCAGCAATCTGTTTTTTGATCATGAGGGTGCGATTCAGGTCTCCCGTGACCCCAGCCAGATTGATTTTGCCAGCATCACCAAGCAGGCCAGCGACAAAAAAACCATACAACAACTGCTGAGCGATCCACTGGAACGCGCGCAGCTGCAGGCATTGCTGCCACAGGTGATGCGCAACCCCGGTGAGGTGGGCAGCCTCTACCTGACCATTGATCAGCAGCGCTATCTGGCTGGCGTCATCTACCTGCCGGAAATCGACTGGTATGAAATCACCCTGCTGGAACTGGATACACTGCTGCCACTCAGCACCTTTAACAGCATCTTTGTCGTCTCTGGCGTGTTCTTACTGCTGGCCCTGCTGCTGTTTCATCTGGCGCTTAATCGTTACATCCTGAACCCTCTGGCGCTGCTTGAGCGGGCCATCAGCCAGCTGCGTTCAGGGCAACACACCGTGCCTTTACTGCCACGTCACAGCTCCGGGGAAGTCGGACGCCTGCTGCGGCATTTTCAGGAAATGGCCGCCGCCACCCTGCTGACACGAAAGCAGTTGGAACAGAAAGTACAGGAGCGCACCGAGGCCCTCGAACGCCTGACCCAGACAGACGCTCTCACCGGCCTGCTTAACCGCCGCGGCATGACTCAGCAACTCAGCCTCGAACACCAGCGTCTGCAGCGTGAGGGAGAACCCTTTGGTCTGATCTGGCTGGATCTTGATCACTTCAAGGGCATCAACGACCGTTATGGCCACGCCAGCGGCGACCAGGCGCTGATGACCACGGCCAATATCATTACCGATGTGCTGCGCCCTTATGACCATGCAGCGCGCTGGGGCGGCGATGAGTTTCTGATTCTGATCCGTACCGATGACCAGCAACTGCTTGATCAACTGGGTGAGCGTTTGTGTCAGGCCGTCGCCGCACAGCAGGAAGTGCTCGACCAGCAACAACAGCCCATCGCCCTGACGCTCAGCGCCGGCAGCTACCTGGCGCGCAACCATGACAGTCTGGAGAGCATTCTCGCAGCCGCCGATCAGGCGCTGTATCAGGCCAAACGACATGGTCGCAATCATCATCGCAGCGCCACCTGAGGCGCCGCAGGTGCCATCTAATACATAAGCACCATAAATACCAAGCCATTCAGATTATTCAGTTCATACATACCAAAAGCCTCCGTAGACTGGCTGCATTAACCATCCATTCTACGGAGCGACCCCATGGATTTTGAGCATTCTCCCAAAGCGCAGGACTACATCAAACGCGTTAAAGAATTCATCAAAAATGAAATCGAACCGGTTGAAGAAGACTACCTGCGCGAGCTGCACAGCCTGGATAACAAATGGGTGGTGCTGCCCATCATCGAAGAGCTGAAAGCCAAAGCTAAAGCAGCAGGCCTGTGGAATATGTTCCTGCCGGACGAGCACTACGGTGCCGGTCTGAGCACTCAGGAATACGCCGCCGTAGCTGAGCTGACCGGCCGCTCCTTTATTGCCCCGGAAATTTTCAACTGCAACGCGCCGGACACCGGCAATATGGAAGTGCTGGAAAAATACGGCAGCAAAGAACAGCAGGAACAATGGCTGAAGCCACTGCTGGCCGGTGAAATCCGCTCCGCCTTCTGCATGACCGAGCCCGGCGTTGCCTCCTCTGACGCCACCAACATGGAAGCCACCGCCACCGTTGAGGGTGACGAAGTGGTGCTCAACGGACGCAAATGGTGGAGCACCGGTATCGGCCACCCGAACTGCAAAGTCGGTATTTTTATGGGGCTTACCAACCCCGATGCACCACGCCATCAGCAACACTCGATGGTGTTATTCCCATTCGATGCACCAGGCGTAAAAATCGAGCGCATGCTGCCGGTGTTTGGTTTCTACGATGAGCCTTATGGCCACGGCGAAGTCAGCTTCGATAACGTGCGCGTACCCCTGAGCAACATGATCGCCGGCCCCGGCCGTGGTTTCGAAATCGCCCAGGGTCGCCTTGGACCTGGCCGCATCCACCACTGCATGCGCCTGATTGGTATGGCCGAAAAAGCGCTGGAACTGATGTGTATCCGCGCCGCCAGCCGTACCGCATTCCACAAGCCGCTGATGAATCTGGGTGGCAACCGCGACATCATCGCCAACGCCCGTATGAACATCGAGCAGGCACGCCTGCTGGTGATGAAAGCGGCCTGGATGATCGACAAAGTCGGTGCCATGGGTGCCATGAGTGAAATTTCTCAGATTAAAGTGATTGCCCCGAGCATGGCCCAGCAGGTGATTGATGCCGCCATGCAGATGCACGGTGGCGGTGGCCTGTCCGAAGACCTGCCGCTGGCCGGCCTGTACACCGCAGCCCGCGCCCTGCGTCTGGCCGATGGCCCGGATGAAGTTCACCGTGGACTGATCGCCAAGATCGAAATGATGAAATACAAAAAGTACATGAAAGACGCCTGAGGCTGATGGGAGTGCGGTCCGGCCGCGCTCCCGGACTTATGTCACAAACGCCCCTTAACAGGCCATTAAGCACACAACACAATCAGCATCATTCCAGCGGCGACTTCAGCCGCTGTTGCATTTGAGGATACGGGATGAAAAAGGTACTGATCACCGGCGCCGCCAGCGGACTGGGCCGGGCACTGGCTCTGCGTTTTGCCAAAACAGGCGCAGACATCTGCATTGCAGATATCAACATGGGCGGTGCCGCCGAAACTCTGAACATGGTCGAACAGGCCGGAGGCAAAGGCTGGATCTGCGAACTTAACGTCACCGTACCTGAGCAGTGGGCGGTACTGGAACAGGAAGTGAAAAAGCGCTGGGGCGGTATCGACGTTGTGATTAACAACGCCGGTGTAGCCACTGGTGACCGTATCGAAGCCGGCGAATGGGCCTGGTGGGATTGGGTTATCGACATTAACCTGAAAGGCGTAGCGCTGGGCTGCCGTACCTTTACCCCAATGATGAAAGAACAGGGCAGCGGCTACTTTATTAACGTCGCCTCGCTGGCCGGCCTGATGAAAGCGCCGTCGATGGCCTCTTACAACGCCACCAAAGCGGCCGTGGTTGCCATCTCCGAAACCATGCATTTCGAGCTTAAGCCCTACGGCATTGGCACCACCGCACTGTGCCCTGGCTTCTTCCGCACCAACCTCAACCACGGCATGAAAACCTCCGACCCGGATATGCTCAAGTTTGTCGATAAAGTGTTCGCCGCATCCGCACTGGATGCCGAAGACATCGCCGACGCTGCGTACAGCGCGATGGAAAAAAAGCAGATGATCTGCAACCCGCATCCGGCTGGCCGCCGCGCGTATTTCATCAAACAATATCTGCCATTCCTGTACCGTCGCGAGATGGACAAGATGGCCATGGGCCTGAAAAAACGCGAAGATCAGCGCAAAGCCTTTAAAGAGGGAAAGGACGCCTGATATGAGTGAACAGTTTATCGATGAGGCCAAGGCACTGCGCGACAGCGATGCCTTTGACATTCAGGCCGTGCACCACTGGCTGCGGACGCAGGTACAAGCCCAGGGCAACGACTATGGCGATGAGCTGCCGCAGGTTAAGCAATTTTCCGGTGGCGCCTCCAACCTGACCTATCACCTGAAATACCCTGATCAGTACGCAAACAACGATCTGATTCTGCGTCGTCCGCCCGCCGGCCATAAAGCCGCTGGCGCGCACGATATGAAACGCGAATACAGCGTGATGGACCGCCTGAAACCGGTCTATCCGTTCGTGCCGAAAATGATCGCCTTCTGCGAAGACGACAGCGTACTGGGCAGCGATTTTTACGTTATGGAACGCATGCGCGGCATTATTCCACGCGGTAATCTGCCACGCGGAATGAGCCTCAGCAAAGAACAGGCGCGCGCACTCTGTATTTCGGTATTCGATAAACTGATCGACCTGCATCAGGTGGATTATCAGGCCAATGGTCTGGATGACCTTGGCAAAGGCGCAGGCTATGTGCAGCGTCAGGTTGAAGGCTGGAGCGGCCGCTTTGTTAAATCCAAAACCTGGAACGTTCCCAGCTTTAATAAAACCATGACATGGCTGAAAGCCAATATGCCGGCGGATGTAAAAACCTGCATTATCCACAACGACTACCGTATGGATAACGTCGTGCTTAATCCGGATAACCCCGGCGAAATTATCGGCGTGCTGGACTGGGAAATGGCCACCCTCGGTGATCCGTTAATGGATCTTGGCGGAGCACTGGCGTATTGGGTTCAGGCCGACGATGACTTTTTAATGCGTGCCATCCGCCGCCAGCCAAGTCATTTACCCGGCATGCTGACACGGCAGGAAATTGTCGATTATTACTGCGAAAAAATGGCACTGGATGCGAAGCTGTGGCCCTTCTATGAAGTGTTCGGTTTATTCCGCCTGGCCGTCATCGTGCAGCAGATTTATTACCGCTATCACCACAAGCAGACCGATAACCCGGCCTTTAAAAACTTCTGGTTATTCGTGCATTATCTGAACTGGCGCTGCAATCGCATTATAAAAAAAGCGCGCAAGGCTGGTTTTAAATAATGGCGAGTATTTATCTGGTACGCCATGGCCAGGCTGGCTTCGGTAAGCTGAATTACGATCAGCTGTCTGACACCGGCCACCTGCAGGGCGAATTGGTCGGTAAGTCGCTGGCATTACGTGGGGTCGAAGCACACCGCGTAGTGCATGGCGCGATGCAGCGTCACCGCGAAACCATGGTAGCTGCACAAAAGCACTGGCAGACGTTTGGCAGCACAATCGAAATGCCCGGTTTTAATGAATTCGATTCCGACGACATTATTGCCTGCGCCTTTCCACAGTTTAAAAACAAAGCCGTGCTCGGTGCCTGGATATTAACCCAGAGCAACAAACGCAAAGCCTTTCAGGAATTATTTGCCAAAGCGGTTGAGCGCTGGACCAGTGGTGATTTCGACGATGACTATATCGAATCCTGGAGCCACTTTACCCAGCGGGTTACCCATGCGCTGCATGAACTGATTGCCCAAAGCGAAGGTAAAAATGTGGTGGTCTTTACCTCTGGTGGGCCGATTACCGCCATTGCCCAGCATTGCCTGGATTTAAGCCACGATAAAGCCTTTGAATTGAACTGGACGCTGCTGAATGCCGGCATCAGCCAGCTGCTGTACAACAGCGGCGGAAAAATCAGCCTGGCATCGTGCAACGAACAACAGCATCTGGCTCAGGCCGGAAAACATTTTGTCACTTACCGCTGAAATTATTCGGTGATTATAAAAACGGAGCAAGCGATGAACACACAAGCCAATACCCCGGAAAACCTGTTTAATTTATCTGGTCGTATCGCCCTGGTCACCGGCGCCAGCCGCGGTATCGGTGAGAGCATTGCCAAACTGCTGGCCGCAAGCGGCGCACACGTTATTGTTTCCAGCCGTAAAATCGACGGTTGCCAGCGTGTTGCTGACGAGATTAAAGAAGCCGGTGGCAGTGCTGAAGCACTGGCTTGCCATATCGGTGAAATGGATCAGATTGAAGCCTGCTTTAAAGCCATTGAAGAGCGTCACGGCAAGCTGAATATTCTTGTAAACAATGCAGCAGCGAACCCATACTTCGGCCATGTACTCGATACAGGTCTGGACGCCTTCCAGAAAACCGTTGATGTGAATATCCGTGGCTATTTCTTTATGTCGTCTGCGGGCGCTAAATTAATGAAGAAAAACGGCGGCGGTAGCATTGTTAACGTCGCCTCGGTTAACGGTGTGATTCCGGGTGATATGCAGGGGATTTACTCCATCACCAAAGCATCCGTTATTGCCATGACCAAAACCTTCGCCAAAGAATGTGCGCAACTGGGCATTCGTGTAAACGCCCTGCTGCCAGGCCTGACCGATACCAAATTCGCCAGCACCCTGACCAGCAACGACGCCATCCTGAAAATGGCGATGATGCATATTCCAATGAAGCGTGTGGCGATGCCGGAAGAAATGGCAGGCACGGTACTGTATCTGGCCTCTGATGCTTCCAGCTACACCACCGGTGCTGCCATTAACGTCGATGGTGGTTATCTGCTGGTGTAAATCTGAAACAGAAATACAACTCGTTCCCACGCTCCTGCTTGGGAACGTGCCGCTTTCACCAATTACGCCCCGCCATACACAGCATGCACGGGGCGTTTTTATTTCCACCTCGTTCCCATGCTCCCGCGTGGGAACGATCCGGTTGCCAGACCGGTTGTCTGTCGTTAGGCTTCGCCGATGAATAAAACGCTCAGGGACATGGCGGGATATATAGCCTGAAATGCTGATCGCGCATCAACACAAGGAATGACCATGGCGAAAAAATCTGATGCGTCACCTCCGCTCAAACCCGCGCACGGCCGGGTATTAAAGGCTGCTAAGTCGGCATTACTGTTTTTGCTGCTGGCGGGCCTGCTGATCACGCTGGACGTGAAAATCGGCATTACCTACCTGTTCACCTCGGCACTGCTGTGGGTGCTGATCATCGCCCTTTGCCTGCCACTTCTGCTGTTGTTCTTTCCGGCGCTGGGTTATCCGCTTTTGTTGTTGCTGATGTTGCCTGAGCAGATTATTACTGCCTTGCGGAAATGGCGCACGCGGCAGAAATCATCAGAAGACAATTAGTAACCGGGTACGCATTCCAACGCAGGAGCGTAGGAACGAGGTATTAGGAGCGTGGAAACGAGGTGTTAGGAGCGTGGGCACGAGGTGATAAAATACGGCGATAACGGCGGCCTGTTACAGGACGCCGTTATTTTTTAGCTTCAGATTACACCCTGCGCCAGCATGGCATCGGCGACTTTGACAAAACCGGCGATATTCGCACCATCGATATAACTCACCGAACCATCATCACGGCTGCCGTACTTCAGACAAGCGCGGTGAATTCCCTGCATAATTTCCAATAACCGCGCGTCGACCTCTTCGCTGCTCCAGCACAGGCGCATGGCGTTCTGGCTCATTTCCAGACCTGAGGTTGCCACACCACCGGCGTTACTGGCTTTACCCGGCGCAAAGAGCACAGAGTTCTGTTCAAACACCGTAATCGCTTCTGCCGTGCAGGGCATGTTTGCGCCTTCAGCAATGCACTGTAAGCCATTCTTAACCAAGGCCTGAGCGTCTTCTCCGCTCAACTCATTCTGGGTTGCACAAGGCAGCGCCACATCCATGGGAATATGCCACGGCGTGCGACCCGCCATATAGGGTAGCCCTGCGGCCGTGGCGTAATCTTCCACCCGGCCGTAGCGTTCATTTTTAATCTTCATCAGCAACGCCAGTTTTTCTGCGTCGAAGCCTTCTTCGTCGTAGAGCGTACCGCTGCTGTCGGATACACAGACAACAATCGCACCCAGCTGCATGGCTTTTTCAACGGCGTACTGCGCAACATTGCCAGAACCGGAAATACCAACGCGCATTCCTTCCAGTGAGCGACCGGCATGCAACAGCATTTCCTGAGCAAAATAGACGGTGCCATAACCGGTAGCTTCCGGGCGTATTAATGAACCACCAAAACTCAAACCTTTACCGGTAAAGACACAGTCGGAACGGTTGGTTATTTTTCTCAGCATGCCGGTCATATAGCCTACTTCACGGGCACCCACACCGATATCACCCGCCGGAATATCGGTGTCGGAACCGATGTGACGGTATAGTTCGCTGATAAAGGCCTGACAGAAGCGCATGATCTCGCCCTGGCTTTTACCCTTTGGATTAAAGTCAGAGCCGCCTTTACCGGCGCCCATTGGCAAGGTAGTCAGCGCATTTTTGAACATCTGCTCAAAGGCCAGAAATTTCAGTACCGACTGATTCACCGACGGATGAAAACGCAAACCACCTTTATAAGGTCCGATCGCAGCACTGTGCTGCACACGGTAGCCACGGTTAACCTGTACATCACCCTGATCATCCACCCAGGATACTCGGAACTGAATAATACGCTCGGCTTCGATCAGTCGTTCTAACAGGCCATGTTCGGCATAATGCGGATGACTGGAAATAAAAGGCCACAGACTCTCCATCACCTCAGCGACGGCCTGCAGATATTCAGGCTGACCAGGGTTTCGCTGAGCAACAAAGTGAAGAAAATCATCTACCGATTGGTAACGCATAACAGGTCTCACATAGCGCATTGAATGGCACACCATAAACGCGCATAGCGCCCTACACCGGTGCAAAGGTCTGCTATTTTTGCCAAACATGCGGTAAAAAGCACCCGCTTTCTTAATATTTTTAACATTAACAGAAGCTATTGGCTCAACTCAGCCTTTATTTATGGCCCAAAGGCCGTAGTACGCCCGTCCGGGGCAACGAACCAGATAAGCTTTGTTGTTTTGCAGCATGGCTTCAGAGTGATCATTTCGCGTAAAAAGGATTCAGGGCACCTTAATCTGAACGCTTTCAGTAAGCCGAAGCGGACACTGAATTATTCAGAGGTGTCTTAGCAAAGGATCCGTAAACAGAAGCCCGGCTTCTCGCCTGTCAGACTGAGCAGCAGCCGGTAAGATTGAAGGGGATATACAAAAAATCCGCCTGCCGGAGCAGGCGGGCTCACTCAGGCGCTCAGATCCTCCAGAATATGTCCGGCCGCCTGAAAGGCCAGAGCAGCAATGGTCAGGGTTGGATTGCCTGTGGCAATGGTCGGAAATACACCACTACCCACCATATACAGGTTATTGTGATCCCAGGATTGCTGGCGGGAATTCAGTACCGAAGTTTCTTTACTGTCGCCCATCCGGTAGGTACCGACGATATGACCTGCCCCATAAAATTTAAAATTATGGGTCGTGCCTTTATCATCCTTGTATTGAAAATTAGTGGCCGTCAGCGCCTCAGGCTTACCACTGAATACCGGTGCCCCCGGATCTTTGGTGTATTCGGTCGCGCCTACTTTGGCAAACAGTTCCGTTGTCAGTTCTTTGGCCGAGACAAACGCTTTGCGCTCGTAGTCAGAAGCCAGACGATAGGTAACATGGGGGCGCGGCAAGCCCAGATTATCTTTCAGCGTTGTTGATAATTGCACGCGGTTTTCCGGATCGGGAAGCTGCTCAATCAGATAACCCAGACGTAACTGCCGGGTGTAAACACCGTTAAGGGTATTCACCAGTTGCTTGCCAAACAGCTTGCTGAAAGCCGGCAACTGCGGATTAAAACGCAGCTCCTCACCCTGCTGATTTTTCGAATTACCATTCAGCTGGGAATTATTCTGACCGAAAACAAAATCAGCCAGCGTTGTACCCGGATCATCAGCCGCCCATTGCCAGCCTTCGTTGCCAATTTCAATACGATACGCCGAACGATCCTTACGGAATGCGCCATCACGCAAGGATTCGATACCGGATGTCGACAGCGGTCCACGGTAAGGAAAAATCGGGTCTTTTGCTAATCCCCAGCCGAGGTACATAACGTGATCCATCAGATTGCGTCCAACCTGATCGCTGCTGTTGGCCACACCGTTTTCAAAACCCGGATTTTTATTCGACATTAATAACAGTTTTGGCGTTTCAATCGCATGGGCTGCCAGAACATAGCGTTCGGCAACAGCGGTACCTGAACCAGTAGCAATGCCATTCGGCTGATCATACGTCAGATAATCAATGCCACAGACCTGTTGCTTATCATCGAGACGGATATTACAGGCCACATGCTGATACCGGATTTCGACATTACCGGTTTGTTCGGCCCGTGCCAGGGTTACCGTAGCATCGTACTTCGCCTGAATCGGACAGATAGGAATACAGTTAGTGTTACCGGCACACTGACGCCGCTCGTCCGGACGTGAATTCCGGCCCTGCGGTGTTGGCGTAACATAAACCGGATTCCCTTCGTAGGTCATATCGGTTATGCCAGCGTACAGTTCATCCTGCAGTGTCTGATCAATTCCCGGCATAGGAAAATTATAATCACTGCCATAAATGCCTTCCGGGTTCACATAAAACTGGCGATACAGTTTTTCCATCGCGGCTTTGTCACCGGATACGCCGATCTCTTTTGCCGCCGTTTCATAAAACGGCACCAGAGACTGATAAAAGGCATCACCACCCGGCCAGTCTTCACCCTGTCCGTACAGGGTTTTCATTTTAAAATCTTCCGGAAAAAGGCGCAGACAGGTGCCGAGCCAGTGCCAGGTTGTTCCGCCACCCAAGCGTTCGTAGGAACTGGCAAAAGCAAAATTAGCATTCAGACTGGTGCCGTCGATACCTTCAACCTGAGCGGGATAGTCAAAATAACACTGGTCTTTTTTCTGCCAGGCGCCGACCTGCAGTACGGTATAGCGCGGAATATTTTCTCCGGCCGGATTGGGCAAACCCAGCGGATTATTCGCGCTTGAAGGTACAGCCCCCTGTGTTGCCGGCGGGTACGGTGATTCCGGTGTTTTGGCATTGGCTTTATAAAAGGTTTCCATATAACCGGAGCGGTCGGCCGGAACGGTTGGGCCGCTTTCCAGTATCAGCACTTTTTTACCGGCCAGACCGAGTTGGTACGCCACGATTGCACCGGAAATTCCGGAGCCGACAATCACCACATCGTATTTGCTTGTATTGGTCATGATCCCTTCTCCTTAATTACCGGTGAAATCGCTGAGAGCCGGTGGTTGCTCTGCCCAATAACCGTAACGGTAATTGGAATCCCCCATCGGGTGAGCCTGCATAACCTGCCATACCAGACCTGAGGTGTAAGACTCGGCAGATAAAAGAGAAGAGGTTGTAAAGCCTCCGGTTTCAGTTCCTGGTTGAGCATTTACGTCTGGCCAGGCTCCCATATACCAAAGGAATATCAGTTTCTGGCAGGCGAGAACAAAGGCCGGTGAATTATTGCCATTCATTAATTGTTCACCAATTTCTTCATCGCTTTTTCCGGCGGCCTGAAGTTCGGCATATTGCTGAAGAATGGTATTTACCAGATTGGCATCGCCAGTTTCCTGAGCAATATTTTCTGTCCAGCTTTGCAGGTACAGGGTTTTAATATTGGTGGTATCCAGCCGGGGAGCCAGAATATCTTGAGTAAAGCCGGTCAGAACCGAGCTTAGGCCAACAAATGTGTTCATAATATCCATATGCTTTCTCCTTTATTGGGCACGCTGCAGCAGGTAGGTAAAGTCAGAAAATTTGCCACTGGTCATGGTGGCATTGTTGTGACACTGAATGCAGCTGGAAGAGGTCTGCCGTACAGTCCCCTGAATATAGGTTTCCAGTGTTGTATTCGCGAGGAAGGCCGGAGCCGGTGCACCGGTAGGATCGGTTTTGCTATCAGCATTCGTTGGCCACTGAGTACTGATAAGCTCATAGTTAACCCATACAGAACCGGGCACCAGTTTTTCCAGCGCCGCCTGGTAACTGGCATTCAGTTCTTTGGTTGGTTTATCCAGTGGAATTACGCGCATCACCTGAGTGGGCTGGGTATAAGCATTACCAGGGTTCCAGGGCCGTGGTGGTGGCGTATTGACCGCCGCACAATCCGTGCAATCAGGTTTGTAATAGTTGTAGTGTTTTTTATTGATTGCTTCGCCCTGAGTAGGAGCGTTATCCACATGCTCAAACGTAGACCAGATCCACTGCGGGTTACCTTTCAGCTTCGTACCGATATGAAAACCCACCAGACCAACTGTCTGTAATTTACAGGCCGCTTTTACCCCGGCATGTTCATCCGGGTTATCGTAAACATAGGCTTTGGTTGTGTGGAATTTTTCAGGAGCGTCATTTTTACCCAACACCTTCCACGAAGCTTTAAGCATAATAGAACCTACCTGAGAGTCGGTTCCGAAAGGAAAATCTGCTTCTGTAGCAAAGGCTTCCTGACCCGATTTTGAATACAGATTTTTTTCTGCAATGTAGTTAAACATCACATCATTGGTCAGAATCTCAAAGCGAGTGTACTGGCCATTCTGGTCGACCAGAGGACCTGTCTGAAACGGTTCTGCACTTTCATCCAGAACGTTATTCGGTACCTTGGCAATCTGATTCAGAACTGGTAAATCCTGATCGCCACATACAGAGGGTGGCGGTAAATCTTTGCCCCATGGCGGCGGAGTCGCACCATCGGGCAAAAATATATCGCGGCTTTCTTTATAGGTTTGCCAGACAGTTGCGGCACCCGGCTTCTGACCAATTTTGACACTGGTATCGGCGACACCAACCGAAGCTGCCGGCCAGTTAAGTGCGATAAACGATTCCCACGAAAACACATCAAAATCGTGCTGCAGGGATTCCAGAGAAAACGGCTCATGAAACTGAGCGTCTGCTGGTATTACCGGGCTGATCACCGGGAGTGGAGTTGTAGCAGCCTGACCGGCAGTGGCCTGTTTATTTTCGGTTGCCGTGGTGTTGCAGGCACTGAGCAGCAGAGCTGCGGGCAGTGCACTAAACAACAGCGTTGAGTTCTTCATAGCTAAGTCCTTTGCTGAAGTGTCGGTGGTCTGTTCTCTGCCTGCAGATAACTCTGCAACAGCCCAGCAAAAATCAGATCAGTGATGTCCGGTGAAGAGCACCGGAAAGAAGATGTATTTATTATTATTTTTAGCGGCCAGCGGGTGCTCACCTACTGGCCGGATTTTTATTTAACCGAAGGTTTCTGCATGGTTTTGCCAAGCACTGTTTTCAGCGCCTGCCAGCGTTCATTTGCTTTTTTCTGATAGGCCGCACTCATAGGCCCGGCCGTAAGGGCCTCTTTATGCTTTTGCAGATGGGTATAGTGAATGGCTTTTACGTTGTATTGCGTACTGTTTTTAAACGCGGCATAAACGTCTTTCACATTTTCCAGAGTGTCATCGATAAACAGGATATTGCGGATGGGGCGTTCCGTATCTGCCTTACTCAGCAAACACTGAAGCATCGCTCCTTTATTTTGTCCGGCAACGTACATAACGCCCTGCCGGTAACTTACCGGTCTTACATTACGGTCGGCACAGGGCATAAAAGGGCTGGCCAGTGATGGCTGACCTTCAGGCATTATTAATGTATTGGCAGCAATCAATGCCAGCAACGGTTGCGGGTCAGCAGAATTAACCTGCAGATATGTGAGCTGGTTTTCTGTTGCCGAAATATCGCCACCACCACGCGCAGTTTCTACCAGCAGACGCACACCTGAAGTGGTCAGCTTTTGAAGAACAAGCGGCAAGTCGGCTTCGGTATAATCCATAAAATTCACCGCAAACAGAGCCGAGCCAATGGCAAACAGCTCATCGTCACTGGAAGCAACGCGGTATGGAGAGGGGGTGCCAATCAGTGTCTGTTGCCAGCTGCTCCAGGCCGGGCCTCCCAGATACTGACACTTATCCGTATCTTTGCTGTCGCTGCAGGGCATCATCGTCAGCGTGTCATCATCATCCATCACCAGCAGCGTTTCCTGTGGCTTACCAAAATCGCTGATAACAGCACCGACTATGCGGAAGCTGTCTGCGCTCAGCATCTCAGCGGCGCTCCATGCCTGTGCTGGCAACAGCGCCAGGCAAAGCATTAACGTAGAAATCCGTTTACTCATCGTCCGTCCTCCATGGATAAGCCTGCATGTGTGCCGCCTAAGGGCTCAAGGCAGTCTTCAATAAAGAACCGGGGATTTCAATTGCAATCCGATGAATCCTGCTGATACCGGAAAACAGCATGATGAAAGAAGCGGGCAACTAATGAAAATGCATGAGCTGTCCGGAATTGACCAGCGCCCTTTCATCTTCCGCTAAAAAGCCCTTGTAAACGGCACAGCAAGCCCTGATAGATTGCTGCTGAAGCGGTACACTGCCCAGACCCAACTCACAAATATAAGTAAGTGGCTATGAAAAAGTTAATCATCCTGCCAGCCATTGTTCTGGCCGTCGCCGCCGCTGGCGTTGTCAGCCTTCCGTCCCCCATAGACTCTGTTGCGGTTAACGCATCACGTCCTCTGGATTTTGCCGGGGTACTAGCACCTAACGACATGCTGCAAAGCACACAGATAACCAAGCTGCCGGCCGGCAAAGCCGGTGGTGAAGATATCGCCAAAGATAAACTCGGTTGCTTATACACAGGCACACTCGACGGCAGCATTCTGCGCAAATGCCCGTACAACAACTGGGAAACGCTGACCAACACCGGTGGCCGACCACTGGGGCTGCATTTTGACAGCGAGCAGAATCTGATTATTGCCGACGCAGAAAAAGGCCTGCTTAGCATGAGCCCGACAGCCAAAATCAGCGTGCTGGCCGACCACTACAATAATGAAAAGCTGGGCGTTGTCGATGATGTGGATATCGGCGCCGACGGCACCATTTATTTCTCCGATGCCAGTAACCGTTATGCACTGAAAGATATCGTTCTCGACATTCTTGATGGCCGCCCGTCCGGGCGTTTATTTGCGTTTAATCCACAGAATAAAAGCCTGACGTTATTGGCCGATGGTTTTGCCTTTGCCAATGGCGTGGCGGTATCGGCCGATCAGAGTTATGTGCTGATTAACGAAACCTTTACCTATCAGATCAGTAAAGTCTGGTTGACCGGCCCTAAAGCCGGACAAAAAGAAATTCTTCTGGATAAATTGCCCGGCCTGCCGGATGGTATTGCCCGCGCCGCCGATGGCACTTACTGGGTTGCCATGTACGGCCTGCGGCCAAAACTGGTGGATAAATTCCACGCTAATCCATGGGTAAAAAATCAGCTGGCTAAATTGCCAAAATCGTTAGCACCGGTACCCAAGCCTTACGGCCTGATTCTGCAGATTAATGCAGACGGTGAAATTTTGCAGAGCCTGCACGACCAGGCAGCGGTTGCTATTGGAGAAGTAACCTCAGTTCAGCCGGAAGATGACGGGCTGTATCTGGGGACATTGCATATGGACCGGATTGGTAAGTGGGCTTTTTAAACGTTTTTGATGGTGGGCAGTGCCCACCCTACCTTATTGAATGCCGAATATATTGTCGTGATTGGTGGGCAGTGCCCACCCTACTATATTGAATCCTGAAAATATTGCAGCTCCGCAAGGTGAGCAAGGCCAGCCCCGTAGGGTGGGCACTGCCCACCAAAAAATCATTCTCCGAAATCACCTGTTAAATTTTCACAGCTCGCCCAATATTGAGGGTATATCCCCTGTTTCAAATAGTCCCGTAGGGTGGGCACTGCCCACCAAAAAATCATTCTCCGAAATCACCTGTTAAATTTTCACAGCTCGCCCAATCTTGAGGATATATCCCCTGTTTCACATAACGATGAAATGATGAATATGGCCACTCAGCCGCCGCAGAACATAAGCCATGCTTAACGGGATTAATAAAAATATATTCGATATGACGAATTAAATCTTTCTCATCTCTGATCTGGTGCTCCCAGAATCTTCGTTGCCAAAGACCTGAATCTCTTTCACCGCTATAACCTAAATGCTTGCTGGTCAGCCTTTTTATCTTTCCTATCCGGCTGGAGTAATCGCAATCACCCTCAGGTAATGTCCAGATGCAATGCATATGATCGGGCAAGAGAACCCAGGCAGCAATATCGAATGGTTGAGTTTTACGAACAGCTGAGATGCTTTCACGTAATGCCTGCCGGACATCAGGCGTGGTCAATAACGGCTTTCTTTTTGCCGTTACAATAGTGAAAAAGAATGTGCCCCCAGGGGCTATGGCTCTCCGATAATAAGACATGATCAGTTCCTTTGATCAACTTTTTACATGCTTGAAGTTGGTGGGCAGTGCCCACCCTACCTTATTGAATGCCGAATGGCGAATCCTGAACATATTGCAGGGTGGGCACTGCCCACCAGACAAACCATCAGACAAAAAAATCAGTGCGCCTGCTCCCAGTTATCACCCAATCCGGCTTCCACGACTAACGGTACTTTTAATTCAGCCGCCTGTTCCATTTGCTGTTTAAGTTCTGCCGCAAAGGCTTCCGCCTGATCTTCCTTCACTTCCAGAATCAGTTCATCGTGCACCTGCATCAGCATACGTGCATCAAAACCGCTGTCGGGTAACCAGCCGGCAACGCGGATCATGGCGCGTTTGATAATGTCGGCAGCGGAACCCTGCATCGGCGCGTTAATCGCGGTACGCTCGGCATGCTGGCGACGTGGTGCATTTTTCGCGCGGATTTCCGGCAGGTATAAACGGCGACCGAAAATGGTTTCGACAAAGCCCTGTTCTTTCGCGTGTTCACGGGTGTTATCCATATAATCGCGCACGCCCGGATAACGCTGGAAATACAGATTCACGTAATCCTGTGCTTCGCCACGGCCGACGCCAATCTGTTTCGCTAAACCAAAGGCCGACATGCCGTAAATCAAACCAAAGTTAATGGCTTTGGCGGCACGGCGCTGGTTATCGCTGACGTTTTCTTCCGTTTCACCAAACACTTCTGCTGCGGTTGCGCGGTGAATATCGCGGCCATCGGCGAAGGCTTTAAGCAGGCTCGGGTCATCAGAAAGATGCGCCATAATACGCAGTTCAATCTGACTATAATCCGCTGCCACCAGTTTATAACCGGCTGGCGCAATAAAAGCCTGACGGATTTTACGGCCTTCTTCCGAGCGGATCGGAATATTCTGCAGGTTAGGGTCGGTAGAGGATAAACGTCCGGTCGCCGCCACCGCCTGATGGTAAGAGGTATGCACGCGGCCGGATTCCGGCGCAATCATTAATGGCAGTTTATCGGTGTAGGTGCTTTTCAATTTCGCCAGACCGCGATGTTCCATCAGTAGTTTTGGCAGCTCGTAACCGTCGTCGGCCAGCTCCTGCAACACTTCTTCGGCGGTGGATGGCGCACCTTTTGGTGTTTTCTTTTTCACCGGCAGCTGTTGTTTTTCGAACAGGATTTCGCCCAGCTGTTTTGGCGAACTTAAATTAAACACCTGACCGGCGGCATTATGGGCTTCCTGCTCCAGCTGTTGCAGGCGCTGCTCTATCTGCTGGCTTTGTTCGTGCAGTAAATCGGCATCAATTAATGCGCCGGTTTCTTCCATCGCGCAGAGGATGGGCATAACCGGCATTTCAATTTCCTCAAAGACTTTTTGCAGGCTTGGTACGGCCTGTAATTCCGGCCATAAACGCTGATGCAGACGCAGGGTAATATCAGCATCTTCGGCGGCATAAGGCCCGGCCTTATCGGTATGAATCTGATTAAAAGTCAGCTGCTTAGCGCCCTTGCCGGCAACCTCTTCAAAGCTGATATTTTTATGGCCCAGATATTTCAGCGCCAGGCTGTCCATATCGTGGCGGGTGGCGACTGAATCGAGAATATAGGATTCGATCATGGTGTCGAATTGCACACCACGCATATGAATACCGTGGTTAGCCAGTACGTGCATATCGTATTTCATATGCTGGCCGACTTTTTTATGCGTCTCGCTTTCCAGTATTGGCTGCAGCTGCGCTAAAACTTCTTCACGGTTTAGCTGGGTTTTGCCTTCCGGGATACATTCCGCGTCGTGTGCCAGCGGCACATAGGCGGCCTTGCCGGCTTCCACCGCAAAGGAGACACCGACAATGCGGGCTTCTTTATAATTAAGCGAGGTGGTTTCGGTATCGAAGGCAAAGAGTTCTGCTTTTTTTAGCTGCTCCAGCCAGGCATCCAGTTCTGCCTGGGTAAAAATAATATCGTACTGTGTGTCACCACTGAATGCTGCAGCCATGGCCTGTTCGGCGGCTTGCTGCTTACCGGAAACCGACCCGGCCGAGGCGGTTAATTCAAACGCCGGAGCCGCATCAGCTGAATTACTCAGCTCGGCAATCCAGGCTTTAAATTCCATATTGCGGAATAATTCCAGCAACTGAGCATTATCAGCCTCGCTGCTTTTAATTTCCGGCAGACTTTGTTCCAGCTCGACATCACATTTAATGGTGGCCAGCACTTTCGATAACAGCGCCTGCTCTTTATGCTCTTCCAGACGGGCGGCCATGGTTTTCGCACCGCGGAATTCCAGCGTGGCAACTTTATCGAGATTGTCGTAAATCGTTTCCAGACTGCCTAAGCCAGCGACTAAGCCGACAGCCGTTTTTTCACCGACTTTAGGCACACCGGGAATGTTATCAACCTTGTCGCCCATTAAAGCGAGGTAGTCGATGATGTGCTCGGGCGGTACGCCGAATTTTTCTTTAACGCCATCCACATCGAGGAAGGTGTCGGTCATGGTGTTGATTAATGACACATGGCTGTTTACCAGCTGTGCCATATCTTTATCGCCGGTGGAAATCACCACATCCTGATTATGCTCAATGGCCTGGGATGCCAGCGTGCCAATCACGTCATCCGCTTCCACACCGTCAATGATCAGCAGCGGTAAACCCATTGCGCGGATAATGTTATGAATAGGCTCAATCTGCTCACGCAGCTCGTCCGGCATCGGCGGACGATGGGCTTTGTAGTCGGCATAAATATCGTTGCGGAAAGTTTTGCCTTTGGCATCAAACACCACCACCAGCTGTGAACCGGCGTAATCTTTCTGCAGACGTTTGATCATGCTGATCACGCCCTTGATGGCATTGGTGTGCAGACCTTTGGAGTTGGTCAAAAGCGGAATCGCATGGAAGGCGCGGAACAGATAGGACGAACCATCGACGAGAATCACTGGCTTAGACATGATATTGGTCAAATCCTTGGCTGGGGTTTCGGTGGCGGGCGGCGTACAATGCCACCAGAAGATTCATTATTGAGGCGCAGTTTACCATGAAGATTCAGCAACTTCTGGCGACAATCCTGTTTGTTCCGGCTCTGCTGGCCAGCGGCAGCGCCCTTGCGGCCGAGCCTGTCGGCGAGACCGTCACCATCCGCAACGATGGCGATAATACCTATTACGAATTCCGCATTAACGGCGAAATCAGCGAAATCAAAGTCGTGCCGAAAATGGGCCCGGCCTACTACCTGATCCCTTCCGAGCAGGAAACTAACGAATTCGTACGCAAAGATAACCCGCAGATGCGCGTACCGAAATGGGTTATCTTCCGCTGGTAATAAGCTCGTATTTTAAGCCTGTCGGGCGATTAACCCCGCCAGGCATGACTGCCAGTATGGTTCCGCCTGTGGGGCCAACGGCAATCAGGCCCGCAACACGATCAAAATCAACCAGCCTGCTGATCTCCGGATACTTCCTATGTCTGTTTATACCTCGCTGAGCCAGAGCGACACCGAAGCCTTTCTTGCTCATTTTGAATTGGGTACGTTAGTTTCATATAAAGGCATCACCGCCGGTATCGAGAACACCAACTACTTCGTTACCTGCCAGCAACAGGGCCGGCAGAGTGAGTATGTGCTCACCCTGTTTGAGCACCATAACAGCAGTGAAGTGCGAGAGTTTGTACGTCTGGCGCATCATCTGGGCCAACAGGGCCTGCAGGTTCCGGCACCACTGGCCGCACGTGATGGCGAGTGGCTGCACAGCCTGAAAGACAAACCGGCGATTATCTGTCCGCGCCTGCCCGGCGAGCATATTCATGATCCGCAACCGCAACACTGCGAAGCCATTGGCCGCGCGCTGGCGGAACTGCATCTGGCTGCCCTGCCGCTGAATAACCGCCGCAATGACAGCCGTGGTTTTGACTGGTGGATTACGATCAGCCCGGAGCTGAGCAGCGATTTAACCCGCGAAGAACAGACGCTATTGGAAGACGAACTGCACTTTCAGACAAAACAGCGCGCCCAGTGGCTGAGTCTGCCGCAGGGCTGGATTCACGGCGACTTGTTTCATGATAACGCCCTCTTTACCGCTGATGGCCAGGTTGGCGCCATTCTCGATTTATACAACGCCTGCGATGGCGCGCTGCTCTATGATCTGGCGATCATCGCCAACGACTGGTGCTGCGATATTAACGGCGAGTGGAAAGCCGGTTGCGTGGAAGCCTTATTAAACGGCTACGAAAACGCACGACCACTCAATGCGGATGAAAAAGCCAGCTGGAATTTAGTGTTAAGAGGCGCGGCCCTGCGCTTCTGGCTGAGCCGTTTATTAACCCGTCGTCTTCAACAACAACGACAGCAGCAACAGGCGGGGGAGATGGCGCTGCAGAAAGATCCGGCGGAGTTTATGAATAAACTACTGGCACGCAGAACCGTTACAGCCAATTAGTTATCAGGTCGCACAGTCCACTGCCGTTTATTAAAAATGCTTTCCATAAGTTCTGCCTGCCCCATAGCATGCAGATGTTGAAGCCAGAAATCACTGGCCAAAGCATATTTATGCCACTCTGTCAGATCATTAATTGGAATGTTGTTTTCAACCAGATAAGACAGGCCATCTGCACGATGTTTATAGCCGTAGAAATTATCATCACGGAAATCAACAGTACCATCACCATCCTTGTCCTGAAGCAGATGCTTCGATGCTATATGGCCGCTCGCCGTATAAGTGAAAGATGACTCTGTTATCGATTCAGTTACACCATTGCCATCCTGATGCAACACTGACTGACCAAGAATTAAGTCGCCGCTGTCATTATAAATTGATGTGGTTGTGACGATTGAATCGGTTATTCCATTCCCATCACTGTCTGTCTCTGTTTTGGCGATGGTCAATTTCCCTTGATCATTGTAGATATTTTTTTTCACCTGATAATAATCGACAATTCCACGGGTTTTCCTGATTTCCTTTGACGCCAGAAACTGACCAGAATCTGAGTACTGACTGTCAATAACGCTGATTACATCAACAACTCCGTCACCTTGACTGTCGGTATTTTTTTTATACTGAGTCTGATTACCAGCATTATCGTATTGATAGTCATAAACACTCTCACCACCCAGTACATCATCGGTTCCATCAGAATAAATTTTGCGTAATATTTTCCCACTTTCATTAAAGGTAAGACTCTGCTTATGCCACCCTCCGTCATTATATTTAACCTGTTCACTATAGGACTGAAGTTTGCCAGTATCAGTACGGATAAAGTCTTTCTTTATCTGTTTTAGCATCTCCACGGTCATCGCATTATTTTTTTCATAAACATAGCCTGATATATTTCCTCCGATATCATAATGATAACGTTCACTGATCCGGATATATTCAGAACCGCTTGCATCGTTATTAATACTCACATCGCGACGACTAAAATCACCAGAGTTATTTAAATATTGGCTAATCTGCGTTGTTTTATCTGTCACACCATCGAAATTAGTGTCGCATTTTTCGGTTGTGCGTTGAATCCCGTCATCAGAATTATAGCTGTAACTGAATTCACCCTGACTTATTGTTCCAAAAAATGCCTCAGTAATGGCTGTCAGAAAACCAGAGCTGTCGTATTTAAAGAGTTTACTTTCATATTTTTCATAGCGCTGAATTGGTCTAAAATCTGAATTATAAATCACCGAATAATCCATTCCGACAATCGATATTTCCGGAAAATGAAATTCGGAGATACGTCCATCAGAACGATATGATAACTCGGAAGAAAATGCTGAATCTCCATACACCCGGTATTTGGTTATGCGTCCCTGAGAATCATATTCGAAGATTGGTTGATTATTCAGTTTGTCTGGCATTTCGACCTCAACCTGAATACCTGCAAGACGATAGATAAAACTTAATGGTTCCGATACCGCCAGATTTCGGCGAGTCAGCCCCTTACTCTGCGCCAATTCAGCGAGTGTTAAATAGAAAAACCTATACAGATTCTGATTAAGATCAACAGGTGGCAGGCTATTACTACCCTGCCAGTTACTCAGGTCTATCCCATTGCTGGGGTTCTGATCATAATCAAGCACCATCAGCAATGCCGCTATATTTGCCATACGGTGAAAGCTGCCATCTGAATCAGAGCTCAGTGCAGCAGCAACAGCCTGCTCGTTATCAGGAAGATTAGTCGCTAGAAAATCATCAAGTGTCAGTGATGATACGCTCTCGAATGAACCAATTCTGGTTTGGCCTATTGAAAAGGTAGTGGTCTCACCTTTATTGGCACGATACTCACCTTCAGTGTTGGTATATCCTGAATAAGATGCCGACTCATAGTGCAACCCTTTGATTGGAATATAAGACGTATTGGCATCTGATTGCGATTTATCATGATCAAAAATACAGCCCGATACAGCAGCTGCGCATGTAAAAATAGGAAGCAGCGTACGTAAAAATTTCATCCATGAATCCAAGCTACAAAATTATTAATTATAAGATTACCACAGATATGATACTGATAGTGATAACGGAGCCATCACTCCGCCAGCGCCTTAAGGCCATTTAAATAAGCAATCAGCTCCCGGTCACTCCACAGCCCCTGCGCCCGGTACCAGAGTGCGGCCAGATAGCTCATCTGTGTTTTGGCAAATTCCCAGCCGCGATAATGTTTTAAACCATAGGCCTGCAGCAGTGTCTGTTCATCATCGGCGGATAAATCCACACCCTGTAATAAAGCAGCCAGATCCCATAACGGATGACCGATAGCAGCGTATTCCCAGTCTAGCAATACCAGTTTGTTATCGGCAGTCTGAATCCAGTTGGGGGCGGTCGGGTCCATATGACACAGGCAGCGTTGATTATCGGGAGCACCGCTCAACAGACTTTGCAGCGGACCGCGCAAAGCCAGCAGCTCATCAGCTGCAGCCGTCATCCGATCCATAATGGCAAACTGCGCGGTAATAATATCCCAGTAATGACCAGCTTTTTCACTGATGCTGAGCTTTGGTATTCCGGCAGGCGGGCACAACTGATGCAGTTGTTGTAATTGCTGCGCCATGGTTAATAACAATCGCAGATCCAGCTGCGGATTGGTTAATGGCGTGCCCGGCACATAATCGCGGATCCAGTAATGGCCGCTTTCTGAGCGAAAGCGGATAACCGGGGTCAGCCCCTGATCAGCGACCAGATGATGTATTGTTAATTCAGCGGCACGATTAATATCCAGCGCTCTGGAATTCCGCCCTTCTACCCGCAACACATAATCACCTTCCGGCAAGCGCAGCAGATAACAATGATTGGTAAGCCCACCGGGCAATGGACTGATATCATCCAGCGTTGGCGCTTCGCTGCACAATTGCCAGTGTGGCCAGTCATCTAAAATCTGCTGCAGCATAGGTATCGCCTTGTTGTTGTTATTCGGCTACTTTCCACGCCGATGGAGTGGTCAGCACAGTATTATCATTGCGGTTCTGCTGTGCCTTAAGTTGTGCTTTAAATTGTGGCAACCAGTTAAACCAGCCAATAATCACCAGCACCACGTACACAGCCATGAGCACCGCCGTTAAATACAGCTCACGGTCGATATACAGAAAGATGGCAACACTGTCGACAACGATCCAGTAGAGCCAGTTTTCCAGTACTTTTTTTGCCACCATCCAAGTGGTAATCACTGCACCCCAGGTGGTGAATGAATCAAGATAAGGCAATACCGCCGAGGTGTTTTCACTGAGCAGATAACCGCTGATACAACTCAGAACAATCACACTGCCAATGGCCAGCAGGTGTTGTTTTAATCCCCAGGACTGTATTGGTAACTCAGCAGCCGGGGCCTGTGATTTCTCATGTTTATTATCAGCCCTTTTATTGGCGCGCCACAGCCACCAGCCATAGACCGCCATAATCAGGTAATACACATTCAGCGCTGACTCCATCAGCAGGCTGACATCCCAGAACAGCCCAATAAAAATAGCTGTACTGCCAAAGGCCGCGTACCAGCACCAGATACTCTGCTTCATGGCCAGCACTAAATAGGCAATACCCAGAATAACGGCGACCAGTTCCCAGCCGCTCATGGCCTGCGCCGCCTGTTCTATATTGCTCCAGATATCCGCCATTATGTATTCCTGCTTAAAGTCGGTGTTCAGCCGTGTGGATTAAGTGCCGGATCGAGATTGGTACCGATAAATTTGCAGACAAAAATGCTCTTGCCGAACTGCTCCCAGCTCAGGCGCATTTCTTCTTTTAAGGTATCCATCACCAGATCATAGTCACCGAACACCTGTGTACTCATGGTATTGGTAACGATGGTTAAACCTTCAACCTGATTCAGACGGTCGATAAACGATTTAATCGCCGGAATATAATCATCGGCCAGAGGGTATTTGCTGATTTCTACTGATATTTCCATTTGGATCTCCAGTTAATAAGCCGGACGTCTGACGTCCGGCTGCATTTATCAGAATGAATATTTGGCTTCCAGCATCACAAGACGCGGTTCGCCCAGCTGACGATAAGCATTTTCGGCATAGCCATTACGAGGATCGTTACCAAAACCACCAAAACCACGAACATCGGTTTCACGGTTGGTCAGGTTACGGCCGGCCAGTGCAAGATCCAACGGCCCCTGCTGATAGCTCAGGCGGGCATGCCAGAGTACCGAGGCGCGGGCTTTTTCATCGTGACTGTCAGAAAAATAGAATTCATCTTTAGCTTCACTTTCTGCGCGCAACGATAATGTATCGGTCAGCGCATAAGTCAGCGCAGTAGCCAGGCTGTATTCCGGTGCATGTGCCTGAGCTCGGCCGGCTTTATCCACTGTAGTACTGCCCACAACATTTCCGCTTGCGTCATACACATTTTGCTCATAGCTGTAATCGCTGAATTCGGCATGCAGATAACCCAGGCTCAGATCCCACAGCAATACATCAGACAGCTGCCACTCGCTTTCCAGTTCCAGTCCGTAATTTTCCCCTTCAGCAGCATTGGCTAAATAGTCCTGAAAGGTGATGCTGTTATCCGGTTTTTGTACCGCATATGAGCTTTTAACCTGCTGGTTTTTACGCTGAATATAAAATACCGCGAGGCGGGTTTTCAGTGCATCCTCAGCCAGAGACGACTTAAGACCCAGCTCAACCGTATTATTAAACTCGGTATCGAAAGTGCGGTTAACTTCGGAAATATCCGGATCAGTATTCACGCCACCGGCTTTATAACCACGGGCCAGAGAGATGTAGCCCAGATGGTCAACACCCAGCAGTGTTTCCAGCGTAACTTTTCCGCCCCATAAGGTTTCATCGGTATCGCTGACCACATCATTTTTTTCAGCATCCAGCGTATTGGCATTATCACTGAAATCATTTTTCCAGCTTTCCGCACGTACGCCGTAAGTCAGAGTTGTGGATGGAGTAAAGGCTGTGCTTAGTTCTGCATAGGCCGATACCGAATCCACGGTCAGATCACTCTGATACTGTCCGTTGTTATAGGTGTAATTGCGTTTCAGTGTTTCTTCCCGCTGCATCATATAGATGCCCGCTACCCAGTCGGTTGAATCAGAAAATAAACGGCCATCGGTGCCGGATAGAAAGCGCAGGCCAATGCTGTTGCGATCAAAACTCCGCAGGTATTGATCAAAAGAGCTGTAACCATCAACAGGAGCCAAACAAGGCCCCTGAGTTGTATCACATGGGTCTGGCTGGTACACAGGATCATCGCTCAGCCAGATATATTCACCGTACACCCAGTCTTCGTCGTAACTGTATTCAGCTTTATTCCAGCTGCCGGTAATTTCACTTTCAAAGCGGACTGCGGCATTCAGGTCGCGGTTATAAGCCAGCGCAAAGGCGTTAGTATCCTGACTGTCGCGACCAGGTTCATCAGATAAAGTGGTACGGCTGTTATCCAGCGTGAAGGCATCGTAACCGTTATCAATATCGGCGTATAAATAGGTCAGATTTAATTCACTGCGCTCAGATAGTTGCCAGTGCAGTTTAGCGCGGGCGATTTTTTCGTCCTGGTTATTGGTGTCGTCACGGTTTAAAAATTCGTTGTCGATATAACCATCGGACTCAAAACCATGTACGGCAATACGCCCCTGCAGGTTATCACTCAGTGAACCGGATAACGCCGCCCCCAGACCATAGCTGCTGTAGTTGCCGGCTTTGGCACTGATATAACCTTCATTATTTTGCGTCGGGTCATTGCTGCGGATATTGATCATGCCGGCCAGTGCGTTAGCACCAAAACGGGTGCCCTGCGGGCCGCGCAGAATTTCCACCTGCTGCACATCAAACAGGGTCGCGGCAGCACCTAAACCGGTCATATCGATACCGTCAATGACCAGACCCACAGACGGATTCACCGGATCAACAAACTGGCTGCGTTCGCCGATACCGCGAATCTGAAAATAGCGCCCACGGGAAGTACCGGAAGCAAAGTTCACGTTGGGAGCAAAGCTTAATATCTGGTCCAAATGCTGCGCCGAACGGGCTTCAATCTGCTCGCTGCCAACTAAGGTGACGGCTTCGGGAATCTGCTGCACATCGGTTTTACGGAAATCGGCCTGTACGGTTTGCGTGCTGAGGGTAACGTCATCAGCCGCCAAAGCCGACAGCGGGGCCAGTAAAACCAACAGGGAAAGCGGTGTTTTTTTCATTCAGGGTCATTCCTCAAAATACAAGAAAGACCCGGGTAGTGCGTAGGGGCCGGTTGCGTTTAACGCCAACCTCCCGGTTGTGATGCGAGCCGCCGCAGACTGTGCGTACTCACCCCCATTCCTACGCCGGTACTAACCGGATCAGGTTCTAGGGGTTTGCCGTTTACACAGGTAAACCTATGGCATCTCAGGCCGGATTCAGACAATCGGGCCACCCCCTGGGACAGGGGCATCATAAGGGATTCACGCCAGGGAACCAATGGCGGCTTTAGGCTGATAGGAAATAACCACTTCTGCGCGAAAATGTCAGCGCTGCCACGGCTGCGGTATACGGCTGCCGAGCAGATCATCCAGCAACTGCTGTTGCTGTTCGCGCTCAGCAAGAATCGCGGCTTCGGTAAAGTCGGTTATGTCCTGATTTTTATCGCCTTCACTGACATCACTGTCGAGGCTGCCCAGCACATAGGTTCGCCGCCGCTCGTGCCATTCATTCTGACTTTGCTGCGAAGCATGCTTCAGGGTGAAATCTTCGTAGCGCAGGCTGGTTACCTCGGTGGCGCGGGCTTCGGTCTCGATGTACTGGTAGTTCTGCTTGCTGAAATCCACCAGCTCCAGCCAGGGCAAAGGCTCATAAAAGCTGGCCTTAAACTGATACGCCTGGGTTTGCTCTACGGCGAGGCTGCCGGCATCACCGGTTTCGCCTTTGGTATCCTGTGCGAAATTCAATCCAAAGCTGATTTTTTCATTATTCCGCTGTGCATCAGTATTGGGCTTGCTGACCTGCGCCTGAAAAGAGAAGCTGAAATCCTCCAGACCACTCAGCGCAGTCAAACCACTGCGGGCAAAACCCACGTCGATTCCGGTTGGCGTTTGCGGTGGCTGCTCCTGTTCCTGCCGCGCCAGGTCCTGCGGATGCTGTTCGGGTTTATGCAACAGGGCGAAGGCATCGAGCATTAAATCCAGCTGCTGTTTATCGGCATTGCCGCGTTCACCGCTCTGTTCGATCAGCGTCAGATATTCTTTCAGGCTGTCCTGCCGCTGTGCTTCCGTGCCTAACTGCGCCCAACCGGCTTTGCTCAGATCCAGCTTCAGTTTGTCTTCATGCAGCAGCACATTCAGGCTGCGCTGCTCATCATCGTTGCGGTATTCAATGCGCAGCAGATCGCTGCTCTCACCACCAGCGCCTTTAAGGTCGAGTGAAACCGCCGAGAATTGCTGCAGTTTATCCAGCCCCAGATTTTCCAGATCAAGATGGCCACTGGCCAGATAACGCCGTGCCAGTTTATCCAGTGATGAGGCCAGTTGCAGCGCTTCTTCCTGCTCTTCCTTACTCAGCGATTCATCCAGGGTAAAGCCCACCAGCCACTGATCAACTTCCAGTGCACGGCCATCGTCACTCTGACCCCAGCCGCTCTGATGGGTCAGATTCAGGGTTAATTCCTTACCCGAATTGGTGGTCAATTTCAGGCTGAATTTTTCTTCCTGATAACCGTATTTCAGGCTGACCTTGCCGATTTCTGTCAGCGCCGGACGGGTACCGTCATCGGCATAAGCGTAACGCCCGCTGGTGCTGCTGAACTGTGACACGCCGCGCTCCAGCAAATCGGTCAGCACAGCTCCGGGGCGAAAATCCTTGGGGATGTTCAGAGAGTCGGAGGCAGAGACCAGCTGCTCCCGTCCCTCAGGGCTCACGCCATTTAATATTTCGCTGTCGTTCAGCGTGCCGGCAAAACGCGTCCACGACTGATCGCTTTGCCACAGGTTGCGGTTTACCGGCTCGCGGTAAGTCGAATCCGCGACGGACTGCGAGTGCAGTGACTGGCCTTTTGCCGCCGCTTTCAGTTCGCTGCCGCCGGTACGCGCCAGCTGATCGGTCAGCAGGCCATCACTGGTCCGGCCCGGCCTGATAAACTGGAAACTGCCGACTTCGCTGATGCGTGGTGTAATTGCCATGGTCTGATCCCTGACCTGTGATGATGAGTTGTGATTTAACTGTTTATCGGCCAGTCACAGCATTAATTAAGACAACTATCATTTAAGCGCAGCACTTTTAATAACAGTGCAAAGGAATAACCGCCATAATTACCCTTCCTGACAATAATCCCGCTTGAAAACTGCGGAAAAATCACCATTCTTGCTGTCATAAATCCGTGCTCAAATCTGTTCTGTTGAGCACTCGTGGAACCACTGAGAACAACCCTTAAAGGAGTCGCACATGTTGCGCATTATTCTGTTTCTGGCCACCAACTTAGCCGTTGTTCTGGTGGCGAGCGTTACCCTGTCGCTGCTCGGTGTGGGCAGTTACCTGGAACGCAGCGGCAATGGCCTGAACCTCGGCAACCTGCTGGTGTTCTGTTTAGTGTTCGGTATGGTCGGCTCGGTGATCTCGCTGCTGCTGTCCAAGTGGATGGCGAAGCGCACAATGGGCGTACAAATCATCGATCAGCCGCAAAATGCCGGTGAACAGTGGCTGCTGAGCACAGTAAAAGAACTGGCTGACAAAGCCGGTATCGGTATGCCGGAAGTGGGTATCTTCGGTTCGGCGGCGCCTAACGCCTTTGCTACCGGCTGGAACCGCAACAATGCGCTGGTCGCGGTATCGACCGGCCTGCTGCAGCGTATGGATAAAGAGCAGATCAAAGCGGTACTGGGCCACGAAATCGGCCACGTTGCCAACGGCGATATGATTACCCTGACCCTGATTCAGGGTGTGGTGAACGCCTTTGTGATGTTCTTCGCCCGTATTATCGGTAACTTCGTCGATCGTGCGGTATTCAAGAATGAAGACGGTCCGGGCATCGCATTCTATGTGACGACCTTTATCGCCGAGATCGTACTGGGCATTCTGGCTTCGACCATCGTTGCCTGGTTCAGCCGTCGCCGTGAATTCCGTGCCGACCAGGCCGGTGCCGAACTGGTCAGCCCGGCTGCGATGATCAGCGCGCTGGCGGCCCTGCAGCAAACCTACGACCAGCCAAGCGAACTGAACGGCGAACTGGTGGCCTTTGGTATCGGTGGCGAAGGCAAGATGTCTGCCCTGTTCTCCACTCACCCGCCGCTGGAACGTCGTATCCAGGCGCTGCGTGAGCAGTACGGCCGTTAATTCTGCCTGCTGACGCACCAACGAAAACGAGCCTCAATTGAGGCTCGTTTTTTATATTTGCTACCAGACCAACCCATCACGACAGCCTGATCAATCCAGCCCCGATCAATCCAGCCCCATTGCTTTCATCATCACGTGCTGCTTAACCGGCAACAGTTTGTCGAACAGGCGCATACCTTCGTTGCGTAATAAACGCAGCAATGGCTGATCGGCGGCGAACAGCTGCTTAAAGCCTTCCATCGCCGCCATGGTGCTGAGGTTGTCAGCCTGACGGCGGCGCTGATAACGGCTGAGCACCAGCTCACCGCCGATATCCAGCCCTTTGCTGTGTGCGCGCAGAATTTCTTCCGCCAGGGTTTCGGCATCTTTAAAGCCCAGGTTCACACCCTGCCCGGCCAGCGGGTGAATGGTATGCGCAGCATCACCGGCCAGCACCACGCCTTCGCACCAGTAATCCCGGGCATGACGCTGGCGCAGCGGGAAGCGGGCTTTGGCCGAGCTGGCCAGCACCTGCCCCAAACGCCCTTCAAATGCCTGAGTCAGAGCGGCATTAAAGCCGGCTTCATCCATCGCCAGTACCGCATCGGCTTCCGCCGGCGAAGTCGACCAGACGATGGACGCCAGATGTTCATCACCCGGCAGCGGCAGTAACGCCAGCGGTCCTTCAGGACGGAAACGCTGCCAGGCGGTCGCCTGCAGCGGTTGTTCAAGCCGTACTGTGGCAACAATGGCGTGATGGCCATAATCCCACTCGGTGGTCGGCAGACCAGCCCACTGACGCACCCGTGACAGCGCACCATCGGCACCGATCACCAGTCTGGCCAGCAGCCTGTCGTCGTTTTCCAACACCACCGGGGTGTAACCTTCGGCGTCACGATTATCGAGGTAGCGAACTTTCTGCGTCAGTACATCAACACCCTGCGTTTCCTGCAGGCACTGCTGGATCGCCCACAGCGTTTGCCGGTTTTCGACGATATGACCCAGACAGGGAGCATGCAGATCGGCGGCATCGAAGGTCACAGAACCTGTGCCTTCAGCATCCCAGACGTGCATGCCGGTGTAAGGACTGAGACGCTGCGGCGGAATCTTCTGCCAGGCGCCCAGACGGGTTAAGAAAGCCTGGGTTTTGGCGGTTAACGCCGACACGCGCAAATCATAATCGGCCAGTTCGCTGCCGCTGGCCGGAGCCTGTGTGCGGAACGCCGGATCAATCAGGGCAATGCGCAAAGGCTTTTGCTGTGCCCCCTGCACCAGCGCGCTGGCAATCGCCTGCCCCACCAGTCCGGCACCAACAATCACTACGTCATAGTTCATGCAGATTCTCCTGAAAGCGGCGTGGCCGGAAGCTTCGCTGCCCGTTGTCCTAAGCCCATCGCATGACGGGTAAAGAGTTTGCGCGCGGTTGGCAGGGCCGACATGCCAAGCAGGCCAGCATCGCGCAGCAGCGCCATACCCGGCAGTTTTGAACCAAACAGGCGTGGCAGCAGATCGCTGGCCATGATGGTGTTGCGCTGGTCAGCCTGCTGCTGTTGCTCGTAAGCCTGTAATAACGCCAGATCGCCCAGCGGCTGATTCTGCTGCCAGGCGCGGTTGAGGTATTCGGCCAGTACGGCGGCATCGCGCAGTGCGAGGTTAAAGCCCTGTCCGGCCACCGGATGCAGACTGTGCGCAGCGTTGCCGAGCAGCACCAGCGAACGCCGCACCTGCTCTTTACTCTGCACCAGTGCCAGCGGGTAGCTGGCGCGTTCACCGACACGCATTAAACGCCCCAGACGATATCCGATCTGTTGCTGCAGACGGGCAAGGAATTCGGCTTCGGGCAAGGCTTTGACCTGTTCGATCTGGTCGTCGGCCAGCGTCCACACCACGGCGAAGTCTTTTTTATTCAGCGGCAGAAAAGCAATCGGGCCATCTTCACTGAAGCGCTCATACGCCCAGTGACCGTGTTCACGGTCGACCTCAACCTGAGTCACCAGCGCATGGGTGCCATAAGCGCGGCGTTCATGCTGAATACCCAGCTGCTGCGCCAGCGCCGAACGCGCACCATCGGCCAGCACCAGCAGACTGGCCTGCAGTTGTTCGCCGTTATCGAAGGTCAGCAGCGCGCCGTCAGCGTTCATCTGTACGCCCTGCACCTGGGCCGGGGCTTTAATGCTGACGCCCGGCTGTTCCAGCCCACTTAAAAGGCCCTGACCAATCACGGCGTTTTCAACGATATAACCCAGGGCCTCGGCATTCTGTTCACTGGCGTGCAGCTGGGTCTGGCCAAAGCGGCCCTGATCGGAGACCTGAATATGCTCGATGGCACAGGCGCGCTCAGCCATCAGGCCCCACACACCCAGCTGACTGAGAATCTGTTGTGTACCGTACGACAACGCCGTCGCCCGGCCATCAAAGCTGGGCGGACGGCTGGCAATATCACCATCCCAGTTCAGCGCCTGACGGTCGATTAAGGTCAGGCTCATCCCGCGCGCCAGCGCCGGTTTTAACAGATGCACCAGACTGGCACCGACCATGCCGGCGCCCAGTACCACAATGTCAGACTGCGGGATGTGCTTGCTCATGCTGTTCCTCAGCCCGCCATCAGGGCTTCAATATCATCAATCTCTTTAACAACGGCAGCGGTCAGGACTTTGCAGCCGCTTTTGGTCACCACCACATCGTCTTCGATGCGGATGCCGATGCCGCGCCATTTGGCGTCCACCGTTTCATCGTCCGGCGAGATATACAGACCCGGCTCAACGGTCATCACCATGCCTTCTTCGAGAATGCGCCACTCACCACCGATGCGGTATTCGCCGACATCGTGCACATCCATGCCCAGCCAGTGACCGGTTTTATGCATGTAGAACTGGCGGTATTCCTGATTCTCAATCAGCTCGTCGACATCGCCGCTGAGCAGGCCGTGCTGCACCAGCCCTTCGACCAGCACCCGCACCGCCGCTTCGTGCGGCTGATTCCAGTGATTACCGGCTTTGATCTGCTCAATCGCGGCATACTGCGCATCCAGCACCAGCTGGTACATCGCCTTCTGCTCGGCGCTGAATTTACCGTTAGCCGGGAAGGTGCGGGTAATATCGGCGGCGTAGTAGTCCAGCTCACAACCGGCGTCGATCAGAATCAGGTCGCCGTCTTTAATCGCCATATTGTTGTGGGTGTAATGCAGAATGCAGGCGTTATCACCGGCACCCACAATCGACGGATACGCCGGCCAGCGGCTGCCCGCGGCCATAAAGGTGCGCATGATCTCGGCTTCCAGCTCAAACTCAAACATGCCCGGCTTGACCATCTGCATGGCGCGGGTGTGCGCTTCGGCGCTGATGTCGGCGGCCTTCTGCATAACCTTAATTTCTGCAGGGGATTTAATCAGACGCTGATCGTGTAATAAATGATCCAGCGCACTGAACTCGTGCGGCGGCGTGGCGCCGTTACGCACCTGAGTTTTGATATGGTTAACCCACTGCATCAGCTGGTTATCAAAGTTCGGGCTGACACCCAAACTGGCGTAGATGCGGTCTTTGCCTTCGATCAGGCCGGGCAGGATGTCGTCGATATCGCTGATCGGGAAAGCATCATCACAGCCCAGCACCTCAGGCGCGGCTTCCGGGCCGACGCGGCGGCCGGTCCAGATTTCCTGCTCTTTGATTTTTTCCTGACAGAACAGCACGTATTCGCCATGCTCACGGCCGGGAATCAGCACCAACACGGCGTGCTCTTCAGCAAAGCCGGACAGGTAATAGAAGTCGCTGTCCTGACGGAAAGGATGCTCCACGTCGCGGTTACGCACCGTGACCGGCGCAGATGGCACAATAGCAATGCTGTTCGGGCTCATCAGCTCCATCAGCTGGCGGCGGCGTTTGGCGTATTCGCGGACATCGAGTTTCATCATCACCTCGTCAATGCGTGCAGATCAGTGCAGGGTTTTGGTTGCCGGTGCGGCTTTGTTCATACCGTAAAAGACCGTGAGCGCAGCAACACGGGCATGTTCGGCCAGTTCCAGATAGAGCATTTCGTTCTGTGGGTCTTGTGGATCGTCCAGTGACGCCTGCGAGAAGGCATCCAGATCCTGCAGCACTTCCATCACATCTTCCGGCACTTTGCCCTGAATCTGGCCGGAAGCACCAAAGCCATCGAGAAAACCTTTGCTCCACTGTGCCAGGCATTCAACCTGCTCGTCGATATCGGCATCTTCATCGGCCGGCAACAGCACACTGAATTCCATCGACTCACCGCTCAGTCCCACCAGAACGTCATCGTAAAACGTCTGCAAAAAAGATTGCAGTGGTGCTTCAGGGGCATCTTCCAGTTCCAGATATTCCTGAGCTTCCACTAACCAGTCGGCCGGTTTAAGGCGCGCACCGGAAGCAAGATAGCCGGTCAGCCAGCCATGCAGGGCGGATGGAGTCTGGTAGCAGCGGGATTCCAGCCACAGATCAGCGGCTGCAGAAAATTCGATCGTCATAACGTCCTCAACGGGAGGGAAAGCCGTCATTCTATCATTGCTGCCGCGAAAGTATGCGCAAATGCCGGAAGCGGCGGGAATAAAGCGGCAAAGCCGCCGTCGCCGATTGACCCCGCTGGCAGCAGCCTCTTATAGTAACCCTGTTCTCACTACCACTATGATGGCAATGCAAAATCCTGAACTCCAGAGCCTGCAGCGTAAGATCGAAAAACTGCTGACCGTGCACCAGGCGCTGCGCGAGCAGAATAAATCCATGCGTGCTGCTGAAGCGAGCTGGCAGGCCGAGCGTGCAAAACTGATGCAGCAGAACGAAATTGCCCGTCGCAAGGTCAATGAAATGATTACCCGTCTGCAAACGCTGGAGCGCAATAGTGGCTAACCCGTCCAAAACGCTGGAATTACAAATTCTGGATCGTGAGTACCGTATCAATTGTCCGGATGGTGCTGAAGAGAAGCTGCGTGATGCCGCGCGTTATCTCAACGAAAAAATGTCCGAAATAAAGAATGCCGGCTCCTCTGCCGGAAAAGTGCTGGGCACCGATCGCGTTGCGGTGATTGCAGCACTCAATATCGCCCACCAACTGCGCGAGCTGGAAGCCGAACACCAGCAGATGAAGCGCGATCTGGATAAGATGCACAGCGCCATCGACGAAGCATTGGAACAGAATCTGCAGCTGGAGTTGTGATTCTGTAGCGCCGCTTTCATTACAAAATCTTCATTTTTTCACAATTATCTCTGATATACTTCGCCTGCTCCCTGGGGTGTTTGCCAGTCGATAAAGTCCTGAGCCGATGTTTTTTTTATGGAAGGTTTCACTCGCTGATGTGTGCATGTCCGCCCGCCGGAAAGCCTGATTCAGTGTCTGGCCTGCCACCTTGGACCACAGGGTTCAAGGCCTTTATTTACGACAGCGGCACAGTGGGGAGCTCTTCCCATTTCTGCGTTTAATTCCGATGAATAAAACCGAACTACGCCGGCACATGCGCCGCCAGCGCCGCGCGCTTAACCGCCGCCAGCGTGAACAGGCCGCCAGGCATCTGCTGCGCTCCCTGCGTCAGTCTGCTCACTTTCAGCATTCGCGTCATATTGCCGTCTATCTCACCAACGATGGTGAAATTGATACTTCGGTCTTTATCCGCGATTTGCAGCGCCGTGGCAAAACACTCTACCTGCCGGTACTGCATCCGCTGCGCAAAGGACATCTGAGCTTTCTGCCGTTTAACCGCCAGAGCCGCATGGTGAAAAACCGTTTTGGTATCAGCGAGCCAGACTTTGCCGGCCACCGGGCCATGCCAGCACGTTTTATTCATCTGATCTGTATGCCGTTGGTTGCCTTTGATAAAGATGGCAACCGGCTGGGAATGGGCGGCGGATTTTATGACCGCACACTGGCGTTCAGCCGCTCAGAGGGGAATAAACCCCGGCTGATTGGCTGTGCTTATGAATTGCAAAAGGTAGAAGCATTACCCGCTGAAGCCTGGGATATTCCCCTGACGGCAATCGCCACCAACGCCGGACTGCACCGTTTCCGCCAATCCTAGCGGATACTGTTTTCCATGGTCATCAGTGACGCCGGGCGTTTGACCTCGCTGGTCATACCCGTCACCGCAGCTCCCAACAGAACGATGACGCTGAGAAGGATAAGGATATCTGGCTTTTTCATTTGTTATTGTTCCTACTGTATTCCGCATAACGGATTAGAACCGGTGATCATTGGATGCTAGGCTGGCCGCATACCGCTCAGCCCCGTGCTTATTAATGGCACCTCAGGCGAGAGCAATACTCAGACCACTTTATAGTCAAAAAGTATGAATCACTGGTTACTGAAATCTGAACCGGACGTTTTTAGTTATTATCATCTTGAGGCCGCACCAGGCAGGCGCACAGTATGGGACGGCGTGCGCAATTATCAAGCGCGTAACATACTGCGCGATGAGATACAGGTCGCAGATCTGGTGTTTTTTTACCATTCCAGCTGTAAAGAGCCCGCTATTGTCGGCGTATGCCGGGTAACCCGCACCGGGCTCGCCGACCCATCACAGTTTGATCCTGCATCAGACTATTTTGATGCGAAGTCCGATCCGGCCAAGCCGCGTTGGATCACCATCGAAGTTGAAGCCCTGCGCGCACTCAAACATCCCATCACACTGAAAGCGATGCGCAAAGACAGTGCACTGCAGGAAATGGCGTTACTCAACCGTTCACGCTTATCGGTGCAGCCGGTACGCGCTGAAGAGTGGGCGCATATCCTGCACCTCGCCGCTGACGACGGACGCTTTCATGAATGACATAACACCCTATGTTGTCACTCTGAATGCCGGTCAAACCTATCAGATCTGTCAGTGCGGGCGCTGCAGCAGCGCACCGTTTGCCGCCGACAATTGCCCGAAGGCATTCAGTCTGCATAACAGGCAGAAACAACTGGTGTGGCTGTGCAGCTGCGGGCGTAGTGCCGCCATGCCTTATTGCGACGGCAGCCACAATCCGCGTAATGAAATGACCGTATGGGGAGCGCTGCGGGAAATGACTCAGGATTTACTCGGCCACTTCCGCAAATAAGTTTCAGAAGGCGACGGTGGCCGTATTCGGCGTCATGATTTTACGTACCTGATGAAACAGGTCGGCGGTATCGAGCAAAGAATTACCCGACTGAATCATGCCATGGCGCACCTGCCAGAAGGTGGCGGCGTGCAACGCAATGACCTTATCCACCGGCTCAAATCCCATTAACGGGCGCACCAGCGTGCCACTGAACGTTGACTGGGTAACCACCAGATTGCCTTCACACACCACTTCTTCAACCCCGATGGAAAAATCGTCCATAGAGTTGCGGATGGTCTGGATCAGGGTCTCCATACCATCCAGACCCAGCGGCATATTGACCATGCTCGCATAGTAGGTGAAGTCGCGGGCCACCAGAGAACGGGCCAGATTAAAGCGCCCCTGATTCCAGGTCAGCTCAACAAAGTTGTGTACCAGTTTTTTATTACTATCCAGACGCGCGTCCATGTCATTCCCCTGCTGTGCAGACATCCTTGCCTGCTGAACCGTGGCCACTGGCCTTTTTGGCGATACTACGCAGCCAACCGTTATACACTTAGGACAATTCAGGTCAACATGTCGAAAGGCGGAAATTAAACCGGGTTGGTATCGGCCAATATCCAATCCGTGATTTGTCCGTAAATCCGCTCCCGGTGTGCCGGTGATTCATTCACCAGGTGGTGCTGGCCACCAGGCAGCATCATCAGCCGCTGATGAGGAAATTTCTGCGCCAGCAACTTCAGGTTATGACGCCAGGCGACGGTATTATCGTTATCGCCCTGTACGATATTCACGTCCAGCTCGGAAGGTGGCAACGCTTCAATGTAAGGCACCCACTGCTTCAGGGCACCGACCCAGCGCACACTTAAATGATGAGGCTGCAGAGGATCCTGTTCGGCAATAAAGCGCAGAAAATCGGCGTCTGCCGAGTTCGGATTGAACTTACGCCGGACCTGACGCAGAAACAGGCTGACAAAGGTATGCACCAGCCGGCCTTTGTACCAGCCTTTCGGACGCACCAGAGGAGCCATCAGGGTAATGCCGGCAAAGGGTGATTGCGCTTTGGTCAGCTGGCGCTTGAGCAGATAGTTAATAATGATCGCGCCACCGGTACTCTGACCGAAGACATACAACGGCCCACCCAAACCACCACGGGTGCGCTGCAGAATCAGACTGAAGACTTCGTCGTACTCCTGAAAGCTGCCAATGGAAGCACTCTCGCCGCTGGAAAGCCCATGCCCGGGCAGATCGAAAGCAACGACGTTCAGCCCTTGCTCCAGGCAGTAGCCAATCAGCGAACCGTACAGACCAACATGATCATAGTAACCATGGACAACAATGGCGGTACCGCGTGGATTCTGCGGACGCCAGACCTGTACCGCAATCTGGTAATCAGCCGCTTGCATCAGCCCGGCGAAATGACGGACGCCGCTCAGCTCAGGAAAGTCCAGCCGGTACATGTGCAAATAAGCCTCTATCTGCGCACCACTGGTTGGTTCGCGGAACTGCCAGTCCATCGATTTAAAGGCAGAAACCAGACCATTTTTACTCCAGCTCAGACTCACATTCAGCACTCCGGAAAATAACACCGACATACTAGGCGCTGATGGCAACAATGCCTAGGGCCTGTTAACACTAAGTGAATCCGGCCCCGGCCACCCTCGCCGCTAAAGACCCAATAAGCATTTATCAACGCTTTATCACTGCAGAAAATGCCAATAAAAAAGGGCTCCGAGGAGCCCTTTTTCCGATCTGACTAAAGCGTATTAAACGCTGTAGTACATATCGTATTCAACCGGGTGAGTGGTGTGCTCAACGCGGTAAACTTCTTCCATTTTCAGCTCGATGTAAGCTTCGATCATATCTTTGCTGAATACGCCGCCTGCAGTCAGGTACTCGTGGTCAGCTTTCAGGCTGTCCAGAGCTTCGCGCAGAGAACCACAAACCTGTGGAATCTTGGCTGCTTCTTCAGCTGGCAGATCGTACAGATCTTTATCCGCTGCATCGCCAGGGTGGATCTTGTTCTTAACGCCGTCCAGGCCAGCCATCAGCAGAGCTGCGAAAGCCAGGTATGGGTTAGCGATCGGGTCAGGGAAACGTGCTTCGATACGCTTGCCTTTTGGCGACGCAACGTAAGGAATACGGATAGAAGCAGAACGGTTACGGGCAGAGTAAGCCAGCATTACCGGAGCTTCGAAGCCTGGGATCAGACGCTTGTAAGAGTTAGTACCTGGGTTGGTGAACGCATTCAGGGACTTAGCGTGCTTGATCACACCACCGATGTAGAACAGAGCCGTTTCAGACAGACCGGCATAGCCGTCGCCCGCGAACTGGTTCACACCGTCTTTCCAGTAAGACATGTGTACGTGCATACCGGAACCGTTGTCACCACAGATTGGCTTAGGCATGAACGTAGCGGTTTTACCGTAAGCAGCAGCAACGTTATGAATAACGTATTTCAGCATCTGCACTTCGTCAGCTTTCTTAACCAGAGTGTTGAACTTAACACCGATTTCGTTCTGTCCGGCGTTCGCCACTTCGTGGTGATGAACTTCAACATCCAGACCAATGGCTTCCAGTGTGTTACACATGGCAGCGCGGATGTCGTGGTGGCTGTCTACTGGTGGAACCGGGAAGTAACCGCCTTTAACGCGTGGACGGTGACCCAGGTTGCCGCCTTCCATAACCGCTTCGGTGTTCCATGCAGCTTCGGAAGAGTTGATTTTGCAGAAGCTGCCGGACATGTCAGAGCCCCAGCGAACATCGTCAAACATGAAGAATTCTGGTTCTGGACCAAAGAATGCAGTGTCACCCAGACCAGTGGACTTCAGGTACTCTTCAGCACGCAGTGCTACAGAGCGTGGGTCGCGGTCGTAGCCCTGCATAGTGGCAGGCTCGATGATGTCGCAACGCAATACCAGAGTGGCGTCTTCGGTGAATGGATCCAGGAAGCTGGTGCTGTCATCCGGACGCAGGATCATGTCGGATTCGTTAATACCTTTCCAGCCAGCAATAGAAGAACCGTCGAACATCTGTCCGGTTTCGAAGAAGTCTTCGTCTACATAACGCGCAGGAATAGTAACGTGCTGCTCTTTACCCTTGAAATCGGTAAAGCGCAAATCAACCCACTTCACATCGTTTTCTTTGATTAAATTCAGAGTGTTCTCTGACATCTTACTGTCTCCAGATGCTGGTTCAACTTGATACGGGGTTTAGCCCCGGCTTGCCATGCTCAGTATTGGAGCAAGTAGTGTGCCATTTTATCTTATGGCGCAGCCCGCATAAAATCAGGGCCGCAAAACAACACTCAGGCACTCACTGCACCAAAATAAATCACAACCTGAACCAAATGCACCATTTTAGCGCGATGGCGTGAGGTGAATACGCTAGCCAGTACAAGCCTGCACATTATAGGTTCACTTGAACACCGCAGTACATGGGATTCGGCACAAAAACAGCGCTTTCATTAACAGCCTTATTATTGCTGCAGCAAATGTCGGGATAATCTGCCAAAGACGGCGAAATTGATGTCACGCTAACGGCCCGTTTCAGGTATAATCGCGCCTCATTTTTTGTACAAACTTTCACCAAGGCCATTCTTGTGATCGACAACCTCAGAAACATCGCCATCATCGCGCACGTTGACCATGGCAAAACAACGCTGGTCGACAAACTGCTCGAGCAGTCCGGCACCCTGGACCGCAAAGATCAGGGCGGCGAGCGGGTCATGGACTCCAACGACCAGGAAAAAGAGCGTGGTATTACCATTTTGGCGAAAAACACCGCCATCCGATGGAATGAATACCGCATCAACATCGTTGACACCCCAGGACACGCCGACTTCGGTGGTGAAGTGGAACGTGTTATGTCGATGGTTGACTCTGTTTGCCTGCTGGTTGACGCCGTCGACGGCCCAATGCCGCAGACTCGCTTCGTAACCCAGAAAGCATTCGAACGCGGCCTGCGTCCGATCGTAGTAATCAACAAAATCGACCGTCCGGGTGCCCGTCCTGATTGGGTTATGGACGAAATGTTCGACCTGTTCGATCGCCTTGGCGCGACCGAAGAACAGCTCGACTTCCCAGTGGTATACGCCTCTGCCCTGAACGGCATTGCTGGTCTGGATCCTGACAACATGGCAGACGATATGTCGCCGCTGTTCCAGATGATCGTTGACCACGTAACACCACCACCGGTTGACCTTGACGGTCCGTTCCAGATGCAGATCTCCGCTCTGGATTACGACAGCTATGTGGGTGTTATCGGTGTTGGCCGTATCGCCCGCGGTAAGCTGAAGCCAGGCACCGACGTACAGATCGTTTCTGCTGAAGGCAAAACCCGTAAGGGCCGCGTGCTGGAAGTTAAAGGTTTCCATGGTCTGCAGCGTGTTGCTGTCCCTGAAGCCAATGCCGGTGACATCGTCTGTATTTCCGGTATCGACGGTCTGAGCATTTCCGACACACTGTGTGATCCTTCTAAAGTAGAAGCATTACCACAACTGTCTGTTGATGAACCTACCGTGAGCATGACCTTCCAGGTGAACGATTCTCCATTCGCTGGCCGTGAAGGTAAGTTCGTCACCAGCCGTAATATCAAAGACCGTCTGGAAAAAGAACTGATCCACAACGTGGCACTGCGCGTCGAGCCAGGTGACACCCCGGAAAAATTCAAAGTATCCGGTCGTGGTGAACTGCATCTGTCCGTTCTGATTGAAACCATGCGCCGCGAAGGCTTCGAGATGGGTATCTCCAAGCCGGAAGTTGTGCAGAAAGAAATCGACGGTGAGATTCAGGAACCTTACGAACAGGTTGTGATCGACATCGAAGAAGAACATCAGGGTTCCATCATGGAAGAGATGGGTAACCGTCGCGCCGAGATGACCAACATGGTGCCGGATGGCAAAGGCCGCGTACGCCTTGAGTTCATCATGCCGGCCCGTGGCCTGATCGGTTTCCGTGGCCTGTTCATGACCATGACTTCCGGTTCCGGCATCCTGACCAACATCTTCGACCATTACGGTCCGGTTCAGACCGGTCTGACCTCTACCCGTCACAACGGCGTACTGGTATCGATGGTTCCGGGTAAGATTCTGGGTTATGCCCTGTTCACCCTGCAGGAACGTGGCCGCTTGTTTGTGGCTCCGGGCCTGGAAGTGTACGAAGGCATGATCGTGGGTCTGCACAGCCGCGATAACGACCTGGTGGTTAACCCAACCAAAGCCAAGCAGCTGACCAACGTTCGTGCATCAGGTACCGATGAAGCCATCAACCTGACGCCGCCGGTTAAGCATACGCTGGAACAGGCTCTGGAATTCATCGAAGACGACGAATTGGTGGAAGTAACGCCAACCAGCATCCGTCTGCGTAAGAAGTTCCTGACCGAAAACGAGCGTAAACGTTCTAAAAAGAACTGATGCTCTGTCTGCCGGCTCTGTTCCAGAGCCGGCATTCTTTCCCTTCTGTTTTATCCTGCGCCCAGCGCGTGCAAATCGCCAAAATACGGTTATGCTGACCCTATCGTCGGACTGGATTGCCGCATTATGTCGTTACTTGTGCGATTATTTTCATCATCACTGCCTGCCTTTTTGCTCTGCTTTCTGGCCTCCCCAAACACGCATGCACAAACAGCAGATTCTGTACGCGTTGGCTGTGGCGACTCTATCCCCCCCTATGTGATCCGCCAGAATGATCGCGGCATTGTGCTGGATATTCTGCGCCGGGCCATGCAAACGCAGAATAAAACCATCGACGTCCGCTATGACAATAACAGCAATAATGTCACTGCCTTTAATAAAGGCGAACTGGATATCGCCTGCATAACCAGCGCCTCAGCCTCACCGGACGCGTTATTTTCCCGCCAGCCACTGATTGTCTTTCACAATGTTGCCATCAGCCTCAGCAGTCGTAAGGTTTCACTGAGCGGGATCAGTAGCCTGGGAGATTACCGTATTGATGCTTTCAACCTGGCCAGCCGCCTGCTGCCGGGCAACTTTGCAGCGGAAGCAGCCCGAAGCCCGGCTTATCGCGAACTGGCAGAGCAGAAAAAACAGGTCGAAGCCCTGTTCCGGGGTGATACCGATGTGATCATTCTGGAGCAGACCATTTTCCGTTATTTCCTCAGCCAGCTACGCCGTAACGATCCGAATAATGCCACTTACCAACAGGCTTACCAGTATCACGACCTGTTCTCGCCAACCTACTACTACGCGGCCTTCCACAGTAAGCAGCTGCGCGACTCTTTTGATATGGGGATGGGTATTCTCATCGACAGTGGCGAGCAAGATAAAATTCTGCAGAGCTACGAACGCCTGCTGGCTGACTACCTGATTCGCTGACACTACAGCCTTGGCATAAACGACAGACATAAAAAAACCCGGCAGAGCCGGGTTTTTTACTATGGCAGGATATCTCAGATATCAGCCAGAGTTTTCAGCGGGTAGTTAGCCGGGAATGGCTTACGCGCAACCCCAGTATCAACCGCAGCCTGAGCAACCGCAGCCGATACAGCACCCAGCAGACGGGTATCAACGGCTTTAGGAATGATGTAGTCACGTCCGAATTCCAGCGATTCCAGACCGTAAGCATCCAGCACTTCCTGAGTAACCGGCTCTTTCGCCAGACCAGCCAGTGCTTTGGCAGCGGCCAGCTTCATTTCTTCGTTGATACGCTTGGCACGTACGTCCAGAGCACCACGGAAGATGAATGGGAAGCCCAGTACGTTGTTTACCTGGTTAGGGTAATCAGAACGGCCTGTTGCCATGATGGCATCCGGACGAACTTCTTTAACGATTTCCGGCATGATTTCCGGAACCGGGTTAGCACAGGCAAAGATGATTGGGTTCGGCGCCATAGTCTTGATCTGCTCACCAGTCACCATGTTAGGACCTGACAGACCCAGGAAGATATCAGCACCGTTCAGAGCATCGTCAACGGTACGCTTGTCAGTATCAACCGCGAAGGCCTGCTTGTACTGGTTCAGGTCGGTACGGCCAGAGTGGATCACACCATTACGGTCACACATAAAGATGTTTTCTGGCTTCATGCCGGCCAGGATCAGCAGTTTGGTACAGGAGATGGCGGCAGCACCGGCACCCAGTACACACATTTTGGCGTCTTCAACTTTCTTACCAACAATTTCCAGCGCGTTCAGTGCACCGGCTACGGTTACGATCGCAGTACCGTGCTGGTCATCGTGGAATACCGGAATGTCGCACTGTTCGATCAGAGTGCGTTCGATTTCAAAACACTCAGGTGCCTTGATGTCTTCCAGGTTGATACCACCGAAAGTGATCGCGATACGACGAACAGTATCAATGAAGGCTTGCGGGCTTTCAGACTCAACTTCGATGTCGATGGAGTCTACGCCGGCAAAGCGTTTGAACAGCAGACTCTTACCTTCCATAACCGGCTTAGAAGCCAGAGGGCCCAGGTCACCCAGACCCAGAATGGCAGTACCGTCAGTGATAACAGCAACCAGGTTACCCTTACCAGTGTACTTGTAGGCGTTTTCAGGATCAGCAGCGATCTCTTTTACTGGCTCTGCCACACCTGGGCTGTAGGCCAGAGACAGATCGTGTGAAGTCTGTGCAGGCTTGGTCAGCTCGACACTGATTTTGCCCGGCTTAGGGAACTGATGGTAATCCAGAGCTGCTTGCTTGAAATCTTGTGACATAGTACTTGTCCAGTCTCTTCACTGTATTTAAAAGCCAGCTGTGCCACATCGTCCAGAACACAGGGGGCATAAGGGTCGTACTTTCTACCAAAAACCTATTGATTTTTCCAGCTAATCCGGAGCATCTGTATTTTTAACTGAGCCAGATCAGGTTTGTGGCCGTAGCGGCAGACGCATGGTGATACGCAGACCGGGAGAACGGTTTTCGGCAAGCACGCTGCCATCATGTAATTCAACAATGCGTTTAACCAGCGCCAGTCCTATGCCATAGCCTCCGGCCGCATGATCGCGGGCTGAGTCGACCTGGGTAAACGGATCGAAAATCCGCAGCAGTTCTTCCTCCGGAACGCCCGGCCCCTGATCCTGCACCCACAATTCTGCCGACTCACCGCTTATTGCCGCACCGATCAGCAATTCCGATCCCGCCGGCGCAAAGCGGATGGCATTACGCAGAAGATTGTCAAAAGCCCGCTCCACCAGCATCCAGTCCCAGTCACACTTCAACCCGTCATCCGGTTCACGGAAGATCAATTGCAGTTCTTTTTCTTCAATTTCCACATCGGCGTTCTGCAGCCAGATCTGCAATTGCCCGCCCAGTCCAAGCCGGCTGGTCTGCAATTGTTGGCTGTCGGTTTGTTGCAGCCGGGCCAGATCAAGAATCTGACCGACCAGGCCATCAACCTGGCCGACGGCGCGTTCGATACGGTCATGCTCCGCCGCCAGCACATGCTGCTGATCTTTTTTACGGGCAATGCCAAGGGCAATTTGCAGACGGGTCAGCGGCGAGCGTAACTCGTGCGATACATCGCGCAGTAACTGTTGATGGCTGTGCAGCAGCCGCTGCAGAGCGTCCGCCATCTCGACCACTTCGCTGGCCAGCATGCCGATTTCGTCATGGCGATGCAGATCGCGGCGCAGACCGGACACATCAAAATTGCCCTGCGCCAGCTGACGCACGGTACGCTGTAAACGGCGGATAGGACGGGTGAGACTCCACACCAACATAAAGCACAGCAGAGTGACCACCACTACGATGGCCAGCGGCACCAGCCAGCGGTCTTCATTATTGAGTACGCTCTGCCATTCTTTGCGGGTAACCGCGATGTAGAGATACCCCTGACGCTGCAATGGGCCGATCATCAGCCAGCCGTCGTTTTGTCCCCACAGAATCTGATCGGCATCGTCAGCTTCGTCGGCAAACTCTTCCAGGTCATGGGGCAGTTGACTGATCATATCCACCGGCACCGCGACCAGATTCCAGCCCGGCCGGATCTTGCGCCATAACTTGCGGCCTTCCGCCACAATTGGCCGTTCGCGGTCCATCAGATGCACCAGATGCATGGTTTCCGGCTGAGTCGCCGGACGGAAGTAATCGTCCTCGATCCATTCGTTGGTCAGCACCGCTGCCCACATGGCGAGGAAGATAACCCCCCAGAACCAGAGGAAGATTTTAAAAAACAGCGAGCGATACCAGCGCATGCAAAGGCCTGTGATAAAGGAAGGATTTATTCCGGGCTGACCAGCATATAACCACGCGAGCGCACGGTTTTGATCCAGTCGGAATTATCGGCGCGGCGGCCGAGTTTTTTGCGCAGGTTACTGACGTGCATATCGATGGAGCGATCATAGGCCATCAGTGGACGACCCAGCGCCGCCAGCGACAGCGTGTCTTTATCGACCAATTCGCCGACGTGTTCCATCATACAGTGCAGCACACCGAATTCCGCGCCGGTCAGCGCCAGCTCAACGCCATCCAGAGTTACAATGCGGCGGGTGGTATTCAGCTGCAGTTCACCGACATTCAGCGTAGTCACTGCGCCTTTACCCGGTTGCTCGGCCGACAGATCAATACGGCGGAATAACGCTTTAATCCGCGCCACCAGCTCATGGTGGTGATAAGGCTTGGGAATATAATCATCGGCGCCATGTTCAAGGCCAAGCACCCGGTCAACGCTTTCGCCACGGGCGGTGAGCATAATCACCGGCAATGACGATTCGGTGCGCAGTTTTTTCAGCACCTCAAAGCCATTCATTTTCGGCAGCATCACATCCAGCAGCACCAGGTCGAACTCTCCGCTTAACGCCCGTTGCAGACCGGTTTCGCCATCCTGCACCGCCGTCAGAGCAAAGCCTTCCATCGACAGGTATTCCTGCAGCAGCTCACCCAGTTCGTAATCATCATCGACCAGCAGAATAGATTTCATCAACATCCTCCGTTGCGCTCAGTCTAGCGCTGCCAGCCACCCGGCTGGCAGTGTTTTTACCCTTCTTTGCTCATATGACGTAGTGAGCGCATCAATGATCCAGCAAGGTAGCAATCCAGCGTGATTGCGGCCGGGTTTCCAGCGCGATTTTCACCACCATGGTCAAAGGGATCGACAGTAACATGCCGACCGGCCCCAGAATCCAGCCCCAGAATACCAACGACAGAAAGACCACCAGCGTCGACAACCCCAGCGAGCGTCCCATCAACCGTGGCTCGACCACATTACCGAACAGTGTATTCACCAGCACATAAACACCAGCGGTGAGAAGTGCAGCACCTGGCCCGATCTGAATTAAGGCAATCAGCACCGCCGGAACGGCCGCAATAATGGAACCGATATTAGGAATGTAGTTAAGCAGGAACGCGACCAGCGCCCACAGCGCCCAGTAATCCACGCCAATCAGTGCCAACAGCAGGCCGACGGTCAGACCGGTGCCAAAGCTGACCACGGTTTTAATCATCAGATACTGCTGCACCGATTCAGAGAAACGCTCAAAGTGGGCAAAGGCCTGGGTTTCTTCTCCGAAGGCACGCTTCACCTTGGCCGGAAAGCTGGAGGCTTCAAGCAGAATAAAAATGACCGTAAACAGAATAAGGAAGGTATTGGTGAGCACCCCGCCCAGACCGTTGAATACCGAGGCGACGGTTTTCATCACCACACCGGGATTCACGTATTCACGGATGACATTATCCGCCACCTCAACCCCCATGCTGCGCAGCCAGGTGACGCCATGACCGGTCAGCGCCTGCAGTTTCTGCTCGTACAGCGGCATGTCTTTATAAAACGCCGTCAACGTGCCACCGACAAACGAGGCCAGCACACTCCCCAACAGCAGGAATCCCAGCACCAGCAACAATACGGCAAGCACACCCGGTACTTTATGATTGGTCAGCCAACGCAGTAAAGGCGCGCTGAGAATGGCAATAAAAACCGCCAGTAAAAACGGTACCAACATGGCAGCGGCACTTTTAATACCCGCGATCACGATCACGACCGCGGCCGCGCTGAGCAGAATATTGCTGGCCAAACGATTATCTGAAGGCATAGCCATTCCCTGTTATGCAAAAAAAGGCACCATACACGAGCGCCCCCCTCCAGTGCCAGCGGCTCCCATCGGCATCATAAAGAGGCAGCCCTTGGCAAGTGCATCCGAGTTGTATAATATCCGCGCCCTGAATCGCGGAAGTGGTGAAATTGGTAGACACACTGGATTTAGGTTCCAGCGCTTCACGGCGTGAGAGTTCGAGTCTCTCCTTCCGCACCAACTTTTCAGGAGCAGACGCATGTCCGGCCTCCTTACCCTGCTGATCTTTTTGCTGCTGGGGTCTCTGTTACAAACTCTGTTGCACCTTCCTGTTCCGGCATCCATTGTTGGTATGTTGCTGTTATTGCTGGCGCTGATACTGCGCGGCAAAGCCCCGGATAATCTGCAGCGCATTACCCAGACGTTATCCCCTCTGCTGCCGTTGTTTCTGATTCCGGTCAGCGTTGGCATCATCACGCAAAAGCAACTGCTGGCCGAACACGGTGTCGAGCTGCTGATTATTCTCGCGCTCAGTCTGATTCCGGGAGCGCTGGTCAGTGCCCTGATTATGCGCAAGGGAGGTAAATCAGGCTTATGACACATCTGTTCAGCCTGCCATTATTCTGGGCCGCGCTCACCATTGCGGCTTTTCTTGCCGGCCAGCAACTCTACCGCCGCACAGGCAACAATGCTTTTATTCCGCCGATTCTGACCGGCGTCGTGCTGGTTGTATCCTGCCTGGAATTGAGTGGCGTTTCTTATCAAACCTATATGCAGGGCGGTCACTACCTGAATCTGATGCTTGGGCCAGTGGTGGTCATGCTGGCGGTGCCGCTGTATCAGTTTATTCACACCATGCGTAAACAATGGCTGCGCATTGCCCTGGCGGTAACCCTTGGCAGTGGCACCACCATCGCTTGCGCGGTGCTGCTGGCACACTTCTGGATTGGTGATGACGCCATCACCCGCACGATCTACACCAAATCCATTACCACGCCGGTGGCACTTGCCATCAGTGAGCAGGTCGGCGGTATCAGCGCCCTGGCATCGGCGTTTGTGATTATTACCGGAATTCTCGGCGCGTTAATGATTCCGCCGCTGTTAAAAACGCTGCGCATGGATGAGCCACAAACCCTGGGGCTGACACTAGGAATCTGCGCCCACGCCATTGGCACCAGTCGTGCTTTAGAATTAGGGCCACAGCAGTCGGCCTATGCGGCGATGGCAATGACGCTGACCGCCACATTGCACGCACTGGTATTGCCTTGGATTGTCTGACCACAAGCATCTATTGTTAAGGGACCTTCGGCAAAGGACGCACTATGGGCCGCCACATAAAATACCTCTGGATGCTGGCGCTGGCCTCAACCCTGCTTATTACGGTTGTCACCAGTCTGCTGTTGTATCTGCATGAGGTAAAACAACAGCAACATGAGCTGCAACGCCTGGCGGGCAATCTGCGTCAACAGTGGCAATTAAACCCTGATGCGCTGCCAACAGACATTGAACTCGGTTATCTGCGCAGCCAGGGGCTGGCCGTACAGACCGGCTCGCTGCAGGGGGATGAGGTTACAACACAACAGCCCCCACAACCGGGCATCAGCCGGGCGGCTTTATTGCAGGCGGCGCAGGGCATCAGCGGCCTGCAACAGGCAGAAGAGCAACAACACACCTATATGCTTTATCTGCAACCACTGGGCAATGGTTCTGGCCTCGTGGTGAGCCGATCTCTCAGCCAAATCCGCCAGCATTATTTGCAGGGCTGGATTGGCGCCGCCCTGACCGATCTCGCCGTCATTATTATTCTGTTCGCCGGTTTCCATCACCTGATCCGGCCCTTACGCGATCAGCTTGATCGCCAAAGCCTGCAGCACAGCCTGAGCTGGGAAAATATGAGCGGCATTGCCGTTCGCCTCAATGCGCAGCAGCTTATTCTTGATGCCAACCCACGCTTTGCTGCCCTGTTTGCTGGCGCACGCGATCAACGCTTATCCGATATCCAGCCGGCCGCCGAACGTGCACACATTGTCCGCTACTTACAACAAGCTCTCGACAGTCAGACCGTGGTGGATTTCGAGTGCACGCTGATCGACCGTCATGGCGATGAAGGACGCTGGGCGCTGCATGCCCAGCCCTGGCATATCAGCGGTCGCGACTACATTCTTCTGACCGGCGACGACATCAGCAAACGCCACTATATGGAAGAAAAGCTGCGCGCCGAGCAGCAACGCGTACGGGCTTACTTTGATTCCATGCAAACCCTGCTGCTGGTGTGTGACCAACAGGGCAATATTCAGCGCATCAATCAGCCGGTGCAGGCGCTGCTGGAAATGGATAAGAAACAGTTACGCAATCAACCGCTGGATTACCTGCTGCCCAAAACCCATGCCGCCAGACTGCGTCATGACTGGCAACAATTACTCGGCAGCCATGCCGGCAGCCTGGCATCGGAATTCCCGCTGGTATCCGCCAGTGGCAAGGAATCCACCATCAGCTGGCGCCTGACCCGTATCGACAGCGGTGATCATCAGGAAGTGCTGCTCGCCGGTCTGGATATCACTGAAGCCGTCGCCAACCAGCGGGCACTGGAAGCCGCCAACGTGCGCATCCGCGAAGCGCTGGAGCAGGCCGAAAGCGCTAACCGCAGTAAGTCGATTTTCCTCGCTAATATGAGCCATGAAATCCGCACGCCGATGAACGGCATTCTTGGTGCCAGCGAGCTGCTGCTCGACTCGTCCTTGTCTGAAGACCAACGCCATTATCTGGATATTATTCATAACTCGTCCCACGCCCTGCTCGACATCATTAACGACATTCTCGATCTGTCGAAAATTGAATCCGGAAATCTGGAAATCGAGCAGATTGATTTCGACCTGAACCGCCTGCTCACCGACATCTACCAACTGTTTAACGAGCCGGTACGGCGTAAAGGCTTATCGCTGGTGTACTACTACGATGCCGGCCTGCCCGCCAACTGGCGCGGCGACCCGAAACGGGTGCGACAGATTATCACCAACCTGATCAGCAATGCACTGAAGTTTACCGACAAAGGGCGTATCGAAATCCGCGTCAGCGGCCAGCAACAGGAAGACTTCCGTTATCTGCTGAACATTGAAGTGCGTGACAGCGGCATTGGTATTGCGCCCGATAAAACCGACCAGATTTTCTCCGCATTTAAACAGGCCGATACCAGCACCAGCCGCAAATACGGCGGCACCGGCTTAGGGCTGACCATCAGCCGCCATCTGGCCAACGCCATGCACGGTGATATCAGCCTCACTTCCGAAATTGGCCACGGCAGCACATTTGTTCTGCAACTGCCGCTGCATGAGGGAGCGGCACCGGAAAAAGAAATACCCAGGCCCGTGCAAAACCAGACTCTGCATGGCCGCGTATTACTGGCCGAAGACAATACCGTTAATCAGAAAATTGCAGAACGCATGCTCAGCCGCCTGGGCCTGAAGTGCAAAACCGTCGCTAACGGTGAGCAGGCCATTGCCGAAGTGCTGAGTAATGATTACGACTTGATTTTAATGGATGTGAACATGCCGGTGATGGATGGCATTACCGCTACCGAGCGCATCCGCGACCTCAGCAACCATAAAAACCATATTCCGATTATTGCGCTCACCGCCAACGCCATGCTGGAAGATAAAGAGCGCTGCCTGGCGGCTGGCATGAACGGTTTTATCAGCAAACCCATCAGGCTGGATACGCTGGGCAAGGTGATCGCGGAAATTCTGCACAGCAGCAATCCGGCCGGATGATGGATTGCTGACTCCGTATCAGTAATCAGCCCAGCACTTCACCGTCAAAACGCCCGGCCAGAAATTCCTGTGCCAGCGCCAGTGCGGCAATCGCACGGCCTTCGGTACAGTCTGCCCGGCTGTACAGTTCGTGCAGATTATTCAGTTTCCACGGCACCAGTTCCAGCGGCTCCGGCTCATCACCTTCGAGCTTCGATTCATACAGATCACGCGCCACCACCACATCAATACCGCCACTCATGTAACTGGGCGACAGGCTGAGTTTTTTCAGGTGAATAAATTCGCGCGCGCCATAACCGATTTCTTCCTGTAACTCACGGTTGCAGGCTTCGCGCAGACTCTCGCCCAGATCGATCGCACCTTTTGGCAACGTGAGGGTGTAATCTTCAATTCCGCCCCCATATTCCCGGATCAGGGCAATCGTATCGTTATCCAGCAGCGCGACCAGCATCACCGCACCGGAGCCACCGGGCATCAGACGCTCATAGGTCCGCTCAACGCCATTGCTGAAGCGCAGCTCCAGCGACTCCACCCGGAACAGGCGGCTCTGCGCCACCAGATGACGCTGCAAAATCTGTGGTTTTTTATGCATAACAGCCCTGTTTTAATAGACATTCCGATAGCGAGTATAACCCTATGAGCCTGACCGACTGGCAACAAATTGATACCGTGCTGCTGGACATGGATGGCACGCTGCTGGATCTGCATTTTGATAATTATTTCTGGCTCGACCACCTGCCTGCGGTTTACGCCCAACAGCACGGCCTGAGTGAAGAGGAAGCCCTGGCCGAGCTGAATAAAAGCTTTATTGGTCTGCGCGGCACCCTCGACTGGTACTGCCTGGACTACTGGACCGAGCTCACCGGTCTGCCGATCGCCGAGCTGAAACGCGATGTGCAGCATAAGATCGGTTTCCGCCCGCACGTGCAGGATTTTCTCGCCCGCCTTAAGCAATTGGGCAAACGCACCGTGATCGTCACCAACGCCCACCGTGACAGCGTGAATCTGAAAATGGAGCGTACCGCTCTCGACCAGCTGGTCGACCGCGTGATCAGCTCCCACGATTACCGCGAACCGAAAGAAAGTCAGGCATTTTGGGATCACCTGCAACGTGATGAAGGCTTCGATCCGGCCCGCACCCTACTGATCGACGACAGCCAGGCTGTGCTAGAATCCGCCGCCCGCTGGGGCATCGGTTTTCTGCTGGCCATATTTCATCCCGACAGCCAGAAAGAACCCAACAGCGACAGCCACTTCCCCGGAATTCATCATTTTGATGAGCTGGATTTTTAAGCTATGACTGACAACAACGAAAAAATCCGCCTCGACAAATGGCTCTGGGCGGCACGTTTTTTTAAAACCCGCGCTCTGGCTAAGGCCGCCATTGAAGGTGGCAAAGTGCATGTCGAAGGGCAGCGCTGCAAAGTCAGCAAAACCGCCGAGCTGGGTGCCAAACTCAGCATCCGTCAGGGTTTTGAGCAAAAAGAAATCATCATTACCGCACTCTCCGGTCAGCGCCGCGGCGCTCCGGAAGCACGCCTGCTGTACGAAGAAACCCCGGAAAGCATCAAACAGCGCATGGATGAAGGCGAACGGCGGCGCATTATGAAAGCCTCCATGCAGGTGCCCGACCACAAACCCAACAAAAAAGAGCGACGTGATATGCGCCGCTTTGAGCACAATCAGGATTACTGACATGAGCAATACCAGCCGCGACACTCTGCAGCGCTTCAGCTTTGACGATACCGACATCCGCGGTGAGATTACTCACCTGCAGGACAGCTATCGCGAAGTCCTGCGCCGCCACCAATACCCACCCCGCATCGCCGTTGCCGTGGGTGAACTGATGGCCGCCACCGCATTGCTCAGCGCCAGCCTGAAATTTGCCGGACGCCTGACCCTGCAAATGCGCCTGCCGGGGAATGTCTCGCTGCTGCAGGCTGAAACCAACGAAAAGGGTCAGCTGCGCGCCATTGCCCGTTACGATGAAAACGCCGGCGAAAGCGACCTGAGCTTTGATGATGGCCAGCTGGTCATCACCATTGAACCGGACCAGGGACAGCGTTATCAGGGCATTGTCAGCATTAATGGCGGCAATATTGCCCAGTCGCTGGAAGACTATTTCACCCAGTCTGAACAGCTCGGCAGCCACTTCTGGCTGGCCTGTGACGGCCAGAGTGCGGCCGGCCTGATGCTGCAGAAGATGCCAACGCCTGCCGGTCAGGAAACCGACGCCGATGCCTGGGAACGGGTCAGCCATCTGGCTTCGACTATCCGTAACGATGAGCTGCTGGGGCTGGATGCAGCAACGGTATTGCACCGCCTGTTCCACGAAGAACAGACCCGCGTTTATCCTGCCTCGGAGCTGAGTTTCTTCTGCACCTGCTCCAAGCCGCGCATTGCCAATGCATTGCACCAGATGGGTTACGACGAGCTCAACAGCATCATCGAAGAAAACGGCAAAATCGATATCACCTGCGAATTCTGCCAACAGAGCTACGTCTTCGACCACGCACAGGTTGAGGCGCTGTTCCCGGAACGCAACCCGCATTAACCAACCGACACCCGGAAGCCCCGCAACAGGGGACTTTTCGGGACAGCGATTTCACCTCAAAAGACAGGGCTTAGCGTTTAACCAATTTTCTGGCATAATCACGCGCCTTCAACTTTGGGTTCGCCCGTGTACCCTCAGGGCGGTATAGAGAACATCAGAGTATGGCCACAAGCCGTGCGCTAATTATGAGGACCCGTTTGGGCACCGATATATGACCACTGTTTACACCGATTTATCGACACCGTTACTGGTAGAACAAGCAATCCTGCGTGGCGAAGGCCAACTGCAGGACAACGGCGCACTGGTTGTTGAGACTGGTATCCGCACTGGCCGTTCTCCGATGGACCGCTTCATCGTCGAAGAGCCGAGCAGCAAAGACGCCATCGACTGGGGCAACATCAACCGCCCATTCGACGCCGACAAGTTCGATGCTCTGTGGGAACGCGTGGAAGAATATCTGGCCCAGCACGACAGCTTCGTGTCACACGTGCACGTGGGTTCTGATCCGCAGCATTACCTGCCGGTTAAAATGACCACCCAGACTGCCTGGCAGAACCTGTTTGGCCGTAACCTGTTTATCCGTCCGGAAACTTACAACGCTTCTGATAAAGAAGAGTGGCAGATTCTGAACGTACCAGGCTTCGAATGTGTACCCGAGCGTGACGGCACCAACTCTGACGGCGCAGTTATCCTGAACTTCGCCCAGCGCAAAGTACTGCTGGCCGGTATGCGTTACGCCGGTGAAATGAAGAAAGCTATGTTCGGCGTGCAGAACTTCCTGCTGCCGGAAAAAGACGTGCTGCCAATGCACTGCTCCGCCAACGTTGGCGATGACGGCGACACTTGTCTGTTCTTCGGTCTGTCCGGTACCGGTAAAACCACCCTGTCTGCTGACCCTGAGCGTTTCCTGATTGGTGACGACGAGCACGGCTGGGGCAAAGGCACCGTATTCAACATCGAAGGCGGCTGCTACGCGAAGACCATCGATCTGTCTCAGAAAAACGAGCCGATCATCTGGAACGCCATCAAATTCGGCGCCATCGTTGAAAACGTTGTGATCGACCCGATCACCCGCGTTGCCGATTACACCGATGTATCCAAAACCGAAAACACCCGTTGCGCCTACCCACTGGAGCACGTTGAAAAACGCGTTCTGGAAAACATGGCCGGCGAACCCAAAGCGGTTATCTTCCTGACCTGCGACATGACCGGTGTACTGCCTCCTGTGTCTGTTCTGACCAAAGAGCAAGCGGCTTACCACTTCCTGTCCGGTTACACCGCACTGGTTGGCTCTACCGAAATGGGCGGCAGCAAAGGTCTGAAATCGACCTTCTCTACCTGCTTCGGCGCACCGTTCTTCCCACGTCCGGCTGGCGAATACGCGGAACTGCTGATCAAGCGCGTTACCGAATTCGACTCTCAGGTTTATCTGGTTAACACCGGCTGGACTGGCGGCGCAAACGGTGCTGGCGGCCAGCGTTTCAGCATCCCGACTACCCGTGCTGTGATCTCTGCAATCCAGAACGGCAAACTGCGCGGCGTTGAAACCGAGACTGTACCTGTGTTCAACCTGCTGGTACCTAAGACTCTGGAAGGCGTCGACACCAATCTGCTGAACCCACGCAACACCTGGGCCGACGCAGAGAAGTATGATGAAGCAGCGCGCAACCTGGCCGCTCAATTCGTTGAAAACTTCAAAAAATACGATGTCTCTGATGCCATCGTAGCTGCTGGCCCGCAGCTGGATTAATTCCTGCTTAGCGGCCAATAAAAAACGGGAGCTTCGGCTCCCGTTTTTTATCGCTGTCATTTCTTATTCCGGATTGCCGCTCAGCGGAATCATGGTCTGAATAATAATCCGGATCACATCCTGCTGCGTGTTGACGCCAAGCTTGTTAAAAACCGCTTTCATCTGGCTACGTACGGTTTCCAGCGCAGTACCATTATGTTCTGCAATATCTGCCAGCTTAAGTCCGTTCACCAGACATAACGCCACCTGAGCTTCAGCATTGGTAAGAGCAAATATTTCTGCCAGCTGTCCAGCGGAGATGTTCATTTTCCCTCCGGGGTCGCTGATATATACCGTCGCATAGCGCTCTTCCCCGCTATGCATCGGGTGTCTGCCAGATTCTTCCGCAGCAGAAATAAACAGAACAAGTGGAAACGAAAATTGCGGGTGGGAAAAAGAAACGGTGGTAACGGTTGGTTTATCCTGCTCTGTTTCGCTGTGGAGAACATCCAGTACATTCTGCAGAGCAAACTCCAGTTGCTTCTGATTCTCGCGGTTATGAGCCTGCAGTTTATTGTCGACCAGAGAGAGTCCTTTGTGCTTGCTGATAACAAATTCGGCAACCGAATTGCAGAATTTTACCTCTCCGTATTTATCGATCAGCAACATACCCATGGGCATTTTTGATACCAGCGACATCATATTACGGGCTTCGCTGTGGGCATTACCTAACTCGCGCTGAATCAGAACCGCACGGCAGATATGCGGAGAAATCAGCCGCAGAATATTGGTTTCGTTGTTGCTGTAACCCGGCGCATTCAGCGACCGGTGCACCGCCATACCAATACGGATATCACTGTCTTTGTGTAAATCAACAACCGAGATATGGCCAATATCGGAAGGCTTTAGAATAAACTGATAATACGAAGGGTTATTCTGTTTAAGCTCCTGCGAGGGCAAAATAGTGACATCATTAATTTTGGTTTTTACCAGTGAAAACGTATTGTCGTAGCGCCCAAGCCCGGCATTATAAGCAACAGCAAGAATCCGGCTGATGCCATAAATACTGATAATCTGCCGGTTACCGGACTTCTGATTTTCGATGATCAGTACGCTGGATTTTGACCCGGTAAGCTGACAGAGTTTTGCCATCACCACTTCCCAGTGCCCGGGCTTATACGAGGCTTCATAAATATCCCCGACAAAATCCAGTAAATCTTCCTGCATAACAACTCCAGACAACGGGCAAGGCCAGATAGCAGACGTATTCCGGTTAAGCCCTGATAAATTTCCTGATATTGCTGCAGCAGAATATATTCATACGGCTATCGCTATCAGATTTCATAAATATCAGTCATAAAAGAATACCCGCTCACATCGTCCTGTCCACCCATATCCCCCGTATGGGGGATGCCGTTTCAGACTATGCGGGTAATTATATCGGCATAGCACTTGCCTGCGGATTTCCGCTCAGAGTGATTACAAATAATCAGGAACTCAGCCATGAAATTATTACCTCTTATATTGGTCTCCGGCTGCAGCCTTCTCACCGCCTGTGGTGGCAGTGGCGGCGGTAGTGGTGACAGTGACAACGATGATGACAACAGCACGCCGGTGAATACCGCATTATTCGTTGATTCAGGCGTAGCCGGACTGGATTACAGTTCGCCCAGCCATCAGGGCACGACTAATGCGCTGGGTGCTTTCCCGTATGAGCCGGGCGAAACCACCACTTTCAGTTTTGAAGGTCTGACACTCGGCAATATCACTATTCCCGCAGGCACCGGCACCCTGACACCACTGGATTTATTCAACACCGACGATATGAATGACCAGCGGGTGAAAAATACGCTGGTGCTGTTACAGAACCTCGATAGCGATGGCAACCCGCAAAACGGTATTACATTGCAGCCATTTCCTCAGGGCAGCGGATCGGATATTTCCGGGTTGAATTTAACCGCTGATTCGGCCGATTTCAGCAGCGCGTTACTCAGTGCGGCATTTCCTAACGAGCCCGGCCGCGAGCTGATCTCCGAAGAAGACGCCCTGGCTCACTTCGAACAAAGCCTCAATGCTATTAACGCCGGACTGCAACTGACCGGCACCTGGCTGGAACGTAATGACAACGGTGAAATCCGCTACAAATATACCTACGAAGGTAATGGCAATATGACTGCGGTCAGTTATTCAGACTGCACTAATGATGACTTTTACCTTGCACCAACCGAAGCGTCAGTGAATCGTAATTGCCGTGTTTCCAGCGCCTCCTACACCTATGAGTTTTCTGAACGGGTACTGACCATCTACAGCAATGGTGAATTCGCCGATCGCTGCACCGTGCTGCGCTCCAGTGAGTACGCCTACGATGCCACCTGTACCACCGATGAGTTTATTCACCTGGAGCGCGTCATTACTGAACTGAGCGACAACCTGATTGCCGACAGCTACCGGCTGGTCACGGTTGGCAGCAGCAGCTTCGGTGAACTTAAATTCGATAAAGAGAGCGGTACCGGCTCCTACCAGAGCTATAAAGATGGCATCGCCGGCAGTGGCAACACCGATTCCGGTACGTTTACGACCTGGTCGGCCTCCGGCAGCGCACTGACCTACTCTGGTACTCACAAAGACGGCGTTACCACCTTCTCCGAAACCCTGACCCTGAAAAACAATAACGCCGGAATCCGTGGTGCACTGGTGACCACCTCTGCCGAGGAAGGTACAACCCAACTGTTGATTCCTTACTTTGACAGCAGTCTCGCCGCCACTTTCTTTAACCGGGGAATATACAGCGTCTACGATGGTGTCACCGGCAACTGTGAGGCCATCTACTACGTCACGGAATTCGGCAGTGATACCAGCGGCCTGAGCGAACTGAACAACGCCGGTAACAGCAATATCTGTCAGTACGACCAGGCTGACATGGGGGGCGCCACAACCTCCATTAACGTCACGTTCCAGCACGGTGCGATTGTGCTGGAAAAAGAAGGCGAAGCGGAAATTTGCTGGCCTGTTTCGCACAATATCACTTCCGAAAACGGCAGCTACACCCTGATGGCATGCTCACCGGATAATGGCGGTCCGGACAGCTTTAACTACCAGCTCTGGTATTAATCCGAACAGCCGGATGATCAAACCAAACGGGAGCCTCGGCTCCCGTTTTTTTGCTTTTGACAAGCGTCACAACTGCATATTCTGCGCATTGAGCTGACAGGCATCCGCCGTTAGACTCCGCCTTCCAAAATTCTGACAACTCTGAAAACAAGGAACTGTTATGGCCTTCTGGGGCATTCTTACCGGCATACTCTGTATCGCCGCCATTATCGCATTGGGTTTTTTCCGTGCCGCCCAGCACATGAAAGTTGAGCGTATGCGCAGTGAGTTGGAGTCTCAGGGCGTGGATGCTGAAGATATCAGCAGCCGACTTGATTCCATCACTTACGATATTCCCCAGCAGGTTGCGCCGTCACTGGTGATTGCTGCGGTTATTTCTTTTGCGTTTGGCATGTTCAATCAGGTGTTTTTCTACGCTGAGCCCGGTTTTGTCTACCACGTACGCACCATCACCGGTGAAGAAAAAGTAGTCTCTGACGTGGGCTACAACACCTACCTGTTCGGCCGCTATAACGCCTGGAAACGGTCGATGACGGTACAGGCCGTTGTCGGCAAGCGTGAAGAACTGACAGCCGAGCGTGACGATGCCTTCGCCAGCGCACTGCTGCCACCGCTGAACATTATGTTCCTTGATCAGGTGGATGCCGATGCCGAAGCCACCGTGCGTTTTTCCATCCCGCAGGATCAGGAGCATTTCCTCAAGCTCGCCCATGAATACCGCTCTCCGGAAAATCTGCTGCGCACCGCGCTGATTCCGGCCTTTAAAGAAACGCTGCAGTCCACCGCATCGCTGATGGGTGCCGAAGAATATTATTCCGGTGGCCGTTCCGGCTTTAACTCTGAATTTGAAAATCAGATGGCTAACGGGATTTACATCGTCAAACGGGAAGAGCAGCTCAGCCGCAGCAACCGTAAACAAAAATCCTCTGCCAATGCCGCACTGGGCGAAGAGCAACAGGATTACGGCGACGAAACCAAAATCGAATTTGTGGTTATGAAACAAGTCGACGAAAACGGCATTCCAAAGCGCAAAGTGCAGAAGTTCACCAACTTCGGCATTACCGTACTGGATGCCCGCGTCACCGATATGCGCCCTAACAAGAAATTCGTTGAACGTATGCAGCTGAAGCAGAAAGCATCCGCCGACCGTGCGATTGCCCGCGAACAGCGGATTCAGGAAGAAGAACAGCGCCTACTGGCCATCGCCAAAGGTGAACGTGAAGTGGCAGAGCGTCAGGCCAAAGCCAAGGTAGAGCAGATTCAGCACACCACCGAAGCGGAAACCGAAAAACAGCTGGCCATTACTGGTGCCGAAAAACTGAAAGAACAGGCTGAAATTGCCAAAGAAACTGCCCAGATCGAACTGGAAAAAGCGCGCATCGAAGCCGAAACCCAGCGTACTCTGGCAGACGCTGAAGCCTATCAGAAGAAAGTGATTCTGCAGGCCGATAACGCCCTCGCGCAGAAACTGCAGGCCGAAGTTGAAATCCAGAAACTCTGGGCCGAAGCCTTTGCCAAACGTCAGGTGCCAACCAACGTCTTTGGTGGCAATGGCAGCGGCGGAGCACCGGTTGGCTCCGATGCCGAAACCAAAGCTTTTATGCAGATGCTGACCCTCGATGCCGCCAAACGTCTGAATTACGACCGCGACATCACCAAAGCCAAGAAGTAAGTCATACTTTTTGCCGGGCTCAGCACATGAGCCCGGCCCACAAGTCCGTTATACTCCCCCCGGTTTTATCGTTTCCCCTGAGAGTGTTATGAGTCACGAATCCATCGGTTCCCGTATTGCAGAAGAACTGGGCATCCGCCCACAACAGGTTGCAGCCGCTGTCGCGCTGCTGGATGAAGGTGCCACCGTGCCTTTTATTTCCCGATACCGTAAAGAAGTCACCGGCTCGCTGGATGACACTCAGCTGCGTACGCTGGAAGAGCGTCTGCGTTATTTGCGCGAGATGGAAGACCGCCGCGCCTCAATCCTGAAAACCATCGAAGAGCAGGGCAAACTGAGCGATGAGCTGAAGCGCGATATTTTAAGCGCCGACACCAAAACCCGCCTCGAAGATTTGTACCTGCCCTACAAAACCAAGCGCCGCACCAAAGGCCAGATCGCCATTGAAGCCGGCCTGCAGCCACTGGCCGAAGCGCTGCTGGATAACCCGGCGCTGGACCCGGAAGCCGAAGCGGCGAATTTTCTCAACGCCGAACAGGGCGTGGCCGATACCAAAGCGGCCCTCGACGGTGCCAAGTACATTCTGATGGAGCGCTTCGCCGAAGACGCCAACCTGCTGGCCAAGCTGCGTACCTTTATGCAGCAGGAAGCCACGCTGTCGGTGCGCGTTGTTCCTGGCCAGGAAGGTGCAGGGGCCAAGTTTGCCGATTACTTCGAACATGATGAAGCCTTGAAAGGCGTGCCCAGCCACCGTGCGCTGGCCATTCTGCGTGGCCGTAACGAAGGCATTCTGAGCTTCTCGCTGGTGACCGGTGATCCCTCCGACAAACTGACACCAAGCCCGTGTGAAGGCATGATCGCCTCGCATTTTAATATCGAACAACAGGGCCGTGCCGCCGACCGCTGGCTGGCGGAAGTGGTGAAATGGACCTGGCGCATCAAACTGCTCACTCACCTCGAAACCGAGCTGATGGGCAACCTGCGCGAAAACGCCGAAGAAGCGGCGATTAAAGTCTTTGCCGATAACCTCAAAGACCTGCTGCTGGCCGCTCCGGCTGGCCGCAAAGCCACCATGGGCCTTGATCCGGGTCTGCGTACCGGGGTGAAAGTTGCGGTGGTCGACAACACCGGTAAAGTGGTGGATCACGCCACCATTTACCCGACTCCGCCGCAGAACCGTTTGGCCGAATCGGCTGCGGTGCTGAGCGCCCTGATCGCCAAACACAATGTCGAGCTGATCTCCATCGGTAACGGTACCGGTTCTCGTGAGACCGACAAATTCGTCGCCGACATGATCAAAGCCCAACCGGCACTGAAACACGTGCAGAAAGTAATGGTGAACGAGGCCGGTGCTTCGGTTTACTCGGCGTCTGAACTGGCGGCGAAAGAATTCCCCGATCTGGATGTAACCATTCGTGGTGCGGTATCCATCGCCCGTCGTCTGCAGGACCCGCTGGCCGAGTTGGTAAAAATCGAACCGAAATCCATCGGTGTGGGCCAGTATCAGCACGATGTGAACCAGAGCCAGCTGGCCCGCTCTCTGGATGCGGTGATCGAAGACTGTGTAAACTCCGTTGGCGTTGATCTGAATACGGCCTCAGCGCCGCTGCTGACCCGTGTATCCGGTCTGAACAGCACGCTGGCGAACAACATCGTCGCCTTCCGCGATGTCAACGGTGCCTTTAACAGCCGTGCCGATCTGCTTAACGTGCCGCGCCTGGGCGGTAAGACCTTCGAACTGGCCGCCGGCTTCCTGCGCATTATGAACGGCAGCAACCCGCTCGATGCTTCAGCAGTGCACCCGGAATCGTATCCGGTGGTGGAAAAAATCGCGCACGAATTTTCCCGCGACGTTGCCAGCCTGATTGGTGACAGTGCGCTGCTGAAATCCGTGAATGCAGCCAAATTCAGCGATGAAAAAACCGGTGAAATCACCGTAAAAGACATCGTTAATGAACTGCAGAAGCCGGGCCGCGATCCACGTCCGGAATTCAAGTTCGCCGAATTCAAAGAGGGTGTGGAAGAGATCAAAGATCTGAAGCCGAATATGGTGCTCGAAGGGGTGATCACCAACGTCGCCGCCTTCGGTGCCTTCGTCGATATCGGCGTGCATCAGGATGGCCTGGTACACATTTCCGCGCTGTCCGACACCTTCGTCAAAGACCCGCGCGATGTGGTGAAAGCCGGCGATATCGTCAAGGTTAAAGTGATGGAAGTGGACGTCGCGCGTAAGCGTATCGGCCTGTCGATGCGCATGAGCGACGATGCCAATGACCGCGCCAACGAACGCACACCCGGCGAAAAACCGCAGCGTAACGGTCAACGGGCGAACGGTGCACCAAACCGCAACAGCTTTGGTGATAAAGCCCAGGCTCAGGGCGCGATGGCCGGTGCACTGGCTGCCGCGTTTGCCAAGGCGAAAAAGTAACGAACTGCGCTCCTGAGCTCATCAGGGGCAAACATTGCAACAATCAAACCCACCCGGTATACCGCTGGGTGGTATCGTCCACCCTCCATTTCCCCCTATAATCCGGCGATCTCCGTTTCTGCCCCGAGGCGACTTTGGCTAATTATCAACAAGCCCTGAATCTGTTCAGCGATCCACAACATCTGGCATTGCTGGCGCGTTTACAACGTGGCATCGAAAAAGAAGGCTTACGCTGCTCACCCCAGGGCATCATCAGCCAGAAACCGCATCCGCAAGGGCTGGGCTCGGCACTGACCCACCCAAGCATCACCACCGATTATTCTGAAGCCCTGCTGGAATTTATTACGCCGGTTTTCGCAAGCGCTCACGAAGCTCATGCTTATCTGAATATTGCTCACCGCTTTGCCTACAAACAGCTGGACGGCGAGCTGATCTGGCCAAGCTCCATGCCCTGCATTCTGCAGGGTGAAATGAGCATTCCGATTGCCCATTACGGCAGCTCAAATATCGGCCAGCTGAAGCATGTTTACCGCCATGGTCTGTGGCACCGTTATGGCCGTACCATGCAGACCATTTCCGGTATTCACTACAATTTCTCGCTACCGGCAGAGATCTGGCCGCTGCTGCAGGCCAACGATGAACGCGGCGATCAATACAGCCCGCAGAGCTATATCTCGGCGCGTTATTTTGGCCTGATCCGTAATTTCCGCCGCTACTCCTGGCTGTTGATGTATCTGTTTGGTGCTTCTCCGGCGGTGTGCAGCACCTTTCTCGCTGGTCGTGACCATAAACTTGACCGCCTCTATGAACACACGCTGTACGCGCCTTATGCCACCTCACTGCGCATGAGTGATCTGGGCTACCAGAACAACGCGCAATCCGATCTGATGGTGTGCCACAACACCATCGACAGCTATATCAAAACGTTGAGCAAAGCGATCAGCGCGCCAGTGCAGGCCTACGATGAAATTGGTCTGCAGGATGAGCACGGTCATTACAAGCAGCTGAACACGAACCTGCTGCAGATCGAGAACGAGTATTACAGCGATATTCGTCCGAAGCGCGTCGCGCGCAATGGTGAAAAGCCGCTGCAGGCGCTGGATAAATACGGCGTTGAATACATCGAGGTGCGCTGCACCGACGTTAACCCGTTCATGCCACTGGGTATTGATGTGCCACAGATGCAGTTTATGGATGTATTCCTTACCTGGTGTCTGCTGCAACCCAGCCCCGATATCGACGAAGACGAATACTGGCGCATCAAACGTAATCAGCAACACACCGTAATGGAAGGCCGTCGTCCGGGCCTGATGCTGGAGCAGAAGGATGACACCATCAGCCTGCAAAGCTGGGGCATGCAATTGCTTGATGAAATGAAAGAACTGGCCACCATGATGGACCGTGCCAGCGGTGAAACCTTCCACGCTGACAGTCTGGGTCAGCAACGCCTGAAACTGGCCGACAGCCGCCTGACGCCATCGGCACAGGTGCTGCAACAATTGCAGGAAAAAGAGATCGAGTTTGCGGAGCTGACGCGCCAGCAAGCCGAACAACACCGCAAAACACTGAGTGAGAATCTTGGCCCTCAGGTGCACCAGCAATGGCTGCAGATGGCGCGCGATTCCATTGCCGCCCAGGAAGCGCTGGAGCAGTCGGACACTCAACCGTTTGCCGAATACTTAGCGCACTACCTGCAGCGCTGAGCGGTCAACCGCTGACATGCAAAACGGGAGGCAATGCCTCCCGTTTTTATGTCACCATTAGCCATTTTAATGTCAGCGTTTAATGCACGATATTAATTCTGCACGACAAAATTACTGAAAAATAAATCATCGACCAACGGCGAGCCTTCAAGCTTCACCATCAGCGCCCGCACTTCGTCCAGTGCCACCTTACGCAACGACTCCCGCCCCTGGGAACTGTTCATCGTTTCAGCTTCCTGCGCACTGAGCAGCATCACAAGATTATTGCGGATATAAGGCTTATGCTGGCTTACCGCCGCCGCCGCATCATTGCCCGAGACCTTCAGAGCAATTTCGGTACGCAGATATTTCATCCGCCCGGTGCTGCCGTAATTCACCACGAAAGCCGGCTCCAGATGAAGGTATTTGGTTTCTGTGGCAATCGGCGCATCCTCTGCCCGCACAACAGAAACCGCAACCAGACTGAGCAGCACCCCCAGCATTACAATGGTTTCTGACATTAACTTCGCTGACCTGCGGAACATACCTCTACTCCTCCTGACTAATCTGCAACCCGGCAGCCTTGGCCGCCGCCCTATTGATCTTAGACCAGATCCTCCGGATTGTTGCTGTGGTAGACTGCCAGCCAACCGGGCGCGAAGCGTCAGATTGTGGAATTTTTATGCAAACATTTCTGAAATCACTGTCTTTACATCACGGCTATCTCGCCGGCTTTCTCTCTTGTGTCGCGCTCCTTGCCGCCGCGTATTACTTTGAATATGCGCTGTATCTGGAACCCTGTCCGCTGTGCATGGTGCAGCGTCTTGCCACCCTCGCCATTGGTCTCGGCTGTCTGGCCGCGTTTATCGCCCGCCAGCGTGAGAACAAACCCGCCAGTTGGACATTACGCATCGCGCTGATCTTTACCCTGCTGTCCGCAATAGGTGGCGTCTGGGTGGCGGATCATCATGTTTGGCTGCAGAACCTGCCACCGGAAGACGTTCCGGCCTGCGGCCCTGGCTTCGATTATCTGATTGAAACACTGCCACTGAGCGAACTGATCGGCGTGATGTTGCGTGGCAACGGTAATTGCGCCGATGTCTCCTGGAGCTTCGTCGGGTTAACCATGCCGGAATGGACCCGTCTGTGGTTTATCGGTTACACCCTGGCCGCTGCATTTGCGCTGTTCCGCGTCTGGCCACGCCGTCGCTGAAGCAATCGCACATCATTTAAGGGCAAGCAGAAAGCCTTGATATAGCAAGGTATAAAAGGCAAAAAAGCTGCTTGCCTCGCCCTTTTTGCCCGGCCTATAGTGTCCACATACCGTCAGAACAATAATGCAGCGACCCGTAAAAATAATGCTGGGTCGCCAAGGAGATGAATATGCTGGAAGGCTGCAAAACTGCACAGGAACGCTGGGGCGGCGTTCACAAACTGATCGATGGCTGGCTCAACGGTCGTCAGGAACTGATCGTTTTATTCTGCAACCTGTCCGCCAGTAAGCCGCTGTCAGCAGAACAACATCTGGGGTCTGCAATCCAACGGTTTTGCCAGAGCATGATGGACTATTGCTCCGCCGGGCATTTTGAAATTTACGAGCAACTCATCAACGAAGCCAAAGAGTATGACGACGGCGGTGTAGAGCTGGCCTCTACTCTGGTTCCCAAACTGGATGCATTGACCGGTCGCTGTGTCGATTTTAACGACACCTACGACGAACACTGCACCTTTGAACAACTGGCGCAGCTGCCACACGACTTATCCGCTATCGGCGAAATTCTGGAAGAGCGCTTTGAACTGGAAGATCAGCTGATCGCTCGCCTGCATACCGCTCACCGCGAACTCGCCACCGTATAACCCTTCTCTTTGCTCTCTGGTTCCCGCAACAGCGGGAACCACAAAATCCCGTCAGACGAACTACACTGGTACAGAATTTATCTGCAACGGGTTTGCCATGATTCAGCGACTGCAGCATGTTCGTGCCGTCTTACTATTCCCCCTGACCTTATTACTGAGTGGCTGCGACGATGCCAAAGCGCCGGCCGACGTCCGTGAAGTGTCGCGCCAGGGCGCTTACTCCATGAATTTCTCAGCCAATGGTAATGAGCTGATGGTTGGCAGTCTGCATCATGGCGGCAGCCTCTGGAGCATTAATCCGGCAGAACGACTGTTCGACTGGAATCATAAAGCGGAAGGCTACAGCAACATTACCAGCAGCGCGTTTTCACCCGAGGGGAATTTTGTTGCCACCACCGACAACCGCACCATCGTACTCTGGGCACGCGACAGTGGCGAAGCGGTATGGTTTTGGAACTCCCCCGGAGACATTGAAGACATCGCCCTGACCAGCAACGGCAATTACGCCCTGCTGGCCATGGCCGATTACACCGCGACATTGTTCGATATTAAAAATGGTGGCATTCGCTTACGTCTTGCCCACGACGGCATCGTCTACGACGTCAGTGTCAGCGACAACAGTTTATTAGCCGCCAGCGCCAGCGATGATCTGAATGCGCGGATCTGGAATCTGGAAAACGGTAAGTTACTGCATCAGCTGAAACACAATAATCAGGTAAAAACCGCACAGCTGTCAGCCGACGGCCGCCTGCTGTTTACCTCAGCACTGAACGAAAGCGGGAAAATATGGGATGTGGCATCCGGACGTTTATTGCAACAGATTGACCGTACTCGCGGTCACTACAGCGCCGCCCGTTTTTCTGCCAACAACAGCCAACTGTTAACGGGTAACAGCTCCGGGCAAATTGAATTATGGAACACCGCCGATGGCCAGCGCAGCCATATATGGCGCGCCAGTCCACGCGACACCTGGGTCAGCAATAACGTGCTGGTTGAAGACGTTGCCTTTCATAACAATGAATGGCTGGCCGCAGGCTCCAACGGCATGTTGTATTTCCTGCGCTGAAACCTGCTGACACCTATTCTGACGCAGGCGTTCAGCGCGCCTGATCAATGTCTTTTTTATGCTGATCAACCAACGCCTGTACGCCCTTGGCATCGTCCAGCAATTTGGGGATATCGGCCGGATTCACCGTCATCGGCAAGCCCGGTGCATTAGCCTCCGGTTCTTGCTGGCGTTTCTTTTCTGTGGTTTCTTCTCGTGCCGTAACCTTAACACTCTGAATAACATTGGCAGCGGTATCGACTCCGACAGCCTGCGCAACGACCCCTTCCGGTACTTCGTCACCAAAATGCCAAACGCCTTTGCTGTCCTGCCATTTATAATAGGTCTGCCGCGTTTGCTCCGTTGATAACAGCTCCGGCTCAGAATCGGAAGACATCAGTGGTTTGCCATCCGGGCCTTTAATAAAATAAGGCGCAGCAACTGCCAGCCCGAGAATAAACAGCATAAAGGCTATTTTACTTTTCATTTGATCATCCTTGTGATTCATTCCACGCCCGGAGATTATAACCTATGCTACAAATGCGCAGGACAAAAAGCGCCCCGATAACACGCAGTGGCAACACAACCGATAACGAGCCCACATAACCATCGGTACCGCATAAGGAAACAGGGATATTTCAGTGACAGAAATACTAACGCCGCAAGATGGTCCGGCAGCCGCCCGGATTATCAGTCGTGCCGCTCCTGTTCGCATTATGGTTGCGAACGCCAAGGGCGGCTGTGGCAAAACCACCATGGCAACCAATCTGGCCAGCTACTTTTCCCGTCAGGGCGAAGTAACGGCACTGATTGATTATGATCCACAGGGATCATCCATGGATTGGTTACAGGCACGTGACCAACACCTGCCAAAAATCAGTGGCGTGGCAGCCTTTCAGCGTCATGCTCCCAGTGCCTCGACCCGAACCTGGAGTCTGCGCGTACCATCCGATACCAGTCGTGTGATTCTCGATACGCCCGCCGGACTTGCCGGCAATGAATTATCCGATCTGATTCAGCAGGCCGACCTTATTGTTATTCCGGTTATTCCTTCTGCCATCGATATCCGTGCCGCCACCGGTTTTATCCGCGATGTACTGTTATCGCGTGCTTATCGTATTAATCCCAAGCCTATCGCGGTTGTTGCTAATCGTGTGCGTAAAAATACATTGATTTACGCCAAGCTCGAACGCTTCCTCAACAGCCTGCAAATTCCCTTTATCGCCGCACTGCGCGATACTCAATTTTATGTCCGTGCCAGCGAGCACGGATTAGGTCTGATCGATTTTGATCAGCAGGATTCAAAAGACGAAAAAGAGTGGCAGCCGTTGCTGCAATGGATGAGCAAAACCATTGACAACATTCGTCACCCAACCGAAAAAGAAAAATAAATTCATCTAAAATAAATAGATGATTTTAATTCATTTCGTATAATGCCCCGACGATCAAACCTGAATGAGGAATTCACATGGCCGCCCGCAAAAAAGCACCTGCAAAAAAAGCCGCTCAACCAAAAGCAAAAACTGCAGTAAAAACAGTCGCTAAAGCCGCTGTTAAGAAAGCAGTAGCAAAGAAACCTGTTGCCAAAAAAGTTGTAGCGAAAAAGCCGGTAGCAAGAAAAGCGGCGGTTAAAAAAGTCGTTGCTAAAGCAGCCGCATTGAGTGTTGCACAGCAACTGGAAAAAGATATCGCCGCTCTGCAGGCGAAACTGGCTACTGCCCGCGCCAAAGAACTGAGCGATGCAGAGAAAGCCGTTGTCAAAGCGACAACCGCGCAAGGCAAAGCCAATGAGAAGCTGGCCAAAGCCAATGCAGCGCGTAAAACCGTTGCTGAAAAAGTGAAAGTGAAGAAAACACCGGCTGGTGTTCGTCAGCTGGAAGCGGCCCGTGCCCGTGTTGAGGCCGCCAAAGCGGAAGCGGCAGCCGCCAAAGAAACCGCCGTAGCCGCTAAAGCAGCAATGGCAGCTCTGACGCTTGAAGCAAAATCACGTGCAGCACTGGACAAAGTCATCGCTGATTTTGAAAAAGCCCAGGCCAAACTGACCAGCAAAGCACCGGCCAAAAAGAAAGCCGTAGCGCGTAAGCCTGCAGTGAAAACAGCTGCTGCTGCCAAGCCAGCGGCTCCCGCCGCAGAAAAAACCGTTGCTGCCAAAAAAGCTCCGGCGAAGAAAGCCGCTGCCAAACCTGCCGCCAAGAAAACAGCTGCTGCAAAACCTGCAACCAAAGCCGCTGCTAAACCGGTAGCCGCCAAACCAGCCGTTAAGAAAGCAACCGCAAAGCCTGCCGCTAAAAAACCAGCTGCGAAAAAGCCAGCCGCTAAACCAGCAACTCCTGTTGCCGCTGCTGCAGAAGCAGAAGTGAAAGACGTTGCCGTTGAAACGACCGCAATTGAAGCCCCGGTAGCGGCTCCGGCCGTTGAAGCGCCTGTTGTTGAAAAATCAGCCGTTGAAACTCCGGTAGCAGAAACTCCTGCCGCCGAAGCTGCGGCGACGGATGCTCCTGCAACAGAAACTCCAACTGAAGACGGCGAAAAGTCCAGCCTGTTCGGCAACGACTGATCATCAGCACTGTGCGTTGTGCGGAGTTACTCCGCCAGCAGCAACAGCTGTTGTAAAAGAGGCCTGCGGGCCTCTTTTTTTTGTGCCGCCGACACGCCATTATCAACCGCCGCCATATCCTGCAGCAGCAACAGATTTTGCTCACAGCACGGCTGTTGTTGGTCTATCAATGACTGATTTTTCAACCAATCCAGTATGCGCACGATCCCTTCCCGCTCCGCCTGTAATTCGGCCTGCAGCAATTGCTTGCGCAACGCCGCCTGCTGCGAACGCAGCGGTTCGGCATTTAACTGTGAGCGCGCATGGCGTATTGGTAAAATCACCAGCTGACGCCAACGAAAGTAGTCTCCGGCTTCAGCCAAACTGGCTGGTAACAAACATTGCTGCTTACCCAGCCACAACGCCGTCAGCAGCAACAACACATCCATACCACCATCGTTCTGCAGGCTCAGCAACGTCTGCTGCACTCCGGGGCGTGCATAAAATGTCAGGGCAAACTCCCACAGTGGGTTATCGCCGCTTTCTGTGGCAAACTGCGCCGCCATTGCCGTCACCTTTAATTAGCCAAGTTATGATCGAATTTAATCAGGTTTCCCTGCAGCGCGGAACGCAAACTCTGCTCAAAGACTGCCAGCTGCGTATTCATGATGGGCAGAAAATGGCGCTGATCGGTCCGAACGGGGCCGGTAAGTCGAGTTTATTTGCGCTGCTCAACGGTGAACTGCAGGTGGACGGTGGCGATCTGTACATTCCGCCAAAATGGCGCATCGCCCATATGCGCCAGGAAGTGGAAGCCAGCGAGCGCAGTGCGCTGGATTACGCGATGGATGGCGATGCCATTTACCGCCGCATCGAGCACGGCATTGCCAACGCTCAGAACGATAACGATCTGACCCACTGGCTGGATCAGATGGATCAGCATCAGGGTTACAGCGTGCCGGTAAAAGCCGAGCAGCTGCTGCACGGTCTTGGCTTCAGCAAAGAAGAATTACAGCGTCCGGTTAAAAGCTTTTCCGGTGGCTGGCGTATCCGCCTGAATCTGGCGCAGGCGCTGATGATGCCGTCCGATTTACTGCTGCTCGACGAACCGACCAACCACCTGGATCTCGAGGCCACCATGTGGCTCGAACAGTGGCTGAATAATTATCCAGGAACTCTGTTATTTATTTCCCATGACCGCGATTTTATCGACGGCGTTGCTGACCATATTGTCCATCTGCACCAGCAGAGTCTGACGTTGTATCCCGGCAACTACAGTGCTTATGAGCGCATCCGTGCGGAAAAACTCGCACAGCAGCAAACGCTGTTTGAAAAACAACAGGTACGCGTGGCCGAGATCGAACAGTTCGTTGCCCGCTTCCGCGCCAAGGCCAGTAAGGCCAAACAGGCACAGAGCCGCTTAAAAGAATTACAGCGCATGGAACTGATTGCGCCGGCGCATGTGGATTCGCCTTTCCGTTTTGAATTTCCGTGCTACGAAAAAATGTCGGCACCCATGCTGGCCATTGATCATGCCGCACTGGGTTATGCCGGCAAAACCATTCTGCCCGATGTGCGTCTGTCGATTGTGCCGGGCCATCGCGTCGGCCTGCTTGGCCCTAACGGCGCGGGTAAATCAACGCTGCTGAAAACCCTGTGCAACGAAATTACCATGCTCAGCGGTGAACGCTCCGAAGGCGAACATCTGCGCATTGGTTACTACGCTCAGCACCAGCTGGAATCGCTGGATGTGAAAGCCTCCGGCGCACTGATATTACAGCGTTTAAAACCGAAAGCGTCCGATCAGGAAATCCGTAATTTCCTCGGTGGTTTTGGTTTCCACGGCGATAAAGCGCTGGAAGTGATCGAACCCTTTTCCGGTGGCGAAAAAGCCCGCATGGCGCTGGCCTGTGTCGCCTGGATGAAGCCCAACCTGCTGATTCTGGACGAGCCGACCAACCATCTGGATATCGAAATGCGCGAAGCCTTAACGCTGGCGCTGCAGAATTTCCCCGGTGCGATTTTAATCGTCAGCCACGACCGCCACTTATTAAAAGCAACCGTCGATGAATACTGGCTAGTCGATAACGGTAAGGTGCAGGAGTTTGATGGCGACCTCGACGATTACCATCACTATCTGCAACAGCGGGACAACATTCTGGCGGGCAGCACCGACAACTCCACATCATCTGCTGCCAGCGCTGCGGCCAACGTGCCACAGACAGATCGCAAAGAGCAGAAACGTCTGGATGCCGAAAAACGCCAGCGCCTGGCGCCTCTGCGCAAGCAACAGCAGGCAGCAGAAAAGCAGATGGAGAAATTCCAGACCCAGCTCAGCGCGGTCGAAGAAAAATTATCCGACACCGGTCTGTACGATGCCGAGCGCAAAGCCGAGCTTAATCAGTTGCTGCAGGAACAGGGCAAACTGAAAAGTGCGCTGGAAGACATTGAAATGGAATGGATGGAATTAACAGAACAGCTGGAGCAGGCGGAATAATATCCGCCTGCTTTACCTGTTTGTTAACAGCAGGCATTTAACAACAGGCATTTAACAATAACCTGAATCAGCCAAGCACCGCTTTAAAACGCTTCAGCCGCAGCGCATTACTCAGCACAAATACGCTCGACATCGCCATTGCCCCCGCCGCCAGCATCGGCGACAGCAACACACCATAAGCCGGATACAACGCACCGGCTGCCAGTGGAATCAGCAGGGCGTTATAGGCAAATGCCCAGAACAGATTCTGGCGGATATTACGCAGTGTCGCCTGACTGATGGCCAGCGCGTTCGGCACCGCACGCAAATCGCCGTTCATCAGCACCACATCGGCCGCTTCAATGGCGATATCGGTACCCGTGCCAATGGCTAAGCCAACATCCGCTTCGGCCAGAGCCGGCGCATCGTTAATACCATCACCAACAAAAGCCAGTGCACCGTAACGGGCGCGCAGAGTTTTCAGCGCTTCTACTTTGCCTTCCGGCATCACTCCGGCAACCACTTCATCGATACCGAGCTGAGCAGCAATCGCCTGCGCGGTGCGTTCGTTATCGCCGGTAATCATCGCCACTTTTAAGCCAAGCGCATGCAGAGCATTAATCGCTGCGGGGGTGGTGTCTTTAACAGGATCAGCCACCGCTATCACTGCCGTTAATTGCCCGTCGATGGCGGCATACAGCGGGCTCTTACCGGCTGCTGCCAGTGCGGCACTCTGCGCGGCTAAAGGCCGTAATTCTGCGCTCATTAAATCCAGCCCGAGCTGCTGCATAAAACGGTCGGCACCGATTTCAACACGTTTGCCATCGACCAGTGCACGAATACCCAGACCGGGAAGCGCGGTAAACTCCTGCGGCTCGCTCAGTGTCAGCGAACGCTCTCTGGCGGCGCGTACAATAGCCTCAGCCAGCGGATGTTCAGAATGCTGTTCGGCGGCGGCGACCAATGCCAGCAGATTGTCTTCCTCAAAACCCGGCTGACAGATCAGATCGGTTAATTCCGGCTGGCCTTTGGTTAAGGTACCGGTTTTATCCAGCGCGACGATTTTGCTGTCACGCAGGCTCTGCAGCGCATCGCCACGACGGAACAGAATACCCAGCGCCGCAGCCCGCCCGGTGCCGACCATGATGGAGGTTGGCGTCGCCAGTCCCATGGCACAGGGGCAGGCGATAATCAGCACGGCAACGGCATTAATCAGGGCAAAACTCAGCGCCGGTTGCGGGCCGAACAGCAGCCAGACCACAAAGGTCAGTGCGGCAGTGGCCATCACCAGCGGTACAAAGATGGCGGTGACTTTATCGACCAGTGCCTGAATCGGCAGCTTCGCGCCCTGCGCCTGCTCCACCATGCGGATAATCTGTGACAACAATGTATCGCCACCGACTTTTGCCGCGCGGAAGGTCAGCGCGCCGTTTTTATTCACCGTGCCGCCTACGACTTCATCTCCGGGTGCTTTCGCCACCGGTAACGGTTCTCCGGTGAGCATGGATTCATCGACATAGGATTCGCCTTCCAGCACCTCGCCATCGGTGGCGATACGCTCACCGGGACGCACCACCAGCACATCACCCACCTGAATATCCGCCAGTTCAACATCCACCAGCTCTGTTCCGCGTTTGATCCGTGCAGTTTTTACCTGCAGACCCAGCAGGTGCTGAATGGCTTCGCCGGTACGGCCTTTGGCGCGCGCTTCGAGTAAGCGCCCCAGCAAAATCAGGGTGACGATCACCGCCGCCGCCTCAAAATACACATGGCGAGTGCCTTGCGGCAGCCATTGCCCGGCGAAGGTCGCCACCAGCGAAAAACCCCAGGCCGATAAACTGCCCAGCGCCACCAGCGAGTTCATATCCGGAGCGCGACGCCATAGCGCCGGCAGACCTTTGCTGAGAAAACGTCGGCCGGGGCCAAACAGCACCAGCGTGGTCAGCAGCAGCTGAATGCCCCAGTTCAGCGGCTGGCCCAGAGTCTCTGCCAGCCACTGCTGCATGCCCGGAATAATGTGTGCGCCCATTTCCAGCACAAACACCGGCAATGTCAGCCCCGCGGCCAGCCAGAAATCACGCTGTAACTGCTGTTGTTCCTGCTCGCGCCGGGCGTTGTCATCATCACGCTCAGCCGCCAGAGGTGCAGCATCGTAACCTGTGCTGCGGACCGCTTTGATTAACGCTGCCGCATCCAGATTACCGGCCAGTACTTCCACCGTAGCGGTTTCTGCAGCCAGATTCACCTGCGCGCTGAGCACGCCGGGCAAACCGAGCAGGGCTTTTTCGACTTTACCGACACAGGATGCGCAGCTCATACCAATCACCGACAGCTGATACTGCTCGGTGCGGGTTTCATAGCCACAGTCTTTAACGGTTTGCAGCAGCGCCTGTGTTTGCCCATCAGCCACCAGAGTCACCTCGGCTTTTTCACTGGCCAGATTGACGCTGGCGGCGCTGACACCCGGCGTCGCCAGCAAGGCCTGTTCAACGCGGCGCACACAGGAGGCGCAGCTCATGCCGATCACCGGCAATTGCAGCACGGCAGCAGAATCATCGGGGATGGGAATAGCAGTAGATTGAGTCATCGTTCTGTCCTGTCAGGAATGCAATGACTGCAGTGTGAACCTTGCCATGGTGGTAAGGTCAAGCGTTGCCTTTTCAAAAGCACTCTGCAGCACTCACGCGAAGCTGTGCAGAATGATTCAGAGGTACCTTAATAGTCGGGGCTAACAAAAGGCGAAGCCAGCGAGGTCTGGCGCAGCATGATCTGCTGCATATTCCCGCCAATAAAAAAGCAGACCGGTGGCCTGCTTTTTTATTGGCTAATTTAACGTCAATGCACTGCGTAAATACCCTTCCGCTTTACAGTACGCAACACCAGAGGCAGTAATAACAAGTTCAGAAACCAAAGGCTGCCGCCGGATGATCCTCCTTCCGATTTACCAGGGCTGGCTCCATCGCCACCGCCAGTTTCATCGCCGCCACTATTGTCCGTGTCGCCACCATCGCCATCATCAGTATCTCTGACGGCCGAACCATAACGATAGAATTTGACGACATCTCTATGCCAATCTTCCTGTATGCGGAAACGGTTCCCACCGACCTCCGGCATAATCAATGAATCCCCATTATCGAACCCTTCCAGCTGAAAATGCTCAAAATCCGACGTCGATATATATGCGTAGCCCATTATATTAAACCGATTTGAAGATTCAGCCTCCGGAATAAGCAGCGAGAATTTGATAAAAAAGGTTTCTCCGGCCACATTGATATTGTCCTGCTCAATGACGACACCTTCCGGCATATTCCAGCGATCAGCCAGCACGGTTTCAGTGTTTCGGGTTTGCCAGCTTTCTCCACCATCTATGGAAAGCAGAATCTCCGAAGTCTCACCGTTACTGATAAATATTACAGAATCAGTAATGATGATGTTTCCAATCTCTTCGTAGGGGTCACTCCACTCTCCAATAACCTTCCATGTCCAATCAACACCGTTTTCAGAATAGCCGTAGAGTACGTCATACCAATAGTATTCATATTCGCCGCCATAACCGTAAAGACCAACAACCTGCAACGTGCCATCGCTGTTCTGATGATAGTCCTGAATCAGAAACCCAGACTCACGCCCCTCAGGAGGAGTACCTTCAGGAAACGGGGTTATTTCTGTCCAGCTGGATTCCCCGACAGGTTTAATAAAAAACTCTGTGTTGTAACGCTCCCCTTCGGCCATATACAGCATATTGCCGTTGGTTAATGTAATATATTCGGCATAAAAATCTTCAGGCCCTTTACCCGCATAGGTCCAGCTTTGCAGATCCGTTGATGAGTAAAAGTCGCTGGTATTGAAATCGCCACTGACAGCAAGATATTCACCGACGACGGCATTATAATAAATACCCGTTAATTCCATACCGGCCTGCAGTTTTAAATCTGCACCTGCCTGCCAACTTTTCAGATCATCCGAATAATTTATATAAACCGTATCTTCTTCAGGGCCGTCGGCCTCACCTGCTTTAATTGCGATGTACTTATTGTTCAGAAAATAGATATTGTGCGCGTCAGGAGTACCAGCGACAGGTTGCAGACCATGTTCATCCAGCCGCATCATAGCCGTACCGGAAGGGTCGCTGTCTGACTCGCTGAAAAGAAAATAATAAGCCTCTGCGTCCCGGAGTATTAGCGAGTAATAAGGACTGTATTTCCGCCTATCCAGTTCATCGGATACTGGCATCCAGTGGTCACCCACGTATGCGTCCTGCAAGAGACGGTGTGTGGCAATATTTCTTGGAAAAGGTATGCCAAGATACTCACTTTCGTAGAACCCTAGGGTCGTAAAAGCCAACATATCAGCGACTCCCGGCTTCAGCGTAAAGCTGACGAGGACTTTTTCTCCTCTTTCATAGCTACGCGCAATATCGCTGAAACAACTCCAGTTAAACCCAGGATAGCTCCAGTTGCTGTTCATCAATGCGGCGTTATCTGTATCGATATTTAAAGCGGCTGAAAAATGGGTTGCACTTGCGGTCCCATTGATGGTTGCTTCAACGTTATCACTCCACGACACCGGCAAAGCAATACAGCTTGATACGACACTGGGTTCGGCAGAGTAAAGCTCTTCGTCACGCTGCACGGTTACCGCACCATTTTCATTCTGATAGTACGTGTACGATTCGGCATAGCTCTGACAGGCGACAACCAAAAAAGCCGCCGTGGCGATAAGCTTTAAATTCATATTTTCTCCCCGGACAATATCAACATTTGTCCTTTTTTACTTGAACCGGGAATTTGAAATGAAAGCAGCTCTTTTTTCTATCCTTCAAAAGATTGAAGTGAAGGACATTATTGTTACCGGACTCAAATAGCCAGAGAGTATTCACGTTAAAGCCGGTAGGGGCTAGACCATTAGTCTGCTTTTTTACTGAATAATTTCACTTCAGAACGCTGTAGCAATAAACGGTCGCTTAATCGTATGCAGCCGCTGGTAATGCTGATTATCCGCCAGGAAAATAATAAGGATTGCCAACGATATATCTCATTTACAACGATGTGATAAAGAAAGGCCATCGTTAATCAAGCGCACCAGACAGCAGCATCAAATTATCAGTGACGTTCTCATTTACCACTAAGCGATGCATTTCAACAGCCTGAGGATAGCGGGTTGCGAAATACTCTCCCATATTAAGACCCGTCATGGTGAACGTCCGCATATCGGCAACCCCCGGCTTAAACGTAAAACTGACAACGACCTGCCCCCCGTCTTCATAGTTACGCGCAGTGTCGCTGAAACAGCTCCAGTTAAACCCAGGATAACTCCAGTTGCTGTTCATCACTGCGGCGCTGACTGTATCGGAGCTTAATCTGGCTGAAAAATCAGTTGCGCCTGCCGCACCAGCGATGGTTACTTTGAGGTCATCATTCCAGGATACGGGTAAAGCAATGCAGCTTGATACAACACCGGGTTCGGCAGAGTACACTTCCTTGCTCCGTTGCACGGTGACCGTGCCGTCCTCCGCTTGATAATGGGTGTACGAGTCGGCATAGCCCTGACTGGCAGCAACAAGCAGTGTGACCGAAATGATAATCCTTAAGCTCATACGTTCTCCCTGGACAATATCAATATTTGTCCTTTTTAACCTAATCCGGAATTTGAAGCAAAAGTCGCTGTGTTTTCTATCATCCAAAAGATTGGAATGGCGACTTTTATTGTTACCGGGCTCGGCAGCCTGAAGGTGCTCAGGTTATGGAACCGCGTCTGGCGCGCAATCATCTGCCGCCAGCTGAGCGAGAATCGCACAGTGTGACTGGTCATCGCCGGAGCAGGCCGTCACCATGTCCTGCAAGGTGCTGCGCATGGCATGCAGCTCCTGAATTTTATGTTCCACTTCCTGCAGATGCTGCCCGGCCAGCGCTTTCACTTCACGCGCGGAACGTTGCGGATCGGCCCATAGCGCCAGCAGCTCTCCGATTTGCGGCAGTGAAAACCCCAACAGCCGTGAGCGGCGGATAAACCTCAGCATTTCCACATCCTGTGCAGAATACTGGCGATAACCCGCCGCGGTACGCGCTACCTCGGGCAGCAGCCCACTGCTTTCATAATGGCGGATCATCTTTGCCGATACGCCGGCCTGCGCGGCCGCTTCACCAATGTTCATGACGACTCCGGTTATTTAATACCGTCATCATGGTACAGAAAAAATTAAGCGGGACAGAAATAAGATGGGAAAAACCAGCGGGCAATTCCGCTGGTTTTATTCTGCCGCTGAATATCAGGGCAGCAGATCAAGCACGACCTGACCGGAAGCGCCCAGTCCGTTGCCAGTGGTCGCAGAGTAGTTATAACGCCAGACATCGGGGCCTTCTTCCGAGAACTGAACGTTCTGTTCACCCTGATTCAGATAATTCACGATCTTACCCTCATGCCCCTTCTGAGTTATGTAAGCCTCCAACGCAAACGGCAGAGAAGCTTCCGCTACGGTTATCGCGAGATCATCTTCATGGCTCACTGCTACAATGCGATTTCCGCCAGTCAATCGGGCAACGGCTGCACAGTGCACCGCAAAGGTAGTGTCACCTTCGGTATCTGACCAATTAACGCTGGCAAAGCCCATGCTGCTGACGTTATCGCTGACGCGATAAAAATTCTGCTCGATCGTGACATTCTCCTCAATATAGGCAACCTCACTTAAGCGCACGGTATTAGGCCTGCTGATGACAGAACTGAGGTGCCGGGGTGTCTGAAGCGAAAAATGTCGTCCGCCGACAGCATTCTCAGCCACAAAATTACTGCCTGTAATCGTTATCGGATCGAAGCCACCGTTACAGTTCGACATTTCCAGGCCGCCACCTTCTTCATCACTTCGGTTACGTATAATCAGGCTTTCAAGACGACTGAGATCTGCGGTTTTGCTCACCTGAGCATTTACCATCTGTGTTCGCTCACGATAAACATTGATCACACCAACCCAACGTCCCGTATAACCGTTGCCGTTCAGTTGTTCCGAGGCGGCAATATAAGGTGCCGGGTCAAAGCGCTCTACGCCGGAAGAATCAGAACGATCATCCGCACCGCCACAGGCAGTCAGTAATAAGGCGGAGACAACCGCAAGAGAGAGAGATTTCACGATCTAGTCCTTTAGTTATTAATCGTTTTCTCGATAATAACCAGACCTACAAGTCACGCCAAGTTTCCATTAAAAATCAATCATTTGTCCTGTCTGATCCGCTGCGATAGAACACACATTCATGAACAGCCATTTATCAATACGTTAATCATCTTAACGTTATCAACAACCCGGCCGACACCCTGTGCATAACCCGCCAAAAGGAAACGGCCATGAAGATTGTTCAGTCGCAGGTTCAGCTCAGTGCTCAGCAAAAAGATCTGTTATTAAGCGCACGCCTTACGGGCATGTCGGTGAGTGTTACGGCAGGTGATGGCGAGCATAACGGCAGCAATCCCGCCAGCGGCAGCAATGCCAGCGCCGGCATTCAGTTGTCACTGAGCACCCGCACTGAAAGCAGCCAGGCAGTGAGTCGCAGCAGCACGGTAACCCATGCCGATGGCCGTCAGCAGCAGTCGTCTTCAGCCTATCTGGCACAACAGCTGACCGAACAGACCACCCAGCTGAGTGTGATCGTCAGCGCGGTAAATACCCGGCCGGGCAGTGCAGGCCTTGGCGTACAGGTTGAGGTGCAGAGCGTGTTGCAGGTTGAACGCGAAGAGTCTCTGGCCTTTGAAGCGCTCGGTCAGGTACAGACCGAAGACGGCCGTCAGATTGATTTTATGCTGGCGCTGGATTTCAGCCGTTATACCCGCGCCGAGCAGACCAACCTGTTTCAGGGTCAGCTCAATCTGATCGACCCGCTGATGATTAATCTGAATGGCGGTGCGGTCGAGCTTTCCGACCAGAGCTTCAGTTTTGATCTGAACGCCGACGGCCAGAACGAAAGCATCGCCCGTACCGCCGCCGGTAGTGGCTATCTGGTATTCGATAAAAACAACAACGGCATCATTGATGACGGCAGCGAAATGTTCGGCCCGCAGAGTGGTAATGGTTTTGCCGACCTGGCGCAGTACGATGACGACGGCAACGGCTGGATTGACGAAAACGATGCCATCTTCAGCCAGCTCAGCCTGATGGAATTTGATGATGAAGGGCCAACCCTGCGCTCCGCTGCTGAAGTCGGCTTAGGCGCATTTTTTCTTGGTTCTGCAGCGTCGGATTACGAGCTGAAAAACGACACCGGCCAGGTGCGCGGAGTCATTGCCCGCTCCGGTGTTGCGCTGAATGAAAACGGCGAAGCGCTGCTATTACAGGAAGTGCATCTGAATACTCCACCCAGCCTGCCGCAGCACGCCATAACCGGCGGCAACCTCGCCCTGAACAGCGAACAGGGCAGGGTTGACCTGCAATCACCGCTGAGTTTTTTCCAGTTTGATAACGAGCTGCTGAACAGCCGCGATGAACAAACCCGGGTACAGCTGCGCTTTGAACCCGATCAGGATGCGCAACTGGTGGCCGCAGGCCCCCTGCCGGGAACAGCCGCCGCTGGTCATCATGCCAGCAACAGCACCCACAACAATAACAACAGCAACTCTGGCAGCAACTCTGGCAGCAACCCCGCCCAGAGTCGTGCATCACACCCGGATGCGCCCCTCTACGATGATCTGCAGCCCCGCCGCATGAATATGCGCCAGTGGGCCGCCGATGCCATTAACCGGTACCACGCCGAAGAGCAGCGCCAGCCCAGTGGTAAAGACGCACAGGTGTATGTCGATATTCCTGGCCCGGTGCGGGCAACCCCGCTTAATCTGCGCAACGAAGTTGATGCCGGCAGCAAAGATATGGACAACAAACTGAAGGCCCTGCGCGCCACCATTGAAGAATTAAAACAGATGCGTGAGCAACAGCAGCAAAGCCAGAAACCGCTGGCGCTGTATCAGGCTATAGGTCATTTGCAGGGGTAAAAACCGAACTGAAAATCTGCACAAAAGCGGCGGCCTGCTACCGCCCCGGCGGACAGCCGCTGCCGCTCTGATAATCCTTAACCGCTCGCTACAGAACCAGACCGCAGCCTGCAGCGCCATGGCATACATACTGCTTTCTGACAGAACCATCAGAAAAGGAGGCAGGGTATGAACATTAACCGTACGGAGGCGTTATCCGCCATCAATAACCATCTGAATCCTAAGCAGGATAAATCGGCCAATACCGTATTTGCCGATCTGCTGCGCGCACAACAACAGGCCCAGCCTGCGACAGAACCTGTCCGTGCAGTAACAGCCACATCGCCTGTTGCCGCTGCGGCACAGAAACCGGCAACGTCCGCATCCGCAGCAGAACCAGAGGCCAGTTCAGAAAAAAGCGCCGCGCAGGAATTCCGCGACTATATGGCAATGAGCGATGCCGAAAAAATGCGCGCGGCGGTGCTGAAAGAAATGGGCCTGACCGAAGAAGAGTTTGAGCAGCTGCCACCGGAAGAACAGCTGGCCATCGAACAGAAAATTGTCGAGCGGCTGAAGCAGGAAACCGGCGTCAGCGATACCGGTTTTAATACCGAAGCCATCAGCCTGTTACTGCAGGAAATGCTGCAGGAAATGCCGCAGGAAATGCCGCAGGAAATGCCGCAGCCAGGCTGAGCTTATATTACTTATTCAGCACCCGCCGCACGCAGTGCCGCAGCATATTCTTCGCCTTTGCTGTGGCTGGCGATGGTTTGCAGAATGGTTACGCCTTCTGCGTTTTTCGCATTCAGGTTATGGCCTTCGGCTTTAAACAGCTCCACGTACTCGGCAAACACTTCCGGCAGCATATGACGGTAAGCGCGGATGGCGGCAACGTAATCAGCATCGCTGCCGTCATAGCTGTTGGCACTCAGAAATTCACGCAGCTGCGCTTCTGACCACTCACCACCAAATACTTTTTCTTTATCTTTCTTCTGCATGATTTTCTCCTGAGTATTCTGCTATCCGGTTGCGCAATGACAATACGGATTGATTATTTTGGGTAAGCGTTTACGAGGCCGTTAACGCAGCCAGCGATCAGACTTTGCGGAACATTAAATCCCACACCCCATGCCCCAGCTTCTCACCACGGTTTTCAAACTTGGTCAGCGGGCGGTGCTCCGGACGCGGTACGCAATTGCCCTTACCGGCAACGTTTTCATAACCTTCGGCCACATCCATTACTTCCAGCATATGCTCCATGTACGGTTCCCAGTCGGTCGCCATATGGAATACACCACCCGGCTTTAAAATACGGCGGATGGTATGGGCAAATTCGGCCTGCACAATGCGGCGCTTATGGTGCTTTTTCTTGTGCCACGGGTCAGGGAAAAACAGCTGCACGGTATCGATGCAGTTATCCGGCAACAGTTTCAGTACCTCGATCGCATCTTCTTTATAGCTGCGCAGGTTAGTGATGCCGGCTTCTTCCGCCAGATACAGCAACGAGCCAACACCCGGCAAATGCACTTCGACACCGATAAAATCTTTTTCCGGCGCGGCCGCCGCCATCTGCACCAGCGACTGGCCCATGCCGTAGCCGATTTCCAGCACCACATGGCCGTCACGGCCAAACACCTCAACCGGATTAATCGCGCCCTGCGCCAGTTCGAGACCCATCACCGGCCACTGCCGTTCGAGAGCGCCTTCCTGACCTTTGGTTAAACGCCCGGCACGGATCACAAAGCTTTTGATACCGCGGCGGTAAACCGGTTTGTCGCCTTCCGCAGCCGCTGCTGCCGGATTTTCATCATGTTCGCTCACGATAACCTGCCTGAATAATTACAAAGAGTGTGAAGGGGTTTTCAGCTTAACGGCCGCCACCAGCAGCGCCGACCAGCCCAGCAGCCAGCTGACACCGCCCAGCGGCGTGATCATACCCAGCGGCCGCACGCCGCTCAGCGCCAGCAGATACAGGCTGCCGCTGAACAGAAGCAGACCCAGCAACATCAGCCGCGCCGACCAGCTCAGCCAGCGCGATGGCTGCACCTGCAGCCACAGCGATAAGGCCAGCAGAACCACAGCATGAATCAGGTGATACTGCACCGCGGTCTGGTACACCGTCAGCATATCAGCGTTCAGTACGCCCTTCAGACCATGCGCTCCGAACGCGCCCAGTGCGACGCCGCTGAAGCCTGCAACGGCAGCCGCTGCCAGTGTATTTTTTGCCTGCATAAAAAACCCCCTGCGGTTTTGGCCGGCGATTATAAAGGAGCCGGGCGGTCAGGTCATATCTGGGGGCACCTCTGAATAATTCTGCACAGCTTCGCGTGAGTGCTGCAGAGCGTTTTGACAAGGCGTCGATTGCAGTGAATGGCAAGTCCTTCATAAAATCGACAACACCGTCAAAACGCTCTGCAGCCCACGCCCTTCGGGGCTTGCTGAAAAAATCCAGATCAAGGCGCCACGTTTTGACGTAACCCGCTATGCCTTCAACGTGGCGCCTTGATCTGAACTTTTTCAGTAAGCCGAAGCGGGCACCGAATTATTCAGAGATGCCCCGGGAGCTCTGGTATGATGCCGGCAGTTGAAAAGCCTGTGGAAGTGCCTGTGAAATACACCGACCTGCGCGACTTTATTAAATCGCTGGAAAAACGTGGCGAACTGAAACGCATCCGTTATCCGGTTGATCCGCATCTGGAAATGACCGAAATCGCCGACCGCGTATTGCGTGCCGGCGGTCCGGCGCTGCTGTTTGAAAATCCTAAAGGTTATGACATGCCGGTTCTGGCCAACCTGTTCGGTACGCCGAAACGGGTGGCGCTGGGCATGGGCGAAGAGTCCGTTGAAGCGCTGCGTGAAGTGGGCCAACTGCTGGCGTTCTTAAAAGAACCCGAGCCACCGAAGGGCATGAAAGACGCCTGGGACAAACTGCCGATTTTCAAAAAAGTGCTGGCGATGGGGCCGAAAGAAGTACGAAAAGCGCCCTGTCAGGATGTGGTACTGGAAGGTGACGACGTCGATCTGAGCAAAATTCCGGTGCAGCATTGCTGGCCCGGCGACGCTGGTCCGTTAATTACCTGGCCACTGGTGATTACCAAAGGGCCGCATAAAGACCGCCACAATTTAGGTATTTATCGTCAGCAGGTAATTGCTAAAAACAAAGTGATTATGCGCTGGCTCAGCCATCGCGGCGGCGCGCTGGATTTTCTTGAGTGGCAGAAGGCCCATCCGGGTGAACCTTTCCCGGTAACTGTCGCGCTGGGCGCCGACCCGGCCACCATTCTCGGTGCCGTCACCCCCGTGCCGGATACCCTGAGCGAATACGCTTTTGCCGGCCTGCTGCGCGACAGCAAGACCGAGCTGGTAAAAAGCATCGGCAACGACCTGCTGGTACCGGCCTCGGCCGAAATCGTACTCGAAGGGGTTATTCATCCGGGCGAGATGGCGCCAGAGGGGCCATTCGGTGACCACACCGGCTATTACAACGAGGTCGATGAGTTTCCGGTATTTACCGTCGAGCGCATTACCCACCGTAAAGACCCGATCTACCACAGCACCTACACCGGCCGCCCGCCGGATGAGCCGGCCATTCTCGGTGTGGCGCTGAACGAAGTCTTTGTGCCGATTCTGCAGAAGCAGTTTCCGGAAATCGTCGACTTCTATCTGCCGCCGGAAGGCTGCTCCTACCGCATGGCGGTGGTGAGCATGAAGAAACAATACCCGGGTCATGCCAAGCGCGTGATGATGGGCGTGTGGTCGTTCCTGCGCCAGTTTATGTACACCAAGTTTGTGATTGTGGTGGACGACGACGTGAACACCCGCAATTGGGAAGACGTTATCTGGGCGATCACTACACGGATGGACCCGGCGCGCGATACCACGCTGATCGAAAACTCGCCGATTGATTACCTCGACTTTGCCTCGCCGGTATCGGGTCTGGGCTCGAAGATGGGTCTGGATGCCACCAACAAATGGCCGGGTGAAACCAGCCGTGAATGGGGCACGCCGATCGTGATGGATCAGGACGTGAAAAATAAGGTCGATGAAATCTGGGATCAGCTGGGGTTATGACGCTCCATACCGTCACCTTCCGGCCATCCGGGGCGCGCATCCGCTGCGCTCCGGATCAGACCATCGCCGAGGCCGCGCTGCAGCAGGGCGTGATCGTGCCGGTCAGCTGCGAAAACGCGATCTGCCAGATCTGCCAGGGCGAAAGGCTTTCCGGAGCGCTCAGCTTTCGCAACTCTCTGGGTCAGACCATACTTGAGCAAGACAATCAGGTATTATGCTGTGTCGCCCAACCCCAGACCGATGTTGAGATTTATATGGCCGATGTTTACGCCCCAAACCACAAGCCACAGGTCAGCCTGGCCTGTCAGATTCCTGCCGTGGAACTTCTGGGCGATGATATCTGGCGCATAGAATTACTCACCCCAGCGGGCAAGAGTGCCGATTTCTGGCCCGGTCAGTACCTGCTGCTGCATGTACGTGATGAACAGGGCAATGAAGAACAGGTACCGTTCTCCATCGCCTGCGCACCAGGCAGCATGAACAATACCGACCCGCGCAAGATTGAGCTGCACATCGCCAACAGCAGCGACAACGCCCTGCGCATTATTAACTTCCTGCGCGACGCTGTCGTGGCGCGCGTGACGTTGCCGGCGGGCGATTGCTTTATCAGCAAACTCTTTATTCAGCAGCACAAAGATCAGCCACTGGTGATGGTGGCAGCCGGCAGTGGCTTCTCACAGATTAAAGCCCTGATCGAAGGTGCTCTGGCGCTGAACCCAAAGCAGGAAATTCACCTGTACTGGTCCAATCGTGGGGCCGAAGGCTTCTATCTGGCTGACCTGCCCCTGCACTGGGCACAACAGTATGCGAACTTTCATTATCACCCAATCATCGAACAGCACAGCGAAGGCTGGCATGGCCGCGCCGGTTGGATTTATCAGGTGATTCACGAAGACTTTGCCGATCTGAGCCAGGTACAGATGTTCGCCTGCGGCTCGCCCAACATGGTGTACGGCACCCTCGATCAGCTGGCACCGCTGGGCCTGACCCGTGCCAATATGCACTCCGATGTCTTTGCCTACGCTCCGCGCAGCTGAATACTCAGATACCCGAATACACTCTTACCCCCTATAAAATCAGGAGCCTCTATGAACTGGACCTTCACCATTAATCCGCAGCAATTGTGGGAAACTTATGTTTTGCCCTGGGGCACGCAGATTGTTCTGGCCCTGCTGATTTTTATTGTCGGCCGCATATTGGCACGCGCCGCCAGCCACGGTGCAACCAAAGCACTTGAGCGGGCACGCCTCGACCCGATTCTGGTTAACTTTATCAGCACCCTGCTCAACACCACGCTGATATTGCTGGTAATTGTCTTTGCCCTGTCGCAACTCGGCCTCGATACCACCTCACTGGTTGCTCTGGTCGGTGCCGCCGGTCTGGCTGTTGGTCTGGCGCTGAAGGATTCGCTGTCGCACTTTGCTGCCGGGGTAATGCTGATCGTGTTCCGGCCGTTCAAACTGGGTGATTATGTTGAAGTAGGTGGCGTGGCCGGCTCTGTGGATAAGATCACCATTTTCAGCACTCGTCTGAAAACCCCGGACAACAAAGTCGTCACCGTGCCGAATGGCAATGTGTTCGGCAACACCATGGTCAACTACTCCGAAGAAGCCACTCGCCGCATCGATATGGTGGTCGGTATCAGCTACGGCTCCGATCTGCTGAAAGCGAAAAGCATTCTGGAAGAACTGGTCAAAGACCACGACAAAGTGCTGAAAGATCCGGCTTATAAAATCGCCGTCTCCGAGCTGGCCGACTCCTCGGTGAACTTTATTGTGCGCCCCTGGGTAAAAGCCGAAGACTACTGGGATGTGCGCTTCCAGCTGACAGAAAGCATCAAGCTGCGTTTTGACGCCGAAGGCATTGAGATTCCGTTCCCGCAGATGGATGTGCACTGGCATAAAGAATAAGAAGGAAAACAAACATAATTACTTTGCAGCGTATTAAGACGTTGTCTACAGTGTTTTATCTGTCACCAAAGGAACGCCAGCATGGACGTAATGCCCTCAAGAAAACTACTCCTACTTACCGCCGCCATCACCGCATTAACAGCATGCGGTGGTAGCTCCAGCAGCAGCTCAAATAACACGCCGCTTCCGGTTACTCCAGATCCGGTTGTTCCAGACCCCGATCCCGTTACTCCAGATCCCGCCGTTACCCTCAGCGGCAAAGCGGCTGACGGCTACCTGAGCAATGCCAGAGTCTGTCTCGACATAAACAGCAACCTCAAGTGCGATGCCAACGAACCCACCACCACCACGGGTGCCGGTGGCAGCTATGTTTTACCGGAAGTCACACAAGAGCAAAGCAACACTTACACCATCGTGGTTGAAGCCATTGCAGGGCAAACCATTGATGAAGATAACCCGGGCACCCCAATCAGTAAGAGCTACAGCCTCAGTGCACCGGCTGGCGAAACATTTATCAGCCCGCTCAGCTCGCTGGTACAAAACGCCATGCGCAGCAACGCCGCACTGACAAAAGAAGACGCAGCCAATCAAATTCGTACCGCGTTAGGCTTACCTGAAGACAGCGATATTCTTTCAGACTACGTTGACGCCGGAGATACCGACACTCACGAGCGTGCTCAGTTTATTACGGCCGTTTTAGCCAATGCCCTTACACAATCACAGACCAATGCCGGTGGCAACGGCCTGTCGGATGCGCAATTTGGCCCGGTGCTGAACGCCATTTTGGGCCGCATCATCGCGCAGAGCGAAGACATTGTTGATGCAATCGATAATGGTGATGAGCCCACGGATGTTGAAATCGTCAGCGCAGGCGACAGCATTGATGATCTGGTTGAAAGCGGTGAAACCAACAGCGAGCTGGCCGACGCTTCGGCGCTGCTACAGGAAGGAGGCGTGCACGCTTGGCGGATCAATTCTAAGCAATTTGAACGTAACGTACTGACCAACAACCGCTCACTTGCAGGGCAACTTTGGGATGGTTCAGAGTGGCAAGATTCATCTGATGGCAGTCCTGTAGAACAGTATTTCACAGTGGTATGGACTGGTGAAACGGACGGCTGGATTACGCAGAGTCAATCTACTGACTGTGCGGTAACCGCAACGGCAGATACCTCCAATGCATTAACCGTTGTCTGCGGTGTCAATCAGTATCAAGTGGCACTCAGCCAATCAGATCTCGAAGGTGAGGTTATATCCGATTTCCTCGCTGCAGAATTGCAACAAGATGGGCCTCCAGGAGGTGAAGAAACATTGCCTGCGGAGCTTGCTAGCGATACGACCACCTTCTCAGCCAATGCCTATCGTCTGGATGGCAAAGCAACCACCACCAGTCCGCAGTTGTCGTTGTCGGAATGTTGGGTCGAAAGTGGAGTGCCCACCATAGAAGACTGCGAGATACTCTTTGCAAGCACCACATTGGAGACCCTTGCCTCGCGTGATAATTCCTTCGGGTGGCGTTATGACCCTGTTAATAATGTGGAGATAGAAGCTTATCTGGCTGGTAACTCAGCACAAGACACTAGCGGGGCCATTATGCAACTGGCAGCCAGCGAAGAAGACGATACTCAGGTTGGCACCTGGCAGAAAGTAACCGCTAATGGCCAGGTCCTGATTCTGGTAACCAGGCAGGATAACGATGATGGATATATAGCGGCAGAAAAATCGGCCTTTGTAGAGGTGGGAGTCAACATTTATGAAGCCAGTTATATACCAGCGCAGAGTGTTATGCCGCTGCGAGACTTCTTCTTTTCCGACGGCGCGCCATTTGACCCGACCTATCTGAACCAACAGGCAGCTGATGAAATCGAAACTGTTATTGGTGGCTATTTTAATGCTGCGTTCAGTGGCCCGGGTGGACCAAAAACGCCACCTCCACCGCCTCCAATTCCTGCTCCTTAATTAACGAAAACCTTGCGTCGCTGATCAGCGCTCCGGCTGCTCAGCAACCCGTAAGCCTCAATACCAGCGCCGCATCTGCGGCGCTTTTTTGTGGCTGCAGACCAGACTGTACGCACTGGCCCAAGTGGCACAATTTACCGCCGACCTTTGTCTATCCGACGAAATGATAAAAGTCATTTTTGCCATGCGGGAGGATGATAGCGGGCTGACGTTCAGGAGAGAGCCTTATGCCCGCTGCATTCATCCGCACCACCATCTGCCTGCTGCTGGCACTGCCATTTGCCATACCACAGGCCATTCAGGCCGCCCCCGCCGGTGACAGCGTTAAGCTCGGTCTGAATTATCCTTCCAGCGGACGCTATAAAGAACAAGGCCTGGCTCAGGCGCGTGGTGCCTTGTTGGCAATCGAAGAACTCAATGCCAGTAACGGCATTCTTGGCCGCCCGGTCGAGCTGCTGACCGCCAACACTGCCGCCAAACCGGACAAAGCGGTCGAAAACGTTAAAGCGCTGGCCGCGCAAAATGTATCCATGCTGTTTGGTGGTTCTTCCAGCGCCGTGGCCATTGCCGCCGGTAAGGAAGCCGCCAAACACGACCTGCTCTACTTTGGCACCCTGACCTACGCCAACGAAACCACCGGTGCCGAAGGGCATAAACACATGTTCCGCGAAACCTATAACGCACACATGGCGGCCAAGGCGCTGGCGTCTTATCTGAATGACAGCCTGCAGGGCAAAAAACTGTTTTACCTGACCGCCGATTACAGCTGGGGTTGGTCGACCGAAGCGTCACTGCGCACCTTCACCAAAACCACCGATACCAGCGCTCACCCCGGAGCGCTCGTCACTTACCCACGTCCGCGCGATGGGGATATGCGCAGCGCACTGGAAGCTGCACGCGATTCCGGTGCCGACGTGCTGATGCTGGTGCAGTTTGGTGATGATATGGCGCTGGCGCTGCATGCAGCACAACAGATGGGGCTGAAAGATAAGATGACCATCATCGTGCCTAACCTGACCCTGGGGATGGCCAAGTCGGCCGGCTCCGGCATTATGGAAGGCGTTATCGGCGCGGTGCCCTGGTGCTGGCAGGTGCCTTACCGTTACGACTATCCACAGGGCAAAGCTTTTGTCGAAGCCTTCGTGAGCAAATACGGCGCTTATCCATCAAGCTCTGCGGCATCGGCTTACAGCATCGTCTATCAATTTAAGGACGCTGCCGAACGGGCTGGTTCGCTGAACACCGGCAAGCTGATCAAAGCACTGGAAGGCCACCGCTACAGCAGCCTGAAAGATGAACAGGAGTGGCGCGCCTTTGACCACCAGAGCGTACAGAGCGTGTATGTGGTCCGCAGCCGGCCGCGTAACGAGATTCTGCAGAGCAATCTGCATGAAGATTTCTTTGAAATTCTGGCTCAGCTGCCCGGCAATGAAGCCGCACAAAGCCTGAGTGAATGGCAGGCGGAACGCCGTGCCGCGGGTAAGCAACTGGCGCTGGAATAACAGGCGATATTCCTGTTGATCGCGGGCATGGCCCGCTCCTACCGGAGTAATGCCCCCCGCTATGACGGCACTTATACAATCAGCGCCGCATGTAGGGCGGGCACTGCCCGCGAGACTGCAACAGCGACGGTCTGTTGTGGGAGCGGCATTTTGCCGCGATGGTTATGATCGTGACTGAAAGTCACTCCTACAAAAACCGTTCCTACAAAAACCGTTCCTGCACAAAACCGTTCCTGCAGCAGAAGCCTCTCCGGCCGGTGTTAGCGCAACGCCAGCTGAAAATGCTCACAGGCGCGGGATTCATCCCCTTCTGCCAGCAACACCTTACCCATTTCGGCATGCAGTTCCGGCAGGCCTTTAATGCGCAGACCGGTTTCCAGGTATTCCTGCGCTTTATCCAGTTTGTTCAGCCGTAACGCTAAGCGCCCAAGTAGCAGCAGCAGTTGCGGATCATTCGGCCGCTCCTGTAATTGCTGCTCAGCAAACAACAGCTGGCGGCTGGCATCTTCGCCTTTCAGTGTGCCGTACAGGCTGATCAGCTCATCGTGCCAGACGTATTTCAGGGCGTTGCGCAATTCGTGCTCGGCCAGGGTTTCTTCGTGCTGCTCAATCAACAACTCAATATAACGGCGGGTGATCGGCAGTGAATAACGCAGCTGACGCGGAATATCCTGATACAGACGTTTGAGTTCAGCCACGCCCTCTCCCGGACGCTGGCCATGACCCCGCACGGCGCGCTCCAGCAATTGCAGGTGGACGTTTTCTTCCAGCTCTTTGATTTTATCGGCAGGAATTTTGGTGGCTTTGCGCAGCAGCGGCAACAGCTCGTGCAACGCCACCCAGTCCTGCAGATCGAGGTAGGTTTTCACCAACAGCTTGAGCAGATAGGCGTGTTTCGGATGCTTCTGACGCAGACGCAGCAATACCGCCAGCGCCTGTTCTTTCTGTCCACGCGAATTCAGCAGTTCGGCCTGAGTCAGGCCCACCGCCAGCTCGGCGCCTTTGGTGCTCTGGCTGGCCGCTTTCAGCCACTCATCGGCGGCTTCCATTTTGCCCTGTTCGTAAGCCGCCCGGGCGGCTGCCAGGTAATTGATTAACGGCGTATCAGAGTCATCAGCGCTCAGCGTCAGCAGACGCTCGGCTCGACGCCACTGGCCCTGCGCCAGACTCAGCAGGCCGCGGGTCGTTTGGCGGCGGGCGCGCTGATTACGGCGCTGGCGGCGCCACTCGTTAAAGCGCCAGTCGCTGCCCAGCAGCAACAGGCTGAAGCGCAGCAGCATGTACATTAACAACATGACCACCAGCATCAGGCCAATAAAGACCCACAGACTGGTTTCCAGCGTGTGTAAATTCCAGCTCAGCAGCACATACCCGGCGTCCAGACTGACCAATGCGCCGGCAATCAGTCCCAGCCCCAGCGTAAGAACCAGAAACAGCAGCCATACCCTCATGCCGCATCCTCCGTCGCCGGAGTTTTCGGCTGCACCGTGCCACGACGCTGTTGCTCAACCAGTGTCTGCAGTTGTTGCAGCGACTGGCTGATGTCCGGCAGCGCCGGAGCGACATTCCACTGTTGCAGTTCCTGCAGCGCAGACTGCGCAGCGCGGGTGCGCTCGTCATCAATAATCAGGTAGTCCTGCAACCAGCCAGCCACGCGTTTCAGGCTGTGCTGATACAGGTCGGCCTGTTGGCGCAGCAACGCCACCTGCGCCTGTTCCAGCATCAGATGCATATTCTGCTGCAGGTAATACTGCTGATCCGGCGTCAGCGGAGCCGCGATTGGCGCACTGCGCTCACGGATACGGATCATGCCCTGCAATGAGCTGCTGACGCTGCTCCACAGTTTCCAGTACCAGCGCTGATCGGCTTCAGGTGTCTGGGTTTCAGGTGTTTCAGTGCTGGCCGTCGCGGGCTCGTCGATAATCAGACGATCCGGCACCCAAGGCAGTTGGGTAATTTGTTCCTGCAATGCCTGCACACGCAGTACGGCGCCGGTCAGGTCGATGGCCGGGGCTGTACGCAGCGCCAGCATTTCTTTTGCCAGCGTGGCGCGTACCGGGTTAAGACGTGGATTACGGGTTTCGGTCAGGACGTTATCGGCCGCCTGCAGCATGCTCAGCGCACCGTCCCAGTCACGCTCGAGCTGCAAGCGCTGATTGGCCATACGCAACAGGTATTCGGCTTCCGCCAGCAGCCAGTCCTGGCGCTCAGCGCCCGGTAGCTTGCCCAGACGGTCGGTATTGTGTGCCACCTGTTCCTGTAACTGTGCCGACAGGTCATTCAGCGCTTTAGCCTGCGCCAGCAGTTCGGCTTCTTTGGCGCTGAGTGCGGCGGCATTGTTTTGCGCCTGATCAACCCGATCGCGCAGCACGGCAATCTCGGCGGCGCTGTTCTGTTGCTGGTTCCAGCTCAGCCAGCCAGCGTAAGCGGCCAGCGCAAACAGGCCCAGCATCAATACCAGGTTGATCCATGACAGGGGGTGCGGACCATTACGCTGGGCAGTGCCGGCAGGCGCCTTTTCCTTAGCCGCTTTGGCCTTTACCGGCTTGGCAACCGGAGCGTCTGCGGCAGTCTGATTATCCGTTCCCTTTTGTTCTGTGGTCACTGTCGGAATCCTTTGCTGTATCAATGGTTAATGTTTTTATTGTCTGTCTTACGCTTGCCATTCACGTAAACACGCCAGCATATCTTCATCACGGGCACTGGCCGCCACCAGCACTTCGCGGTAACCACGGCTGCGGGCAACAGCAGCGACACGATCACCGGGCAACATAACGGCGCGGACGCGCTGAGCCAGATCGGGCACCTGTTGCTCAACAATATCCAGCGCCTGATTGCTGCTCAGCAGCAGCACCGGCTCACCGGCCAGCGTGTCGGCCCATTGCTGTGCGCTCCAGGCAATTTCACGGCGCTCGTACAATTCGGCGTAGTCGACCTCGGCACCACGGGCAGTCAGCTCTGATGCCAGTTTTTCGCGCCCGCCGACACCACGCCAGAGCAGCACTTTACGGCCAGCAATCACATCGCTCTGCATCACCGGCAGCTCCAGCAGGCCTTCGCTGTCGTAGGTTGTCACGGGTGAATGCACACTGAAACCTTCCCGCTGCAGTACTTCGGCGGTACTTGGCCCAACCGCACACCAATGTATACCCAGTGGCGGCTGCGGCCAATAACGGTCGAGCCAATCCAGACCAATAGCGGCGGCATTCATACTGATGGCGATCACCGCGCTGTAGTGGTCAATATCCAGAATGCGCTGGCGCAAACCACTGGCCACCGCCTGTTCGTCGTCGGCCAGCGGCACAATATCGATCAGCGGATGATGGCGTACCGGAAAACCGCGGGCACTCAGTTCAGCGATCAGCCCGCCCGCCTGGCCGTCCGGGCGGGTAACAACGATGGGTACAGCATCGGCCACGGGCATTACTTCACTTCATGGCCGTAAACGGCGGACAGAATAGCACCGGCGCCCTGAGCTAACAGGTCTTCAGCCGCCGCAATGCCCATGGTTTCGGCATCGGCGGCCAGCCCGCTCTGCGCCGTGCGCAGCATGGTTTTGCCATCCACACTGCCGACCAGACCGCGCAGACTGAGCGCATTGCCATCCAGCTCGGCGTACGCCGCAATCGGCACCTGACAGCCCCCGTGCAGGCGACGGTTAAGGGCACGCTCGGCCAGCACACAGGCGGCGGTTTTATCATCGTGCAGAGGTTTTAACAGCTCGTGGATAGCGCTGTCATTGGCCCGCCATTCAATGCCCAGGGCACCCTGGCCACCGGCAGGCAAAGACTGTTCAGCAGGAATAAAGGAGGCGATACGGTCGTGCATTTCCATACGCAGCAGGCCCGCGGCAGCGAGAATGATGGCATCGAACTCACCGGCATCGAGCTTGCCCAGACGGGTCTGCACGTTACCGCGCAGACTTTTGATTACCAGATCCGGACGCTGCTGCTGAATCTGGCACTGACGGCGCAGACTGGACGTACCGACCACCGCGCCCTGCGGCAGTTCATCGATGGTTTTGTAGTGGTTAGAAACAAACGCATCGTGCGGGTTTTCGCGCTCACAGATAATGCCCAGCTCCAGACCTTCGGGAAATTCCATCGGCACGTCTTTCATTGAGTGCACGGCAATATCGGCACGGCCGTCGAGCATCGCAACTTCCAGTTCTTTCACGAACAGGCCCTTGCCGCCGATTTTGGCCAGCGGCACATCGAGGATTTTGTCGCCCTGAGTGGTAAAGGTCACCAGCTCGACCACCAGCCCCGGATGCAGCGCTTCCAGACGGGCCTTGATATGTTCGGCCTGCCACATGGCAAGCGGGCTTTTACGGGTAGCAATGCGGAGCGTGGTTACGGCAGACATGACATTCCTTAACGCGGGTCAGGCCGGGCCTGACAATGAATTCAGAAAGTAATGCCGCATCATACCAGCGGGGGATGAATGGGGGTAATGATCTGGGTCGGGAGCGACACAAGAGCCTTGGTTACAGCTCCTTCATCACCCGCCGCACATCCGGCAGATGCCGGCGACTGACCGGAACGCCATCCGCCAGGCCGCGTAAATACACCTTATGACCGCCGCTGTTCAGGGCTTCAAGGCGTTCGATGCGTTTAAGTGCGACCAGTGCGCTGCGGTGTACGCGCACAAACAGGCCGGGGAATTCGTCTTCAAGCTGACGCAGAGAATCGTCAACCAGGGTTTCACCGCCCTCGTGGTGAACGTTGACGTACTTCTGATCGGCGTAGAAATAAAACACCTCTTCCAGCGGAATCAGCTGTAAACCATTGTGGGTGCGGGCACTGAGATGCGTACGGCAACCGGGCGCCGATTGCTGTTCTGCCGCTTGCTCTGGCTGCAGCTCAGGACGTTGTGCCAGCCATTCACCAGCGCGTTGCAGGGCGCGCGATAAATCTTCTTTGCGCACCGGCTTCAGCAGATAGTCGATGGCTTTCACGGCAAAGGCCTGCAGCGCGTGTTCGTCATAAGCGGTGCAGAACACCACCAGCGGAGGCTGCGGCAATTCCTGCATGGCGGCGGCGGTATCCAGACCGTTACGGCCGGGCATCTGAATATCGAGCAGCACCAGATCGGCCTGATGCAAGCGCAACCAGGACAGCGCGGCATCACCATTGGCCGCTTCACCGGCGCAGATAAAGTCGTGATGCTCCAGCAACAAACGCTTCATGCGCTCCCGCGCCAGCGGCTCATCGTCCACCAGCAGCACACGATAAGTCATACGTTCTCCTCTGTGGTTGTTTCGCCAGCGCTGCCAGTGCCTGCGGACTGTGGCAGGCGCAGACGGGCAAGATACACCTCGCCCTGATCATCCACCTCCAGCCGCGCCTGTTCATCCAGTGCGGCCAGCCGCGCGCGGATATTATTATGCGCCAGACGGTTACCCGCTTCACCACTGCCCTCGGGTTTGCTGTTGCGGATGGTCAGCCACCAGGCGCTGCTTTCTTCCGTCTGGCCTTCCTGTGCCAGCTCAACCTCAATCCAGCCGCCGCTGATACTCGGCTGAATGCCATGGTAAACCGCGTTTTCCAGTAATGGCTGCAGCAGTAACTGCGGTACTTTCAGCGCCGCCGGTAAAGGCTGCGGCAACTTCCAGTTCACCTGCAGACGCTCGTTGCCCAGCCGCACCTGCTCAATACCCAGATAACGGCGACCCAGTTCGATTTCCTGTGCCAGCGGGATCTGTGCGTCATCGTTATTCAGTACCGCACGGAACAGCTGCGCCAGATCAAGCAGCAAATGTTCGGCCTTATCCGGGTCAACGCTGATCAGTGAAGTGACGGTGTTGAGGGTATTAAAAAAGAAGTGCGGGCGAATATTGGCCTGCAACGCCGCCAGCCGCGATTTCAGCTCGGCCTGGGTTTTCAGCCGCCACTGGCTCTGCACATAAAAGTAACGCATCGCCATGGCGCCGAAAACGCCGGAAATCAACAGGTTGCGCAGCACCCAGGGCCAGTCGGTGTAGGTACGGTCCAGTGGCCACAACCACTCGCCGACCAGACTGACCGCCAGCGTAACCAGCTCGATAATCAGCAAGGCGACCAGCGAGGCCGATATCGCCGACAAACGTGCCAGCAACACCCGCAGCTGACACAGAATCGCCACCGACAACAGGCACACCCACTGCACAAAGAACGACACCACGGTAAAACGCTGCCATGAGAACTGCGGCAAACCACTTTCCACCAGCGTCAGCGCCAGCACCAATGCTTCGCTCAGCGCCAGCAAAATAATCACCGCACGCGAATTACACAGATCCGGCAGGAAAAAGGCTTCCAGCAGCGCCTGCTGTCCACGCGGGGATGAGGATGGTGATTGGCTGGATGACAATTTGATGCTTCCTGAGCAGACGAATGCTGAGCCAAGTCTGTCGTCAGCGCAGCGGCAGAGCAAGCACCATAAGGCGAATGGCGGCAAAACAGGGACAGAGCGCCACCGCAATGGTTATAATCCGCGCCATTTCCGATTCATGCACCAGTTTGAGGTAATCATGTCTGATCAATCATCCACCAATGCATCCTGGGGCGGACGTTTCTCCGAGCCGACCGACGCTTTTGTTGCGCGCTACACCGCATCGGTGGATTTTGACCGCCGCATGTACCGTCAGGATATTCAGGGCTCGGTAGCCCACGCCAAAATGCTGTGCAAAGTCGGCGTACTGACCGAGCAGGAACGCGACGACATCATCCGCGGGCTGGAAGAAGTACGCATTGAAATCGAGCGTGGCGACTTTGAATGGTCGGTGGCGCTGGAAGACGTGCACATGAACATCGAAGCGGCGCTGACCAAAAAAATCGGCATCACTGGCAAAAAACTGCACACCGGCCGTTCCCGTAACGATCAGGTAGCCACCGATATCCGCCTTTACCTGCGTGACGAAATCGACGCCATCAGTGCCGAACTGACCCGTCTGCAACAGGGCCTGGCGGAACTGGCCGAGAAAGAAGCCGACACCATTATGCCGGGCTTCACCCATTTGCAGACTGCACAGCCGGTGACCTTTGGTCATCACCTGCTGGCCTGGAACGCCATGCTTGAGCGCGATTACGCCCGCCTGCAGGATTGCCGTGCGCGCATGAACCAGCTGCCATTGGGTGCCGCAGCGCTGGCCGGCACCACCTACCCGATTGACCGCTTCTACACGGCCGAACTGCTGGGCTTTGATGCACCGACCGAGAACAGCCTGGATTCCGTATCCGACCGCGACTTCGCCATCGAATTCTGCTCCGCTGCCGCCCTGATCATGATGCACATGTCGCGCTTCTCCGAAGAGCTGGTGCTGTGGGCCTCTGCCCAGTTCCGCTTTATCGATCTGCCGGACCGTTTCTGCACCGGCTCCAGCATCATGCCGCAGAAGAAAAACCCGGACGTACCGGAACTGGTACGCGGTAAAACCGGTCGCGTTTACGGCCATCTGGTTGGTCTGCTGACGCTGATGAAATCGCAGCCGCTGGCCTACAACAAAGACAATCAGGAAGACAAAGAGCCGCTGTTCGACACCGTTGACACCCTGCGCGACAGCCTGCGTGCCTTCGCCGATATGGCACCCAACCTGATTGCCCGCAAAGACGATATGCGCGAAGCCGCAATGCGTGGTTTCTCCACCGCCACCGACCTCGCCGATTATGTGGTGCGCAAAGGTATCCCGTTCCGTGACGCCCACGAAATCGTCGGTAAAGCGGTTGGCTACGGCGTAAAAACCGGCAAAGACCTGAGCGAAATGACGCTGGAAGAACTGCAGCAGTTCTCCACTGAAATCACCGCCGACGTCTTTGATGTACTGACGCTGGAAGGTTCGGTCGCGGCGCGTAACCATATTGGTGGCACCGCACCGGATCAGGTACGTGCCGCCGCAGCACAGGCGAAAGCAGCGCTGGCGCAGCGCGGCTGATATCTCTTCGGGATGAGCGATATCGCGGCAGAAATGCCGCTCCCACAGACTCTGCTAAGCCTGATTGGTAGCCGACCAGCGAGAACGGGGTGATATACATACCGTTCGCCCTGAGCAGCGAGCCTTTCGGCAAGCTCAAGAGAGCGTGTCGAAGGGTTTACTGCCGCCAAGCGCACAAAGCACCTGCGAACGGTTCAGTTCCCACTTCGGCTACAAACCAATCTCCCTGGGTCAGCAAGCGCCAGACAAAAAAAGAGCCTCAAACGAGGCTCTTTTTTATTGCGCAACAATCGCCACTATCAGCAGATTGTAGCCATCAGCAAATCGTATCCATCAGCGGATTTTATCCACCAGTGCTACCGCCAGTTCATCACCAATCAGTTTGGCAACTTCACGGGCGGCTTTCTGCCGGGCAACGTCTTCCAGCCCGGAGACGCCTTTGGCCTGTTTGCTGAACGAGCTCAGCACACGGCCGGCACCATCGCGGATGGTGACGCGGCTGTCGGCAAACACATAGTGGCTGCCGTCTTTGGCTTTACCGCTCAGCTGGGCGCTGATATCGAAGCGCAGGTCGGCGTCGCTGCCGTCCTGAATGCGCAGGCCCTGTGAGGTCAGCGCTTCGAGCACGCCGCCGCCAATGGTCTGGGCGCCGTCATCGAGCAGTTCGAGGCTGACCTGCAGCTGATCGATCTGGGCGTAGATACGGTCCTGCAGTGCTTTCAGTTCCGGACTTAAGGCCGGGGCCTTACGTTCCATGCTGATCAGCGTCAGACGCTCACCCAGACGCTCACGCTTGGCGAACAGGGTCAGTGCCGGTAATAACGGCTGCAGCTGTTGCAGGCGGTTACCGCTTGGCTGCAGTTCGCCGATGGCGCTCAGTTCCTGTTCGATATCGTTCATATCGCGGCGCAGACGGGCGGCCGCGGCATTACGATCCAGCTCGGCCAGGGCGTAAGCGTATTTGGCGTCGGTATGGGTTTCGCTGATCTGCACTTCGTCCAGCTCGGCCGGTGGCACCTGACTGCGCACATAGTTACGCACGGTACGCAGCACTTCGCTGTCGCGGTTGGTACCGCTCAGCTCGACGGTTTCGCTGCTGAAATCACCGCTGACGGTGACTTTAAGCTGCGATACCAGATCAATGCGCGCCAGCTCCGCCGCGCGTTTTACCGCATCGGTGGCACTGCCGTAGATTTCCATCGAACCGATGCCGTAGGCCATGCCACGCATCTGCGGCGGCTGCGTTACCCAGGCCGGAGCTTTGCTGCTGCGGGCTGCGTCTTTGGCCGGTTTGGTGCTGTTGCCGACACAACCGGACAGCAGGCTGATGCCTGTGCCCAGTGCCAGTGCCGCAACCAGTAAGCGCTTAGCCACGGGCTGTCCTTAGAATCCGAAAGAGGATTTCTGCTGCAGTTTCTGGATCTTCTTCTGACCGTTCCACACTTCCATATTGGATTCCATGTCGATCAGCTTCAGGTCGACCTGATAGAAGGTCACACGTTCTTTGCCCACCTGATCCACCAGCGAGTTGATGGTGCCGGACAAGGCGAAGTCAGCGGCTTTTTCCTGGCCCTGAGCCTTGGCGTTTTTAGCGTTCAGTTCCTGATCGCGACGCTCATCACGTACCGCATCACGCTCATCGCCACCGGCAACGAAACCGGCGCGGCCGGAACGGATGATGGAGCGCTTGATGTCGTTGATGAAGGTATCGACGGCAATGTGTTCGTGCGATTTGTTGCTGATGCGCGAGATGATCACGGTCGGACGACGGTTGTTGTCCATCTCGAAGTCACGCGCCCATGGGAATGACAGCATGTCGGTGATCATTTCGTTGGCCACCAGCTCAGAGTCTTTGGCGTTCCAGCGATCAGACAGTGCCACTTCTTCGTTGGCGCTCAGACGGGTGACCTTGGTGGCACAACCGGCAGAAAGCAGTACAGATGCGCCCAGCAGCGTGCAGGCAGTCAGTTTGGTGATGTTTGTCAGCATGGTGTCCTTCCTTATCAGACAATGAATATGAATTATTCAGATACTTTGATCAGTTGTTTTACTTCGCTTTCTTTGGCCGCACCGGCCAGAGGAGGCAATGTACGTACGCGCCACAGGTGGATATCGCCGGCTTTCAGATTCACCTGCTCCTGTGCGCTCTGACGCTGGCCCGCGTTAAGCATGGAATCCAGTGCCAATGCATGTTCACCCGGCTCAACGGCCACCCGGCGGACACGGATATCGCTTGGCAACAGCAACCAGTTGCGGGTTTCAGCCGCGTCGGTCAGCTGTGCCGTGAGCTTGCCAACCGATGCCAGAATGCCACCGTAAGAGCCACCGGCTGAAGCAACCGATTGGGCGGTTAAGGCTTTCAATGATGAACGTGCCAGCGCCAGCTGAATATCGGTTGATGAGTTAACCATCTGTTCCTGTACCGCCATCAATGCCGGGTTGGAAGATTTCAGCATCAGGCTGCGTTCGCCATCAACGCTCAGCGTACTCTCGCCCAGCGCTTTAACCGGTGAATAATACGGCACGGTAATGCGCATGGAATCGCCGATGGCGCTCAGCAGCCCCATATCCTGCGCGGTATTCCACAGCGGGCCAATAGGCACGGTCTTGGTAAAACTGTTAAACCAGTATCCGACTTCGGCGGCATCGAGGTAGTTCGCCACGGCATCGAAAATGTCTTTATCGGCGTACAGCACATAGAACCAGGCCAGCTGGGCTTTGTCGTTACCGAAGAAATACGGCCGGATTTCCAGCGCCTGCAACGACGGGTTAACCGACAGTTCCAGACTCATTTCTTTGCGCTGTGGCGCCAGACCTTTGTGCTCCAGCACGATGATCTGGGCTTTGTCGGCGGTCCAGTTTTTCAGCTCGGCCTGGCGCGCCTTGCTCAGTTTTTTCTTCGCCAGCGCGCGCGATTCAGTTTTGTAGCCACCGGCTTTCTGCATCATGCGGATGGTGTCGAACCATGCCTGCTCGGTCATCTCCGCATCGAGACGGAACTGCTTGCTGAAGCCATCTTCATAGCTTTTCGCGGCTTTCTGGTAGCTGATACGGGCATCATCGTACTCGCCGTTCATTTCAAAACTGATACCGGTGAGGTAATGCGCCATGGCGTCATCGCGGTATTGCAGTTTATCCATATCCACCAGATTGCCCTGCAGCTTCTCGAAAATCTTCAGCAGCTTGGTGAAGGTTTGCTGATCTTTATCGTTCTGCTCGGCGTAGGTGCCTTTGCGTGAATTCAGATCGTTAAGGCGGATGATCAGACGGCGGGATTCAATACGTGCACCTTCCAATGCTTCGTAATAACCATTGCGGTCGGCGGCCAGCTGCGCCAGACCAAAATAGTTCAGCGCTTTGTAATAGTTGATAAAGACTTTTTCGAAGTCGGCGCCGCCGTACGGGCCCTGACGCGGATTCGACATCAGCGTCACCATCGAGCCGGTAATGCTGGTTGTTTCCAGGTCTTCGGCAATGCGCTCGGCTTTATCGAGCAGCACATTACTGGCAGCAAAATCACCTTCCAGGTGTTTAACCACGCCCAGTTCCATGTGATACAGCAGACGGTCATTACCCGCAGGATTCAGAGCTTTAGCCAGCTTGGCTTCGGAGGCGGCGTAATCGCCTTTTTGTACATCCTTAATCGCACCGTTAATACCGGCACCATAAGTTGCACAACCCGCCAGTAATACCACTGGCACCAACAGAACAATCGAACGTAGGGTTTTACCCGGTTTCACAGCAGCTCCTTGCTTAATAAGTTGCTCGTTAATTAGCTTAGGGTCAGTAACAAGAACGACAGTCTAAAGCGCAGATCCCAAAAGCGCCAACCCGGAAAACCGCCCGACTGACGAAAATGCATGACCTGAAACACGATAATAGCGGCATACCTGAGATTCCGGACAGGCCAGCATAAAGCAGAAAACTGAACGAATTATGAAAAAAGAGAAAATCCGGGGGGCAGAAACGAATCCGGCCGCCTGACACATCCTTGTGTCAGGCGACCGGCAGCGGGTGCTGTTAATAACGTCAGTCTACTGACTATCAACAGCAGACTCAATACATGAAAGGGTCACTTTTTGTCAGCGTCAGAATCAGCCTTTGTGTTAACAGCAGAGGGGGACAGGCCGAGAATTTTCAGCGGTTGTTCGCCATCATCGAGAACGGGTTTACCGTCTGGCGTTACCCGCGTCACCAGTTCCTGCGCCTGCTGATCTTCCTGCGCCTGCTCGGCGGTGGTCTGACTGAAACCACAGCTGATGCACTCGCGCACTTCTTCGCCGTCATCGTTGCTGTACATAACGGTCTTGTCCATTTCGCTGCACTTGGGACAGACGGCACCGGCAATAAAGCGGCGCGGACGTTTGGGTTTGTATTCAGACATCAGGCAACTTCCTCCACCACAATGCCGCTGTGGCGCAGCAAAGGTTCCACCGACGGCTTACGGCCACGGAAGTTTTCAAACAGTACTGCCGCTTCACGCGAGCCGCCCTGACTGAGAATTTCCTGCAGGAAGCTTTCGCCGGTCGCACGGTTGAAAATGCCTTCTTCTTCAAAGCGCGAATAAGCATCGGCACTCAGTACTTCGGCCCATTTATAGGAGTAATAACCAGCGGCATAACCACCGGCAAAAATATGGCTGAAGCTGTGCTGGAAACGGTTAAAGCCGGCAATCGGCACCACCGCTACCTGAGCACGGACTTCGTTCAGCAGCTGCTGTACATCCACCGGCTGCTCACGGAATTCGTGGTGCAGGCGGAAATCGAACAGGGCAAATTCCTGCTGGCGCATAGTCATCATTGCGCTCTGGAAATGTTTGGCGGCGAGCAGTTTATCCAGCAGTTCCTGTGGCAGCGGTTCGCCGGTTTCATAGTGACCAGAAATAAAGGCCAGCGCCTCCGGCTCGTAACACCAGTTTTCCAGGAACTGACTCGGCAGTTCGACGGCATCCCAGGCCACACCATTAATGCCGCTCACTGCCGCCACATCGATCTGCGTCAGCATATGGTGCAGGCCATGACCAAATTCATGGAACAGCGTGGTCAGCTCGTCGTGGGTCAGCAGTGCCGGTTTATCACCCACCGGTGGAGTAAAGTTACACACCAGATAAGCCACCGGCAGCTGGATGCTGCCATCGGCGTTACGGCGACGGATACGGCAATCGTCCATCCACGCGCCGCCGCGTTTTTTCGCCCGCGCGTATAAATCCAGATAGAACGCCGCAATCTGTTCGCCGTCTTTCAATACTTGGAAAAAGCGCGCATCCGGATGATAGCTGTCGAAGGTTTTCTGCTCTTCAAAGCTCAGGCCATACAGACGCGACACCACTTCAAACATGCCGTTAATCACGGTATCAACCGGCAGGTACGGGCGGATATCTTCCTGCGAAATGGCGTAACGCGCCTGACGTAATTTCTCGCTGTAAAAACTCACATCCCACGGCTGTAAATCGGCGCAGCCCTGCTCGGCGGCAAAGGCTTTCAGTTCGGCAAATTCACGCTCCGCCTGGGGTTTGGCTTTGGCCGCCAGATCGCTTAAAAACTCCAGCACTTCGTCCGGCGAACCGGCCATTTTGGTTTCGACCGAATAATGGGCGTAAGACTCAAAACCCAGCAGTTTGGCCAGCTCGTAACGCAGGGTCAGAATTTCATTCATCAGCTGACTGTTATCAAACTTGCCGGCATCCGGGCCCTGATCAGAGGCGCGGGTAACATAGGCGGTGTACATTTCTTCGCGCAGGCTGCGGTTTTCACCGTAGGTCAGCACCGGCATATAGGACGGGAAATCCAGCGTTAAACGGTAGCCTTCCTGCTCATGCGCTTTAGCCTGTTGTGCCAGCAGGTCGAGAGCGCTGTCGGGCAGACCGGCCAGCTCAGACTTATCGCTGATCAGCTTGCTCCACGCATTGGTGGCATCCAGTACGTTCTCACCGAACTTAGAGGTCAGCTCAGATAAACGCTGACGGATTTCACCGTAGCGGGCTTTTTTATCGTCCGGCAGATCGACACCGGCCAGATGGAAATCGCGCAGCGCATGTTCCACCGCTGTTTTCTGTGCGGTGCTCAGGCTGTCGAAGTGCGCCGAGGCGCGCAGCTTTTTATAGGCATCGCACAGCGCTTTGTTCTGCCCCATTTCGGTACTGTACTGGCTCAGCAGCGGCAGGCAGGCGTTATAGGCATCGCGCAGCTCATCGCTGTTAAGCACACCGTTTAAATGACCAACCGGCGACCAGGCCTGGCTCAGTTCATCGTCCCAGGCTTCCATCGGCGCAATAAAGTTATCCCAGGTCGGCTCGCTGACCGTGGCCAGCAGCTCACGGATACGCTCGCGGTTCTGGTTCAACCTTTGTTCGATAGCAGGTTTGATATGTTCTGGTTTAATAGCCGAAAACGGCGGCAGACGATGGTTTACTGACAGCGGATTGGTCGCGGCCGTTGCGCTGGTAGATGAAGAAGTGGTCATAGATGCTTCGCTTCCGGAAAAGGGGCGTAGGTGAAGGTGCCTGACGGGCAACCCTTGCTCAATGCCTTATAAATTGGGTCAAATGGCCTTAATTCAAGATCATAGCGCGGGAACAGAACACAATGTCAGACGTAAGAAGCTATCAGGGCCATAGCCCGAAACTGGGCGAGCGCGTATTCGTGGACCGCAGTGCGGTAATTATCGGCGATGTGGAAATGGGCGACGACTGCTCGGTCTGGCCGTTAGCGGTTATCCGCGGCGATATGCACCATATCCGTATCGGCGCGCGCACCAGCGTACAGGATGGCAGCGTACTGCATATTACCCACGCCTCCGACTATAACCCCGGCGGCTACCCGCTGATTATCGGCGACGATGTCACCATCGGCCATCAGGCCATGCTGCACGGCTGCACCATCGGCAACCGCGTATTAATCGGCATGAAATCCATGATCATGGACGGCGCCATCGTCGAAGACGAAGTGATCGTCGCCGCCGGCGCCGTAGTGACACCAGGCAAACGTCTGGAAAGCGGTTATGTATACGTCGGCAACCCGGCCAAACAGGCACGGCCAATTACCGAAAAAGAACGCAGCTTTTTTACCTATGGTGCGGGCAATTATGTGCGGCTGAAGGATAAGCATCTGGCGGAGGGGTATGATCTGCCGATTAACAGCGCTACTCCGGAAAAATAGCGAATGAAAAGAAATTCATGGATGAATACTGCCGGATTAATGTTACTTGTCGCATCCTTTTCGGCTGAAGCAAAGGTACTCTGCTGGCAATCACATCTGACAGCTAAACTGCAGAACTATGAAATTTACCGCACCGAACAGGCAGATCAGGATGGTTTCTGTTATCCGGGAGAACAGATGTACCTGGTTCATTCCGGCAATCCGTCTCTGCGCCTGCCAATGAAAGGCCATACCGTTACGGCTATGCAGGAATTTTATCTTGCAGACAAACAGCTGCTGCAAATCACCTTAGTGACCGGCGCAAATACATCCACCGCACATTTTTTTGAAATTTCAGATAAGTCTTTAACTCCGGCTGCAGGAGGTGTTATCAGCGTCAGCAAAGGCATTATCTGGACAAGCCGGGGTGATCAGGGAAGTCTGATCACAGAAACCCAAAGCACAACTTTACTGGATAGCTGCCAGATTCTTGTGCACGAGAAATATACCTATACGAATGATGGTTTTGTGCTGACAAAGCAATGGGAAGATAAGGCAGAGAACTGTGAATCAGACTGACCTGTTCTGAATTAAACAAGATGCTCTTTGCGATACCTTTTTTGTAAAACTCGAAACTGACATCAACACCAATATTTCGACTTTAATTACTCATTTAAATCTTCACAAACCATCACGGAAAAACTGTTATTTTGGAAGATAGTGAAGCGTCCTTTTGTTCCAACTGGGCTGTTGAATTTTCTGCGTACTAAATCCCCACCACCGTAAAATCGATCGCCGCAATAATCTCAGTTCGAAAGCCGATAAATCGGCAACTTCTGCTCCCAGTAAGCGCGACTCAATACCGGTCATCTGCTGGGTCAGGGCAACGAAGGTTTCACCGTTAATGTTAAACACCGGGCACAGTTTGCTGATAACGCCAGAACGGCAATTGGCCTGTGCGGTTAGGGGAATCACCAGCCGGGTTTTAAGGTCGGCCAGAAGGCTGTTCTGCACATCCAGCAGATAGGGATACTGCCCCTTACTGGCGGGATTGGTGTTACTGTAAACATAAAACTGCATCAGAAACTTCTCAGGCCGTCGCTGAATACACCCTGCTCGTCCACCAGCTGGTTATAACCATTGATCGCCTGCTGGTTTTCTTTAAGCCACTGCTCACGCTGAACCTGAGCGACCTTATCGGCCAGCGCCTGCTCCAGCGTTGCCGACAGGTTGATTTTACAGGCCCGCGCCTGGGCCAGCAGGTCACTGTTGATGCTGACGTTGGTCGGTTTTTTCGGAGCGGCGTTGTTGTATGTGGCTTGCATACGAGATCCCATGCGCTATTCATATGTGCATATGATTATGCGCACCACGTTTTATGCACAACCCTAAAACAGAAACGGGAGGTGCCATCACTGGCCCTCCCGTTTTTAAGCGTCTTTCTG